>Ga0306925_10006068_pt1 | contig 11194 bp, 7 predicted proteins | sample flu12Cox44000176_FD_203755 | JGI IMG/M metagenome (GOLD analysis project Ga0306925, IMG submission 203755) | Lab enrichment of tropical soil microbial communities from Luquillo Experimental Forest, Puerto Rico - flux8day.12C.oxic.44.000.176 (v2)... | ecosystem: Environmental > Terrestrial > Soil...
AGCTCCTCGCGCAGGATTTCCTCGGCGTGCCGGTCCGCGGCGGTGACGAAATTGGCCGGTCCCTTGAGCGAGGTTTGTAGGTGCTCGATCTCGCCGAAATCGCGCTTGAGCGTGCGGCTGGCCTTGCGCGCGGCCTTGATCATCACATTGAGAAGGGCGGAGCGGAGCATGATGGACCGCGCAGCGGAAACGATGGACCCCCGCGGTGGGCTCTCAATGCCCGCTCAGGAGAGCATGCTGGTGACGGCTGGGGTCTGCCTGCAGACGGCGTTCACGTCAAGAGCGCGACGCGCGCAACTCCTTGAGCGCGTCGACCCAAGGCTTGGCCGCCTTTTCGCCGGCGGCACGGATGTCCGGCGCCTGCTGCTGCACGAACGCGTCGAGCGGAACGTCGCTCACCCCGCCGGCCTTGGCGATGATGTGCCATTTGATCGCCTGCACCGGATTGGGATTCGCGCCGCGTCCGACCGCGAGGATGTTGGCGAGACGATTTTGCGCAATTGGATTGCCCTTGCGCGCGGCCTTCGCCAACAGTACCGCCGCCAGGCGCTCGTTCTTGGCGACGCCTGTTCCGTTGAACAGCGCGACGGCGTATTCGACCTGGGCATCGGTGTTGTCGGCGAGCGAGGCCGCGGCCAGAAGCCGTGCGGCCTCGACCAAATCCTTCGGCACGCCGCGGCCCTCCTTGTAGAGGGTTGCCAGCGCGTATTGGGCTTCCGCGTTTCCGAGTTGCGCGGCGCTGCGAAAGAGCTCGGCCGCGCGCGCAAAATCCTGTGGGAACAATTGGCCTTCAATGTAAAGCAGGGCGAGGTTGTAGGCGGCCGCGGCGTTTCCGAGCTTGGCGGCGGCGGCGAGCAGCTTGGCGCCCTGTTCGCGATCGACGGCGCCGGTGCGGCCGCTGAAATGCAACATCGCGAGCGCGAACATGGCCTCGCGATCGCCGCGCTCGGCAGCCAGCCGATACCATTCGGCTGCCTTTTTGTCATCGCGCTGAACGCCCAAGCCGTTGGCATAGAGCTCGCCGAGCAGCGTCATCGCCTTGACGTCTTTCTGCTCGTCCGCTCGACGGGTCGCGGCCGCAAAGGCGGTGATGTAGTAACCGCGCTGGTAGGCGCCGTAAGCAAGGTCGGCCTCGCCCCGGGGCGCGGCCGGCAGCGGTGCGGGGACTGCGGCCTGGGTCGCAGCGGGCTTGGGCGGAGCCGGTTTGGGGGCCGGTTTGGCAGCCGGTTTTGCCACAGGCGGCGTCGTGGGCGGGCTGAGTTCGACCGGCGCCTGCGCGGACGCAGGTGCGGTCACGGCCCCCGACAGGGCGAGCGCCAGAATGCCGGCCGCGGCGTAGCGCGCGATTCTCATGCGACCCTCTCCGCCGCCGTCAGCCGTCGCGCCGCGTCCGCCATCGCCGCGGCGCCCCCGCGTCCGTCGGCAAAGATGCAATCGCCAAGCGCGATGAAATCAGCGCCGGCCGCTGCGAGGGGCTCAAGTTCGTCGAGCGAGGCGGCAAATCCGACGCAGGGGACTTCGAACAGCTCGGCCCACCACGCCACGCGCTCGGCGACCGCCTCGAAGGCGGGCCGGCGGCCGGCGGCGTCGGGCTCGCCGAACATGACGTAGTCGGCGCCGGCTTCGGCGACGACCATGGCGTCGTGCCGGGTCGCAAGTCCGCCGCAACCGGCGATGCGCGCGGGCTTGAGCGTCGCGAGCGCCGTCATGAATGCTTCGATCCCGCCCAGATGCGCACCGTCGGCGCCGGCGCGCGCCGCGAGATCGGGATGTCCGTCGAGCAGGAGCGTTGCGCCCTTGCCCTGCACCGTCGGCGCGAGCGCCTTGGCGTGATTGACCTGCGTGCGCTCATCGGCCTGCGGCAGGCGCAGCAGCACGGCGGCAACGTCGGCCGCGTCGAGCGCTTGCGCGAGTTGGTCCGCGAGCCCGGCAGGGTCCTGCGGGGTCACGAGATAGAGGCGCGGCACGGGGCGGCGCGGATCGGCCGGTTTTTCTCGGGACGCCATGGACATCGATTGCCCCCGCAATCGGGCAGTTTGTGGACGCCACCGTGCAGGAGACCGCACGAGGCCGCAAGAGCCTTGTATAATCGACGTTTCTTACTATTTGCCTTCAAACCAAAAGAGGCAGAAAAACGCACGAGACGGCAGGACGGACCTGCCCATGTCCTGCCCAGCCAAGTGAGGATTGAGGGTGCGACTGACCATCACGACCATCAACGCGCTGACCCTGCCCGCGGGCGCGTCGGATCGGACCTTACTTCGACGACGATCTCCCTGGCTTCGGCGTGCGCTTGCGCGCCGGCGGCTCGAAAAAGTGGGTGGTTCAATACGACCACGGCGGCAAGACGCGGCGAATGACCTTGGGCGCAGTGGCGGCGCTCGACCCGGGCGAGGCCCGCAGGCGGGCTTAAGGACATACTTGCCGCCCGCACGCTCGGCCGCGATCCTGCCGGCGAAAAACAGGAGATCCGGACACGGGCGATCGAGACCTTCGGCGCCCTGCTCCCGCGCTATCTCGCCTTCAAGCAGTCCGAGTTGCGACCGCGCAGTTATCGCGAGACCGAGCGGCATCTGCGCACCTACGCGAAGCCGCTGCACCATCGCCCGGTAGGCGAGATCAACCGCCGGGCCGTGGCCGCCTTGATCGCCACGCTTACCGCCAAGAGCGGCCCGACCGCCGCCAAGTGCGCCCGCGCCAGCCTAAGCGGTTATTTCACCTGGTTGGCGGGCGAGGGCCTGGTCGAGGTGAATCCGGTGGGCTTCACCAATAAGCCGCAAGAGCGTGGTGCCCGCACCCGCGTCCTAAGCGACAGCGAGCTACGAGAAATCTGGGAGGCGCTGGAGGGCGCCGGCCAATACGGCGATATTGTTCGCCTGTTGATGCTCACCGCCGCGCGCCGAACCGAGATCGGCGACTTGTTGTGGAGCGAGGTAGACGTCGAAGCAGCCGAGATCCGGTTGCCGGCCTCGCGCACTAAGAGCGGCGAGCCACACACGATTCCGCTCACCACCGCCGCGCTCGCCGTTCTGACCGCCCGCCCACCTAGCGACGGTCGCGATCTTATCTTCGGTCGCGGGCGAGCGGGATTTGTCGCCTGGTCGTCGGCGAAGCGAACGCTTGACAAGCGGATCGCGGCCGCCCGCAAGGTCGCCGACATTGCCGAGCCGATGCCGGCTTGGGTGTTGCACGATCTTCGTCGTGCCGCCTCGACCGTCATGCACGATCGACTTGGTATCGCACCACACATCGTCGAGAGTATCCTCGGTCACGTCGGCCATAAGGCCGGTGTCGCCGGCGTTTACAACAAGGCGGCCTACAATCGCGATAAGCGGCGTGCGCTCGAACGTTGGACCGATTACGTTCTTGCCGTAGCCGAAGGGCGAGAGAGTAACGTCGTCGCACTGCACTCCGCTTAAGCAAGACGGCCAATCAGGGCGGGTTTGCCAGGCGATCAATCGCGGGTGGCTACTCCCCGACCCGAAGGCCGGAGGCTCCTGCTCTGCGCTTGCTGGAACTCCAGGTTGATGCCAAAGCCGCCGGTTTAAACAGTGGCGCCGCCCCCAGCCATCAGCCGTGCGGGCCCTTTCCCTTCAGCTGCGGGGCATCGCTGATGCGACCCTCGCGCGCGGCAGCGACAAAGTCGTAGCTCAGTCGCAGGTAGTCCCGCTCCGAAATCTGACCCTTTTGGCGCGCGCGGCTAGCCGCGATGATGTCGGCGCGGGAGTAGATACGCTTGCTTCCTGACGGCGCCGGGGAGCCCCACTGCTGCGAAGCGCCGGGCGCCGGAGCGGGACGCGCCGCGGCCGCTTTCTGCGCAAGGAAATCGCGGAAGAATGCAGCGACGCGTGAACACTCCCGGACGCCACGGCGTCATCAAGATGGTGTCCTCGTTTCCAACAGCTGCAACAGCTTGCACTGTCTACCCGCCGTTAACGGCGCTACGGATGCATTTGGGGAATTTCCCGCAGTCTCTAACCCGGCGCACGTCCATGCTCGCCCTCGCTGATGACGCCGCGCTTGCTCGCTTGGTGATCGCTGCCGCGCACCGCCGTGCACGTCTACCACCTCGAAACTTTCCTATCGCACGGTCTAGGGCATGCCCGCACGGCCTCGAATAGTCTCCGGACGCCTGATATCCTTTAAGGCACCGACCAAGCACTGCCACCACTACTCCATGCCCCAGCCCCGCCGCCGTCGACCGTCGCCGCGCGCTCGAACTGCTCGCCGCCGCGTCTCACGATGGCGCGACCGAGGCGCTGATGATCGCGCGTCGCTTCACGCTCGCGCAGATGGTCGAGCTGGTGCGTGCCGGACATTCGGGGCAGTACGAATCAAACGGACGTTCGATGTGACCACTCTAATCAGTGACGTTTTGACACAGCTCGCGTTTGCGCTTTTCGAGAACAAGGGCGTATTCGCGGTCTTGCTCGGCTCAGGCTTGTCGCGAGCTGCCGAAATACCCACTAGTTGGGAGATCACACTCGATCTGATTCGCCGGGTGGCACTCGCGCAGGGAACTGTAGAGCAGCCGGACTGGGCGAAATGGTACCATGAAACAACGGGGCAAGAGCCGAACTATTCAACTCTCTTGGAAGAACTTGCGGGATCGCCCGATGAGCGACGAGCCATCCTGCACAGATACATCGAGCCGACCGAAGAGGACCGCGAGGAAGGCCGGAAAGTTCCGACTGCCGCCCATCGCGCAATCGCTGAACTAGTGCAACGCGGCTATATCCGGGTCATCGTAACAACGAATTTCGACCGCCTCTTGGAGAGTGCTTTGCGCGAAATCGGCGTTGAGCCGACCATAGTCGCGTCCATCGACGCGCTGTTGGGCGTAGAACCGATCGCCCACAGCGGATGTTACGTTCTCAAACTTCACGGCGACTACAAAGATGCTCGCATTCTTAACACCGATGCCGAGCTGAATGCCTACCCGGCAGAATACGACCGTCAGCTTGATCAAATTTTTGACGAATACGGTCTGATCGTCTGCGGTTGGTCCGGGGAGTGGGATCACGCATTGCGAGCGGCATTCCTGCGCGCGCCCAATCGCCGTTATCCAGTCTATTGGGTTGCGCGAGGTAAGCTTCGAACCAACGCTCAGGACCTCGTGAGCCACCGCCGTGCGCGCGTCATATCGGTTGCGGACGCCGACACCTTCTTCACCAGCTTGCTTCGGCGAGTGGAGGCCCTCGAACAAACTCATCGCCAAAACCCCCTAAGCATCGAGCTGCTCGTCAATAGCGCCAAGCGCTTTCTCTCGAGGTCCGAATATCGCATCCAGCTCGATGAGTTGTTCACGGAGGAAGTCAATCGACTCTTGAAAGAGCTGGACGCAGCAGACTTCGATCCAGGAAAACCTTTCAGCCAGGAGGATTTTGGCCGTCGCGTTCGAAAATACGAATCGATCACGGAGCCGCTTGCGCGCATGGTGGGCGTGCTCGGTAGATGGGGTGACGATAGCGAGCTGCCGCTCGTTTTGGACATCATCAACAGCCTCTACCGGCACTCAGAGAACATCGGTGGCGGGACGACCTCCTACCTGGATATTCGCTCCTATCCTGCCGTTCTCATCTTCGCTGCTTACGGGCTCGGTCTGACCCGCAGCGAGCGATGGCGCACCCTGCATGGCTTATTCTCAGCGATGATCCCCCGCCAATACAAAGAGCCCACAAGAATTGTTGACGAACTTTTCCTGCAAAGATGGAGTGGAGTTAGCGATAAAACATATTGGAACCGGATCGACGGCAAAAATCGTCACACGCCGCTGAGCGATCGTCTGCTTGGCATTTTTACTGAGTGGAGCAAGAGCTTCGTTGGTCTCTCATCGGATTTTGAGCTGATGTTCGAACGGTTCGAGGTGCTCGGGTCGCTTGCGTATCTGGAGCCGAACAAACCAACAGAGCTTGTGGCAGAATTGGAAAAGGGCGATTACGCTTGGGTTCCGATCGGACGCGCCGGCTGGCATTCGCAGAACCGTGAGAAATTGCTCACTGAGATTCGCAGCGAACCAGTGAAAGCGGCCCTCACCAAGGCGGGATTCGCACAACGCAATCCTGCGTTTGTCGGCCTATTCATCTCGAACTTCGAGCGAATGGTCGAAAGTATATCTTGGTTCGGAACGCCCGCCTTCGGCCAGCACCAAGATCGCTCGCAAACGCACGGCTACGCGGCGACGCGCGAGGCCGCGATGGCGGCGTTCGCGAAGAGCTGGCGGCGGGAGTAGTTGAAACCCCCGACAGAGGTGGAAGCAACCAGCATCCTGCCCTGCTTGAACGTGAAGACTGCACGCCTATGGCGTGCTATCGTTCCATTTACGCACCTCGCACGGGAGGGGCGTATGACAGTCACCATCGGACGGCGGGAATTGCTGGTCGCACTCGGCGGCGCGGCGGCGTGGCCGGTCGCGGCGCGCGCGCAGCAGCCGGCCATGCCGGTGATTGGCGTGCTGCATGGCGTGTCGGCAGCGCAATGGACGGACCGCATGCTGGATTCCACCGGGGCCTGGGCGAAGCGGGCTTGGCTCGAATATCGCTGGGCGGAAGGCCAGTTCGACCGGCTACCTGCCATGGCCGCCGACCTCGTCTGCCGCAAAGGTTGCGGTCATCGCCGGACGTCGCTGTGCGGGCGACAATGGCGGCAAAAAAGACGATCCTCCGGAGGGAAACGTCACGGGAGTCACTCTTATCGGAGGTCGCGATGTGCCAGCAAGAGACGCTCGTGAGACCGACCTTTGGGCCTATTGCAAACCGGCCTTGCGAAAGCCTTCGAGAAATTTCGCCATGGGCCCGGGCGTGTAGGGAACGTTGCGTTCGATCCAAGCGATCGAATTCTCCGGGTGCAATTCCTGAAGTCGCGCCAGGGCCGCGCGAGCCTCGTCGATCCTGCCCGCCTGCGCCAGGCTCGCGACGTAAATTCGGTGACCATTGGTCAATTCGAATCGCTGTTGAATGGCTCTCCGGCCAAAGCCGACGGCATCCGCGTATCGGCCCGCCTGGTAATGGGCGGCAGCGAGGGCAGCGTTAAGCAGCGCGTTCTGCGGGTCGTGCGGGCTCATGCGGATGGCTTGCTCGGTGTGATCTATGGCTTGGTCGGATCGGGCATCGAAAGCGAGCGTACAGCCGAGAAAGCCGTGTGCAGCCGCGAAATTTGGATTGAGATCGAGTGCGCGCTGAAATTCCTCGACAGCCTCGTCGGTGCGTCGCCTGGTGAAGGCCACGAAGCCCAATGCTAGATGCGCCCATGGATCACTGTCGTCAAGTTCCACTGCTCGCGCCGCAAGGGTCGCAGCTTGTGTGACCTGCGGCTCCATCATGTGCCATCCGCCTTGACGTGATACCAACAGGAAGAACGCCAACATGCTGTGCGCCGCGGCATAGAGCGGGTACCGCTCCACCAATTGCCTAAGAACCGCGATTGCGGCTTGGCTCTCGTCCTTGGTCAGCCTCCAGAACAGGGAGTTGGCTCGAATCAGCATGTCCCAGGCACCGAAATCTCGCGGCAAACGGTGCTGCAAACGAGTACCTTCGGCTTCCAGCAGCTTGGGTTCGATTGCCGCCACGACCTTCTTGGTGATTTCGTCCTGGAGCGCGAAAATGTCGGTCAGGTCGCGATCGTAGCGGTCGGCCCAGAGATGTTTGCCTGTTTCAGCGTCAATCAGTTGGACGCTAATGCGTACGCGGCCGCCGCCCTTGCGCACGCTTCCTTCTAGGACATAGCGCACACCGAGTTCGTGCCCCACTTGGCGTATATCGACCGCTCTGCCCTTGTAGGTAAAGGACGAATTGCGTGCGATCACAAAGAACCAGCGCAACTTGGATAGGGCCGTAATGATATCTTCGGAAATGCCATCCGCGAAATAATCTTGCTCTGTATCGCTGCCCATGTTGGTGAACGGAAGGACGGCGATCGAGGGCCTATCCGGCAGAGACAACACGGATCGTGATTGCTCCGCCGCGGTGACCGTCGTCGTTGCTTCGGGCCTTGGTTCTTCGCGCACGGCACCTACAAAACGGATGCCTTTGCGCAAGACGGTGCGAACCAACCGCTGATCTTCGCCATTGTCGCCGATTGCTGTTCGGACTGCATTGATACGGCTCGCGATCGTCGATTCCGAGACGATCCGCCCGTTCCAAACCCCCACTAGGAGGTCCTCCCGACTCACCACACGATCGCGGTTTCGAATCAGGTACTCCAACAAGTCAAAAACCTGAGGCTCGACGGCGCGCAACTCTCCGTGCTGCCGCAGCTCGCGACGCCCGGTGTCAACCGAAATATTGTCAAATAAATACAGCATCTTGGGATGGGCACCGGGCCGCTAGTCAGTGAGGCCAGTTTCGGAAAATATAGCAAAATCAAGCCGACCTGAATGCAAATCGATGCCGCCTCAAGGGCATCTCAAAGCGCTGCAAGGGACGCTCTGGCATCATCCGGGCGTCGTTTTCAGTTCTGTGCGGTGAGAGTTCCTGAGCGAATGGAAGCGGCGCTTCGCTTGGCGAGTTGCGGTCGCTCAGCCCTCAAGTGATCGCAGACTTCTGTCTTGGCTTCACTGAGGCCGAACAGGAAGTGAGAAAGCCGTTCTGGCATTACCTAGGTTCGGATTCTTCTTCCTTCGTTTGAATCGGAGGGCATCATGAGCAATTCGGGACTGGCATCACTCGCGCAAAGCTCGGCGACCAATACGACCGAAATCAATCGTGTTGTTGTTTCAAGTGTCATCGGCACTGCGGTCGAGTGGTACGATTTCCTGATCTACGGTGCGGCGACCGCACTCGTCTTCAACAAGCTCTTCTTTCCGCTGTCCGATCCGGCGCTGAGCACCATCGCGGCGTTTGGCACCTACGCCGTCGGCTTCCTGGCTCGGCCATTGGGTGCCGCGATCTTCGGGCATTTCGGCGACAGGGTCGGGCGCAAGGCGATGCTCGCGATGACCATCGTCATTATGGGGCTTGGGACTTTCCTGATCGGTCTCCTGCCCACTTACGAGCAGATCGGCATCGCGGCGCCTATTTTACTCGTCCTCCTGCGGTTGCTTCAGGGCATCGGGATCGGCGGTGAATGGGGCGGGGCGGTGCTGATGGTCGTTGAGAATGCGCCGGCCAGAAGCCGCGGGATTCTCGGATCGATGGTTCAGATCGGTTGGCCTATCGGAAATCTGGCCGCAATCGGAGCATTTGCCGCACTTGCCCAGGTGCCCGAACCGGATTTTCTTGCGTGGGCCTGGCGCATTCCGTTCCTGATCAGCATCGTTCTCGTGGGCATCGGTCTTTACATCCGCATGCAACTCGAGGAGACGCCGGTATTCCGCGAACTCGAAGCCAAGAATGCGGTGGCCAGATTGCCGCTGATCGAAATCCTGACCCGGCATCGTCGCTCGTTTTTCACGGCAGTCGGGCTGAAGCTCTCGGAGATCAGCTACGCGATCATCGGCGGCGTTTTCGCCATCAGCTATGTCACCGGCAATCTCGCTATGCCGCGGAACTTGATCATCAACGCCATCCTTCTCTCTGCCATAGTGGCGCTCTTGATCATCCCGGTTTTCGGCTGGCTTTCCGACAGGATCGGCCGCAAGACGATGTTCTATGCGAGCTGCCTGTTCGCGATCGGCTTCGCCTTCCCGCTGTTCTGGCTGCTCGACACCAAGGAGCCGCTGACCATTACGTTGACCATCATCACGGCGATCTCCTTCGGGCAAATGGTGGGGTTCGCCGTCGGCGCGCCGTGGTACTCCGAGCTGTTTGCAGCGCGGACGCGCTATAGCGGCGCTTCGCTCGGCTTCCAAGTCGGCGCGGCGATAGGCGGTCTCACCCCCTTTGCGGCGGCGACCTTCATGGCCTGGACGGGTGGCGCGACATGGCCCATCTCGCTCTACCTGATCGTGCTTGCCGTCATCACCTTGATTGCCGCAATGGCCGCCCGAAACCGCCGGCAAAGCATTGAGTTGACGTGGGCCGATGCTCTGTACTTCTGCGCCTGGCCGCGCACGCGCTCTTACGACGCCGAACTGGTCGGGGTCGCCCATCCAAACCTCGGTGCGCGTAGTACCGTTCGGAAGATCGGCTCCGTGGGTCAGGGAGCGCCGCCGCCAATGCCTGTGATGATGCACGCCGATCCCGATCAACTAGCAAGAACCGCAGCGATCGATTTTACCCGCTGTGCTGTTGCACACTGGCAGACCGCGCTTGGGTCCGAACTGCTCGGAGCCTATCTGATCGGTAGTCTGGCCCACGGCGGGTTCAGCAGGCGCTACAGCGACATTGATATCGCTCTAGTCACGGAGGCGGAGCTGCCCTCGCATGCGCTCGATCGCATGCGGTGCGAGGCGGTAGCATTGTCAGCGCATTGGGGGCCTAAGCTTTCATTGTTTTGGACAGACCGGCACTTTTGCCTCGGCCGATTTCCCCCACTAGATCGCATCGATTATATTGATCACGCGGTCACTTTGATGGAGCGGGAATGCGTGCGGCCCATGCGACCCGCCATCGAAGAGATTCAGCGCTATTTGGCTGGCGCGCCATTTGCAAACTGGAGAGACATGGCGTGGCACTTCGCTACCGCTGCATCTCTCGAAGCGAAACAACGCAAGGTCTAACTGCGGACGCTCCTTTATCCTGCGCGCTTCTGCTACAGCTTGATGACTGGACGCATCGCCTCGAACGATGACGCCGTTGCGTTTCTCGGCAAGAAGGGTCTGGCGCAGGTCGACGTCAGCTTGATTACTCGCGCGCTCCAGTGTCGTCAGACCGGCGCCGACCCCGACTATCTATTTCCGGCACGGACGATGCTGCCGTCTCATGTGGATGCCTGCGCTGCTCTACTCGCTGAGTTGGTCCTTATTTGAACTGATTCATGTTCAACACCCATCGATCAGCGCTTGCGACACGATTCGTGATGGCAGCTTTGGGTCATTCACGTCATTCCCGCCATCCCGGCGTGTCCGGTTCGCCCCAAGAGCGGACATTCGGCCAATGCCAGCGTTTATGAGTACGCGTCTTAATCAGACTGGGACCTGGTGGTGAATGAATGAGTGAGAATACGTGCTCTCACGCCCGAAGACGTCCGCCACCTGTAGAGTTGAAGAGGAAGTGAAGGGCGCGGCCGAAGATAATCTCTTGAATCAAGCCGGAAGTCGTGGGCGGGAGGCGCTCCGTTGTAGCCTGTGTCCGGCGTGCGCCCCGCCCGCGCCGGG
>Ga0306925_10006070_pt1 | contig 11192 bp, 11 predicted proteins | sample flu12Cox44000176_FD_203755 | JGI IMG/M metagenome (GOLD analysis project Ga0306925, IMG submission 203755) | Lab enrichment of tropical soil microbial communities from Luquillo Experimental Forest, Puerto Rico - flux8day.12C.oxic.44.000.176 (v2)... | ecosystem: Environmental > Terrestrial >...
CGGCGAGGATCGGACATTGACCCTCGAGATGCTTATGGTCAGCCACATCGACGACGACCACATCAACGGCGTCGTCGCACTCATCGATGAATTGGCGGAATGCAGAACCGAGAGGGAGGCTGAGCACTATAAAATAGGGACGCTGTGGTTTAACAGCTTCAGCGACGTCGTCGGAAATGGCGCCAAAGAAATATTTACGAATATCCCTGTGTCGGCTAGCGTCGCTGACATAGAAGCGGGATTCCCTGGCCTACAGGTCGACCGAGAGACGGCTGCTGTCATTGCCAGTGTAACCCAGGGCCGGCAACTCCGTGATCGAGCGCGGCTGCTAAATATTCCAATCAACGCGCCATTGCAGGGGTTGATAATGACCCCTCAGGAGGGTACTAAGCCATTTCTGTGGGGCATTTCTGGTCTCAAGTTCACCGTCCTCTCGCCCCAACGAGACGCGACTCAAGAAGCTTTGGGTTAAATGGGACGAGGCCGCTAAGAAACACAAAAATGGAGAAACCGGAGCATTAATGGCGGCTTACACGGACCAATCGCCCTACAATCTTTCCAGTATCGTCGTGCTAGTGGAATTCGGCGGCAAGCGGATCCTGCTCACGGGTGACGCCCGCGGCGACCACATCGTCGACGGCCTGATAAAGGCACGTCTTCTGAAAAACGAGGACGACACATTGCACATTGATGTTCTAAAACTCCCGCACCACGGCAGTGACCGAGATGTTGAGAAGAAATTCTTCCGCCAGATCACGGCCAACCACTACCTCATTTCTGCGAACGGCAAATATGATAATCCGGAATTGGATGTGCTGCGATGGATCTCGCAAGCGCGACACGATGACGAGTACCAAGTCCATCTAACCAATCGCGATGGGGAGCGCGAACTAAAAGAACGGCTTCATACTTTGATGGCGTCAGACGATGTGCTGGCTAAGCGTATGCGCTTTCGGGAGGAGGGCGCGCTGTCCATAAAGTTGGACTTAGTCAACTCAGTCACCTATTGAAGAGATCGTGTGCTGCAGTGAGTTGCGCCATCTCAGCTGTTCTAGCAAGATACCGAAACTTTCAGTCTTCCAATTCAAAGATTTGCACCCGGACCGCTCAGTTACAGCCGTGGTCTCAGGCGAATCTCTGGTCGCGGCCTCGGCGAGCCTTCGGCTACTAATGGCTTAGCTCTCGCCCAGTTCTCCGCCGTTCTTACAAGAAGGTTCGTTAGATCAACTGCCACACCCTTCTGATCCTCCATCCATTGGTAGCTCGGTGGTTTTGGACTTCCGGCAACCCACTGGCTGTAAAGGACGTCACCTTGCTGCGGTGTAGTCCAAGCAGAATGAATTCGTAATAGCATTTCTTCGATTGCACTCATCGCCGTCCGGAATCGCACCCAGCGATGGTTACTCCAGATAGGAAGTCCTAGGGTCAGACCTCAACTTTCAACAATTTCTCGATCTGTTTTACTCTGCATTGCAATGAGCCTTCGGTCTTCAGCCGGTTTTGGAACCTTGCGATGGCGACGCACAGCCGCGTATTCGACCTAACCCATAGACTTGCCAAGCTCGCGTAGAGTCATTCCTGCATGTCGCTGTCCGAGGTAATACGCTAGACCTACTGCTCCATTGCCTCTTTGGCGGGACACCTCTTCCCGGGCGCTTTCCAGACTTTCGCGATCGCTGCGACTATTCTTGACCACTCAAGGCTGAGACGCTCCTTTTCCCGCATCCGGGTCTATTCCCGGCGATCGCCTTTGAGTTCTTTGAGCATTCCGGCCACGAACTCTTCATTCCACGGAGTACCGATGCCTTTATGGACTCCTTCCAACCCCTCCTCCCACTTTCCAATCGTTGCTCGGCTCCAGCGCGAGCTTCATGTTCACCCAATCTCTTAATCCTCACTGGATTTAAGTGAATATATCGATTGATAGTGAGCCCGCTCTCCTCGGAATCGTGAAGGACCGCTTTGAAAAATCCGCAGGTTAAACCGCGCAGGCATACTCTTGAGCACTCCAGGAAATGCTCGTTTGCGCAATCGTCCGGAAACAGCTGCCAGCCATCGATTCCACGATTGAGTACGTGATGCCAACCGTTTCTCCACAGCGATGCCCAAGGGACGACTGACGAAGCCAGAGTGTCTGCATATCCGGCCTTACCCGTCAAATTAAATGTTGATTGTTGAGATCTGACCCTAATGCACCCTCCTGGAAACAGAACATTGTTACAACGGTTTTCTGGATCGGTGAGGAGGCGGCTAGAAGTAATCCGGTTCCGAACACCCAGAGTGCCTGGGACCTTTGTTGGGGCAGACACTACGGCGGCTATGATACCCCAACTGACAGGACTAATTTTATACCGGCCAGATTCATTCCCAATCAGAATCCCTTTTATGTTGCTCTTCCCTACAATGACGTTAGCCGTAACCGTACTAAGCCAGAAGCGTCTCAGGTGATTCCGTGGTTCAAGAATTCGTTTGTGCGCGACGGTCAATCGGTCTGTAAAGGCCATTGGTTGGCGATCAGGCACGGCAGCCGGACCTGCTACGCCCAATGGGAAGACGTGGGGCCGTTCCGGACCGACCATTGGCAGTACGTTTTCGGAAGCGAACGTCCCCACCCCAATCGCAATCATGGTGCCGGCTTGGATGTCAGCCCGGCTGTACGGGACTACCTGGGTATATCAGGCATGGATGTGTGCGACTGGAAGTTTGTGGATCTAAACCAAGTGCCCAATGGCCCTTGGGCGCTTTACGGTGACAACAATACGGTTGCCCAACTCCGGCGCCGCGGTATGACGGTCATCGCAAAGAAGTAAAATCGGAGTCAGATCTCCTACCCGGCCTGTGGCGAGCCAGGCTTGCCGAGCCTGCAACAATCACGCGCCATGAGAACTCGGCGCGCACATCGCGGGTTGCGGGTCCTTAAACATGCGCCTTCGCGCCTGTTTAATCTGGCAAAGAAATGTTGGTGCGTATTGTGGCCATGCTCACAAAATCGAGCGCTTTGATCCTCACCCATACCCGTGCGCGAGAGTGCGCCAGGCGTAGCCGGGCCCTTCGAGCAAGGACGAGGACGCTCGCCGTCGAGTAAGCGCTCGGATAGGGTCCGATCTCCGAGTGGACCAGAGGTAGAAAGTCAAGCATCGCAAAACGCGGTCGCGGCCAAGTCCTTCTGGTGCGGTCGTGCAATCCGGTAGGGGCAGATCTCCGAACTGCCCGCCGAAAATGGCGCTCTTGCCGGCTGGGTCTGGTTCCTCAGAATGGCCGGCCCAGAGATCCGTCCCAGCCAGCCCGGGTGCTTTTACCGCGTTGATTCCATCCTCGAAATATTATAGGGAACGCTCTGTACTCGTTACGGCAGAATTCAGCACGAGGACGAGCAGGAGCACGAGCACGAACGGACAACCCATTTCGCAACAGGCGCTAGTTAGCCTGACTAGCCCGGTCGGCTCGGAGATCCGACCCTACCAAAACTAGAACATTTCTTCGGCAGCGCATGATCAGCTGCCTCGGAGATCTGAGCCTACCAGTCCGACATCGTTGAACATCGGGCGGTTGTTTCCCGGAGAGAATTATGGCAACGCGCCCCAGACCTCAACGACTCGATTCTTGACAAGGTTGCGTGGATCCAGGAGATCCGTACTTCCCATAGGGACAGGGTGCATTACATTCCGAACGCCGAGTGTGTCGCGCAGAACTTCCATGACGCGCTCGGCTCGCTCCAGGGACAGGTCTTGGTTAACCTGCTGGGTTCCCAGTTTGTCAGCGAACCCAAGGATCACCAGGATGAGGGTAGGATCTTCGAGAAGCTGTTTGAGATGAGGCTGGTTCAGCTGCGCCTGAATAAACGCAGTATCTTGCTGGCTCAGCTTGGCAACCCTGGTTTCGAAAGAGACCGTGAACAAGAGGTCCAGGCCGCGTGCCCGTTCCACCGCGCTGTAGAGTTTGTCCTTCTTGGTCTGCGAAAGGTTGGGTATTAAATCGATCCTATTTTAGAACTTCACGTTTAACTCCGTCGGTCTCGAAGGTACGCCTTCCCGGGGCGACCGGCGTCGCCGGGGCTTCAACGATCGGCTCCACAGGGACGAAAGGCACTGGTGTCAGAAGTGGTGTACTCTCCGGAATTGGCGTGGGCGCAGAAGAGGTAACGGGAGCAGGTGTTGGCGTCGATATCGGATCACTAAGCACCACACGTCGTTTTGGAGAATTGGCTAACACGCACACAACAACGCCGGTGGTTAGGAGTAGCAGCGCTGCGACCCCGATTAAGCCGGCGGATATCAGGGATATGCCCTTAGTCGTCCAGACAGGTTCGAGGGGTGAACCGCATTCGGGACAGTGGAATCCCTTCGTGACGACCTTAATCTCTTCCTTTCGATAGGCTAATTTGCAGCCCGAATAGTTTGTGCATTTACCGACGCGTTGTGCCATAGATTTCTCCGATCTTAAAACCTCCAGGCGGACCCGAATTGGAGATGGCCTGAGTTGTAGTGGTTTCCCTGGTCAGTATAAAAGCCAAGGCTGTAGTAGCCCAAGTCGACCGATTGACCTCGGAGGTTGCAGGTGATGTGATGACCTATTTCCGCGCCAGCCGTCCAGTACGAGCTCACCGGCGCGGAGGGCATCTCCCTGTCAGGCTGATCGATTCGACTTCCGACTAAAGTTATCACTTCTCCAGCTAACGGATTTCTGAATGGTTGGTTCATTGTTAACAAAGGCGAGATGCGAGCATGGTCGGTCGGTTTTTGTCATCTCGTCTCACTAGCTACACAGGGAATTGCCTCGCCGAGTTTCACGAGATCCATTGAATCTTCGCCATCGGGGACCGGCCTAAACTTTGCGTCTGGCGGAAACACTGAAACTTGGAGCTCGAGATCTATGTGTAACCAACTGCGGACCTACAACCTGGCTTACGAGGAGTTACAACAGAATGTGTCAACAAACTGAATTCACCAGAATGTTCACCGATCAGCGGTCTGGATTTGCGAAACAGACCTGTTCGGCAAGCGCTGATCACGTTGCTTTTGGATCCCGATTGCCGCGTCACGACAAATTCGCGCCGGGCCTGGCACTATCTAGCCGAAATATAACGAGCCAGTCGCCGGCGTCGTCATCTCTTGCCTCCTGTTCCGCCTGAATTGCCCGCCTTGTCTCTTTTTCGGCTTCGTCTTTCTTGAAGAAACCAAAGGCGGCAGCGACTGCAGCAATGCCTGCGACTGCCGCAAGAGTATAGGAAAGATTGCGCAACGCTTTTGCCGCTATTGCCTGCTTCTCATGGCTTTTCTCTGCCTCAGCGGCGCGTTTCGCTTCCATTCTCGTTAGCTTGCGGGCCGCTTCCAACTCGCGTTGACGCAGTTCTTCTTCCGCCTGCAGCCTCTTCTCTGCTTCAGTAGCCCTCTCTGCTTCTGCTTGGGCCAGTCGTTTCGTATCTTCAAGCTCTTTGGCTTCTCTTTGCTTCTGCGCCTCCAGGCCGCATCGCAGAAACTTGCCTCGTCACTATTCGGCTCTCCGGGATGCGAATCGGCCCATTCCTTTACAACAAGTAAGCGAGCGCCCGTGTAGAGGTATCCAGAATCGCGACCGGAGCTTTTCCAATCGCGCGTAGCTTCGCTGAGGCGGGTCCGCGTGCGCAAACCGGCTCGGTCCACATCAATCCATCTGCGGAACTGCGACCAGTTCTGAATTAGAGCCTCATGTGCCACTTCGACGAAAGCATAATTGTGGGTAAGATCGCCTTCGATGGCGAGCAGCCGAGCCATCGTGAGTTTTTGGATGATTTCCTCCGCAGCGTCAGCCCCTTCGGGAAATGACAACAACTCCTGCATCGTGACCCTACGCTTTGTGTCTTCGGTGCCTTCCCCGGGTTTCGTCAGGCGCAAAAAAATGCGCCGACAGAGTTCTCTCTCATCCTCCGAGAGCCTCTCCAGAGTAGCATCGGCCCGTTTTTGCAAGGCACCTTCCAACTTTCCAATTTCCTGATAGGCCTTTACGGAAAGACATCGTCCATTGCGTTTATTCCAGAGTTCGAGCAAAGCATGTTGAAGCAACGGCAGGGCACCTCGTTGGTCACAAACGTCGTGCAAGAGGAGGTCCACGAGACCAGGCTCCAGTTCGCATCCGACCAAGAGCGCGGGCCGCTCAATCGCGAGGCGTAATTCCTCGTCAGTCACCTGCCCGATAAGCAAATTGTGATCAGATAACGCTGCTGCAAGCGCAGCATTTCCCGCACACTTCCCATAAAAGTCAGCTCGCAATGTCAGAATCACTAGTGTCTGCCCCTGCGCGACTTGCGCCGCGGAGAGAAGGTTACTAACCAAGGCGTCGCGAAGTCCATCATTGCCGCAGAGTGTGAAGATTTCTTCAAACTGGTCCACGACGACAACCAAGCGAGTGTCGGGCACATTTTCGGGCAGGGCCCGACGAGCAATCAGGTGGAGGGTCCTTTCGCTCTTCTGCAGCTCCGCGATCAAATCGGACAGCGCGGATACGCCTTGTCCGATAGCCACAACTCTCAAAAGTGCGGCGGCCAAACTCTCAATTGGATTCGGACCCGGACGAAGTATTGCGACGGGCCAAGCGCCACTGCCTGGGATGTCACCCCGCTTGATCGCCGCGATTAGTCCCGCGCGAGCCACCGAAGATTTGCCGCTTCCGGAAGCGCCGATGATGGCAAGAAGACGATTGACCGTTGGGCCAGCCGGAGCCGGCCGCACCTCGTTCAAGAGCCATTGGACCAAGGCTTCGCGTCCGAAGAAAAAGGCCGAACCCCCCACATCAAAAACGCGCAACCCGCGATAGGGGACACTGGCCTTCCTAAGGGCGAGGCCGGGACCAGGTCCGGGCTCCAGGCCACGGATACCGCTCACCAGTCTGTGGAATGCCTCTGGCTCATCAAGGGAATCACGAAATTCGACCCACGTCGTTGCAGCCAGAAATGTGGGCAAGCTGCCGCGCTCGGTCGGTTCCGCGCAGGGCAGCAGTGCCGGAATCACGCGGAAAATAAATCGAACACCGCTTCATTTCTCCCTGACAGACGGGCCCTTATCCCAACTTCGCCAATCTATTGGTAGATTTTCCAAAAAGTCTTTCAACTGAGACCGCTACCTACCTGCCGATGCCGGGAAATTCTCCGATTTCGTGAAACTCTGTTCTCCAGATTACTGGGGCAACCGCATCGGGCGGGTACACCAAGGGAGAATCCAAGACCGGTCCACCGCCCGTGCCTAACGAGTGGCGGGACGCGCTTTCCAACCCTGGGTATCAGGCTGCGGCTTTCAGTTGATCAAGCGGTCTGTGCTGCTCGGATTCCTATCGAACAGCCAAATGAACAAAATGCTCGAGGGCGCCGCTATGCAGCAGGTGAAATTGAAACAACTCCGAAAAGCACGAGATTGTCGCTCCGCCCGCAACGATCCCGAAAACCGGGAAAGTTATCGACTCGATCCTGTCGCGGTTCGGGAAAGCAACGTCTCTATGGATCTTCCTTTCCGGCTGCCCAGCGGTTTCGGTGCGCCCGGTCGCCTGAGCAAATTCCTTCTCGATCGACAGGCGCGGAAAGCGCGCCTCAATTTGGCCGATCGCATACACGTGGAAAACGAGCATGACGCCCCCGCGCCTAGGCAGGTCGGACACGGAGCGAATGCTCGGCTGTGAAGGAAGGGTTGCCTCAGCGGGGTTTGGCTGCTGCGACGGAAAACGGGCCGGATTGCGCCGATCTATGTCGCTCTTGGAGCCGCCGACAGACTTCGGTCTTATTGGCTCGATTGCTCGATTGCTCGCAAGATGGATTATTGTTCCAGCAAAAATCGATGCTGTAGGGCGCCCTCCTCAAGCAACGGTTGGCATGAAAACCAACAATGCTCGAACCAAAAGCGGGAATAGGGTTCGTAATCTGGATGCCGAATAATCGTGAATAAATAATCCCAGTTCGCTAACAGGCGAACCAGGGAAATGAAGTTCCCAGACGAATGGTTTTCTACCAAAAGCCACGGCTTATCTCGAAGTATCAATTGCTCGGCTCCTAATAGGCACTGGATCTCGGCTCCTTCAATATCGCATTTCAGAAAGTCCACAGTTTGGTTGATAAAAAGTGAATCGATCCTGCAACAGGCCAATTCGACAGTACCCACTTTAGGCCCAGTATTGATTCCCTGCTCTTTAAAGAAACTGGACAGGTGCGCAGAATCGACGAATCGAGTGAACGTTAAGGTCGTCTCGTGGTTCCAAGCACCGATTTCATGCACCGTAACATTGCATGGAAGATTTGCCCATAAGATCGGTAGCGCATCAGGATTTGGTTCAATGGCATAGCCATGTTGGAAACGCGGCGCCAGCCAGCGCGTCCATGCGCCGACATTCGCACCGACATCAACGAATACTCGACCGCTGTGAGGCACCCATGGTTCCAACCAGTACTCGTACATAACATTACGGTGATCTTAATATCTCGAGGCCCGTTGAAACTTACAACCGCCCACTGGCCGATCTCGTGAGTTAAGACACTCTTTAGAAGTGTCGCCATCTCAGGCAAGCCATAATAGAGATACGGAAACAGGATCTCCTGAGCCTCATCCTGAATCTTCAAGTAAATGAACAAGCCGATGGCCTGCGTTCACCCAAGAATACTCAGTAACAATTCGCTCGCGGGGCAAGATTTTGGCTGGGGAATCGCCTCGGATAATCCGGTGAATAATCTCCACCGCAGCATTCTCGTCCGGTTCCCACCATGATGCTCCATCAAAGTAAATCAGGTCCTCGCGTCGCATCGGGCTCTCGAATACTACGGGAACCAGGGACGCCGGGATCAGTTCGGTATCTTTCTCGTGAAGGTAGTGAGCATAGGCCGAGTGGTTAGGGGCAATCAAATGAAGCCCGGCCGCGGCGGCTTCCATCATTACCAGGTCCCAACCCTCGCCTTTGGACATCGAGATGTAGTGCGTCGCCGTTTGGTAAAGAGAGCGCATCTGCTCTTCAGACAAAATGTCGACGAGGAATACGACAGGTGCTGCCTCGGCGAGAAATCGGCCAAGCTTGGACTGCATCCCTGCCAGGTCGACTTGAAACTGGTTTAGTGTATGAGAATCCCAGACTGTTATTTTCAGAATGAGAATTGCATTGTCTTTTCCTGTCGTGGCGCGGATCCACGCTCTCAACAGGCCAAGATGATTCTTGCGCGGGCGCAACTCCGAGACATTAAGGAAGCGATAGCGGTAGAGAGAGACCAATTTTCCTTCCGGACCGGTGAGCGGCAGTGGTTCAGCGCTCTTAGAGAAGAAGTCGCCGTCTACCCCAAGAGGGCATACGCGAACTTTCGCCTCGGGAACGCCGGAGGTCACCCAGGCCCGCAAAGAGCAATCGGTAGGAACGATGATAAAGTCGCTCGCCGAGGAGTGAATAACCCAGTCCGCGGGAATACGGTCGGCCTCGAACATGGTGTAGTTCACGTTTCGTTTGCCTGGTCTGGGCTGAACGTGGTTCGGCATGGTGAAGTGGAGAACAGTGTCAGCGTTCACCGGGGTCGAGAGTTGATCGAAGCAAACCTCTCGCATCTCTGGAGGCCATTCCAATGACCAGCCAGCAAGATTTGTCAGCTGTACTTGTAGCCCCCGCAGCAGGAACTGTCTGACGAACTCGCGGGTGTGTCGGTCATACCCTGTGAATCCCTTGAATGGACCAACTACCTCGATGCTCCTCATTTCGCAGTCCCGGTTAGCCGCGGCTCTCTTTGGACTATTCCAGGTGGCACCTTGACTGACCGATGCTTGCTTTTGGCTATCAGCCTTTTGTTATTTAGACGCTGTAGAAGGATAAAGGATTGCCGTCAGAATATTAAAAGATATGCTAACAACTGCTGGTAGAGCATCAATCGTATTCGGTTGAACGGCGTTATTGACCCAAAGTGTCCAAGGCGGTGTGCCAACCAGCGATGTGCTAATCTCGACAAAGCTTTGTGGACCGATTGCTATGGGAGGAGTCTGTTTTCCGTCGGTGGACTGAAAGTAGACTTGAAGAGGTTTTGTGCCTGAGAGATCCAAATTAGCGATAAGCAGTTCTTTATTAGCCATTTTGCGTTTCCTTATATGATCTTCAACATACCTTGATTTCCGAAGTCACTTCTCTCGTCCAGGACGAAGGCCGCACCATCCCGGCCTACGACGGTGATCGGTCTTGGCATCGGGTAGTATGTTACCGCTTGCCGGATTCTCTCCGCCTTTTCATTAAGCTCGGATCTCGAGGCACTGAATAGGCGCAGGTTGTAGTGATGCTCCCTGGAGAACGTGTTTCCTCCATGGTAAGTGTATAGATAGATATGACCCATGCCGCGGAGGGGAACGGTAGGCACGTTGCGATAAAGATCATGGAGGAAAACCGAATCCTCACCCCGGTAAACGTAAGGGCCGGTTTCCGGGTAGCGGAACCGACGATCTTTGAACGCCATGATAGTACCGGGTAGCAGTTGGCCCTCGCCGGATCGGCCGCCCAGTGTCCAGTCTACCCATACCAGTTCGCGGTCCGTCTCAAGGAGTTGGAGGTGGTCTGTGAGACAGCAGGCACGAGCTTGGCAATCAAGAATGTGCGCGAGCTGGAGCGCGAGCCGTTCGGGGTGGTAGCAATCGTCGTCGTCCCACTGACAGATGAGATCGCCATCGGCGGCGTCCAGCGAGATATTCCGGAGCCGGCTGAGAGGCAATCGGTCTGACTCAGGATACACGAAGCGTACGCTGTCAAGTCCAAGATGGGCAACGTAGCGCTCGAGCGCGCGGCGATAGCGCAGCTGGCCGTCACTCACGATTACGAGTTCGCGCTTCGGATAGGTTTGGTCTGCGTAGCAGCGAATCGCACGGCGGGCGAGCGCGAGCCGGGCATGGCTCACCATCAGGCAACTGATCTTGGGTAATTCCTGCAGCTCTAAAAGGGTAGGCGGTAAGCGGTAAACGGCGCAGTCTTTGGCCGGCCCTGCCAGGCCTCGTTGCACTATCTTGCTCGCCGGCAATTTTCTATTTTCGTTGCCCGGCTCGGCAAGCACTGTGTAGATGGTGTCGCTGAAGCAGCTGCGCTGGAAGCCGGCTACACGCATGAGCAATTCATTGAGGCCACATGCCGCGGCAGCGGCCTGGACTTGTTCCGGCCCGAGCACCAACCCGGCGCGGAAAAAGACCGGTGAACGGCCTGCCAGTGCCGCCCCGCGTTCGTTATGA
>Ga0306925_10006072_pt1 | contig 11191 bp, 10 predicted proteins | sample flu12Cox44000176_FD_203755 | JGI IMG/M metagenome (GOLD analysis project Ga0306925, IMG submission 203755) | Lab enrichment of tropical soil microbial communities from Luquillo Experimental Forest, Puerto Rico - flux8day.12C.oxic.44.000.176 (v2)... | ecosystem: Environmental > Terrestrial >...
TACCGCTGCCCCTGGGAGGCAATGCGATCCGGCGAGCACTCGGGCCGGAGTTGATGCGGAGCGTGAACAACGCGCTGCGCGAGAGCATCCAGTACGCGCTCGACCATCGCGAAGAGGCCCTTGCCTACGCCATGCAGTTCGCTCGCGACCTCGATCCGCAACTGGCCGACAAGTTTGTCGGGATGTACGTCAACGAACGCACGCTCGACTATGGCCGCGACGGCCGCGAGGCGGTACGGCGACTGCTCGACATGGGACACAAGGCGGGGATTATTCCGATTGTGCCGGAGGTTGAGTGGGTGTGAGACGGGTGCGGGCTGCTAGCCGCCGGCAAGCCTTAGCGCCATTGGATTCCCAGGTTAACGCACCACAAACGGCCGCGAACCTGGGGCACCGGCATCTGCGTATCTATTTCTTCTGAAAATCTGATTGCACGCTGCAGCCGCCTGGCACGCTCATCAGTCACCGCGGCTCCCAACTAGAAGCAACATCCCTGCTCCCTTTATCATGACAACATGCCCTCCAGGAATGGCGCACAAACCCTACTCATCGATGCGGACGACACGCTCTGGGAGAACAACATCTACTTCGAGCGCGCCATCGGGCAGTTCATTTCCTTCCTGAATCACCGCGAGTATTCACCGAAGCAGGTCCGCGAGATTCTGAACGACGTGGAGCGGGAGAACATCCTGAAGCACGGCTATGGTTTGCACAGCTTCGCGCATGCGCTGATGGCCTGTTTCGAACGCCTCTCGACTGAGCCCGTGACATCGGAGATGCACGCCCGCATTCACGGCTTCGCGCACACCATCGCAGACCATCCGGTCGAGATTCTGCCGGACGTCCCCGAGACCTTGCAGCACCTCTCCGGGCGCCACCACTTGATCCTTATGACCAAGGGCGCGTTTGCCGAGCAGACCGGCAAGATTGAGCGCTCCGGACTGAAGAGCTACTTCGACGCGGTTGAGATTGTTCCGGAGAAGGATGAGACGATTTATCGTGCGATCGCAGCCAAGTACGAACTGGTGCCAGACACGACGTGGATGGTCGGCAACAGTCCGAAGTCGGATATCAATCCGGCCTTGGCGGCCGGGCTGAATGCCGTGTTTGTGCCCCACGGTCAGACTTGGATCTTGGAGCACGATGAGATTGTGCAGCCCACTTTCCCGAGCCGGTTGCTGACGGTGGAGAAGTTCGGGGAGTTGCGGGAGCATTTTTAGCTGGGCTGGTGGCTTGCAGCTGGCAGCTCACGGCTCGTAGCTGATCGCGGAGCCGGAATCGGAGAGCGGGACGCCGGCATCATGTTCGTTTGCGCTGCCAGCAAGCAGCGCTCTCGGGGTCAAAGAGAGAAATCGCTGTTTACACCAACTGAGCGCTGCTTGCCCGAGAAGGCACGTGCCTTTTACGGAGCGAGCAGGTCCGCGTCCGATGCCACTACTCTCTTGTACACAACTACGTTGGTGTTGAGAGGTTGGAGAACCCCGCCGGTCGGGTCTGTCGGATCCTCCTTTGCATTGTATCGTCTCGTCCTGGCCAGGGTTCTCGTCAAGGTATTTGTGTCTGTCACAGAAAACCGGGAGGTCATCCTACTATGTTGAGTTAACAAAATATCCACCGGCGGGGGGATTGGGGTGAACACCGGGTGGTTCACTGCATCGTTTGTCGGCAAGTAAACGGCAAATATTAGGGTCACGACCAACTGCCCGTCGCTAAGGCATGTCCAGCTGCCAACACGTGACGAGGTGGTTCCCCCGGAGAGCATGATATCGGGGGCCCCCGTGGTCTCCTCAGTTGCGGTGCCATCACTATGCAGAGTGAGCTGCCTGATGAACTGGTGTAGGACATTGGTCCCGTCGCCCCAAACATCGGGAAATGTGTCCAGGTGGGTATAGGACCCTACGAACTTGCCATTCTTGCAGCCCGCATTCCCTTGTGGAAATACCGGCGTGACCATGAACATCAACAACCCGAGAAAGGCGACCACTGCGTTCTTTAGCTTCGACATAGTTGAATCCTCCTTTTGTGTGAGGCTGAGTTTTCGAGAACGTCTGTAGAGCGACATGCGACGCCTGATAACACACTTCCAAGTCGTCATCGGGAGCGCTTCATTGGGCCCTTCTGCCCCTGAAATAACTGTCCCGCCCTATCTTCGGGCCGGGCGGAGCATACGCCTCGAGCGAGGGTGCAGCAATCGTTAGTTCTCGGAAATGGCCTGCCCAGCGCGGGTTTCCGCGCGGCAGCCCCATCCGTCTTGGTTCCGGTGTCGGCTAGTCGGAAACTGGAGCCCAGTTCACCTGGCTGCTGGCCGCTCTTCCGCACCAAACTAACCAACAGGCGCTCTCCTCGCGGTTTTTGCTGCATGGTACTCTCGATCTGCTCTGGTTTTTTCGCTGCCTGACTCTTGGCGGTGCAGAAAGAAAATTTCCGGCGGCTGTTGCGCACAGTCGAAGTGCTCTCGGACCTCGGCCCTGAACTGACGGCTGAGCGGGAATTTCCCGAGAGCGCGCAGCTTATGCTTGCGGCGCTCATGGAGGCGGCCGGAGCGCGCGAAGCTGCGCTTTTCATTTTCAGCGACAAGCCTTCTCTCCTCACCTCGGTCGCATCCCGCGGCTTTGCACTTCTGCCCGAACCAGCCATCGTTCCACTGCTGCCCAAGCATGTGCACGCCCTGACCTCGGCGCGGGGCCCGGTGGTGCTGAATGAATCTACGTATGAAATCTTCTTCAGCGCGAATGGGAACGTCGCGCCGGAGTTGTTCAAGTGCATGGTGCCACTGAAGGTGAACGGCAAACTTGCCGGCCTTGTGGGCCTGGGGCGACGCGAGGGCGACGCGCTTTATGACGATGACGAACTCGACGCGCTGTCGCTGTTGTCGAGCTACGTCGCGCTAGCAGTGCAGAACCACACGCTGGGACAGACGCTGTCGCAGCGTGTCTCCGAAAATTTGCGCCTGCTCGCTTCCCTGCACGGTTTTTACGACAACGCACTGGAAGCATTTGCCGCGGCCATCGACGTCAAGCACGTCAACATTCACGGGCACTCGTTGCGCGTGGCGCGCTATGCCGCTGCCATCGGCGAAGCTATGGGTTTCGAGCCGACCGAAGTTGCCGCGCTGCGCTCGGCGGGTTATTTGCACGATATCGGGAAGGTAGCCGTCGACAAGTATCTGTTTGGCAAGCCCAGCGCGCTCGATCCGGAAGAATTCCGCGCCATGGCGGATCACACAACTGTCGGCCATCAGATCGTCAGCGGCATCCAGTTTCCCTGGCCCATGATTCCCGAGGTGGTGCGCTGGCATCATGAGCGAGCCGACGGCTCCGGCTACCCCGACAGCTTGCGAATAGATGAAGTGCCCATGTCGGCCCGGATCATCGCTGTGGCCGACACCTTCGACGCCATGACCAGCGCGCGTCCGTACCGCGAACCGATGTCGGTGGGCAGCACGCTGAGCGAACTGGTGCGGCTGGCCCCGCAGAAGTACGATCCCAGCGTGGTGCAAGCGCTCCTCATTCAAGTGCGCCGTGATGCCGTGGGCAGTGCGAGGCTGCCGCTGCTCGAGGACCAGATGGGCCTGAACATCGCCCCCGCCGATATCGATCAACTGGCGGCCTCCCTGCAGCACAAGAACCTCCGCAACCGCCTCTATCTGACCCCGCCCTCTTCGTAACCTCCTTTTAACACAACGCCTTACAGCGACGTTTCGCCGAAGCCCAACAGCAACTTTTCCTCCTGCCCGGGTTCCTACATACTGGGAACCGCCTCGCCCGCAGGATTGCCTATGCTGAAAATCCGTGCTCGCGTTCCAATGGCCGCGGCCCTCCTGCTCGGTCTAGCCGTGGCTGGAGTCACGCTCTACGCGTCCAGCAATAAAAAGAAGGACAAGACTGATTCCTCAGCCACCGGAATGGCGGAGTCGAAACGCGCGCTGCACGCTCTGCAAAGGCTGACGTTTGGGCCGAGGCCGGGCGAGGCCGAGCGTGTCGCGGCCATGGGCGTCGAGCAGTGGATGGACCAGCAGTTGCATCCCGATCGCATCGACGACGGAAATCTGGAAGCGCGGCTCGCGCCTTTGCGCACGCTGCGCATGGACACCAAGGAGATCGTCGAGACCTTTCCTCCGCAACCCGTGATTAAGGCCGTGATGGAAGGCAAGCGGCCCATGCCCTCGGACCCGGCGAAGCGTGTCGTGTATGAAGCCCAGATCGAGAAGCTGCAAGAGAAGCGCGAAATGAAGCAGGAAGCGGCAGCCACTGCCGCAGCGGCTCCTGCGCCAGCGGGTCCTGCGGCTCAAGGAACGAACGCCGCAGCCTCCGATGCAGGGGGTGGGGATGCGGCCGCGAATGCTAACGACACCGCGACGAACACGGCCTCTGGAAATCCGACCGCGAATCCGAAAGAAGAGCTGCAGGCGCGCCGGCGAGAAGACCGGCTCTACGCGGATCTGAAGGCGCAGGAACTTCTAGACATGCCTCCCGACCAGCGCATGAAAGAAGTGCTGCAGATGTCTCCGGAAGAGCAGCGCGCGCTGTCGGCTTCCTTGAAGGGCCCGAAGGCCGACGAATTTCTGGAGGGCATGAATCCCAAGCAGAAGGAAACACTGAAGGCGCTCAACAGCCCTGAGCAGGTCGTGCACGACGAGCTGATACAGGCCAAGCTGCTGCGCGCCATCTACAGCGAACGCCAGTTGGATGAAGTCATGACCGACTTCTGGTTCAACCACTTCAACGTATTCCTCGGCAAGGGCGCGGACCGCTACCTGGTGACCAGCTACGAGCGCGATGTCATCCGTGCGCACGCCCTTGGCAAGTTCGAAGATCTGCTGGTGGCGACGGCAAAGAGCCCGGCGATGCTTTTCTATCTCGACAACTGGCTGAGCGTGGGACCGAATTCGGATGTTGCGCTGGGGATTCGCAGGAACCCGCCCCGGCCGCGGCGTTGGCTCGGATATCCGCCCCCTCCTCGGCCACGCCAGGCACAGGGCAAAGGCAAGCGTAACAGCGGTTTGAACGAGAACTACGGCCGCGAGTTGATGGAGTTGCACACGCTCGGCGTGAACGGCGGCTATACGCAGCGGGACGTCACCGAAGTGGCGCGCATACTGACCGGATGGACGATCGACCAGCCGCAGAAAGGTGGCGGGTTCAAGTTCGAAGGGCGCATGCACGAGCCGGGAACCAAGTACGTGCTCGGCAAAAAGATCAAGCAACACGGTGAAAAAGAAGGCATGGAAGTGCTGCATCTGCTGGCGCACCATCCTTCGACCGCGCATTTCATCTGCTCCAAGCTGGCCATGCGATTTGTGTCGGACGACCCACCCCCTGCGCTGGTTGATGCCATGGCCCAGACCTTCCTCAAGAAAGACGGCGACATTCGCGAGGTGCTGAAGACGATGTTCCACTCGCCCGAGTTCTGGAACGACGACGTGTATCGCGCAAAGATGAAGACACCGCTGGAGTTCGTGGTGTCGGCGGTGCGGGCGACCGGCGCCGACGTAACGGATCCCTTGCCTCTGGCCCGGCAACTCAACGCGCTGGGAATGCCGCTTTACGGCATGCAGCCTCCGACGGGATACTCGATGAAGTCGGAGGCGTGGGTGAATTCTTCAGCGCTGCTGGGACGCATGAATTTCTCGGTGGCATTGATGGCTGGCCGAATCAAGGGCACGACGGTGGATGCGGAGCGATTGAGTGCTCCGGGCTCGGTGGCAACGGTTGCGTCGGCGGCTGCCCCGGCGACCGCACCCGCACCCGATCCGCAGCGCACGCTTGCCTGGCTTGAGTCCTCCCTGCTCGGTGGCGAGGTTTCCAAGCAGACGCACGACGCCATCGTCGGTCAGATTGACGGGCAGAATGCGCCAGCAAGTGCGCAGCCCGCAAACACCAAGAGGCAGCCGCCGGTGACGACCACGGGCACAATCGCCGGGCTGCTGCTGGGGTCACCGGAGTTCCAGAGGAAGTAGGTAACGGATGTCTGATAGCTGACAGCTGGGGGCTAGCAGCCAGTAGGGAGAAGCCAGAAGCGTCGGTGTTGCTGAGAACTGAGACCTTGTAATTAGGAACTGGAGTTCGTTATGTCGATCACTCGTCGCGTTTTCCTGCGCAACAGCGCGCTGGCGGTTGTTGGCACCAGCGCGATCCCGAGCTTTCTGACCCGGGCCGCGTTCGGTTCGGCGGAGACTGGTTCTCGCCCGAAGCGGCTGGTAGTGATTTTTCAACGCGGCGCCGCCGACGGCCTGAACATCGTAGTGCCGCACGGCGAAGCGGCTTACTACGCCATGCGGCCGTCCATCAACATCCCGCGCAAGGATGTTCTCGATCTCGACGGGTTCTTTGGGCTGCATCCATCGCTTGTGGCGCTTCAGCCGCTCTGGAAGGAGCGTCATCTTGCCATCGTTCACGCTGCGGGATCGCCCGATCCAACACGCTCGCACTTTGATGCGCAGGACTTCATGGAATCGGGCACGCCCGGGATGAAGGCCACCAATGACGGCTGGCTGAACCGCGCGCTGCACTCCCTGCCTACGCCGGCGAACAAATCGGCGTTCCGGGCGATCGCGCTGGGTCCCGCGCTGCCCCGCATCCTCAGTGGCCCGGAGCGGGTGGTCGCCATCAACAACATCAATGAATTCGGCGTTGGCGGGCGCGCGGCGAACCCGATCGCCAACACGTTTGAGGCCATGTACAACCGCTCCTCCGATTCCGTGCTGCACGGCACGGGCGAGGAAACCTTCGATGCCGTGAAGATGCTGAAGGCCGCCGATCCTGCAAAGTACAAGCCGGCAAACGGAGCGAACTACCCCAACGGCCGGTTTGGTGACAGCCTGCGCCAGCTCGCGCAGCTGATCAAAGCCAATCTCGGCGTGCAGGTCGCGTTCGCCGATATCGGTGGATGGGACCATCACGTGAACGAAGGCAGCACGCAGGGGCAGATCGCCAATGTGCTCCGCGACTTTGGGCAATCGCTGGCTGCGTTCTGGACCGACCTGGGTGATCTGGGCGAAGACACGGTCGTGGTTACGATGTCAGAGTTTGGGCGCACCGCGCGCGAGAACGGCAATCGCGGCACCGATCACGGCCACGCCAATGTCATGTTCGTGATGGGCGGCCCGGTGAAGGGCGGCCGCGTTTATGGGCAGTGGCCGGGACTGGGTCAATCCCAGTTGTATGAAGGACGCGATCTTGCGCTGACGACAGATTTTCGCCAGGTAATCGGTGAAGCTGTCGCGCACCACATGGGCAACGAGAATCTAGGCAACGTCTTCCCCGGGTACGGCAATCAGCCGACGAAGTTCCTGCGCTATTTGGGCTGACCCTGAGTCGAATCAGGCCGCAAACACGGAATTCGCGCGGTCCCGTTCGGCAGAATCTGTGTGCTCAACGCCGCGCTGACGGGTGTAATCGATCCACAGCTCTGCAGCCATCAGCGTAGTTGTAAATCCTAGCCAAAACGCAATTCCAAAGAATTCGCGCGGCGTCAGCCTGCGAAAGGCGAAGAACATACCCACGATCGGTCGCGTGGTGGCGACTCCGAGTGCAACCGCATAGGCGCGGATCATCCATTCGCGATGCCGTGCCACTTCTTTGCGGCGGATCAGGACGAACGCCCTGGTCAGGCAAATCAGAAACACAATTGCGAACAGGGTCGTAGCTGCGGTCTCATTCGGCCCACCGATATTCATCCTGTAGCTCATGATCAGGGCCGTCGTTCCAATGACCAATCCCAAAGCCACGAGAAATCGTCCGGACCAACGGTGAAACTGCAGATGTTTCTTCCTTATGCTGGGCACGAATTGCAAAGCTGCGAGACCGAGGAACAAGGCGCCCGGCAGAATGTGGGCGAGCGTGAGTGCCCGATGGCGCGCGAAACCCGCATCCAACACGGCTGCCGGATTCGACTGGCCACCGCTGAATTGCGCGGGCCAGAGCAAAACCAGGGTGCGGCGTGTGACGGCAGCTATCGCGATCAGAACCAGGAAGATAACGGCGAAGCGGACAAAGCGGTTCGCCCGCTTGGAGACAGACATCGCAAATCTCTCGATCTCAGGCTTCGACGGTGGCTACTGTTGTAGACGGGATTCGAGCCGCTTTATTGTGCGCAGGGGAGTTTATTGAAGTGCCTTTTTGAGGAGTTAGATCGCGACCAGCACTTCCCCGTTCTCGATCTTTATTGGATAGATGTTCAGCCTGGCTGCGGGGTTATGCACGGCCTGGCCGGTCTGCGGATCCCACGCCCAGCCATGCCAGGGGCAGATCACTTTCCCTTTCTCGATGACTCCCTGACCAAGCGGGCCGCCGCGATGCAGGCAAACGTTGTCCATGGCCGTGATGGTGCCGTTGACGTTGGCGACGCAGAGGAGTTTGTCGGCGCAGGGAAATTCCTTGGCTTCGTTGACGGGCGGGAGTTCGGATTCAGAAGCGATTTTCGTGAATTGAGACATGGGAAGAAGCTCTCAGCAGTCAGCATTCAGCCAGGTAAGTCATGGCCGAAGCACTGAATGCTGAGTGCTGATTGCTGTGCCAAAATCTTTCGCTTCGCTCAGGATGACCGCTACAGGCCGCCGGGTGGGGCGGTGGCGCGGACCGGGCTTCGAATGATGCCGACGTTTCCACCGCTCCCCCTAAAATTCCGTAGGGCGGATTTTCTCCGCTACGGCTTCAAGGCCGGTCTGTCAGACGGCGCCTTCCCGTGCGAGGGCGAGGTCTTCGCATCGTACGGTTTGCATCCGTCCTTCGTGCCCATCGCTTGCTGAGCGTATTCCTCGTACTGAGCCGAGGCGCCGAGCACGCTTGGTCACCGCCGTTTGAGCGGTTCGACCGCTCGACCCCAGGGGTCCTCGCTCCAGTCCGGGTTATAGTGTCCCGGTCCATCCTCACTTAATCGACCCCATCCGCCCCACTCGTAGGCACATCTCGACTTCGCCGCTTCGCGACTTATACGAGATATCTTCGCTGTGCATCGGATGCTTAAGCTCCGACGCCGAGGCGACCCACGACTGGTTCCGTGCTTTTGCCGGTATTCTGTGTCGACATGTTGCCCTCCGGGATCCCGGGAAGTTCATCGGCTGCATGCACCCAGTTCCTTCACCCATGACACTGGCCTTCGACCTAAGCGGAGGGTCTCGGCACTTCCAATCTCCCACACTCCGATTCTCGTGGGAGGGTTCATATCGGGACTTACTTACGGTTCGCTCTCGCTACGACCTGTCGACTTGCTCGCCCCCCTTGTCGGAGCCGACCAGGCCATCTCCCGGCCGACCGAGGCTTTTACGTCCGGGCTTTCGACGGCTTGGTCACCCGCACCGTCGCCGGATATGACTACAGGGGCAACTGGGCAAGCTCCCCTGACGGGTCTTTCACCCGTTAGAACACCAACTAGCATCGCTGCAACCGCTCCCCACACCCTGTCATGCGAAAACCGCGCGCGCCGAGGACCCCGCTCCGCTCACTCCGCAAAGCGCGGTCACTTCGGCTGCAAGGTTTGAGCAATCATCACCTGCTTCTTAAACGCTTCCACCATGTTCTCGTCGAGCCGCACTTCGGTGGGCTTCTTGGCGAGCGTCATGGTGTCGATCTTGTCTTGCAGCTTGAGCAGCGCGTAGAACAGGTTCTCGGGGCGCGGCGGGCAGCCAATCACATACACATCGACCGGGACAATCTTATCGACGCCCTGCAGCACAGCATATGTATTAAACGGGCCTCCGACGGACGAGCAGGCACCCATCGAAATCACCCACTTCGGGTCCGGCATCTGGTCATAGATGCGCTTCACCACCGGCGCCATTTTCAGGGTCACGGTGCCCGAGACGATCATGAGGTCCGACTGGCGCGGACTGGGCCGGAAAACTTCCGACCCGAAACGCGCGATGTCGAAGCGCGCCGTGGACGAGACGATCATCTCGATCGCGCAACAAGCCAAGCCAAACGTCATCGGCCACACCGCCGACTTGCGCGCCCAGTTGAAAACGTAGTCAACGGTAGTGATAAGGAAATTCTTTTCGAACTTGTTCTGGAGCCAGCTCATGAGCCCTCGATCGTGCGGGGATGACCGGATTCAGTCTAGGGCGGGGCGAAAGGGAGTGTCAATGCGGCGGCGGGGTTAGCATAATTGGCCTAGATTGCGCACCCCCCACCCCCTTCATGCACCATTTTGTGTGCAATCGCGCGGATAACGGGAGATCCGATCCCCTGACGAGCGGCGCGCGCGTTTGGGGCGCATGGCCCCCCACCCTGGGGCGGATGAGACGTGCGGCAGGCGGCGTGCGGACGAACGCGAAAGAAAAGCGCCTAATTAGGATTCGTCGGGCCTTACGATTCGCCACGCGTTGCCACAATCATCGACTTGGAACTTCTCTTTTGCGGCTGGCTGGAAGCGCAAGGCGATACCGCGGTTCGGATCGGGCGTAAAAACGGAAGCACGCTCCTCTTGCGCTGCAACTTGCGGGGTTAGCCGGGTTAAGGGAATTAAAGTATGACTAACCCTGCTCGCTGGCCGAATGGGGGAGGTTCTCTGTGCGTGGGCTTTTCGTCGATAGTAAAATTCCCGCTGCTTGCGGAGATACGTTTCTCGATCTTTGTAGGGCATAAAAGGCGACTCCGTACCTAACCCGCGTCAAATGCGGGATCCGAGAAATGTTCCTCAGAAAAAACATTGTATCGTTTCATGCAACTGGGCCGAGGGTGGGCGTGGACAGGTAACTGGTCAATGTCCGGCGGGGAGTCAGAGCATCAGCGCCTACACAAAGCGCACAATCCACAACCGGAACTGAATACCCGTACGATTTGGCGACCGTTGGGCCAACCGGTCTTGCGAAGAGCCGGAAGAACGGGGTACCTGAGCAGGCTGAATTACACTAGCATCCCAGATGGCCACTGACCTCGACGCATCGACGTTCCAAAGAAAACTAGAAACACTCGCCGAAGTGATCGCCCAAAAACTCAGGCGAGAGGCACCTAAAATTTTGGGCGCGACACCTGGCTACGTGTCAGTTGATCTGCACGTGATGCTCCGGCAGATGATCTATACCTACAACTTATTTTTCTATCTCAATGCTGATGACCGCGTGGAAAACGATCCTCACTACAGGAAACAATATTCCGTCGTCATGCTTCCGTTGATTCGTAACATGATCGACTGCTTCTACAACATTACGTCGATCCTGCAAAATCCGGCTGTTAAGGGTGCCGAATTTCGT
>Ga0306925_10006074_pt1 | contig 11190 bp, 6 predicted proteins | sample flu12Cox44000176_FD_203755 | JGI IMG/M metagenome (GOLD analysis project Ga0306925, IMG submission 203755) | Lab enrichment of tropical soil microbial communities from Luquillo Experimental Forest, Puerto Rico - flux8day.12C.oxic.44.000.176 (v2)... | ecosystem: Environmental > Terrestrial > Soil...
CGGATGTGGTGGACCGGGTGCCGAGGCTGCAGCGCATGGGGGCACACTTCAAGCAGTTTGTGCGCGACCGGTTGGTCGATCATCAGCAGTACGTGGATGACCGCGGCGACGATATGCCGGAGATCAAGAACTGGAAGTGGCCTTACTAGGCGAAGCAGCTGACCGCAGAGATCGCCGAGGGCGCCAAGACCAGCTTCTAACCGCAAGTTGCGAAGAAAGGGGCGCAAGGAAGTGGCTTCCGAGAGGGAGTTGTGTCCGGAGGTTCATGGGATCATCGAATGAACGTTCTCGTTCTTAATTCGGGCAGTTCGAGTTTGAAGTTTCAGATGATTGCGACCGATCTGGAGCGGATCAAACTGGACCAGGATGTCCGCTTGCTAAGAGGCGAAATAGAGCGGATCGGCGGGGAAGCGATCATCACGCTCCAAACCAAAAGCGGGCGGAAGACGGTGACGGCTCCCATTCGCGACATGGGGGCGGCGCTGGACTTTGTGATTCGGTGGATTGCGTCCGATGAGTCGGGATTGGCCGAGGTACGGGGGCCTGCGGATGTGCATGCCGTGGGACACCGGGTGGTGCATGGCGGGGAGCGATTTTCAGAGTCGGCGGTCATCACGGATGACGTGCTGAAGGGGATTGAGAGCTGCATTGAACTCGCGCCGCTGCACAATCCGAACAACATCAAGGGAATTCTGGCGGCGCGGAGCGTGTTCGGGCCAGGGACGCCACAGGTGGCGGTGTTCGATACGGCGTTTCATCATTCGCTGCCCGAGCATGCTTACCTCTATGCGATCCCGTATCACTTGTACCGCCGGCACAAGATTCGCCGGTACGGGACTTCGCATCGGTATGTCGCCTATCGCTATCGCAGGCTGCGCAACCAGACGCGCGAGCAGGCGAATGTAATCACGCTCCACTTGGGGAATGGCTGCTCCGCAGCGGCGATCCAGAAAGGGTGTTCGGTGGATACGTCGATGGGCATGACTCCATTGGAAGGCCTGGTCATGGGAACGCGGTCGGGCGATCTGGATCCGGCGATTGTGAATTTGATTTCTGGCAAAGAAGGATTGTCGCCGCACGAGGTGGAGTCGCTGCTGAATACGCAGTCGGGATTGCTGGGGATTTCGGGGCTCACCAATGATATGCGCGTATTGCTCGATGAAGTGAAAGAACACGATGATCGCAGGGCGCGGCTCGCGATCGAGCTGTTCTGTTATCGGGCGCGGAAATACATCGGGTCGTTTCTGGCGGCGCTGGGCGGGGCAGAAGGAATCGTGTTTACCGGCGGGATCGGGGAGAATTCTCCCGAGATTCGCGAGCGCATTTGCCGTGGCTTGGAGTGGGCGGGGGTGGCGCTGGACGATTCCCGAAATCAGCAGATGATCGGCAAAGAGGGATTGATCAGCGGCGACGGGTCGAAGATTGGCGTTTATGCGATCCCGACCGATGAGGAATTACTGATAGCGCGGGACACGGTGCGGTGTGTGTTGGGGGAGCGCCATCCGTCGTAGGGCTGCGTGCGATGCTAGCACCCAGGTTCGCGTCCCAAGAGCGGACGCGAACCTGGGCACGTCACTGCGGCGCATAAAGGAGGAATCGGGAGCCGGTCATTGCGGCTCGCCTGAAGGCGAGCCCTGATGTAAACCAAACGCCAGCGACTTGTGGAGCCACGATCAGTTCTAGACGGAGTAGGAGACGTCGTCGTCGGTGACGATGTTGGCGATGTTGTTTCCGTTCGACGCCACCGACGACGTTTTGCTTCCGCGGCGCATCGCCACGATTCCGGTGCGCACCATCTCGAGGACTCCGTAGGGGCGGAGGACTTCGAGCAGGCCGTCGATCTTGTCTTCGGCGCCGGTGATTTCGATGGTGAGCGAGTCGGGGGCGACGTCGACGACCCGGGCGCGGAACACGCTGGCCAGTTCGAGCACGTGGGAACGGGCCTCGTGCGTGGCGGCGACCTTGATCATGGCGAGATCGCGCGAAATGGCGGGCTGGTGGGTGATGTTTTCGACCAGCAGCACGTTCACGAGCTTGTAGAGGTTGGCTTCGATGCGGCGGGCCTGGTCGCGGTCGGCCTCGGCGGTGATTGTCATGCGCGAGACTTCGGGCTTCTCGGTGCGGCCGACCGTCAGCGAATCGATGTTGAAGGCGCGGCGGCGGAACAGGGAAGCGACGCGGGTCAGCACGCCCGGCTTGTTCTCCACGTAAACGACAAAAGTGTTCATCATTGGGGTTTACTCGTCTGCGGCAGTTTCCACGATAGGGCTGGGGCGGCGGATCATCTCGTTCAGCGAGGCGCCGGCGGCCACCATCGGGTAAACGGAGTCTTCCTGCTCTACTTTGAAGTCGATCAGCACGGCGCCCTCGTGCTTGCGGGCGGCTTGGACGGCGGGAACCACCTCGGATCGCTGAGTCACCGTCATGCTGCGAATGCCGTAGGCTTCGGCCAGTTTGGCGAAATCGGGATTCAGCAGCGGCGTGGCCTGGTAGTTGCGCTCGTAAAAGAACTCCTGCCACTGGCGCACCATGCCAAGGAAGCCGTTATTGATGATGGCGATATTGACCTTGATGTTTTCCTGCACCATGGTGGCGAGTTCGGCCATGGTCATCTGAAAGCCGCCGTCGCCGACGACCACCCACACTTCGGAAGCGGGCTTTGCCACCTTGGCGCCGATCGCGGCGGGTAAGGCGAAGCCCATGGTGCCCAGACCGCCGGAAGTGATGAGCGAGCGCGGGTGTTCGTGCTTGTAGTACTGGGCTTCCCACATCTGGTGCTGGCCGACGTCGGTGACCACGATCGAGTCGGCAGCGCGCGTTTCGCGCCACAGGTCGTTGATCACGTGTGCGGCGTAAAGGTGGCCGTTGTCGGGCAGGCCCTGGATGTCGCGGACGGCGGAGTCACCTTTGAGTTGATCGATGAAGTCCAGCCAGTCGCTGCGGTCATTGGAGCTGACGTGGGGGAGCAGTTCGCTCAAGACTTCGCGCAGATCACCGACCAGGGCGACGTCGACCTTAACGTTCTTATTGATCTCAGCGGGGTCGATTTCGACGTGGATCTTCTTGGCATTGGTGGCGTAAGTCTTGAGATTGCCGGTGACGCGGTCGTCGAAGCGCATGCCGAAGGCGAGGAGCAGGTCGGCTTCCTGGATGGTGTGATTCACCCAGGCTTCGCCGTGCATGCCCATCATGCCGAGATTTAGCGGGTGTGAGGCCGGGAAGGCTCCCAGGCCGAGCAGCGTAAGCGCAACGGGGATTCCGGTGCGCTCGGCAAAGGTACGGACTTCGTGCATGGCGCCAGAAACGATGATGCCGTGGCCGGCGAGGATCACGGGACGCTTGGCTTTCTGAATCAGCTCAAGCGCTTGCTCGTAGTCTTTCGCGTCGGGGGAAAGGTCGGGCCGGTAGCCGGGAAGTTGGGGCTTGGCGGCGTCCCAGTCGAATTCGCACGAGGTTTGCTGCGCGTCCTTGGTGATGTCGACCAGCACGGGGCCGGGTCGGCCGGAGCGGGCAACGTAGAAGGCCTCGCGGATGGTACGGGCGACTTCACTGGCGTGCGTCACCAGATAGTTGTGCTTGGTGATGGGCAAGGTGACGCCAGTGATGTCGGTCTCCTGGAAAGCGTCGGAGCCGATGAGCTTGCTGCCGACCTGGCCGGTGATGCAGACGATGGGCGAGGAGTCGAGCATCGCGGTGGCGATGCCGGTGACCATGTTGGTCGCGCCGGGCCCGGAGGTGGCGACGGCCACGCCGACCTCGCCGCGGGCACGGGCGTAGCCGTCGGCCATGTGGGTGGCGCCCTGTTCGTGGCGGACGAGAACGTGGTGAATGTTGCTGTGCTTGAGTGCGTCGTAGGCGGGGAGGATGGCTCCGCCGGGATAGCCGAAGACGGTGGTGACGTTTTCGCGCTCGAGGCATTCCCACAGGATCTGTGCTCCGGTCTTGGTCATCAGTGACTCCGTCGTGTTTTCCTCAGCCGCAGGAGCTGGGGCCACAGCGCCTGAAGGCGCCTCAAAGAATGAATGTTTGCGGCACGCCTAAAGGCGCGCCCTGATACAAACCGCTCTGACACGACACCGCCAGAGATGCTCCCGAAAACGCGACGGGCCATCATCTCGTTTTGGATGATGGCCCGTTCAGAATCTTGCTGACCGTTACATCATCCGCTGGAGTCCGTCCCTACGGATACTCGTACGACCACCACGCGAAGGAGTCGGCGGTTGCGGATAATTCGCGTCGGATTGGGTGCGCCAGTCAGCATGAGCACCAGCGAGTATCTGACCTTGTAACCGTTCCCGCGCGTTAAGTCAAGAGTATTGTGACCGGACGGTCGGTCGGTGTCAATCCTCAATGCGGAGTAGCAAGACCGGTTCGACCATGAAAGCGAAGGAGTTGATGGCTTCGACGGCGCGGCGGATGACGGGTTCGGAGACGGGTTCCACGGTGATGACAAAGGAGACGCGGTCCTTGGGTAGGTGGGGTTCCTGCTCCAGGGAATCGATGTTGATGGCCTCGCGGGCGATCACTTCGGCGACGCGGGCGACGATGCCGCGCTGATCTTTTACGGTGAGGCGCAGATACCAGCTGGCCGGAGCAGGGTGCTGACTGAGCACGAGGTCGCGGGAGTTGAGGAACCCGGAAACATTCTTGGCGCTCATCTGTCCGGCGGCGAAGTCGCGGGCGATTTCGATGAGGTCAGAGACGACGGCGGAGCCGGTGGCGTCGCCGCCCGCGCCGCGTCCGTAAAACATCTGTGTGCCGATCTTGTCGCCGACCAGGAAGACGGCGTTGTTCACGCCCTCCACCTTCGCCAGCATGGAGCGGCGGTTAACCAGCCAGGGACGGACGGAGACTTCGAGACCAAAGTCGGTGTGCTCGGCGGAGCCGACCAGACGGATCGTGCTGTCGAGTTTCTGCGCGGAGTGGATGTCGATGGCGCGCACGTGGCGGATGCCGTGAGTCGGAATGCTGGAGACTTTCAGGCGGCCTTCGAAGGCCATTCGAGCCAGGATGCAGAGCTTGTCGCGGGCGTCCTGGCCGTCGATGTCGAAGGAAGGATCGGCCTCAGCGTAACCCGCCTGTTGAGCTTCCGAGAGGGCCTCCGCGAATTCGATGCCGCGAGTTTCCATTTGCGTGAGGATGTAGTTAGCCGTGCCGTTCAGAATGCCGTGAACGGAGCGCAGTCGGTCGCCGGCGGTGGATTCGTGGATGACGCGCAGGATGGGAATTCCGCCAGCGACGCTCGCTTCGAAGCCGATGGGGAGTTTGTGGCCGGCGGCCAGGGCGAAGAGTTCGTCTCCGTGCTCGGCCAGCAGATTCTTGTTGGCGGTAACTACCGGCTTACCTTGCTCGAGGGCGGCGCGCAGGAGTTGCCGGGAATCGCCGGTGCCACCCATGGTTTCGACGATCACATCAACGTTTCGGTTCTTGAGAAGATCTTTCCAGTCAGTGACGGCTACGGCTCCGATCGGGACATCGCGCGGAGGAACGCCGGAGCGGCGGCAGACGCCGTTGACGGTCAGCTTTACTCCCGAGCGCTGGGCGATCAGGTCGCGATGCTTGGCGATGATGTCAGCGGTGGCACGGCCTACGGTTCCGAATCCGACAATGCCGACGCGAACTTGTTTTTCAGTCATGGGCGATGCCATTTTGGGGGACAGCACCTAAAGGCGCATCGATCCATCGTACTTTACGGGGCGCCTGAAGGCGCGCCCTGATGCGAACCCTGTCGCTTGAGCCCACCAACCCCGGGGGAGACGCTGCAGCCGGATGAGGAGTCCGTTCAAGCCCTTGGGGTTGTCAGGAACTCCTGGTGCACGGCGCGGACGACGTCGTCCACACGGGAGTTGGTCACGGCGAAGCAGATGTTCAGCTCGCTCGCACCTTGAGCGACGGCAATGACGCTGACGTTGTTGCGCGCAACCACCGAGAACAGCCGGCCGAGAATGCCGCAGTAGCCTTTCATCCCGGAGCCGAGCACGGCAATCACAGCGATGTCGCGGTGGACGCTGACGGGATTGAGCACTCCGTGTTTCAATTCGGTTCGGAAGAGGCGCTGGATTGCCTGGACGACGCGTTCCGTGTCAGCTTCGCGCAGGACGAGGCCGAGCGAGTCTTCGGAGGAGGACTGCGTCGAGAACAGCACGTCGACGTGTTCGTGCCCGAGGCGGAGAAACAATCGGCCGAATATTTCGGCGAAGTGGACGTCGCGGCGCGTGGTGACGGTCACGAGCGAGGCCCGCGTCACCGCGGTGACGGCTTTTACGGGTCGATTGCTCGCGGGGACCGACTCGACAATCTTCGTGCCGGGCACTTCTGCTTTGAAAGAGTTCTTGATCCAGACCGGAATACCCCGCTCCATCGTCGGCCAGATGGCTTTGCGATGGATGACCTTGGCGCCGTAGTAGGAGAGTTCGATGGCCTCCGCAAAGGTGATCTCGGGCAAGGTGACCGCGTCGGGGCAAACGCGTGGGTCGGCGGTCAGCACGCCGTCGACGTCGGTCCAGATCCAGACTTCGTGGGCGTCCATGGCGGCGCCGAGGATGGTGCCGGAGTAATCGGAGCCGCCGCGCCCGAGGGTGGTGACTTGTCCCGAAGAAGTGGCGCCGCTATAGCCCATCACCACGGGAATCTTTTCTGCTTCGAGAAGTGGAATGAGGACCTCGCGGCAATGGCGGCGGGTGGCTTCCATGTCGGGGCTGGCATCGCCGAATTTGTCGTCGGTGGCGATCACCTGGGCGGAGTCGATGAACGCACTCTTGGCGCCCAGCTCCTGCAAGCATGCGGCAAAAATTCTCGCCGACATGTGTTCGCCGAGGGGCAGGACCATGTCCATCACCTGGGGGGTTGCCGAGCCGAGCAGGGAAAGAGCGGAGCAGAACTCGGTGAGACGCTGAAGAACGGAATGCACCTCGCCGGAGACGGACTTGAGGGCAGCGCCTTTAAACATTTCTTTCAGCACGTGCTCGTGGCGGTCGCGAAGAGAGCGCAAGCCTTCGTCCATCTTGGCGCGATCGCCCGCGCGGGCTGCGTTCAGCACTGCGATGATCAGGTCGGTGACCTTAGAGAGGGCGGAAACCACCACGACCACGCGATCTTTGCGCGCGTGTTGCTGCACGATCGAAGCGGCCTGACGAATGCGCTCGGCACTGCCGACAGAGGTGCCGCCAAACTTCATCACGATGAGGCTCATAGGCGCAATTTGTAAGGTAGTAGTACAGCATGCGAAGGGGAAAAGCGGCAAGAATTGCTTTCGCCTAGAGCACCCGAAGGGCACCTGGCGGGACAACAAAAAAACGGGCCGTCCCTGCGGAGTGGGACGGCCCGGCTGAGGATCGGAGCGGACTACTGCCGCCCGATCAGTTTTCCGTTAACGTCGATGTTGTCGATGACGACGACGCTCGAGCCGGTCTCGGGTCCGTCGTCAACAACCACGTGCATGGTCTTTACCTTGCTGCCCGCGGCGATGGCTGGAACCATTTGCGCGGGGTTGGTGGGGTCAATGCGCAGACGCTGCCAGCCTGGGGCGGGAGCGGGCTGCGAAGTTGCGGTCTGGCAACCAGCTTTGTGGACAACTTCGTCCGTGGTGACAACCACTAACCGTGGGCTCTTCACGGTGCACTGGCTGCCCGTGCGGAGGTCGAACCCGAGTTGAGTGAGCGACATGCCTTCGACTCCGCGGATCACCGCACCAGCTTGCGCCTGGTTGGACGCCGCGCTGGTCTTGGAGAGCACGAGACCCTGGTTGAGGATGTCGGTTGTGGTTGAGGTGGTGGTGGTGGTGCCGGCGCCCATGCTGTCCATCCAGCTGGCAGCCACGGTGTTCGATCCAGCAGGATCATAGGCGTAGGGCCAGGCGCGGAGTGCGTCACCGGTGCTGCCAGTTCCGCTTCCCGTGCCTGTGCCGCGGGAGGCGCCGTCGTCTCCGCCGCCGTCGTCGGTAGCTACCACCAACACGACGGGAAGATTAATCGTGTTGGCGCCGGTTGCTGCGATGGAGATGGTTCCGGTGTAGCGTCCGGAAGCCATGCCGGTCGCGTCCACCGAGACGGTGAGGGTTCCGGGCGTCGTTCCACCCGACGGAGTTACCGACAGCCACGAGCCGCCATTGGCTGCCGCTGTATAGGTGAGGGGAGACCCTGTGCTGTACACCTTTGCGCTGCGTGACGAGGTTGGGGTGCGTCCCCCCTCGTACTCGAAGTACACAGCTCTGGAAGGCCACACGCGCAGCAGTCCCGATCCGCCACCGCCGCCCGAACTCGTAATCGTGAGAGTCACGGGCACGGTTTGCGGCGAGTTGCCGGCACCAGTCGACGTGATGCTGATCGAGCCTTTGTAAGTGCCCGCAGCCATACCGGTCGGATTGGCCATGACCGTGAGCGTGGTCTGAGTGGATCCGCTTGCCGGAGAAACACTCAGCCATGCGCCACCGGATGCCGAAGCAGTGAAGGAGAGTGCGCTTCCGCTGCTCGAGACCGTGAGTTGCTGCGAGCCGCTCGTGGTCGAACCGGCTCCATAGATGAACGACAGATTGGCCGGCGCGATGTTCAGCGACGGATTTCCCGTGGTTCCGCCGCTGACCACCAAGCTGACCGCTACGTTCTGCGGAGAGTTGGATGCCGAGGCGGCGGTGATGGTGATGGTTCCGTTGTAAGTTCCAGCCGTCAATCCGGTCGGATTGATACCCACGCTCAAGGTGCCAGTGGTCATTCCGCTGGCAGGGGTGACCGTGAGCCAGGCAGCCGAACTCGCGGCGGTATAGCTGACCGGGCTGCTACCTGTGACGCTCACATTCTGAGAGGCCGGCGTTGTTCCGCCGATCGTGAAGTTGAACGACAGATTCGCCGGGCTTACTCCGATCGTCGGAGCTGCCGGTGCAGTGACGGTCAGGGTCACGGGAACCATCTTCGGACTATTCGAGGTGCCCGAGGCCGTGATGTTCACGTTGCCGGTGTAATTTCCTGCCGCAAGGCCCGACGGGTTGACCGAGACGCTTACGTTCCCGGTCGTCGTTCCGCTCGAGGGCGTAGCTGAGAGCCAGGCAGCGGAGGTTGATATCGAGTAGCTGAAAGCCGTGCCGCTGCTGCTTACCGCGACGGTCTGGGCCATCGGTGCAGCGCCGCCGCTCTGGGCGGAGAACGACAGGCTCACCGGGCTCACCGTAATGGTCGGTACCGGCGCCGTGACCGTCAGAGTGACGGGAACCGTCTTGGGGCTATTCGACGTGCCGGAAGCGGTGATCGTCACGTTGCCGTTGTACGTTCCCGCGGCAAGACCGGCGGGATTCACGGAGACGCTGACGTTGCCGGTAGTGCTGCCGCTGGAAGGCGTGGCCGACAACCATGCGGCCGAAGTCGCGACCGAGTAACTGAAAGCCGTGCCGCTGCTGCTCACCGCGACAGTCTGAGCCGCGGGTGCAGCGCCGCCGCTCTGGGCGGAGAATGACAGGCTGGCCGGGCTTACGTTGATCGTAGGCGCAGTTACGGGCGCAGTCACCGTGATGGCCTGCTGCAAGGTTCCGGTGCCTCCACCGTAGCTGTCGGTTGCCGCTGCGTAGAGAGTCACACTGGTGGCGGCTGTGACGGTCGGGGCTGTCCAGGTAAAGGTCCAGCTATGGGTCCCGGTGCTTGTGTTGGGTGCGGTGTGTGTGATTTCGCCGCCCATGACTTGCGTGCCAGTACCCGCGCCGAAAGTTCCAGCCGAAGCGGCGACGTCAAGGCCTCCATTGCCTGCCGTGAGAACGTTTACGGAGAGCGTGTAGTTGCTGGTAGAACCGGAGGTTACCGAGGTGGGACCGGTGAGTGTAATGGTGGGCACCGCCGTGGTGCTCATGCTATGGCATGAAGTGCAAGTCGATCCGGTCTTCCCTGAGTAACCGGAAACGCCGCTAGGAAGGGCGTGCGCGGTTGCCGGCAAGAGGGTAACGGCAAGAGTAATCAGCACAAGCAGACTAACCAGTTGGGTCCGCGTGCAACGAAATGCCGAGCCGGCTTGGGTTGTGATTGTACCTGCGAATGGGTCTCCGACAGGCCTGAGGGTGAGCGGGGATTTCCTGAACTCCACTGTCGCTTCCTTTCTCCAGCCATCGTATGGCGCGCGTACGGGGACTGTGGGGGACGAAGGAATAGATTTGTGGTTGGCGCTTCAGCCCATCCGGGCGAAACACGTACGTTTCAGCAAAAAATCCGGTGAGACCGGACGAGGCGGCTTATATGGCGATTGCTACAACGAAATACGCGTGTGACGTGTGTCCCGACACTAACTGTATGAATGAGAGTCAGCAAGGGCACACTGGTACACGCAGGAGTACATGTACCTCGGAGGTTAAGAAGTAACCGTCTCCCGAGTATCGATGTGCATCGATGTTTATAACAAGTAATGAAAGCGATCCAGCTCAGGAGCGCGTTTTACTTCTCGTAGTCGCGCCAGTGGCGGCCGTCATTTTCGAGGAGGGCTTCCGCATCCTTTGGTCCCCAGGTGCCCGCGGCATAGTTGGGAAAACTGCGCGGTGGCAGGGCCTTCCAGACGTCAAGAATCGGACTGACAACGCTCCATCCGGCTTCGACCATGTCGGCGCGCTGAAACAGAGTGGCGTCGCCGACCATGCAATCGTGGAGCAGGCGCTCGTATCCAGTCGTGACCTGGTTGCCGAAATAGTCGGAGTAGTTGAAGTCCATGTCGACTGTGCCAAGCCGCATGATCGGGCCGGGAGTCTTGGCGGCGAAACGGAGAGAGATGCCTTCTTCAGGTTGGATGTGAAGAACGAGCTGGTTGGGCAACAGGTTGTCAACGCTGGTATCGCGGAAAAGAACGAAGGGAGCGCGTCGGAACTGAATGACGATTTGCGTGTTGCGCACGGGCATGCGCTTGCCGGTGCGGAAATAAAAGGGGACTCCAGCCCAGCGCCAGTTATCGATTTGTAACTTCACAGCGACGAATGTTTCGGTGCGGGAGTCGGAACTCACGTTGGACTCGGAACGGTAGCCGGGGACCTGCTGGCGATCGATTGCACCAGCGCCATATTGTCCACGGACAGTGCGGCTCAAGACTTCTTCCGCAGTCAACGGCTGGATAGCGTGGAGGATCTTCGCCTGCTCGTCGCGAACGTCGTTGGCATGGAAGGAAATTGGAGGCTCCATTCCCGTCAAGCTGATGAGTTGCATGATGTGGTTCGGCACCATGTCGCGTAGC
>Ga0306925_10006084_pt1 | contig 11177 bp, 13 predicted proteins | sample flu12Cox44000176_FD_203755 | JGI IMG/M metagenome (GOLD analysis project Ga0306925, IMG submission 203755) | Lab enrichment of tropical soil microbial communities from Luquillo Experimental Forest, Puerto Rico - flux8day.12C.oxic.44.000.176 (v2)... | ecosystem: Environmental > Terrestrial >...
CCTGCCCCGGGGAGCGGCGGATAGAAACGTTACGTGAGGAAGGGACCAGAAATGCACTCTCCCTATCTGGACCGACCCCTCCTCCCGCTCGCCGTCGTGCTATCGCGGATGCTGGAGGAGATCGACGTGGACCTCGCTATTGCGGGACCGGCTGAGAAATTGTGCCTCCGCCACCGCGCCGCGTTGCTGCGCGGGCTGCTCGCACCGAGCCAGTATGCCGACGATGATCGGATGCCGATGAGGTGATCACATGAGGCGGCGCGATTTGCTCTCCCTCGCGGCCGTCACGGCAATGACTTGGAAGCCGACCTTGGCCGAGGTCACAATGCCGCGCATCGGCTTTATCCAGGCAGGAGCGCGGCAGGACAACCAGGGCCTTCTCGACGCATTCCACGACGGCCTCTCCGTGCTGGGTCGGATCGACGGCAGCAATATCGCCATCCTCGACAAGCCGACCTTCACCAAGGCAAAGTTGAGCGGTCGAGTTGGGTGGATACTGTTTAAAAACTCGACCGACAAGACACGTACCTAATATTATGTCGCCACACTACTCGTTATTATAATAACGGAATGCGTTTTGCTTGATCTGGATCACATTGTTTTCGATTAGTTGCCAACTGTCGCATAGGAACCGAGTTTTTCAAACAGTATCGGTGGAAAGCCGACCTGCCCTGCTGCTTGTCGGATGGCGCTTGTGCACCGGGAGCCGTCGTTCGGTTGCCTGGATTGAGGGGTCAGGTCGGCGTAACGGCGTCAGTCCAGGTTCCGCGCGTAGGGCCGCCTTTCGACCCAACGGAGACTTAAATTTTTGCAATTGGCGAACGTTACTAACGCGTGTTAGTGCGGAGCCCGGAGGGTTTGATGTCACGGCCTCGAGCAGCTGACGATTTCAAGACAATCCGTACCCGCATGGCGGAGTTGCGGCGGGAAAGGCTGCCCGAGCAACCTGCCCCGACAACCGACACCAGCATCGCGGTTGATCGTGGCCCCTGCGCCTGTGGCAGGAGCCTCTTCCCCGACGAATGCGACGGATCGTGCAAGGTGTTTTGAGGGGCTGACGCTTCAGCTTTGAGCTCGAGCAGGGGGCCAACCCAGCCAATTGCAGACGGCCCCGCCCATGACCAGTTCGAGATCGCGGCCCTTCAACCACGGCAGCTCCTCGGTGAACAGGGTCACGCATTGCCGCCAGGAGCATTGCATCCGGGTGATGTCGGTGCCCCAAAACATCCGCTCGGGACCGAACGCATCGAAGCAGCGATGCAGGTGTGGGTGGAGGCTGCGGAATGGATACTCGTCCTCGGCGTAGCCCGCCTGACCGGTCGCCTTGACCGCAATGTTCGGGTATCTGGCGAGCGCCAGCAACTCTGGTTGGAACCGGTAGGCGGATTCGCCTCTACTGGCTCGCGGCACGCCCATATGGTCGACGATCAATTTCAGGCCAGGGTGGCGCTCGGCGATCTTGCCGACCGTCGGCAAAAACATCGCGGCAGCGAGCGACACCGGCACGCCGGCGCGTTCGGCGGCCGGCCATAGCCAGTCGAGCGTCCCATCGGTCATCCACTCTTCCTTGTGCCGCTCATTGAAGTAGAAGCGAAGCCCGAGCATGCCCGGCCGCTCCTTCCAGCGCTCGACGAGAGCGCGGTTCTCCGGCTGGTCGAGGTAGAACCAGCCCATGATCGCGAAGCGGTCGGGATATTTGCGCACCGCTTCGACCGCCAATTCGTTCGAATCCGGATCCCACAGCACCGGGTGGATCAGCGCGCGATCCACGCCGGCCGCATCCATGCCGGCGATGGCCTGCTCCGCCGAGTAGGGCTCCTGACGATGGTGGGCGGAAGGTATCCCTTTCTCCCAGAGATGGATCTGTGCATCGACGATCAGCATTGGGTGGCGTCCTCTTAGCTTCAAAGACAGTTGTCATACTTTGCAGCGAACCGCCACGGGGGTTAAGCTGCCGGACAGCCAGCGGAGGAAAAAACCATGACCATGATCGATATGCATACCCATTGGAGGCCCGCCGAAGTCGCCGACGCGCTGCGCGCCCGGACCCGGGAACCACGCATCGAGCGCAATCAGGACGGTGTCGAGGTGCTGAAGTCCGGACGGATGGGTGAAGCGCCGCTCACCGAGGCCTTCGATGATGTCGATTTCCATCTCGCGCGGATGGACCGCCAGGGAGTCGAGACGAGCGTGCTGTCACTCCTCGGCTCGTTCTGCTGGATCGAGTCGCAGCCGCTGGAAGAGTCAGAGCCACTTTGCCGGAGCGTCAATGACGGGCTTTCCGAGATTTGCCAGAAGCATCCCGCCCGCTTCGCCGCCTACGCCGCGCTGCCCCTGACCGACATTTCCGCCGCCGCCGCGGAGTTCGAGCGGGCGCTCGGGTTACCGGGCATGATCGGCGCGCAAATACCCGGCAACTACTTTCTCACGCGCAAGGACGCCGAGGCGATGCGTCCGCTGCTGGAGGTCGCGAACCGCCACCACGCGACTCTCTTCATCCACCACGGCCCGCGGCCGGGCGACAACTTCCCGAAGGTCACGGGTGACACCGACAACGCGCGCCGCCGCAACGGCACGCTCGACATGCAGGCGAGCCTGTCGTCGGTGATGGTGACGCTGTGCCTCACCGACTACCTCGCGGACTACCCCGACGCGATGATCCAGGTCCATAATTTGGGCGGCAATCTTCCCTACGAGGTCGAGCGCATGGACCACCGCTGCCTGCTCGACACGCCGGATGAGGAGCTGCCGTCCTCGCGCTTCCGGAGGGCGAAGGTGTATGTGGATTGCAACTCGTTCGGCCCGCGCGCGATCGAGGCGGCCGTGAGCCTCTACGGCGCCGAGCGCATCGTGTGCGGCACCGACGGCACCGAATTCGGCTGTGACTGGACCCGGAAGGCGCTCGCGGAAGCTCAGATCGGCGAGGAAGCGCGCGAGCAGATCCTGCACCGCAATGCCGCGGCAATGCTCGCCCGCGTAGGGACCGCGCAGCGCGAAAGCGCCGCCGCCTAATCCTCCTCGCCCGGCCGCGGTCCGACCACATGAGATCGTCGTTCCCGCGAAAGCCGGAACCCAGGCTTCCCCCTGGCAAGAACAGGGGGCAAGCGACGAGCGGCCGCCCTGGACCCCCGCTTCCGCGGGGCTGACGAGGAAGTTGCTCGGGTCCGGCCGGGCGGCCACAGGGAGGAGGATATGCCGTTCATCGCGTCGAATGGCCTCACCGAGGCGGGCACCAGCAAGACCATCGCGGCCGGAGGCATGAATGTGCACTACCACGATGTGGGCGCCGGGGAGCCGGTGCTGTTCCTCCACTCCTACGGTCCCGGCACCACTGCGTGGATGACGTTTCACAAGACGGTCGGCGGGCTTTCGCAGCACTTCCGCTGCATCCTCATGGACCTGCCGAATTTCAGCAAGACGGGCCCCATCGTCTATCGGGAGGGGGTGCACGCCGTCCAGGCGCGGACGCGGTCGCCTTGCTGGACGCCCTCGGCATCGCGCGGGCGCACTGGGTCGGCAATTCGCAGGGTGGGCAGTCGGCGATGGTGGCGGCCATCACCTACCCCGAGCGGGTCGGCAAGTTCGTGATGGGCGGCTCGCATATCGGCACCGGCGGCGATCGCTACCTGATGGCCAATCGCCCCTCGGAGGGCAGTCGGGCCACCCGCCAGGCCCTCGACGACCCGAGCCGCGAGAACATCCGCCGGTACCTGCGCGTGCACATCGACGACGAGAGCCTGGTGACCGACGAGCTGGTGGACTACATCCACCGGGCGCACAATTGGTCGCCCGAGTTCATGGAGGCGCGCCGGCAATCGGCGAGCGTGCCGCACGACTACACACCAGACCTCGCCGGCATCCAGGCGCCGGTCCTGCTGATTCACGGGCGCTACGACCGGATGGTGGCCTTCGAGGTCAGCATCGCGATCCTCAATCACATTGCCGACTCGCGCCTCGTGCTGCTCAACAACTGCGGGCACTGGCCGCCGTTCGAGAAGCCGGCCGAGTGGGCCGCGCAGGTCCTCGCCTTCCTCAAGGGCTATTGACAGGACGGTTCGCGGGTTTGGGCGCGGGCGCCTGGCCGCCGCTGGCAAGTCGGGAATTCAAGCGCTATCTTCACCGGTCGAACGTCGCGTTCGATGATGGTGGGCATTCGCGCATAGGAACTGCGGCAGGAGAGACCGATGAACGACGTCGTCGCCCCGATGCGGAGCGGGATCGACTTCAAGGCCGAAGCACATCGCGATCCCTGGTCGGTACCGCTCGACGAGATCGACGTCAGCAACCCGTACCTGTACTCCGAAGACACTTGGCACGGCTTCTTCGCGCGTCTGCGGCGCGACGAGCCGGTGCACTTCTGTGACAGCCCGCTGTACGGTCCGTACTGGTCGGTGACCCGGTACCGGGACATCATGACCGTCGACACGTCGCACCAGATCTACTCCTCCGACGCCGCGTTCGGGGGCATCACGCTGAAAGACGTCCCCGTCCAGTACCGCAAGGAAGCCTTCATCGCGATGGATCCGCCGCGGCACGACGAGCAGCGCAAGATCGTGGCACCGATCGTCGCACCGCCGAACTTGGCGAAGACGTCCGGCACGATCCGCGACCGGGCGATCCGCATCCTGGAAGGTTTGCCGCGCGGCGAGGTGTTCGACTGGGTCGATCGCGTCTCGATCGAGCTGACGACGCAGATGCTGTCGACCTTGTTCGACTTCCCGTTCGACGAGCGGCGGACACTGACCCGCTGGTCCAACGTCAGCACGGTCAACACGCGCGCCGGGACCGAGATCGATTCGGAGGAAAAGCGCGACGCCGAGTTGAACGGGAAGCGCATCCACAAGGGCGACAAGGTGGCGATGTGGTACATCGCGGGCAACCGCGATCCCGAAGAGATCGAGGACCCGGACCGTTTCATCATCGACCGCGCGCGGCCGCGTCAGCATTTGTCGTTCGGGTTCGGCATTCACCGCTGCGTCGGCAACCGCCTGGCGGAGATGCAGCTGACGATCCTGTGGGAGGAAATCCTGAAGCGCTTCCCGCCGATCGAGGTCGTGGAGAAGCCGAAACGAGCCTACTCAAACCTGATCCACGGCATCACCGAGATGAAAGTGCGCATCCCGGCATAAACCCGCGTGCGCCCGCCGGGCCTCGCCGGCATCCGGGCGCGCGTCCTGCTGATCCGCGGGCGGTACGACTGGATGGTGCCGTTCGAGGTCTCGATCGCGATCCTCAACCACATCGCCGATCAGCACCTCGTGCTTCTCAACGGCAAAAGAACCGCTATTGCCGAGCACGCGCGGTCGCGGTTTGCTAATCGGCCACAACGGTTCGGGAGGACGTGATGGCAAAGCGGGTCGGCATCGTCGGGATCGGCATCATGGGCACGGCAATGATGCGCAATCTCGTCAAGGATGGCTTCGAGGTCGTCGGTTACGACATTGCCGAACAAGCGATGGCGCGGCTGGCCGAGGCCGGCGGCATCACCGCGGCCTCGCCGCGTGACGTTGCGGAAAAGGCCGACATCGTGATCACCTCATTGCCCGGTGTCGATGCCTTCGAGCAGGTCATAGCGGGCCAGGGCGGCATCGCCTCGAGCAACGGCAAGGGCCAGATTGTCATCGAATGCAGCACCTTGCCGATCGACGTAAAAGCCCGCGGGGAGGTGCGGGTCGCGGCGCAAGGCAAGATCCTGCTGGACTGCCCGGTGAGCGGCACCGGCGCGCAGGCGGCGAGAAAAGACCTGGTCGTCTTTGTCAGCGGCGATGAAGCGGCTTTCGAGCGCTGCCGCGAGGTATTCGCCGGTATCTCGCGCGCCCAGAAATATGTCGGCACCTTCGGCAATGGCAGCAGGATGAAGTTCATTGCCAACCATCTCGTCACGATCCACAATCTGTCGACGGCCGAGGCCTTGGTACTCGGCGAGATGGCAGGGCTCGATCCGGCGCTTGTCTACGACGTAATTGCGGACAGTGCAGGCTCCTCGCGTATGTTTCAGATTCGTGGCCCGATGATGGTGACGGGCCAATACGACGAGGCCACCGCGACTATGACGACGCATTTGAAGGACCTCGACATCATCGGCAAATTCGCCGCCGACCTCCATTGCCCGACGCCGCTCTTCAACACCGCGGCGCAGTACTACTATGCGGGCGTCGCGCAAGGCCGCGGCAGCCAGGACACCGGTGCCGTCTGCGCGGTGCTGGAAAAGCTCGCCGGGATCGAGCGGAAGGGTTGAGTGGCGCTGGAGGTCGAGCGGCGGGTGAGTCCAGAGTCCGGCACAGCGCTGCCAGGGCTCGGATTTTCAAACTCTATCGCCCAGCGCGCCGCCGTCTCGCCGCTGTCGCTCGCGTGGCTCGTATCGCTTTGGTGGCGGCAATGGCGCCCGTATCGGTTCCGGTCTGATCTTCGCACGGATCGCTTTGAGCGTCAGAACGCGGCGCGACAATGGAAACCGGTCGCCATCGATTATGCGGTCGAGCTCTCTGAGCAGCGCAGCGTTTTCTTCTTCGGTAAGGTCAAAGTTCATGACCTGCAGATGAGGCGATTAACCAATTGCTACGAGTCCGCGCAGCAACGGCCGACAGCAGCGCGGCGCCGATCCGCTTGAGCGATACCGAAACACCCTGCGCGTCTCTACCGACCCGGGCGCCAAGTCAGCCCCGCACCCCGCGCGGAAAGCCGGGGTTCTCGACTCTCGAAACCGGATGCGGGAGAGAGAGGACTCGCCGCTGGAGGAAGACGGATTCGAACCCTCGGTCCCCCTTGTGGAAGGGGAACAGTCCCGAGAGGTCGAACGGGGCAGTCTCAAAAAATCGTATCCCTCTCATGGGGGGACCAAGGGTTCGCGAACCTTTCTTGCTCCGCCGGCGATTTCCGTCTCTCCTTGGGAGTTTGCCATTCGGGGAGAAACCGGTCGGCAGGTTCGCAGGAGAGATGGGTGGCGATCTGGCCGATCAGTCGTCGGGAACAGCCATGGTCCAGGCCTCCAATTGAACCCCCCGCTTCCACCCCAGCGGGCCGCGAACGGCTTGGTTTGCCTTCTGCTCCCCGAGACCCGCCGACGTCCGTAAAGGTACGAGTTGCCGCTTGCACGTCGCATTTTCCGAAATGCCGGCACCGACGGGACCCGATGGCGTGGAGAGGGGACCTTTGCGAGGAACCGGTGACTTTTCGAGGCGGTGGCGCCGGCGTTTCTTGCCATGGCATCTCCTCTCCGCTAGTCGCCGGATGCGACGATCCACAGCGGGCTATGACCCGTATAGATCCTTTGTCGCAAGCTTGGCGCCCTCGACAAGCGCTGCGAGCTTCGCCCAAACGAGTTGCGGGTGAATCCTGCCGCCGAGGCCACAATCGGTGCCGGCGATGACGTTCTCGCGCCCGACCACCCTGGCGAAGTTGAGGATGCGGTCGGCGACGACCTCGGGGTGCTCGACGACATTGGTGGCGCGGCTGACGACGCCCGGGACCAGGACTTTTCCGTCGGGCAGCTTGACGTCTCGCCAGACTTTCCACTCGTGCTCGTGACGGACGTTGCCGGCCTCGATCGAGTAAGCACCAACGCGAACCTTAAGCATGACGTCGACGATGTTCCGGAGCGGCAGGTCGGTGGTATGCGGCCCGTGCCAGCTGCCCCAGCAGATGTGATAGCGGATCCGATCCTCGGGCAGACCACGGAGGGCGTGGTTGAGGGCTTCGACCCGCACCATTGCGAACTTCTTATACTCGTCGACGCTGGGTTCGGGATTGGCCATGTCCCAAGTATCCGGAAGCCCGGGGTCGTCAAGTTGCAGCACTAAGTCGGCATCGACGATGGCCTTGTACTCCTCCCGCAGCGCCTCCGCGAGCGCGTAGAGGAACTCTTGATCCGACTTGTAATACTGGTTCTGGCGCCGCGCGAAGCTCCCCGGCGCGACTGCAGTAATGAACCCTTCTTCCGCCTTCACGGTGGATAGCGCAGTCTTGAAGTTTGCGATGTCGGTGGCCAGCGCCTGATGGCCGACATAACCGATCGGGCCGACGAAGACCGGCGGCCTGCCACCCATCGCGCTGGAGGAGATGAAGCTGGTCGCATCGAGCTCGCGGTAGAATTCGTCAAATATGGCCCGGTCCCGGCTCTCCGGGCTGCCAGCCGCTGAGGCGTCCCCAGGCGTAGCTCGACCACGCTCCGTAGTCGATGGGACCACGCGTCGTCTTGCCGAACTCGCCATCATTGATGATGTCGACGCCGATCTCTGCCTGTTTTTGGCAGATCTCCTTCACTGCAGTAGACAGCCGCGCAGCGTAAGTCTTCTGGTCATACGCCTCTCCGGCGAATTTGGCGCGGTTGATTTCGATTAGCGCCTCCGGGCGCGGTAGGCTGCCGACATGCGAGGTGAGAATTCGCCGGTCGCTTCGCTTCATCGTGTCGCCCTCCCTTTCAAGCTAGCAGTTCTCATCTACAGCAAGATATCGCAAGCATCGCGTGGCCCAAATTCCGTTAGTCCTGGCCGACAGCCCCGCCAGAGGACCCGCTCCGACTTGAATTCCTGGCGTTTGCGCGCACCGGCTTTCGCGGTGTGACAAAAAAATACTCCGCTTCTATCGACGCCCATCGCAGAAGACGAAGGCCCAATCGTCCGGTCTGACCCCTGCGGCTGAGTTCGCTGTCGGCCACTCTGGTCGTCGGCGCGATGGCGTTCTACGCCTTGCGGCAGATCGTGCGGTCTCGGCCGAGTAATGTCATGCTCGGATCCGGCCAAACAACGCCACAACATTATCCGGAAAGGAGTGGCTTTGGTTGGGGAAGAGAGCGTGAGTGGGGTCACGGCGGAACCGCCGCCGGGTCAATCAGGAGCACCCACTCATGCGCATTTATATCATTGGCAACGACGGTATCACGCTGTGCCGCAAGGCGCCGGCGACAGTCAATGACGGCGAGATCGCCGTGGCATCGAACAAGGAGCTGCACGCTGCCCCGCTCAGCGGCAAGCGCTTGCTGGCGCTGTGGAACGCGCTGCCTGGCGTCCCAAAGCGAAGGAAGGTTGGCGACCGCGATGCGCTGATCGATCAGCTGTGGTCGGCAATCGAAATGTTGCCGGACCCGGAGCCGCAACGCGGCCCGAAGCGCCCCTCGAAGCAGGACGTGGTGATTGCCATGCTACGTCAGCCGGAGGGGGCAACGGTCGACGAGGTGGCAAGCGTGACCGGCTGGCAGCGTCATACCGTTCGCGGCGTCTTCTCGGGAAGCTTGAAGAAAAAGCTCGGGCTCACTCTTGCCTCGGCCAAAGAGGAGCGTGGCCGGGTTTATCGCATCGCCGAGCCGGCGAGGGCATGAGACCAGCAGTCCACGATGCAGCGGCTCGCCAGCACTCTGGCGAGCCATCGTCCGGTCTCGGTCCAAACCGCGGTCGGAAGGACCGACTGCGACACCCGGATCTGGCCGAGCTTGATGGCGAAATAGTCGGGTTGGTCGATCGGTCGACACAGGAGCTGCGGTGTGCCTGGCGGACACTGCATCACACTGGACCGCCTCTGGGCCTCAGTCGCGATCTGATGATCCGGGGGCTCGCTAATGAGCTGCAACAGCGCGCCCATGGCGGCCCGAGCCGCGCATTGCAACGCCGCCTGCAGATTCTGGCGGGAGAGTTCGAAAAAGGCGCTCGTTCTTTCGATCCGGGCATCGTGCTGAAGTCCGGCGCGACCTTGGTGCGGCAGTGGCGCGGACACACCCATACTGTCCTCGTGCGCGAGGACGGGTTCGAATACGAGGGCCAGCGCTATCGGTCGCTGAACATCCACCCGGTTCTATTTGGCAGACAAAATGGCCGGCCGGCCATGGATCCCTGCGTTCGACGCGTTCCGTGGCCAAAGCGGTGCTCCCCAACCGCATGGGCCGAATAGATTATCGGCGCTAGGAGGGCATTCTAACGGTAAACTCGCGGGGTGACATTCCATTTCGGCGAAGTGGTACGGTCCTGTTTTTCTCAATCAGCCCGGCCGATCGGTTACTCCCCCGCTGGCAGTTCGGAGCCTAGAGCATCCGTACCTTGGCGCTTGGCGAAGATCCACTGTCGAAGGGGCGGGGACGATGAGGACGGAACAGGCAAGCGCAAATCGCCCCTCAAGGAGGCGATAGTGTGAAGTAGCTCACACTTCTTCTGCACCGATTGAGCTATCCCGTCGGGACCACCTTTGGCTTTGGCCCGAGGTGGCTCTGATGTGGAGGGCATGGTGTCAAGAACATTTCCGAACCCGAGCGCCCCAAGGGTCGAAGTTGATCAACGCTCGCGCGAAGCCCGTCTTCGCCTTGAGTACGTCGAAGGGCTGCTAATACTCTCGGTCCCGCCGACACGGTCTTGGCTCAGGCGGGGTCTGCATCGCCTGTGTTCTATCATCGGGCCGCCGGCAGAGGAGGCGGTAAGCGCCGAATCCAGGCGCAGCAGTTGAGGGTGCTGGGCTGGGTCCGGCGCGCGTTGCGCAGTAGACGCTTGCAACAGCGGATCTGTCGCCTGGCCTGCGAGGAGAAAGGACGCCATACCAATCAGCTGCGATACCTAAACCGTCGTGCCGACCAGTTCGTGCTCTGGACCCGCGCCTACGGAACCAGGCACCAAGGCTCGTGATCGGACGCCTCCGTCCCCGCAAGCCGCCCAGCGTAGATATCACCAGACATATTGCACTCGCGCCCGCGGGCGCGGGACGCAGGCTTAAGGCTCGCGCGGCGGGAGGCGATCTTCGCTTGGGAGAAAGCTCCACCGGTTTGACTGAACTTGACGTCCCCCAAGTCGACCTCAAACCGCGTCGTCTGGTGCCCCAACCAAACGTCCCGTTTGTCACTCGCGCGTAAAAAAGAAATGTCTGCGAGCGATAAGAAAAGACAAACATCGAGTGTAAGATCTCATTGCGCGGAATATACTCGCGCGCCCGAGTGACAAATGGGACGTTTCGAAACCCCGAGCTGAGCGACGGCGATTGGCTTCATCGTCGCCATAACAATCCCGCCCTCCGCATCCTCTCCCAGAAAGCCCTCTTCTGCCGATGCTGGGTTGCGACCTGCTGGCGGTAAGTTTCCTGAGTTGGATGCCCCAGCCAATCCTCTACGTTCGATATGAGCCTCTCCGCGGCCACCAGATCCCGGACGGCATGGTCATAATGCTGCGACTGACTACGCCGAAGAACAGCATCGGCCATCCGGC
>Ga0306925_10006087_pt1 | contig 11175 bp, 11 predicted proteins | sample flu12Cox44000176_FD_203755 | JGI IMG/M metagenome (GOLD analysis project Ga0306925, IMG submission 203755) | Lab enrichment of tropical soil microbial communities from Luquillo Experimental Forest, Puerto Rico - flux8day.12C.oxic.44.000.176 (v2)... | ecosystem: Environmental > Terrestrial >...
ATGACCTAATCGAGATCCGAATAGCGCCGCGCGCGGCCGGTCGCCCGCGAGCCGAACGCCCATTTCCTGGTGCGTTGCGGCGAACGGCCGAAGGATATCGAGCACCAGCCGGTGATCCGCCTGCAGATCGACAGGCAACGGTCGCGTCATGCGAGCCGGCGCTGCAATTCTGTGAAGAGGTGCTCGGCTTCCTCCACGAAAGCCGGGATAGCCGAGGCGACCTGCGAAGCCACCTTGGCGTCGTAAGTGTGGCCGGTGCGAGCGCGCATTTCGCGAAACCGCCGCCAAGCCGGCCAGCCGCTTCGCAACAAGCCCTGAGCGTTTCCGGTGCGAATCAGATCGGCGAACGGCATGCGGTCGACTTCATCGGGCGAAGCTGCGGTCTCCTTGAGATACCGCCTGAGCATCTTGTGGCAGAGCTCATAGGTGAACTCGAAGCGCTGGATCAGCCCGTCGCGAAGCTGCTCGTCCGCCGGCTCGCGCTCGGAACGGTCGCGCCCCTCGCGCAGACGCCCCACAGCATTGCCAAGCGAAGTGATGTCGAGCTGCATCGGACGTCGAGGAGCGTGGTCGGCTTCGCCCACATCTAGGGCGTCGGCGTTGAATTTCCCATCCGAATGCATTCTTGCGGCCGAATCCGTCATAGCCGCGCCGCAATCTGGCCGTATGGTGTGTGGGATAGCAGGGAGCGGTGTGGGGTGCTCGCCCTTGGTACCGCCTCCCTCAGAATGTCCGTTTTGCCTCCCTGCTGACCTCCCTCAGCTCGGTATTTAGTCTCCCTGCAAGCCTCCCTCAGAACCATCTCTAAGATTTTGATAGGGATAACATTTAACCGCCAGCGCGGCGCGCGGCAGAAATTTTGTCCCTGAGCTGAGGGAGCCCCCACTTCCATCGCCTCTGCCCCAACCGGCGTCACGTGCGAGTGGCGCTTGACCTTGGAGAAGCCTCTCGGGAGGATGACGGGATGAAATCCGTCGCCTCATCACCCGGCGAGCATTACGACGCGCCGCACCTCGCCAAGAACGCTGCGAATTTCGCAGCGCTGACGCCGCTCGTCTGGCTGCAGCGGGCGGCAGCGGTCTACCCCGACAAGCTCGCCGTGATCCATGGCGCGACGAAGTTCACCTATCGCGAGTTCTACAGCCGCTGCCGCCGGCTCGCCGATGCGCTGCGCCGGCGGGGCATCGGGCGCGGCGATACGGTCGCGGTCATGGCGCCGAATGTCCCGGCATTGCTCGAAGCGCATTACGGCGTGCCGATGGCGGGTGCCGTGCTGAACGCGCTGAATTACCGGCTCGACGCGCGCACGATCTCTTTCATCCTCAGGCACGGGCAAGCCAAGCTGCTGATCGCCGACCGCGAATTCGCGCCGATTGTCAAAGCGGCGCTGGACGAGCTCGGCGGCCCAATGCCGCTGGTCGAGATCGACGACGGCGCCGGCGGCGCGGCACTCGGCGGCAGCGAATACGAGGCCTTTCTCGGCGAAGGCGATTCCGAGGCGGAATGGACCCCGCCGCAGGACGAATGGGAGCCGATCGCGCTCAACTACACCTCGGGCACCACCGGCAACCCGAAGGGTGTTGTCTACCACCACCGCGGCGCCCTGCTGAACGCGCTCGGCAACGCGATCACCTTGGGGCTCGACCGGCACTCGGTCTATCTGTGGACCCTGCCAATGTTTCACTGCAATGGCTGGACCCATAGCTGGGCGGTGACCGCGGTCGGCGGGACCCATGTCTGTCTTCGCCGCGTCGAGCCGGCGCCGATCTTTGCGGCGATCGCCGAGCACCGGGTCACCCACCTGTGCGGCGCGCCGATCGTGCTGAACCTGCTCGTGCACGCGCCGGACGAGGTCAAGCGCCGCTTCGACCACGTCGTCGAGGTCGCGACCGGGGGTGCCGCCCCGCCTTCGGTGGTGATCGAGGCGATGGAACGGATGGGCTTCCGGGTCACCCACCTCTACGGGCTGACCGAAAGCTTTGGCCCCTCGACGGTCTGCGCCTGGCAGGACGAGTGGGCGGCGCTGCCGATCGCCGAACGTTCCGCGCATATGGCGCGTCAGGGTGCGGCCTACCTGACCCTCGACCGCCAACGCGTCGTCGACCCGCAGACGATGACCGACGTCCCGGCGGACGGCGCCACTTTGGGTGAGCTGGTATTGCGCAGCAATACCCTGATGAAGGGCTATCTGAAGAACCCGGCGGCGACCGCGGCGGCCTTCGAGCATGGCTGGTTTCACACCGGCGATCTCGCGGTCACCCATCCCGACGGCTATGTCGAGATCAAGGACCGCTCAAAGGACATCATCATCTCGGGCGGCGAAAACATCTCATCGCTCGAGGTCGAGGAAGCCCTCTACCGCCACCCGCAAGTGATGGAAGCCGCGGTCGTCGCCAAGCCCGACCCGCTGTGGGGCGAGAGCCCCTGCGCCTTTGTGACCCTTAAAGCCAAGAGTGATGCGGTCGCGGCCGAGGACATCGTCGCCTGGTGCCGCGCCAACCTCGCCCACTACAAGGTGCCGCGAACCGTGGTCTTCGGGCCGTTGCCAAAGACCTCGACCGGCAAGATCCAGAAATACGAATTGCGCGAGCGCGCCAAGGGAATAGCGTCGTGACGCAATTGCCGAGCTTTGACCTCGCAGGCCAAGTGGCGCTGGTGACCGGCGCCTCGAGCGGGATCGGCCGCCATTTCGCTCTGCTGCTCGCGGTCGCCGGCGCCAAGGTGGCGCTCGCCGCGCGTCGGGTCGATCTGCTGGCCGACGCAGCCCGAGACATCGCTGCCGCCGGTGGCGAGAGCCTGCCGATCGCCTGCGATGTGACCCGCCGCGACAGCGTCGCGGGCGCCGTCTCGGAGGCAGAGGGCGAGCTCGGGCCATTGACGATCCTCGTCAACAACGCCGGTGTCGTCGTCTCGAAGCCGCTGTTCGAGCACACCGAGGCCGATTGGGATCATGTGGTGGACACCAACCTCAAGGGCGCCTGGCTGGCGGCGCGCGAATTCGCGCATCACCTGGTCGGGCTGAAGCGTCCGGGCCGCATCATCAATATCACGTCGGTGCTGGCCTCCCGGACGATCGGCCGGGTGCCGGCCTACTGCGCCGCCAAGGCCGGGCTGAACCACCTGACGCAGGTGCTGGCGATAGAGCTGGCGCGCCACGGCATCCTGGTCAACGCGTTGGCACCGGGCTATGTCGAGACCGATTTCAACCGCGCCTTCTTTCAGACCGAGCCCGGCAAGGCGCTGATCTCCCGTATCCCGCTGAAGCGCCTGGGACAGACCGAGGATCTCAACGGTGCGCTGTTGTTCCTCGCATCGCCGGCCAGCGCTTATGTGACCGGCGCGGTCATCGCGGTCGATGGCGGGCACGGCGTCGCTGCGATCTGAACCGCGCCGTGCGCTATTGGCGCGGTTTCTCGCCGCGGCGAGCGGGGCCGAGGGGGTAGAGATTACCGCCCTGACTCGGCTGAGAGGCGGGGCGTTGCAGGAAAATTGGGCGCTCGACGCGCGCTTTTCGGGTGGTGCGCTCGATGGCGGCCAGCGGCTGGTGTTGCGCCGCTCGGCCGCCACCGGTGTTGCCGGGAGCCTGACGCGCCTTCAGGAATTCGCGGTGCAGAAGGCGGCCTTCGCCGCAGGGGTGAGCGTTCCCGAACCGCTTTTCGCCAGCGAGGATCCGACGATCTTCGGCAAACCGTTTTTCATCATGCGGCGCGCCGATGGGACCGCCGCACCCGACCGGATCACCGGCGATCCATCATTCGAGAAGGCGCTTCCGGCGCTCGCCGAGCGGCTCGGCCGCGAGCTCTCCCATATCCATGCAATCCGCCCGCCACGGCCCGACCTCGCCTTTCTGACACCCCCTGCCGAGACAGGACCGATCCGGCAGATCGCCGGGTTTCGTGCCTATCTCGACCGTCATCTGGCACCGCGGCCGGTGCTCGAATGGGGGATGCGCTGGCTCGAGACACACCTCCCGCCGCCGGTCGAGCCGGTGCTGTGCCATCGCGATTTCCGCACCGGCAATTACATGCTGGATGGCGCCGTACTGACTGCAATTCTCGATTGGGAGTTCGCCGGTTGGGGCGATCCACATGAGGACATCGGCTGGTTCTGCTGCAAGAGCTGGCGTTTTGCGCGGCTCGACCGGGAGGCCGGCGGGATTGCCGACCGCACCCCGTTCTACCGCGGCTACGAGCGCCAATCGGGCCGCTCGATCGACCCCGACCGGGTGCGGTTTTGGGAGGTCTTGGCGAGCGTGCGGTGGGCGGTGATCGCCCTGCAGCAGACCGCCCGCCACACGATCGGCGGCGATCTCGATCTCGATCTCGCCTTGACCGGGCGGCGTGCCAGCGAATGCGAGCTCGAGCTGCTGATGCTGGTGGACCGCGAAGACTGTCGCTCCGATGCGTGACCTGCCGAGCGGCGCCGCATTGCTCGCCCTGGCCCGCGACGTTCTGCTGCGCGAGCTGCTGCCGCTGCTGCCGGAGGAACGCCGGCTGGATGCGTTGCTCGTCGCCAGGTGCATGGCGATCGCCGAACGTGAGGCCGAAACCGGAGAAGCCCCGGAGCGCGAGCTCCGCAATCTCTATGGCGCCGGCGGCGACACCGACGAGCGGCTGCGCCGCTTCGCCCGCGAGCTGCGCATCGGCGCCTTCGAGAATTCGCGGGACGGCGAGGCTCGCGCCCGCGCTATCCTGTGGCGGCTGACCGTCGCCAAGCTCCGTCGGTCCAATCCGGAATTCTTGGCCGCCAACGGCATCGATCAGCCGGGCGGTGTGGTCGGGAGAGCAGAACCGTGTCCCAGTCCCGTGTCCGGCAAGCGGTCGATGCCTTCGCCCGCGGCGAAATCGTCGTCGTAACCGATGACGACGACCGCGAGAATGAAGGCGACCTGATCCTCGCTGCGGTGCACACGACGCCGGAGAAGATGGCCTTTATCATCCGCCACACCTGCGGCATCGTCACCGCGCCGCTGACCGGCGAGATCGCCCGCCGGCTGCATCTGTCGCCGATGGTCGCCGACAGCGAGGCGATCCACGGCACCGCCTTTACCGTCTCGGTCGACTACCGTCACGGCACGACCACCGGCATCTCGGCCGAGGACCGCACGGCGACGATCCGCAACCTCGCCAACGGCAATTGCGGCCGCGCGGACTTTGTCCGCCCCGGCCACATCTTCCCGCTAATCGCCAGGGATGGCGGGGTGCTGATGCGCTCGGGTCACACCGAGGCGGCGATCGATCTGTGCCGGCTCGCCGGCATCGAGCCCGTGGCGGCGATCTGCGAGCTAGTCAACGACGACGGTACGGTGATGCGCGGGCCGCAGGTCGCCGGATTCGCCAAGCAGCACCGCCTTAAGCGCATGTCGGTAGCCGATCTGATCGCCTACCGGCAGGCGCGCGAGAAGCTCGTCACCCGGGTCGCCGAATTCACCGTCGCCAGCGAGATCGGCGATCTCGGCGGCTATGCTTATGTGACGCCGTTCGACAAGGTGCATCACTTCGCCTTTGTCTACGGCAATCTCGGCGACGGCAACAACGTGCCCACCCGGCTCCACCGCGGCAACGTAATTGACGACGTGTTCGGCGGCGCCCAGCCGATCCACGCGGCTCTGGCTCGCTTCAAGGCAGCCGGGCGCGGTGTCCTCGTCTATCTGCGCGACGGCACCTCGGGCGTGCCGGTGTCGGCAATCGGTGATGAAAGCAGCGGCTCGGAGCGCGAGCGCAGCGAGCTGTGGCGCGAGATCGGGCTCGGCGCACAGATCTTGCGCGACCTCCGGATCTCCTCGATCGAGGTTCTGGCGACACGCTCGCGCACCTATGTCGGGCTCGCCGGATTCGGCATCGAGATCACCGCGACCGAGCCGCTCGAAGGGGAATAGCAGGGGCGCCCCCACCGATTGGCAGTCGCGAGCTTCGCCGCGGCTGTGCTATGGTGCAGCGATGGATAATTCGACGGATTTGTCGCCGCAGCCGGCCGACTACTACCGGCGCAAAGCCGCGCGCGCCCGCGAGGTCGCGGAAGGGGTGACGACACGCGCGGTCAAGACCCGCCTGCTCGACCTGGCAGTCGAATATGACCGGCTCGCCGATGGCGCCGACAACGCGACGCGGCCGCCCGACGGTTTCGCCGGCCAATAGGGTCACCCGATGCGGCTCGGCTTTGTCGGCACCGGAACGATGGGTGCGCCGATGGCCGCCTGCCTGCTCGATGCTGGCCACCAGCTTAGCGTCTACGATGTCCGGCCGGCGGCTGCCGCGGCGCTTGCGGAGCGCGCCGCCGGCGTGGCCGGCACCCCCGCCGAGGTCGCCCGGCTGAGCGAGGTCGTGTTCACCTCGCTGCCCGGTCCGCGCGAGGTCGAACACGCCGTGCTCGATTCGTCGACCGGGATCCTCGCCGGGCTGAAGGCGGGTGGCGGCTATATCGACATGACGACCAACGCGCCCGCGGTGGCGCGGCGGATCGCCGAGGCCTGCCGTACCCGCAGTGTCGACATGCTCGATGCGCCGGTCAGCGGCCGCCCGCCGACGATGACGGTCATGGTCGGCGGCGAGGTGCCGGTCTTCGAGAAATACCGGCCGCTCCTGGCGGCGATGGCCGGCAACATCTTCTATGTCGGTGCGGCGGGTGCCGGGTGTATCGCCAAGCTCGTCACCCAATATCTCGGCTACACCAATTTCGTCGCCGCTCTCGAAGGCATGCTGATCGGCGCCAAGGCCGGGATCGACCTCGCCCAGCTGGCGCGGATCGTGCCGCTCAGCGCCGGCGCCAGCCGGACCTTCGACAACATTCCGCGCTCGGTCCTGACTGGCGCTTTCACCGCCGGCGGCACCCTCGACATCGTCGCCAAGGACCTCGCACTCGCCTGCGAGCTGGCGCGCGAGGTCGCCGCCCCGGCGCAGCTCGGCCTCCTCGCCCACGACGTCCTGCACCGTGCCCAGACGCAGGGGTGGGGGCAACAGGGCTTTCCGGTCGTCGCCAAGATCCTCGAGGCGATGGCCGGCGTCGAGCTGCGCGCGACACCTGCCGCGGACGCGCCCACCTATCAGACGGTCGACCCGCGGCGTCCCTGATCGACGGGAAAATACGCGGAAAAACGCGGTCTCGCGGCCTCCGAGGCGCCGTTTCGAACGCGCAAGCCGCTGCTATTCAAGCAAATTTCCACCGAATTCCCTAGCGGGTGGAACCGGGATTTGAATCGCCTGAACAGGGAATGGAATCGGTAGAACAGGGACTAGCGGGGAAAGGTTTTTTACTCAGTCCACAATTATCTTTATTGACAATTATGATTAGATGATATAGTGTGCCTCGATCATGTCCCACAGCATTAGAAAACCCAAACCGGCCTCCGGCCCGCCGCTCGCCGTCGTCTGGCGGCGGATAGAGACATTGCGGCCCGACCCGGCCAACCCCCGGTCGCACAGCCCCAAGCAGATCCGTCAGCTGACGCGCAGCATCGGCGCTTTTGGCTTCAATGTCCCGATCCTCGTCGACCGGACGCTGCGGATCATCGCCGGCCACGGCCGGCTGCTCGCGGCACAGGAGCTCGGCTGGCGCGAGGTGCCAACGATCCTCCTCGACCATCTGAGCGAGGTCGAGGCTCGTGCCTTCATGATCGCCGACAACCGCGTCGCCGAGAGTGCGGTGTGGAACAATACATTGCTGGTCAAGCAGCTGCAGGAGCTGTCATTCTCACCGGACTTCGTAATCGAGACGACCGGGTTCGAGCTCAGCGAGATCGACCTGCTGACTGGCGGCGCAGGTTTCGGCAAACGCAAGCCGAGTCGTCGCCCGACCCCGCGGACGGCAGCGGCGCCGACCGTCGCGAGCCCCGGCGAGTGGTGGCAGCTCGGCCGGCACCGTGTCGGCTGCGGCAGCCTCACCGATGCCGTCGACGCGATGCTGGCCGGTGGAACGGAAGATGCTGTCGTCGTACTCGCGGGCAACCCGGCGACCGTCGACACGATTATCCGCCGCTGGCAGGCGGCGACCGGCGGCAGTGCCCGGCGCATGACGAGCGGCCGTGGCTTTGCCGCCCTCCCAGGCAGGGCACCCGATGGCGGATGATGGCGGACCCGACTACAAGGTCGGCTACAAGCGGCCGCCGCTGCACACACGCTTCCGCAAGGGCCAGTCGGGCAATCTGCGCGGGCGGCCCAGGGGCTCGAAGAATTTTTCGACCCTGCTGGCCGAGGCGTTGAACGAGCCTGTCGTCGTCACCGAAGACGGCAGGCGGCGCCGCATCTCCAAGCGCGAGCTCGGCCTTAAACAGCTCGCCAACAAATTCGCGATGGCCGAGACGCAGGCGACCAAGATATTGCTCGGCCTGATGCTCGAGCGCGAGCGGCTCGCTGCCGCGGCCCCACCGACCGAGCCGTCCTTTGGTGCCGCCGACGAGAAGGTCATCGCGAACCTGCTCAAAAGACTGCGCTCCAAGGAATGAGCGCGCCGCCCGAAGGTCTGAATCTCGCCGAATACGAGGCCTTGCTGCGCGCCGATCTCGCGGGTTTTGCCGAGCGTGCGTTTCACGAGCTCCATCCGCAGACCGAATTCGTCGCGAACTGGCATCACCGGGTCATCGCCGCGAAGCTGATGGCGGTGTACGAGGGCAGGATCCGCCGGCTGATCATCAACGAGCCGCCGCGTCATCTGAAGTCGCATCTCGCCTCGGTGACGTTTCCGGCCTGGTGCCTCGGCCACCGGCCAAGCCTGCAGTTTCTCTGCGTCAGTTATGCCCAGGACCTTGCCGACAAATTGGCGCGCGACTGCCGGCGGGTGATCATGAGCGACTGGTACCGGCGGTCCTTTCCGACCCGCCTCTCGCCGCGCCATCAAGCGGTGGCCGAGTTCGAGACGACCCGGCAGGGCTGTCGGCTTGCCACCTCAGTCGGCGGCGTGCTGACCGGGCGGGGTGCCGACATGATCATCATCGACGACCCGCTAAAGCCCGAGGAGGCCTTGTCGCAAGCGCAGCGGCGGGCGGCCAACGAGTGGTTTGACCACACGCTTTATTCGCGCCTCAACGACAAGCAGTACGGTGCGATCATCCTGATCATGCACCGGCTGCACGAGGACGATCTGGTCGGCCATGTGCAGGCCCAGGAGGACTGGGAGGTCGTGCGCTTTCCGGCGATCGCCGAAGAGGACGAGATCTACCGGATCGACACCTTGGCGGGGCCGCGAATCTTCGCAAGGGCGCGCGGCGAGGCGTTGCACCCGGAGCGTGAGCCGCTGCCGATGCTCGAGCAGATCCGCAAGACGATCGGCGAATACAATTTCGCCGGCCAGTATCAGCAGGCCCCCGCGCCATTGGGTGGCGGACTGGTCAAGGCGGCGTGGTTCCGGCAATACGCTCCAGAGGTATTGCCGGAAAAATTCGAGCGCATCGTGCAGAGCTGGGATACCGCCAGCAAGGTAAGCGAGCTCAGCGATTTCAGCGTCTGCACGAGCTGGGGGGTATTGGGCAAGGAGCTCTATCTGATCGACGTATTGCGCCAGCGCATGGAGTACCCGGAGCTGAAGCGCGCGGTGCGTGCGCAATACGAGCGGTTCCGCCCCAGTGTCGTGCTGATCGAGGACAAGGCCTCGGGGACCCAGCTGATCCAGGAGCTGATCGCCGAGGGCCTCTACGCCGTCACCCGCTATCAGCCGCAATCGGACAAGGTCATGCGCATGCACGCGCAGACCGCGATGATCGAGAACGGCTTTGTCCACCTACCGAGTGCCGCACCTTGGCTGGCAGCCTACCTGCACGAGCTGACGACATTCCCCAATGGCCGGCACGACGACCAGGTCGACTCGACCGCCCAACTGCTCGACTGGTTCAAGCAGTCCGGCCAGGAGCCGCAGGATTGGATGTGGCAACAGTATAAACAAGCACAGGCGCGCGGTCCGGAGCCCGCGCGCCCCGAACCGTTATCGGTGATGGCGCGGAGGCTCGGCATCCTGCGTTCCTTGTAACGACGCGACCCGAGCCCGGCGGCACGGCCGAGATGTCGGGGGATGGCCCGAGATATTCTCGCTAACGCCAAATTCTCTTTTTCTTATGGGCGCTGCATACCATCCGGATCCCGGAGAAAACGGCATGTGTGAACTACCTCACACCTGATCCGGTAATGGCGCATTAAGGTCCATCGTCGGAGTCCGGTGCATCCGGCGCCGATTAGGGAGCCAAAAAAACGCGCGAGCAGGTGAGACGTTCGCGTGTTCTCTGTCGACGGGCCGTAGGACGCGAGCGCAGAACATTCGACTTTGAGCCCCGAAGCTACCGCAACAAGGGGAGGGGTCAGATGGATGCACAGCCGGTTTCATCCAAATCGCTTCGGCGGGTCGATGGCCAGCCCCAGCGGTCCAAGTTTCTGATCGTGTCGGGAATCCGATTTCTATCCGAGGGACTGGCGGAAATCCTGGCACGCGAGCCATGGATCGAAATCTCGGGTGTTAGCACTTCCGTGTCGGCCGCAATCTCGACGAGCAGCGCTCTGCTCCCAGATTTCATATTGCTCGACGCGGCGCTCGACGGCGGCCTCGCCGCGGTTGCACAGTTTCGCGATGTTGTTCCTGGTGTCCGTGTCGTCGCCCTGGCGATCGCCGAGACAGAGGAAGACGTCGTCTCCTGGGCCGAGGCCGGTGTCGCCGGCTATATCCCGAGAACGGCGGCGCTCGCCGATCTCGTCCAACTGCTTGTCGGAATCCAGGATGGACGACAACCCTGTTCGAGCCGTGTGGTGTTTGGTCTATTGCGACGACTGGGCTCGGGGGGCGGCCGGGTGCGCGACAAGTCTCGCTCTGCCTCCCCGCTCACCGGCCGCGAGCGGCAAATCACCGAGCTGATAAGCGCCGGTCTTAGCAATAAGGAAATTGCCCGTCGGCTCAACATTGGTTTATCGACCACCAAATCCCATGTTCACAATCTATTGGGAAAACTCAATCTACAAGGCCGGGGTCAAGTCGCGGCCTGGACGCGTGGGCACACGCAGCTGGCGGCTGGACGTGCCGCGACGGCTCCGCTTATCGAAGAACCCGAGCGTGTCATTGTCGCCCTCGCGCCGGTCCGACGCCCCGCCGGGCCGCCAGGGTGATCGATCTCCCTCGGCCGCCCTCGGACCGGATCGGAGTGATGATCGCCTCCTCCCCAGGATGGATATCCCGATGACGGATGTTCGAGCCGCTCGAGGG
>Ga0306925_10006089_pt1 | contig 11173 bp, 6 predicted proteins | sample flu12Cox44000176_FD_203755 | JGI IMG/M metagenome (GOLD analysis project Ga0306925, IMG submission 203755) | Lab enrichment of tropical soil microbial communities from Luquillo Experimental Forest, Puerto Rico - flux8day.12C.oxic.44.000.176 (v2)... | ecosystem: Environmental > Terrestrial > Soil...
AGCGCGTGGTCGGCGGCCATCAGCAGCGTGTCGGTGCCGCTTGCGGTGAGGGCGACGTAGGCGTCCGCGGCGGTGTCGATCATCTGCTCCGGGTCCCCGCCGAGGATGCGGCCGTGCTGGTCGTAGTCGGCCAGGACGGTGGGGTCGCCGTCACGCAGCCGCAGGCTGGCGTCTTGTTCCCACCGATTACGGAACCGGACCGGTGCGGCGAGCCGGGCGTAGCCGAGGGCGCCCGTGAGCAGGGACATGCCGCCGCCGTTCTCCACCGCCTGTAGCTGGCTGGTGTCCCCGGCCAGGACGATCTTGGCGCCGCGGGCCTCTGCGTAGGCAATCAGGTCGGCCAAGTCGGGGCCCGACAGCACCGAGGCCTCATCGACCAGCAGGAGGGTACCCGGGGAGATGGGGACAGGGCCACGAGCGCCGCGCCGACTAGGCAGGTGCCCCAGGAACTGTGCGGCGTTGTACGAGACCGGGACCCCGGCGGCCAGGGTGTTACGGGCGGACTGAGATGCGGTGATGCCAATCACCCGTCCCAGCCCGGCGGCGGCCCAGGCACGTGCGGCCTCGGCCAGCACCCGAGTCTTGCCGGACCCGGCGGGAGCGTTGATCACCGAGGCACGCTTGCCGTCAGTCAGGGCCGACCACGCGGCGGCGGCCTGATCCTCGCGCAGCCCGGAGCTCGGGCGCTCATCCTGCGCGGCGTGTGCGCGGCCGTGTAGCACGTCATCCAGTCGCGCAGGGTCGGCGCCAAGCGCGCGCGTGGCCTGCGCGGGGACCAGGCGCGGCGCGCCGCCGGCGCTGGCCTGGGTGAGCATGCGCTCGTCCATGGCCAGCTGGGCCCGGGTGGCATACCGTGGGCCGCCGTGCCGCTGGTAGACGCTGCGCCCGTCGGCACGCAGAAGGCTGCGCGGCAGCTGTACGGCTTCCGGCGCCTCCAGGCATACCACTGGATCGAACTCCGAACCGAGCGCCCGGTCGGCCAGGTCCTCGAGCAGCGCGGCGGCCGCGGCCGGGTCCATTCCGGACCTGGGCAGGACCCGGCCCAGGTACTTGATCACATCGGCGCGCGTCCAGCTGCTCTTTTCCTGCTGCGCCAGCGCGATCGCCTTCTGCGCCGCGCGGGCCAGCTCGAGCTCGCCGCGATCTATAATGGGCGAGCCCTGGCCGCGCGGATGCGTGCCGACGCGGCCGTCGCCGCCGTGCCACACCGATGGCGCTATGGACGCCAGCGAGACGCCCAGGGTGCGCGCCAGCTTGTCCGCCCACCCCGCATGCAACCGCGCGAAGTCCAGCGTGCCTTCCTTCGCCGCGCGTGTCGTGAAGTTGGACGCCTGCGCGAGCTGCGCCAGCTCGCGCTGCGACGGCTTGCGACCATATGTCTGCTCGAATTGCGCCGCGCGCGTACGCAGGTCTGCGGTGATGGACTGACGGCGGGAGGAGAACAGGCGCATCATCTGGCCGCTAATGCCCTTGATCTCATAGCCATGGCCGTCATCGCGCGCTACCCATTCCAGGCCGAACCGGCGGGTGAGCGCTTCCTCCAGATGCTGGGAGACGATCGCGGCGACCGCGCCGACATGCGCGTTGTAGCCCAGCGAGTCCGGTGCCCGCCATTTCCCGTCAATGAGCGTCCTGGCCACGTGGGCGATCTGGGTGTGGACGTGCAGCTGCATGTCGCCGTCGCGGGAGGTGTGCTGCAGCCACTGCGCCACTGTCAGGTCCGCCTCGTGCCACTGGCCGGTCTCCCGGCCATGCACCCGCGTGTTATGCGAGCCGGTGCGGGTGTAACCGGCCTCCCGCTGGAAGTAATCGAACCCGGCCCGGACCGCCTGCCAGATCATCGCGTCGACCTCGGCGACCAAGCTCGACCAGTACCGGTCCCCCGCCGCGTCACCATCCTGGCGGGCCAGGCGGGCGTTCTCGCCCAGAGAGGCATGGAAGATCGAGATCGACTTGGACAGCGACATCGTCAGATCGAAGAACAGCGGGCTTTGGCGGGCCTGGCGGGTGGCTTGGATCCGCAGTTCGTGTCGGCGTTCGGCGGTGGCGTGCGGCTCGGCGGCCAGCAGCCGGGCGTACAGGTCGGCGGCTTTGCGGCCGCTGCCCAGCGGCCTGCCCAGCGCGGTGCCGCCCGGGGTTTTGCGCTCGCCGAACAGCAGATCATATGGCTTGCGCTCGATCGTCTGGCCTGGCTCGAAACCCAAGGCCTTCGCCCCTGGGCCCCACCAGCGGCCGGGCGGCTCACCGCCGATTTCGCTGGCCTGAATGTAATAGCTGGCCGCGTCTTTCGTGGGACCGCGGTCGACCTGCTTCCAGATGTAATCCAGGTCGTAACCCTTGCTCAGCGTAGCCACGACCGCCACTACGCCTCGCGCCTCTGAGACGTCCAGCTGGCAGGACTGACCATGATCATCGGATGGTGCATGGGTGTGGAGCCTGTGCTGAGCCTGTACTAATCACGGCTCAAGGGTGGCAAAACGGCGGATCAAGATCAGAAACAATAAGGGCGCTAAGCGGACATAACAGATATTCGGTACAGGCGAAGATGGCGAAGGTGGGACGAGTTCGAGTTCATGCAGGCACTGCGTCGCGTACGTAAAGCCCGGGCGTGGGGCACAGTACCGAGTGCCGTTCACTGCCGAGGTTCTCGGGCCGGGGCTGCCGTTCGCCAGCGCGCGCCGTGGCCCAGTCGGCCCATGCCTCCCACCAGCTGCCTTGATGTCTCTCGGCACCAGCCAGCCATTGCTCGGGGTCGGCGCCTGGGGTGCTTCCGGTCCAGTAGTGCGCCTTGGGGTTGCCGGGTGGGTTCACCAGGCTGGCGATGTGGCCGGAGTGGCTGAGCACAAAAGTGGACGGACCGCCGAGCAGTTGCGTGGTCTGGTAGCAGCCCTTCCACGGCGTCAGGTGATCGGCGACGGCCCCGGTGACGAAGGTCGGCACGGCGATGTGCTGCAGATGCAGCGGCGTTCCCAGCACGCTGAGCCGTCCGGGCCGGGTCAGGAGGTTGTCCCGGAAGATGTCCAGGAACTGGCCGTGCAGCGCGCCGGGCAGGTTGGTACCGTCGGCGTTCCAGGCCAAGATGTCGAAGGCCGGCGGCTGCTGGCCCATCAGGTAGTTGTTCACCCAGTAGTTGAACACCAGGTCATCTGGGCGCAACCAGGTGAACGCGCTACCCATCTGCCGGCTGGTGATAATGCCCTTGCGCCGGGACCGGCGGCCGGCGAACGCGATCAGGCCACGCCCGGAGAAGGCGGTGATCGGGGCGCGCAGCCCGAAGTCCAGCAGGGTGACGGCATACGACATGCTGTGCACCCGGTCGTCGCCGGTAGCGGCCAGGTGGTTCAGCACGGTGGTGGCGATGATGCCGCCGGCGCAAAAGCCGATCAGGTTGACATCGACGCTGCCGGTGATCTCCCGCACGGTGTCAATGGCCGCCAGCACGGTCTGTGCATAGGTGTCCAGGTCCCAGCTGCCCTGCTCTGGAGTGGGGTTCCGCCAGCTGACCATGAAGGCCTGCAGGCCGCGGCCGACGGCGTACTCGACGAAACTGCGCCCGGACCGCAGGTCCAGGAAATAGAACCGGCCGATGGGCGGCGGGACGACCAGGACCGGGCGGGCGAACACGGTATCTGTGGCCGGGGCGTACTGCAGGACCTCCGCGACCGCGTCCCGGGCGACCACGGCGCCGGGGGTCACTGCCAGGTCCCGGCCTACCTCGAACGCGCCCGGCTCGATCATCGAGGGCATCCCGCCGTTGTGGCGCACGTCATGGACGAAGTTGCGGGCCCCGCGGACGATGCTCATGCCGCCAGTGTCGAACGCGCGCTTGATGGCGGCCGGATTCGTGCCCAGGAAGTTGGTCGGCGCGGCCGCGCTGGTTACGATGCTGGCCGCAAACCGGGCCTGCTCAGCCCGGGTACCGCTGCCGCCGTCGTCCATCGCGGCGATGATCCTGTCCAGCGCGCCGGCGGACGCGAGGTAGCTTTGCTGGATCATCCGGAATACCGGGTTCGACATCCACGCCGGATCGGTGAAACGCCGGTCGCCCCTGGCCGGGGCCACGTCGGACAAGCCCCACGCGATGCGAGTAAGTTCCACGCCCAGCCAACTGGCTTCCCGGGCCACGGTTGTGCCCTGGCTCAAGGCGGCGGCTAGTCCGCTGACTGCATCCCGGAGCGATGGCATACCGACGGCCTCGCCGCCGTTAACCGATTCGAGCGCTTCTCCGGCCGTCAGCTTGGCGTCCGTACTGGTCATGATCACTCCTCGTTTGCGGTCGCAGGCTGTTCAGCCGCGTGGGCGTCCTCGGGCCGGACCGAGCGGGCGAGGAGCTGGGCCACGTCGACCACCTCGAGGGTGTCCTTGGCCTCGCCCGAGCCCTTCTTGGCGCTGATCGCGTCGCCGAGCATAACCAGGCAGTACGGGCAGGCGGTGGAGATGGTGTCCGGGGACAGAGCCAGGGCTTCCTCTATGCGCTCGGTGTTGATCCGCTTGCCGATCCGCTCCTCCATCCACATCCGCGCCCCGCCGGCCCCGCAGCAGAACCCGCGGTTCTTGCACCGGTGCATCTCGGCGGCCTCGATGCCGGGAACGTTCTCCATGATCCGCCTGGGCGGGCTGAATACCTTGTTGTGCCGGCCAAGGAAACACGGGTCGTGGTAGGTGACCTTCTCCTCGATGCGCCCGGCCGGGGTCAGCCGTCCCTGCTCGACCAGCCGGGCAAGCAGCTGGGTGTGGTGGATGACCTCGTAGTTGCCGCCGAGCTGCGGGTACTCGTTGGCGATGGTGTTGAAGCAGTGCGGGCAGGACGCCACGATAGTGCGCGCCCCCGCCTCGTTCAGCGTCTCGATGTTCTGCTGGGCCAGCATGGAGAACACGAACTCATTCCCGATCCGGCGGGCCGGATCCCCGGTGCAGGTCTCTGCCGGGCCCAGCACCGCGAACTTCACCCCTGCGGTGTGCAGCAGCGTGGCGATGGCCTTGGTGGTCTTGCGGGCCCGGTCCTCCAGCGCCCCAGCGCAGCCCACCCAGAACAGGTACTCGATCCCGTCGGGGATCTTGCCGCCGACCACGGGCACATCAAAGTCCAGCTCGCCGATCCACTCTGCCCGCCGGGCCTCGCCCATCCCCCACGGGTCGCCCTTGTTCTCCAGGTTCTTCAGCATGCCCGCGGCCTCGATCGGGAACGCCGACTCGATCAGCACCTGGTAGCGCCGTATCCCGTCGATGTGGTCAATGTGCTCGATGTCCACCGGGCACTCCTCCACGCACGCCCCGCAGTTCGTGCACGACCAGATCACGTCCGGGTCGATCACCCCGCCGTCCTTGCCCACCAGCGGCCGCTCCGCCGCTGCTTTGGCCGCGTCGGGCAGCTTGTCCCGTTCGGCGTCGGAGGCAGCCAGCAGCCAGGGGGCCTTGGCGAAGGCGTGGTCGCGCAGGTCCAAGATGACCTGCTTTGGCGACAGCGGCTTGCCGGTGGCCCAGGCGGGACACTGCGACTGGCACCGCCCGCACTCGGTGCAGGTCGCCAGGTCCAGCAGGCCCTTCCAGGACAAATCCTCGATCTTGCCCAGCCCGAACACGTCCGTGTCCGGGTCGGCTTCCTCAAAATCCAGCACCTTGCCGCCCGACCGCATCGGTTCCAGGCCGCGCAGCGCGTTCGGCCGCCGGGAGAACAGCACGTTCACCGGGGCCAGGAAGATATGCAGGTGCTTGGAGTACACCACGACGACCAGGAATACCAGCACGACCCCGACCTGGCAGAGAATGAACGTCGCTTCGAGCACGCTGTTCACCCCGTAGCCGAGCGGGGCCAGCCAGTGCCCGACGATCTGCGACGCGAACGCGCCGTGCGGGTACGGAAACACCCCGGTGTTAATCTGCGCCCCCCGGTACAACAGCAGGGTAACGATGACCAGGAAGATCATGCCCAGCACCAGCCACGCCGACCGCGAACAGGTCCTCGACGAAACCGATGAACGCCCAGTGCCCGAGCCAGGGCAAGGAGAACGTCCGGCTGAACAGGGCCCCGTACGATTCGATGATCGTCAGTAGCAAGATGGTGAAGCCCCAGAACGTCAGGGCGTGGGCCACCCCCGGCACCGTCCACTTCAGCAGCTTGCGCTGCCCGAGCACCTCGGTGGCCTCGGTGGTGACGTCCCAGCCCGGATGCTTCCGCACGGCCTCGATGCGGTCAGGCGCGGGCTGCCCGGCCCGCGCCAGGCGGCCCAGCCACCACAGACGACGTCCGGCGATCACGAACGCGGCCACGAGCAGGACCAGGCCGACGGTCATCCGCACAGCCACGGGCAGCCTCCTTTACAGGCCAGGGCCGACCTTCATGGCCGGTTCCCGGCGGCCAGGTGAAGCTGGAGTTGGGTTCTGCGGCCACTCGTCATAACCAACGCAGCCTGGGAACGACAGGACCGTTGCTCGTCTGCGACCGTCCTGCCGCGTTTTCGGATTCCATGCGGAGATACCGGCATACGGCCTCGGCGCGATTGGCGGCTCCGAGCTTGCGGAGAATGTGCTTGACGTGCGACTTGACCGTGCCTTCCGAAATGATCAACCGCGCGGCGATGCCGGCGTTGGTCTCGCCGGTTGCCATGAGCCGCAGGACCTCGATCTCGCGTCGAGTCAACGCTGAGTTGGCAGGCGAGTAGTCGGCCACGAACATCGCAGCGGCGCTCCGTGCCTCCGGCACGTTGTCCCGGCCGGTCCGGGCGACCTCCACCTCCGCGTCGACTAGTTCGTCGGTCACCTTGGTGATGTCGATGGTCATCCGACCGACCGTTGCGCGGAGGGCGTGGAGCCGTTCGGACAGCACAGTGCGCTGAAACGCGCATCCGACACCCTGAGCGAACATCCAGAGCACATCGCGGCAAAACTCGTCCACGTGCCGCCGCCGCATGTAGCAGTCGGCGTGCAGGAACCCGATCACCCGTCCTTCAGGCATGATCGGCGCCGCGACGTAGGAACGAGCCCGCGTCTCTGCGACCAGCGTCGGATGCACTCTCGGATCGGTTTGCGCGTCGGGGACGAGGAGGGGGCCTCGCCGACGGACCATCTCCGTCTCGAGAATCATGTGGTTGAGCAGCTGGGGCTCGTCGCGGCCCACCCGCAGGATCTCCCGCGCCCACTCGGGGTCACCCTCGACATAGACAGCCTCCGGAACCCACAGGGACCCGTGGACCCGCGAGATCATGGCCCGGTCGAAGCCGACACGGCATGCCTCTTCGGGAACTCGGTCGATCAGCCGCGAGACAGAGGTGATCCCATGGAGCCGCCCGAGGGCGTCCTGCACGCTCGCGAAGGCCGCAATGCGCTGGGCGAGCCTGGTCTCGCGAAGCCGCCCTTGCGTTTCCTTGAGCTCCAGGAGAAGGTCGACCGTCTCGGCGCTGCCCCACGCAAGGGGGGCGTCCAGCCGATCCTCCCTGAGAGCCTCGGTGACACGCTGCGACGCGGCGGTCAAGGCAGCCTCCGCGGACGGAAAGTCGACGATGGCCAGGACCCGCGGATTGCCGTGTGGTCCACACAGGTCGCTCACGCGGTCGAGCACCGCCAGGACATCACGCATGGTGGCGCTGGGAATCCCAGGGCCATGACCGAGCCACGGCTGCTCGCCATCCCAGGTGCGTGCGGTCTCCGATGGCGGCGTGGCGGCTTTCCCGATCGTGTCTGCTTGTTCGGACTGCCCGATGCTCGTCGACGCGGTGTCACGAGCCACCCTGGAGCTGCCCGCCCGGGCCATCAGCTGGCAGCCGTCGTCCGCGGGCCGGGCGCCGGCTTTTGTGGGGGAATGCGCGATCATCGCGGACAACCAGCTAGCGGTTTACATCGCCCCAAGCTTCTCTTTGATATCCGCGCGCAAGACGTGCTTCTGGACCTTGCCGGTAGCTGTCATGGGCAGGGCTGACACGACCTCGAGGCGCTCCGGCAGCTTCTGCGTCGCGACCTTCTGCGCACGGAGATAGTCCGTGATGTCGTGGAGCGTCAGCGCCGCCGACGGGTCGGCCAGGACGACGAACGCGCATGCCTTCTCGCCCAGCCGCTCGTCCGGCATGCCCACCACGGCCACTTCTGCGATGCCCGGGTGCCGTACCAGGTGGTCCTCGATCTCGCGCGCACTGATGTTCATCCCGCCCCGGATGATGATGTCCTTAAGACGTCCCGTCACCCGCACGTACCCGTCCTCGTCCATCCGGCCAAGGTCTCCGGACCGTGAGAGACCCTCGGGCGTGAACAGCGCGGCCGTCTGCTCGTCGTCGTGGAAGTACTCGATCATGTGGCTGGGCCCCCGGTAGGCGATGTCGCCTTCCTCGCCGCGCGGCACCTCGAAACCGTCCTCGCCGAGGATCTTCACTTCGGCACCTTCGACGGCCGAACCGTCCGAGGTGACCGCCCGGTCGGCACGGTCGTCCACCTTGCACATGGTGGTGACGAGGTTCTCCGAGCGGCCGTAGAGGCTGAGGGTCCGGCAGCCAGGGAAGATCTCATGGGAGCGCTCTACGACGGCCCTGGGGATCGGCGACCCCGCGCAGACCCAGAGCCGCAGGCTGCTGGCGTCGTGCTGGGCAGGGTCGTACGCCGCCATCAGCATCTGCAGGAACGGCGTCGCGGTCACGGCAGCGGTGCAATGGTGCTGCTGGATCCGGCGCAGCCCCTCCTCCGGGTTCCACGCTTCCATCAGGTAGGACTTCGCGCCCGCCACCAGGGGGATCATCACGCTGGTTACCAGGCCCGTCGTGTGGGATATAGGCGAAGGTCCGAACTGCACGTCCTGCTCGGTGTATCCCAGGCCCTTGATGATCGCGTTCGCGCTCGCGCGATAGGTGTTGAAGGTGTGGAAGCACCCCTTCGGCCTGGAGGTCGTGCCCGAGGTGTACACGATGAGGAAGCCGTCGTCGGGCGACGAGTCGGGGCCAGCCTCCTCTTCGAGGGCCGCCAGATCCCCGTCGGCTACCAGGCCGTCCAGTGACGGGGTCTCGGACTCCTCCACCCCTGCGGGGGTACGAGCGACGTACACGGTGCGCAGGTCCGGAGCTTCGGCGCGCAACTTCTGGAACATCTCCAGGTGTCCGAACCCGCGGAACTCGTGGCAGGTCACCGCGGCCACCGCGCCGGAGTGCTGCAGCACGTAGGCGACCTCGTCCTCGCGGTAGATCGGCATGATGGGGACCATGATCGCGCCGATCCTGGACAGTGCCGCGGCGATGACGGGGAATTCTGTCCAGTTGGGAAGCTGCACAGCGACCCGGTCTCCGCGACGTACACCCCGCCGCTTAAGCCCGACGGCGAGTCGCGCGGCCTTGTCACGGAAGCCGGCGTACGTCAGCGATGTGGTGCTGTCGAACACGAAGGTCTGGTCACCACGGCGAGCGGCCTGCTCCGCGACCAGAGCGTTGAAGCTGGTCGGCTGCCAGTAACCCGCGGCATAGAACGCGGCGATCCGCTCGTCGCTGTACCGGTCACGGACGGTCTTGATCGGTGCGTTCATGGGGACCTCTCCTCGCGTGTGCGAACCCACCCCTGAATGCTAGAATGGTATGACCTTTTTTGGCAAGAGGCTGCGTCCAGAACATTCCTTCTCCGTGAAGGTCCCTGCGTCGCCGCGGCCCGGCCCGCCGCGCGCCACCTCCCTTGGCAGCTTCGGCCAGCTAGGCACGTAGGTCCGTTAGGCGTTCGAGCGCGGCGCAGCCGGTGCGCGGTATCAAGGAGCTGATAGATTAGGTAAGACCAAATCAAGGATGTGAGCGAGATGCCGCGGCCACTGGTGTCGAAGAGCGGGCCGAGCCGGCCGCCAGTCCGGCTGACGCCGATGCCTGTTCCCAAGGCCTCTGAGGTCCTCGCGGATGACCTGCGCGAGCGGATCCTCCTAGGCGAGTTTCCCGAGGGCACCGCGCTGCCCACCGAGCGCGACCTCGTCGTGCAGACCCAGATGAGCCGGGCGACGGTTCGGGAGGCGCTGCGCATCCTCGAGGTCCAGGGCTTGATTCGCATCAGGACCGGCCGGGCAGGCGGTGCCTTCGTGCAGAGACCGGACGATGAGTCGGTGGCCGATTCCGTCGCCCTGGTCATCCGTGGCCGGCGCATCCGGATGGCTTCCTTGCTCGAGACGCGCGAGGCGATCGAGCCCGCCTGCGCGCAGCTGGCGGCAAGGTACCGCACCGACGCCGATCTTCAGCGGCTCGACAAGGCCAACGAGGCCATCTCCGTCGACGGACCACTCGCGGATTTTCTTCAGGCCAACGTGAACTGGCACGTCGCAGTCGCCATTGCGAGCCACAACGAACTGCTGACCGGGTTCATGCTGGCGCTGTCGCGAGCCATCTATTCCTCCACCGACACCGAGGGTTTCATAGACAGTGATGTCCGGCAGACGACGATCCGGGCCCACTGGGGCATCACCGAAGCCATCCGCGCGCAGGACCCGGACACTGCGCTGCGCCGGATGAGCAAGCACGTCCACGCGTACGCCGAGGCCGTGCAGGAAGTGGAGGAACGCGCCGCGATCGAGGTTGCAACTGGCTGAGCCCTCGTCCGGGACTTACCCGGACGGGCCGCGCTATCGCAGACGCGGAACGCGACATCCGCACCGCAGAAGTCACTTCGGGGCGGCAGCGGCCTCCTTCCCGAGCACTTCGCGTGTTTCGGCCACGGCGTCGATAGCGGCTTCATCGCTGGAGGCAAACGGGATGAAGTTGACCGTGGTGGCGCCGGCTTCAATGAATGGCGCGATGAACTCGGCGACCTGCGTGGGAGTGCCGTACGGGATGTAGCGCTCGAACTTCTCGAAGGGAGTGCGGTAGAGACCCTCCATTGCCGGAGCGACCCGGTCTCGGGCCTGCGCCCGGTCAGCGCCGAAGCCACACCAGAAGGTCATGCCGTGGCGCCACTCGACGTCGGACCGGCCGACGGCCGCGCCGTGCTGCTCAACGAGGTCGATCGCTTCGGCGCACCGGTCGGCGGTAGTCCAGATGCCAAGCCAGCCGTCGCCGAGCCTGCCTGCCCGCCGCAACGCGGCCTCGGACCGTCCGCCGACGACCAGCGGCACCGGCTCGGCCGGGAGGGGGCGAAGACGCGCCTGGTCCAGCTGGAAGAACTCGCCGTCATGGGTGACGCTCTCGCCGGCCAGCAGCCGTCGCACGATATACAGCGCCTCGTCCATACGCCG
>Ga0306925_10006092_pt1 | contig 11170 bp, 8 predicted proteins | sample flu12Cox44000176_FD_203755 | JGI IMG/M metagenome (GOLD analysis project Ga0306925, IMG submission 203755) | Lab enrichment of tropical soil microbial communities from Luquillo Experimental Forest, Puerto Rico - flux8day.12C.oxic.44.000.176 (v2)... | ecosystem: Environmental > Terrestrial > Soil...
CCAATGGGCCGATGTCGGCATGTATCTGCAGACCGTCATGCTGCTGCTCCGCGCCGAAGGGCTGCACAGTTGCCCGCAGATGGCGTGGTCGCAGGTTCGCGAGACGGTCGCGGAGGTCCTCTCGCCCCCGGACGGGCTCATCCTCTTCTGCGGCATGTCGATCGGGTACGAGGACCCCACGGTGCGTTACGCCCGTACGGGCCGCGCCCCGTTCGACGAGACGGTTACGTTCGTCGGCGGCTAGTTACTCGCTTCGCGGAGGGCGGGACCATGCCCACCGGCCTCGACTGGACGCACAAATATCCGGCGATCGCCGCCGCCGTGGCGATGATCGGCGCTGGCCTATCTCTACGGCGAGCGTTACGGCGTCAGCCCCGACGCGCCCTCCGTCCTTTTTTTCTCGGCCGGAAATGGCCAACGTATGACAGTACTCGGCTTGGCCCATCGTCTCTCAAAAGCCTGATCGAGCCCACCAGAGGCAGGCGTTTTGACAAGCGGGTTGAGAATGCACCGGTTTTCCATAGTCTTCGCTTCCCTCAGGAGGTTGATAGATTGTTTTCCATCGCAGCGGTGGCAAACAGCTTCAAGCCACCAACGGAACCAACCAAAGGGATCACGATGGATGCCCTGCCGGTGGTCATCGCAGGACTGGCAACACGAAATCGGGATCGAGGGTCTTGAGCGGGTGGTAGCCGCCGACCTGGCCCATAATGTCGCCGGGCCGGCGCAGTTCGTAGCCCAGGAGAATCTGCATCTCGCGGCTCATCTCTCTCACCTTTCCCTTGGGCACGCCGAGGAGGAAGTTCTCCTGCGGCCGCGCCCAGGGCTCGCAGTACTGGTTGGTGAAGCCGAGCCTGGGTGCGTCGGTGCGGTTGGCGCCGCCGCCGTGCAGGAGCGTGCCCTGGAAGACGCAGATGTCGCCCGGACGCATGGCCAGCTGCGTTCCGCACTCGGCGTCGGAGCTCGTTTCGCCGCGCGGCACCGCGTCCCGCACCGCCTGGATCCGCTCGGACGACCATTTGTGACTGCCGCGGTACAGTACCGTGCCCCCGTTCTCCGGCGTGAATGCGTCGATCGCGCCGATCACGCTTATGCTGATGGCTGGCCGCGGCCGCGGGAAGGGGTAGAAGACGTCATCGAAATGCAGCGCCTGCGCCTTCTCGCCCGGGTAGATGCAGATCGCATGGTCGGCGCTCAGCAGGTAGTTGGGCGCGAGCAGCCCGTCGAGGATGGTGAGCAGCCGGTGGTCCGAGGCGATCTCCTGGTAGACCTTGCCGCGCCCGACCAGGGTGTAGACGCGCTCGGTGGCGAGCCCCTCGAACGGGTTGCGGCCGCGGTACATGCCTAAGTACGGCTTTAAACCTTCCCTGAACCGCGTGAGCTGATCCTCGCTCATGTAGTTCTCTAGGATGGTAAAGCCGTCCTCGTCGAGCCGGGCGAGATGAGTGTCGGCGTCGAAGCCGGGAGGTAGCCGACGGCCACTCGTCAAATACTCAGTCATCCTTCGCCTCGCTCTCTAGTGTCGTCTTTGGCCAGCGCGCGCTCCCTAATCGTTCGCCTGCCACAAGGCCTCGCAAACGGCTTCGGTGACCTGCTTCGTCGTCGCCTTACCGCCCAGGTCCGGCGTGTGCAACGAGGGATCCGCCGTCACGTCTTCCACCGCCTTCATGAGCCGCTCGGCCGCCGGTTTCTCGCCCAGGTGCTCCAGCATCATCGCGGCGGTCCAGAAGGTAGCGATCGGATTGGCGATGCCCTTGCCGGTGATGTCAAAGGCGGAGCCATGGATGGGCTCGAACATCGAGGGCGTATCGCGCTCCGGGTTGATGTTCGCGGTCGGCGCGATGCCGAGTGAGCCTGCCAGCGCCGCCGCCAGGTCGGACAGGATGTCGGCGTGCAGGTTGGTGGCGACGATGGTGTCGAGCGTCTGTGGCTTCATCACCATCCGCATGGTCATCGCATCGACCAGCATCTTGTCCCAGATCACGTCCGGGAACTCCGCCGCGACCTCGGCGGCGATCTCGTCCCACATCACCATGGCATGGCGCTGCGCGTTGCTCTTAGTCACGACCGTCAGTAACTTGCGCGGCCGGGACTGGGCCAGCTTGAAGGCGTAGCGGATGATGCGCTGCACTCCAATCCGGGTCATGACGGAGACGTCCTGCGCGACTTCGATTGGCAGACCCTTGTGCACGCGGCCGCCGACGCCGGAGTACTCGCCCTCCGAGTTCTCGCGCACGATCACCCAGTCCAGCTCCGGGCCGGAGACATGGCGCAGCGGGCTGGTGATGCCGGTCAGGATCCGGGTCGGGCGTACGTTGGCGTACTGGTCGAGCGATTGGCAGACGGCCAGGCGCAGGCCCCATAGGGTGATGTGGTCGGGGATGTCCGGCGCACCGACGGCGCCGAACAAGATTGCGTCGAATTTGCGGAGTTGGTCGGCGCCGTCGGCCGGCATCATCACGCCATGGTTCCGGTAATAGCCCGAACCCCAGTCGAAGTCCTGGAAGTCCAGGATGAACCCGCCATCGCGCTCGGCGCAGACCTTCAGGACCTGGACGCCGGCCTCGACCACCTCGGGCCCGATGCCATCACCCCCCATGGCTGCAATGTTGTACTTACGCATGCGTTCCTCCTTAGTGCAGAGCGCCGACGCTAACCTCAAATTTGCTCCAGGCGACGGCAGGCAATTAGTCAGCGATCGAGCCAAGCGTCTTCCATCCGCCACAGGTTGTAAGGGCTGTTAACCCCGACTGTGATCCCCTTAACCTGCGGATATGAGCAGGTCGCTGAGCGGGGATGGAAGATGATCGGCCTTCCGCCATCCTCAGCCAGAGCCTTTTCGATCTTCCACACGATCTGCCGCCGCTTGTCGGGATTGGCCTCGCCGGATTGCTGGTCGATCAGTTTGTCGACTTCTGCATCGCAATAGCCGGTATAGTTACGGTCCGACCCGCAGGAATAGTTCTCGTAGAACATCTGGTCGGGATCGTCGAGCCCCGTTTCAGTAACGGTGAAACCCAGAGCATAATCCTTGCGCATGACCGTCGGATACCACTGGGTAGTGTCGATCGGGTTGAGCGTTCCTTCGATAAACATATTCTTTAATTGATCAATCAGGATCACCGCTGGGTCACGGTAGGCGGCGACGTTGCGGGTGGTCACCGTGACGGGCAACCGTGCATCTGGCCCGTAGCCAAGTTTCTTCATGATCTGCTGGGCCTGTTCACGGTTCTTCGCAACGTCGGGGTCGTAGCCCGGCAGAGTGCTCAGCATCTCCGCCGGCATTCCCCAAACGCCATTGGGCGGCGGCTGCATCGTGGCACCGATCTCACCCTGGCCTTCTCCGATAATGTCGATGAAGGCCTTGCGGTCGAGCGTCAGCATGATTGCGCGGCGCAGTTCTGGATTGTCAAACGGTTGGACCGCGCGGTTGACGATCGCCGTTCGACTGGTGTTCCAGCTCGCGATTTCGCAGGTTATATCGGGCGCTTGGCTCTTGATCTCCTTCAAGAGCGAAATCGGCACGAAGCCCAGTCCTGTGCGATCGAACTGATGGGCACCGATCGCCAGGATCCAGGTGGATGCATTGCGAATGATCGTATATTCGATCCCATCGAGATAAGGCCGACCCGGCTTCCAGTAGTTCGGGTTGCGGGTCACCTTGATGTACTCGTTCGGCTTGAAGTCGACGAATTTGAAAGGGCCCGTACCGATCGGGTGCTGGCGCATTTCGCGCGGGGTAACGTGGCATGGGTAGACCGGCGACCAACCCGATGCCAGCAACCCGAAGAGAGCCGGTTGCGGCCGCTTCAGGTGAAAGCTGGCCTCGAAGTCGCCGTCGATCGATACATCTACCAGGTTCTGATACCAAGACTTCCTGGGATTAATCCTAAGCTTATCTGCTCCTTTGCCCTGCAGCAGGTCCCAGGTGCATTTCACGTCCTTGGCAGTGAACGGTTTGCCGTCATGCCATTTGACTCCCTGGCGTAATTTGAGGGTCAGCGTCGTGCCGTCCTCGCTCCACGACCATTCGTCAGCGAGATCGGGGACGATCGTCTCAAGCCGATTCTGCGGGTTGTGCTGATCGAACATGACGAGGTTGTTGAACACCGCCATCATTGGGCCCTCGGCTGCGATCGTGGATTCCTCGTGGATCGACATGCTCGCCGGGCTGTCGCCAGCAGGCACCTTGAGGATTCCGCCCGCTTTTTGTGCAGCAACGGGGCTCGAGGTCAGAGCGAGCGCCAACGCGGCCCATCCCATCGCACGACCGAATGCGATTGCTCTCGCGATCAACTGCATTATCCGTCTCTCTTCGCGGACCCCACCTCAAGAGCCGTCGTAGCACATCTGACGCTAGGCGAGAGAGAAGTAGTAGGCCGCCACATTCGCCACATCATGAAGGTCAGGGGCTTGAGCACTCCGGGGACCTGGCTCTAGCCAGTCGCTCTTCCCATTCGAGCGCACCCACCCGGCACTTCCGGCGCACTTCCTCGGCAGCGCTTTGCCGGGGCGCCACGCCCAGCGACGGCAGGCCGCTTACAGTGCCGGTACGCGATTGAACCACGGTTGAGCTGCCTCCAGCTCCGCGGCCAGCGCCAGCAAGGTAGCCTCCTCGCCATACCGGCCCCGCGAAATGCACGCCAACTGGCAGACCGTCTGCCGTCCAGTGCAACGGCACACTTATCGCCAACGTGCATGTCGCGTTATGCAGCGGCGTCACTGTTTAACCGAGCGGGCGCCGATCTGTTTATGCCCAGCCGAGTGCTCCCGGCGGTACCTACTGATGTTGCTTCAGCGCAGGCGGTCAAAGTGAAATCGAAACGATCCGTCATGCGATCGTATCCAACCGGCCGTCGGGGTCGGGAAGTGAGCCGGAATAAGCGTGACGGGGGTGTCGGCGAAGGTCTCGAGGAGACGGCGACGGGTCGCTCGCGCCGCCTCCCCGTCGACACAAAAGCAGCTGTTGAGCTGTGGCTCCGCGCACTGCAGCGCCGTATGCATGATGTCGCCACTCAGGACCACGGAGGCGCCTTGGCCTCGAACCACAACACACACGTGACCCGGCGTGTGTCCTGGCCACGGCTCAATCCATACGTTGTTGTCGAAGGCATAGTCCGTAGCAACCAGTTCGGTTTGACCACTTTCCATGATCGGCAACATGCTGTCTTCATAGTAGGGATCGGTGGTGTATTCGGCTCGCAATTCAGCTACCCGCCAGTGCTCCCACTCCTGACGGGCGAAGACGTACCGCGCATTCGGGAACGTCGGCACCCATCGGCCGTCGATGAGGCGCGTGTTCCAACCGACGTGATCGGCATGGAGGTGCGTGCACAGCACGTAGTCGATGTCTCCGGGAGCGAAACCGGCGGCGGCGAGATTCGCGAGATAGGGCCAATTTTTCCTATGATAGCGCAGCTTGTGCGGGCGTTCCTTGTCGTTCCCCGAGCAAGTGTCAACAAGGATGGTTGCACGCCGGGTCTTAATAACAATGCTGTGAAAGGCGAAGATGAGCTGCCCGGTGGCCGGGTCCATTAGTGTAGGTTCGAGCCAGGTTCGGTGCCGTTCAATGATCTCGTGCGTAGCATCGGGATAGAGCACGGTTGGCTCGAATAACGCTGCCTCAAATTCAAGCACACGCGCAATTTCGATCTCGCCTACGCGCCAGCGGTAAATCGGGTCACTGGTCAGCTTCACCGGTCGCTCCTGCTACTCTCGACATGGGCCGGCGCAGGGTCTCCGCCATCGCTGGGGCCGCTGTCACTGCGGCAACAGCAGCACCGGCTTTATCGCAGCTCCCGAGGTGGCGTCGGCGGCCGCGCGGTTGATGTCGGCAAAATCGTAACGCGTGATTAGCCGGTCGAGCGGCATCTTGCCCGCCATGAAAAGATCGACGAGGCGGGGGATGAAGTGCCGCGGTCGACTGTCGCCCTGGATCACGCCGCGCACGGTCCGGCCGCCCTGCAGCCACGGCATCTCAAAGCTGACCTCAGTGCCGGCGCGAGCGCTGCCGACCAGAATGCAAGTGCCGAGACCTCGCAGTCCGTCCACGGCAAGTCGAAATATGGCCGGCACAGCCGAGGTCTCTAGGGCGAAATCGGTGCCGCCGCCTGTGATCTTGCGGATTTCGGCGAGCGTCTCGGCGCCGCGGCTTTCGAGCGTATGCGTGGCGCCGAGTTCGCGGGCGAGCGTCAGCCGGCTCGGGAGCCGATCGACAGCGATGATCGGCTCGCAGCCTGCGATCCGCGCTGCCATTAACCCGCCAAGGCCAACCCCGCCGACACCGTACACCGTGATCGACTGCCCCGCGGCGGGCTGCATCACATTGAACACCGCGCCGGCGCCGGTCTGCAAACCACAGCCGAGCGGACCCAGCATATCGATCGGCGCGTCGCGGCGGATCTTGACGGCATCCTTAGCCGGGGCGACGGCGAAGCTCGCGAACGAGGATTGCTGAAAGAAGCAAGAATAGACCGGCTCGCCATTGCGAGTCATCGGCGTCGAGCCGTCGGCGCGGCGGCCGCTCGATTTGAGTGGGCGGGCACGCTCACAATAGGCGATGCGCTCGGTGCGACACGGTCCGCATTCGCCGCACCACGGGAACGAGATCACGACGGGGTCGCCGGGCGCAATGTCGGTGACGGCCGCCCCAACCTGCTCGACAATGCCGGCGCCTTCGTGGCCACAAACGACCGGATAGGACAGGTTAGAGAAATAGCCGTCGCGGGCATGCAGGTCGGTGTGGCACATGCCGCTGGCCACAACTCGCAGAAGCACCTCGTCGGCGAGCGGGGCCGCCAAGTCGAGCGTTTCGATCTCGAACGGAGCCGACCGGGCCGGCACCACCGCGGCGGTAATCTTCATATGCGGCGCTCCTCAAGCCTCCCGAAGATCCATTCTCCTACCGCCGCTTTGGGTCGAGCGTCCACAGTTGCCCCGTTGCAGACATCGCGGGCTCGCTCATGACCGTCGAGGCATACTCATGTCGATAGCGCGTGCAGACATCCGCGCTGTTGTATGTCGCACCGAGGACAAGAAGCCGTTTGAGCAGAGCTAAGGCAGATCGCGAAGCCGTACCGGGGCAGAACCGGATTATCTTTCAAGCGCAACACGCCCTGACTTTAACTGATTTCGGGCTTCCATCCCTGCCGAGCTAACAGCCGCCATTGGTCGTCCTGCTTCTGCCAGACCTGTAAGACGCCGAATTCCAGCAAATAGCGCTTTGCGCGAGTATGCGCTTCGATCGACTCTCGATGGCGCACGATTGCATTATTACCGGCGATCGTGATGCTTGGTTCGGAGTAGGCAATCGACGTGTAGATCGGATCTTCACGGGCAATATGGCCGATAAACTCGTATTTATTCTGGATGCGCACTCTGCGAGCGCCGAGCCCATGGTCGCCGGTTAGGACCATCAGCCGCGCGCCCAGCGGCGCCAGGCTGCGCGGGTTCAGTACGGTCGGGCACACCAAGGTCAGCGTCGCAACGCGGTCCGGATATTTGACGATGAAACCCGATCCGCCCGATGCGACCAGCGATCGCGCCGGGGGTCCGCTTTTGGATGAGGATCCGATCCTTCGCTGTGGGAAGAATACCACCATTCGAGGTCCGGGTGTTGCTCGCCACATGTGAGGAGCACTCGCCGCCATCACCTGTGGCGTCGTCCCTCGAGGTTCGTAGATGACTCTGCGCTGGAGGAAGCCGGATTCGAACTTTTCGTCCCTCTCGGGATCAGTGCCTCTCCGAGCTGGTGGAGCCGTGCGCGGAAACCACATGGCGCGCCCGAGGGGAGTTTCTCCGTGGCGGGACCAATAGTTCGAATCCATCTCCCTCCAGCAAAGAGTCAGCTGCGAACTCGGTCCAGGTTCATCGCTCCGCCGGCTGCCGACCCGTCCCAAGCAACCGGGCGCGTCAAAAGAGTTCGCCGGTAAGATAGGCGCTTCGCTTCAAAAAGCCCATTGAGATGGCTTCACCTCCAGAAATACGTGTGACAAAAGGCCGGGTGACGGCAGCAATGACTTAACTTGAGGGGAGAGAGCCGCGATGAGCGTAGCGCCAGCGCACAAGCCGATCGTCCATTTTGTCGGCAGCGTCCCGTTGGCAGACACCGAAACGGTGTTCCGTACGCTATCGGCGGCGACTGGACTTCACCTAAAGCGCCTGCCGGACGGCGAGACCGGCATCCGGAAGACGTGGATTGGCTTTCTGCGGCAAGTGCTGGCCGATAACCCGGCGATCGAGGTGGCGAGCGATGTACCGCCGTTCAAACACACCCAGTGGGACGGCAAGTTATTGCGCGAAATTCCACGCTTGCGCGTGAAGCCAGGCGCGCGGCTCGATCCGGCGACTATCAAGACCGGCTATGCCGATATGGCGATCGAGTCGTGGCGACTGTTCGACGGCCTGCAGCAGGAAGGCGTCATCTCCGCCGGCGTCAAGTTCCAGATCTCGCTGCCGACCCCGATCGCGCCGACCTACAACAACATGGTGCCGACCGACCGGCCGGCGGTGATCCCGGTGCTGACGACGCATATGCTCGATGAGGTCACAGCGATCGCGCAGGCCTTGCCCAACGACCGCATCGCGCTGCAATGGGACGTGTGCCAGGAGGTCACTGCCTGGGAGGGCTATTTCGAGCCGGGGCCGGTCGATTTCCGGACGGAAACGATCGCCGAGCTGATCGCGATCGGTGACGGCGTGCCGGCGACGATCGAGCTCGGTTACCACCTGTGCTATGGCAGCCCGGCTGACGAACACGTGATCCAGCCGAAGGATGCCGGGATCATGGTCGAGATCGTCAATGCGGTCTCGACCGGGGTGCGGCGGCCGATCCAGTTCTTCCACCTCCCGGTGCCGAAACCGCGCACCGACGACGCCTATTTTGCACCGCTGGCTAGGCTGAAATTGCGCCCGGAAACCGAGCTCTATCTCGGCCTCGTTCACCGCGACGACATGGCGGGCAACGCTGCTCGCCTCGCCGCTGCCCGGAGCCATGTCCGGGTCGACGGCGTAGCTACCGAATGCGGCATGGCGCGCGGTGATCCCGCGCGCTTTCCGGAACTGCTGGCAGCCCACGTGAAGACGGCGGAACTCGCGTCCGGTCAAGCTGTCGCCTTTACCCAACCTCCCCCGTTTCAGGACGCGGGCGGGAGGGTCTGAAATCGGCGCTCTACAGCCGATGGGTGACGACACGGCATGTATTAATAGCGCCCGGCATATCCTGGCAAACAAACCCGACGGGTTGGGTAGGCTACACCTATGCAGAGGCTCGAAACCCGATCCCGGGACAGGGTGAGACCGGCCAATGGATCGGTTTCAGTTGTGCCGCCCGTCACGCCGCGCGCATCGACCTATGAGTACGAGCCCGGCGGCAAGCGCATCAGTCGGCCCCAAACCCGGACTGGAAGGCGACATTTCTCACGCTCAGCGGTCGGGCCTTCGGCGTATCGCTGGAGGAGGAGTTGCTTGCTCAATTTCATTCGATACGATCACCCGGAGGGAACTCAAAAGCGCATCGAATCCCGGTGGGGGGCTCGCGGACTGCGTTTCCTCAATGCCCTGGGCCTGATCAACGCGGCGACGAATACGGAATTGGCGATCATCTCGTCGCCTCGAGCGCTGCCTCGGGCGACCGCTGGGGATCGGCGAGTGCCACGAGGGCGGTGCGGGCACGTCGAGACGCCAACTAGTAGTCAAAATCTAACAGTTGATGCCCACCGGCTAGGGCTGGAGTCGGTCCCTTTCCGGACATTCGCGTCGGCGAGCATGAAATCAACGTTTCGCGCAGACGCGCTATTGCGACCGGCCCTCAACGATTCAACGGCTTATCCTCTGAACTCGTGTTCCCCAAGCGTAATAAAGAATGCCTTTAGCGCCTGCTGAGTGACCCGGAGATTGCTCAGCAGCTTGCTGATTGTTTCCTGTTGCTGCTCGGTGAGCGCCCTCCAGTCTTTTGTCGCTGCCTCGACGGCAGTCTGAAGATCGGACGATGGCGACGGCGACGGAGGTGGATCAGGATTACGCTGCGGCTTATAGATGTACCCTATGCGCCGGACGAGTTCGATGCAGCTCTTCGTTTTGTTTTCGCCAAGGGCTATACGCAACCCTCGTATTACGACCCTTAGATGGGCCACGCGATCAGATCGATCGCCCTTGTTCTCCCATTCTGTTTCCCAATCCGCTTGTATGAGCTGATATCACTCGTTCGTCTCAGGTATAGCCGTGCTCAGTAAGGCAAACCGACGTAATTTTCGGCGAATGCGGCTTGGGCTGATTGGGAGCGCGCGAGAAATTCGAGCTCGGCACGCTGGATATGCCGGTCAAAACCGCTGTCCTCCGGGAAATGGTGGAGCAGCCGCGTCATCCACCACGAGAACCGCTCGGCCTGCCAGACCCGGGCGAGCGCCCGCTCGGAATATCCGTCGAGCCCGGCTATCGATCGGGTGTCATAAAATTCGACAAAGGCTTGCCATAGGTAATAGACGTCGCTGGCGGCGAGGTTGAGGCCCTTGGCGCCGGTCGGTGGCACGATATGCGCGGCGTCACCGGCCAGAAACAACTGGCCGAACCGCATCGGCTCGGCGACAAAGCTGCGCAGCGGCGCGATGCTCTTTTCGATCGACGGGCCTGTTACGATGGCGGCGGCGGAGTCTGGGTCGAGTCGCGACTTCAGCTCCCCCCAGAACCGCTCGTCGGGCCAATCCTCGATATGGTCGTCGAGGCGGCATTGGATATAGAGCCGGCTGCGGGTGTGCGAACGCATCGAGCAGAGGGCAAAGCCACGCTGGTGGCTGACATAGATCAACTCCGGCGAGACCGGCGGTGTCTCGCTGAGCACCCCGAGCCAGCCAAACGGATAGACGCGCTCATAGTGCTGGAGTGCCGTTTCCGGGATCGTCTGCCGGCTGACGCCGTGAAAGCCGTCGCAACCGGCAATAAAATCGCAGACGATTTCGCCTTCGACGTCGTCCTTGCGATAACGCACATGGGGCTGATCGGTGGTGATGTCCTGCAGGCTGACGTCTTCCGCCTCGTAGATCGTCGGGGCGCCGGCGGCGTTGCGCGCCTCCATCAGGTCATGGGTGATTTCGGTCTGCCCATAGACAGTGATGACCTTGCCGGTAAGCTTATGAAGATCGATGCGTTGCCGCTTTCCGTCAAACTGGATCTC
>Ga0306925_10006093_pt1 | contig 11170 bp, 11 predicted proteins | sample flu12Cox44000176_FD_203755 | JGI IMG/M metagenome (GOLD analysis project Ga0306925, IMG submission 203755) | Lab enrichment of tropical soil microbial communities from Luquillo Experimental Forest, Puerto Rico - flux8day.12C.oxic.44.000.176 (v2)... | ecosystem: Environmental > Terrestrial >...
CTCACACAATCTGGCGCTGCAAAGAGCGATTCGTTTTTCGACAGCTCCTGCCAGTAGCCGCCGTGGATGAACAGCAGCAGGGGGGCATCCGCGTGAGCCGCTGGAAAAAAATCGAACGTCTCATCCTGTGCTTCGCCCCAGCGCAGATCTTTTCGGCACAGGAAGTGCTGTTCGGCCTCCCGACTGCGAGCGGCGTAGGCTGCCAACAGAGGCGCGAGCGAATCGACGCAACGGCTCGGGGAATATTCTTGTTCCCGTCGCTCAACCGGCCAGCTCCGCCATTCCTGCTCGTCGTGACTCATCTATCCCATAGCTCGATGCCCAAGTACCTCAGCACCGACAGTGATCCCCTGTATCGATTCCATCAGTGGCTGGCCAAACTCCGCGTGCTGGAGGTGACAAAAATCAAGACGGTGCTCTGTGTGCGGTTATCCCATCCGTTTGTCGAGCGGCTCATCGGGATCTTATGCCGAGAGCGCCTGGACCGCACGTTATTCTGGACCGCCACCGACCTGGAGGCCAAGCTACTCGACTTCCAACATTATTATAATCAGCATCGAACACACGCCGGACGCAAAGGGCACCCGCCGGTAACGGGCGTCAACGACGATCACATCATCAAGGCTGCGAATGCGTCTGGTTCCTCGATGAACGCGATGCTCAAGGCGCAGATGCTGGCGACGGCTTTGGATGTGTACTTTAGCACACCAGGCCTTGGTGGAAACATGATCGGCGCCGCTCAACCTCTGGGCGGGGTAAAGATCAATCTAACCCAAGTCTGCAACATGCTTGACGGTTCCAGCGGCTTCGCCACGTGCTCTGGAACCTCCGGGAACGCTGGCGCGGCGTTTGGAGGAGCAACCAGTGGGACCGTTTCGTTCCTGCTGACCTACGCCGCCAGCCAGTCGAATGCGGGTGGCATTGCTTGGTATGGCCAGATCAAGGCGATCCAGGGCCTGGCCAAGAACACGTTCGACGCGATCAACAACCAGGTAGCGAACATCGCGCCGTAAGAGATGGTGCAAGAACCCGTCCTTTACTTGAAAGAGGAAGGCCGATTCAGTTTATCCGGGTCGGCCTTTTTTATGCGCGCCGAACATGTTCAACAGCTCGGAGGTGGAGGTTGTCCCTATCGGCGGAATGAAAGTGTCCTCCCCACGGCATAGGCATGCAAAGGGTGATCCCTTTCTCCCCTTTGCGGACTTGCCGTCTCCGTTCGAGCCATCCGTTGTAGGTGTTGAGTGGTCCGGGTTGTAGGTTGCGCCGGGTGCACTGTTCCAGCGCAAGTACCCCTTAGCCGCCGGCATGATAGCTAGCCCGCTTATTTGTGCTGATAGCCCTGAACCTCGTAGAGCGCATCGCGGTGCTCGCCCATTTCCAGCATCGAGACAAACCCATCGCCCACCGCGGGATTCTCCTTGGACCGCGCCGCAAGCCGCGCCGTGGCTTTATCCAAGCCCGAAGCGTTTGCGTAAATCACCGCCAGGTTGTAGCCCCCCGGCACCGCGGTGTGGATCGTTTCCGTGTCGAAGTTGTACGACAGCGCGGTGCCATCAGCCACGTCCGCATCCAGGTCCGGCTGAATGTATTTCTTGAAGAACGCTTCCACGTCGTCGCCGCGGCCCGGCTTGGCCTGCCAGAAGGCCACGCGGAGCACCCCGGAATTGGCTTTCCCAGTCTTCCCGCCGTGCGCGATGGTATGCAGCATCAGGTCGTGGTGTTTTATGGCACTGGTCAGCGAACCCGGCGGCGCACTGCGCAGCGTCTGCAGCGCCTTCACAATGTTCGCCTGGCTCGTGGCGATAAACCAATCGGCGTGGGTGTAGCCCTCTTCGTTGTGCACGAGATCGGCCCCCATTCCCCAACTGACCAGCGTTCCCTCCGCCACTAGCTTCTCGAGCATCGCCCGGGTCTGCTCCTGCCCTTTCTCAAAGTCGCCCCACTGCGCCCGCGACACAGCCCAGAGAGAGACGTACGTGTAATGAGTCTGCTCCTGCGCTTGTCCAGGAGCGTGAACCGCCAGGATGGTGAACAGCAATGCGCACACAACTGCCAAAGTTGCGAAACTTCTCCTACTCATGCATGCCTCCAATAGTGAAGTTGCCCGCCAGACGCGGGGGCCTGGTTCCATCGAGTGGTCGGCTCAGAGTGTGGTGATGATATCCGCGGACACGGGATGGAAGTGGCCGGAGCATATTTCCGCCCAGAAGTCTTGTCAAGCACCGCTTCCAGAATAGAAGTGAACATAGAAAACGTGCGAGACGCAGCGTAGTGCTTGGTAAACCGGTTTCGCGGTAAGTTACTTTGAACGCGCGGGCTCAATTCGAGGTTGCTTTCTTGGCACAGGCGTGCAATGCAACCCTAATTCTTCGGCACAGTCGTGCGCGTAGACCAACCGGAACTCGGCACCCTGTCCCAGAACATTCTCCTCGAGGGAATGTACCCCGCCATCTTCCTGCTCGACGTGCTCGGTGTGAACACTTCAAAACGCCAGTTCAACACTTCCGCCTCGTGGGATGTCGCGCACCAACGAGTCTGTGCGCACTTATTCCTTCACAGTCACTGTTGCGTTCATTTCTCTTCTCCCGTTTTTGAAACATTGAGACTCCTTCTTTCGACACTGGGCGGAAGACGGGCAGCCTAGAGGCTGCCCGGTGCGGGGGTTCCCGCCTTCAGAATGGAAGTGGCAGCAGGGGTTGCAGGTTGCGGCGCGTACACTACTGACGAACGTTGGCTTCATCCGCAAGGCGGAACGTGGGATTGCTGAAATGCATAAAGCCAGTGACCTTGCCGCTCGCGTCCCGTTGAAACTTGAATTCCTCCGCTTCACTGCCGTCCTCGCGAACGCGCCGGAACACGTCCCCACCTTTGGGCTTGAGAAACACGATATCGCCGGCTGGCTCTGCGCTCGGCAGCCTCAAGAACGCCAGACCGCCGGCCCATGGCAGAAGAACTGACTCTGAACCCCACGGTTGGTTCGAGTAGTGGGCGGAGTAGGCTTCGAGATCCACTCCGGTCGCAGGGGCTGGGTCCTTGAATTCGTAGCCTTTACGCTTGTCGAGAATCGCAAATATGGCCGAGGTGAACGCCTCCGCGGCCTCGGCAGCGTTGTCCATCACGATGGCGGCGAGCTCATCTTTCACTCGAAGCCGCAAGTTGGTCTTATAGCCGGGGCAGGAACCGCCATGTCCAACAAAAGTGTCTTTGTCCTTATGTTCAATTGCAAAGCCGAGTCCCCAACTGATTTTCCATGCCGGATCCATATACTGCACGCGCTGCATTTCTCGCAGAGTTGAGGCCTTTAGGACACTCTGCTTGCCGGTGCGCAACAGGCGGAATTGCCAAGATGCGAACTTGCCCAGATCTTCTACCGTCGAGGTGTATCCGGCCGCAGGTGTGATTCCCTTGGTGTCGAAGGGATTCACTCGGTCGCGGCTTCCATCGCGCTTGAGTGCGCCATAGCCCACGGCCAGGCGCGTGCCGTATAGTTCCATCGGCATAAACGTGCGGGTGTCGTTCAAGCCGAGCGGGTCGAGAACGTGGGCCTTTGCATACTGGGCATAGGGCTCGCCGGAGACCGCCTCGACCACATTGCCCACCAGTGTGAGCCCGAGATTGCTGTATTGGAAGTATCGCTCCGCCGGAAAGAGCGGGGACTGGTTGGGAAACATCGTGCGGATCTGCTCAGCCGTGGGGAAGGGGAAATCGGGTCCCGACCAAGAGGGAAAGTCGGACTCGCGCGGCAGGCCCGCCGAGTGCGTAAGCATGCCACGCAGCGTGATGGGAACGGTCTCGTCCCCTGTGTCGTTCAGCTTCGCCCACGGAAGATAGGTCGTGATGGGCTCATCCAGACGCACCTTGCCCGCCTCATATTGCTGCATCAAAGCGACCGAGGTAAACAGCTTTGAGATGGAGCAGATAGAGTAAATCGTCTTGGGCGACGCGGGGACTGTGTGCTGCTCGTCGATTGTGCCGTAGCCTTTGGACCAGATCAGATCGTCTCCCGCGACAACGCCGGCGGAAATGGCAGGAATGTGTTGGTACGCTTGCACACTGTTGAGCCAGGCATCGACCAGGCGCAGAGCCTCGGCGCGCTCGAATGCCGTCTTTTCCGCGGCAGTTTTCGTTTGCGCGTTGGCGGTTGCAACGATCAGCATCACCGGGCATACGCTGACCCACAACCGGTGCAAGAAACGTTTGCTCATTTTATTAACCCTTTGTTTCCGGGATGGCTACGAAATCGGCCAGCAGTATAACCCAGCTCCGTCGCTTCATGACCCGGCACGGCGTGCAGCTCTCAATCTAAACGATTTCGCCCGACGTCCGTGAGATGCCTGGGGCGGACGGCAATGGTACAGCCGCCATCTCGATCAGGACCGTCACAAAACTTGAAGACGGGAGCGCGGGAGACCTCAGAGAGATTGGACTCAGCGGCCCCATTCGCGATATGCCTAGTTAAGTTAGCTCCCGTCCTTGCCAACAGGTGACTGCTTGGTTCGAGGGCTATCACGCATGGCGAACAAAAGGTAACGCTGCGTGGTTGCCAAGTCTTTGTGACCCCAGCTACGTCTGTAAGTCTTCGAGAGATTCACCCGCTCCGTGGCATAGGTTGCGCCTAGAGTGCAGTTTAGAGCGCGATCTGTCGTCAGTAGGTGACCTTGGCCGTCAGTGTACCCACTCGGGCTTCCAGCGTTCAATTGCCGGGCTTGCAGAAGAGAGACAGCGGCTGGCAGCGGGAACTTAAAGCTTCGGGCGCTTACCGACTCTAGGCAGTTTCACCTTTTGCAGACGTGTGCCCCGGACATCCTTGCGCTTTGCGACAACCCGGTAAGTGAATCGAATGCTGCTCCGTCCGTTCTGCTGCTCGGCTCGCTCACTTCGATTCGCTGTGCATACGACCTGTCCGCAAGCGTAGGCCACAGGGTTATAATCCTGCTTAAGTGCCCCTCAAACGCCCAGCATGAACGTGGCACAAGGGGGGCGCTGTGGATCTTCAAATCGCAATCCGGGAATCTGGCGATATCGTCATACTGGACCTTCGGGGAAGATCGACCATGGGCTGCGGCGGCGAGTTGCTGAGCAGCAATCTACAGAAATTGGTGGCCGACGGTAAGCGCAAGTTGTTGTTGAACCTGACAGAACTGACCCAGATCGACAGTTCTGGTCTCGGCATTATCGTTAGGAGTTATGTTTCCCTCCGGCAGAAGGGGGGCGACTTGAAGTTGCTATGCCCATGGGGCCGAGTGCTGCAGGTGTTGAATGTGCTTCGTCTGTTGAACCTTATTCCCAGCTTTGAAGATGAGACCCAAGCTCTGGCCAGCTTTCGGCCACTGGGTCACTTCGCAAAACCCTGAAGGTGGTGCGAGCCGCTCCTCGCGCATGATTTTCCGCTAATGCGTACTAAGTTATTCAAAAACCCCACAGTCCTCTGTTTGAACAAGGAACGGGCCCGTCATCTAATGTCTGGCTCACGCCTCCCCTGCGTGTTCTTTGACCACCGTGCGTGCGTCCTTGCTCCTCTCGAAGCCTTGATTTTGGCATGGGGAAACTTTACCGGTTTCGAGAGTAACCGCGAGTTTGACCGTTCCCGCTCTTCTTTCGGACAGAATCGAAGATCAATTCGCAGCAGTGTAGTGTCCCTCAGGTAGAGATCGCGGGCTGTAAGGGAAGGCCGATGCGCCGCAACAGGTCCTGAAAACGTGGGTCGGACCGCAAGCCGTCCATGCTCGGATCTATGTGAAGATAGATAAGCCAGTGCGAGTGCTCTTCGTAGGATTTCTCCAAGTATTGAATCGCGCGGTCGTTTTCTCCCAAGCCCCCGTGGATTCCGGCGAAGAAGTAGGGTGCAATATATTTTTCCTTTGCCAGCCTCGTTAGCTCATCGAGGATCTCGGCTGCCTGGCTTCTCCTACCCGCCGCGGCGAAAGTTTGCGCCAGCGCCGCGCTCATCAGAGAACTGCCGCCAGAGAACTTCACCCCCTTCTCACCTTCGGTGATGGCCAATTCATAGCGACCCATTTTCCTGAGTACCAGACCAAACATCCAGTGCGTCACGGGGTAGTTTGGCTCCAATTCGACAGTTCGTCGGAATTGTGCGATGGCATCGTCGTATCGCCTGGCCATGTAGAAGGCCCATCCGATGGCGAGGTTGATGATTAGGGACAAAGGGTCCAGATCCCGACCCTTCTTCATCATGTCGATCGCCTCTTCGTGGCAGCCCATTGTCATCAAATACTCGCCGTACCAGTGACTGCTGGTTGGATAATGCGGATTGAGCTGAAGGCTGCGTTTGAGGGCCTTCTGAGCCTCTATCCATTGCCAATCATAGAGCCACAATGGCGCTGCCAAGGCCGTGTGGGCTTCGCCCAGGTCCGGATCGAGCTGGAGCGCGGTCAGAGCAGCTACCTTGGCCTTGGGAAACGCATCCTTCGGCGGCAGATATCCATTCCACCCTAGGAGGACGTACATAATGGCTAAACCGGTATGTGCGCGAGCATAGCCAGCATCCTTCTCGACAGCTTGTTGAAAGGATTCAATCGCTTTGTAGAATCCGTCTTCCGTAAATCTATTCCAGTGATGAAGACCCTTTAGGTAGAGTCGATAGGCCTCGACATCGTCCGTCTGGCGTTTGGTTAGCCGCCTTTTTTCTGAGCCGGTCAGTCTTAACCGCAATCTTCCAGATATTTCCTCGGAAATGTCGTCCTGAATTGCAAAGATATCGCCAAGCTTGCGATCGTATTGTGCGCTCCACAATTGAGACCCTGTCGCCACATCGACTAACTCAGTCCCAATGCGTAAAGACTCACCGCGTTGCATTATTCTTCCGGCTAGAACGGCACGGACATTAAGTTCGCGACCGAGGGTTTGAGGATCTATTCCCCGGCCCTTGTAACGCAATACCGTGCTCTGGGCCATGACTCGGAGTCTCGGAATGGTCGCGAGAATATTGATAAGACTGCCCGCGATTCCGTCACTGAGGTATTCGTGCTCCGGGTCGTGACTAGCGTTCTCGAAGGGCAAAACTGCAAGGGAGTCAATGACCTTCGAGACCCGCTCTGGGCGGAGGGCCCGGGATTGCGCCGTAGAAATCCGTGCCTTCGGTTCGCTCGGGACGGATTCTGCATCTTTCTTCGCAACTCTACGGCCGGAATCGGTCCATCGTTCCACTCGTTGCAGTTCCGTGCGTATGTCAACCGCGTGCTGGTAACGCAGTTCGCGATTCTTCTCCAGAGCTTTGCGGATGACCATTTCCAACGTGGCGGGAACTTGCGGGTTGTATCGGGACGGTGGTAGCGGTTCTCGATGGATTATCGCGCCGCAGATGTCCCCGGCACTGGATCCAGCAAACGCCGACTTTCCCGTCGCCATTTCGTACAACACGGAACCGAACGAAAAGAGGTCAGTACGGCTGTCGAGTGGTTCAGCTTTCACTTGCTCGGGGGACATGTACGCAATCGTACCAAGCACCACGCCCGGGCTCGTTAAACGATCCAAATCCACTTCGTTCGTCATTAATGTTTCTGCATTCTCGTCCAGGTCTGTCGCAGAACTGACTTTTGCTATGCCAAAGTCGAGGATCTTCGCCTGGCCTCGCTCGGTGATGAAAATGTTCGCTGGCTTTATATCCCGATGAACGATTCCTTTCGAGTGTGCCGAGGCCAGCGCGTCCGCAACCTGGCTACCCAGCTCGAGCAACACGCCGAGAGGCAGCGGGTTGCCGCCGATGTGCTGCCTGAGGGTTTGCCCTTGGAGCAGCTCCATGGCAATGAAACGTTGGCCGTTGTGTTCGCCGATTTCATAAATCGTGCAGATGTTGGGATGATTGAGTGCGGCCGCCGCACGAGCTTCTCGGCGGAGCCTTTCAAGTGCCAGCGCATCTCGCGCCAGTTCGTCGGGCAAGAATTTCAGCGCAACAAAACGGCCAAGCTCGATGTCCTCGGCTTTGTAAACGACACCCATGCCTCCCCCACCGAGTCTTTCGAGGATGCGGTAGTGGGAAACGGTCTGACCAATCAAAGACAGGGATTCCGCCATTTCCAGTGATATTAGGTTTTCTGCGTGAGACAAGTCAACGAGGCGATACGAGTAACTACTCCAATTTTGCGTACTCGGCCTTGGCTTGCTTCAGGAGGGGGATGTCGCGGTCGGCGTCTTTCCAAAGCGTGAGGAAATCCTGATACGCAGCCTTCGCTCTGGCCGAGTCACCTGACAGCGCGTAGGTGCAGCCCACACCAAGATGAGCAAGGGCGCCGATGGGCGCATTACCCACGATCCCCCGATGGTCGAGGAGTTTCTGGAATTCGGCACCGGCTTCAGCGGGTTGCTGTGCGGCCAGCTCTGCGAGGAGCGGCCTGCGTAGACGGACAATACGGTGACCTGCAAACGACAAAGCCTTTACAACTGTCCTGTTACTGTGCTGCGGGTAGCAGGCGTCGAATTGTTTGTAGGTCGCAATGAGGATTGTTTGAGCAAAAGGAGTTTTAGATGAACAGGAAAATGCATTTACAGGGGGCTCTGCTGCTGGCCGGAATGACTGCATCCGCTTTGGCCCCCATGGCGGCGCGGAGTGCTCCGCCGGAGCCCAGCGCCGTCACCGTTACAGTGACCGCAGCGGGCAAGAAAGACGCTCCCGCTAGTGCAGTTAAGAAAGACGATGTGCAGCCGTATCAAGGCAAGGAACGCAAGCAGGTGGCGGACTGGAGACGCGGCGAAACGCTCTTCCTGGCGGTGTTGATCGACGATTCACTGAGAAGCAGCATCGCCAATCAATGGAATGATCTGAGTGCGTTTGTTATGGCTCAGCCGCCCACCACTTACGTTGCCGTCGCGTACGCACGCAACGGAACGGCTATGGTGGCGCAGGATTTCACCCAGGATCATGCACTCGCCGCAAAGGCTCTGCGCCTGCCGTTGGGCAGTGGCGGGGCATTCGCGAGCCCTTACCTCGCCCTCCAGGACTGGATGAAGCGCTGGCCCGAGTCCCGGGAACGCAAATCGATCCTCCTCTTTTCCTCGGGCATTAACTATTTTCGCGGAGGCTCCGGTATCGCGGATCCTGACCTAGATTCGACCATTGAACGCGCCCAGAAAGAAAACATCAATATCTGGACGATCTACGCCCGCGATGCGGGGAGTGGGCGCGGTTCGTTTCGCACTTTCAATGCCCAGTCCAACCTAGCGCGGCTTTCGGAAGAAACCGGCGCCAAGGCGTATTACCTTGGTTTCGGCGAACCCATCAATCTCAAGCCATACTTTGACGAAATCCAGAGGCATCTCAACAACCAATATCTCCTGACATTCGACAGTGGCAACGGTAGTGGGAAAAGAAAAGGCCGGTTCGATCGCTTCCATGTGACTACCGAGCTTCCGAACACAAAGTTCCTCACGCCGTCGGCAGTATTCCTCCCCGCGAGCAGGAGCTGAAGGAAGCGACGTTCGCTGTTTCCTAAGACAAAAGTACGCGGCAGGATAATGAAAATTGTCCGCGAAGAGGATAGATGTTTTGAATGGGAGGCCCCGAAATGGGTACGAAGAGGTGGATTCTACTAGCGTGCTGCTCAGGCATAGGTGCCTTCTCCAAGGCTCCGCGCAGTCCCACATTCGATTTATTCCAAGCCCGAGACATTGTTTGGCTGATGCTTTCTGGAGCGTCCTTCGGTTTGGCCGTTGTTGCACTTGGCCGCCTGCTTATGAAAAAGATAGACGCTTGGGCGGACGGAGTTGGCGAGCCTAGGTCCTGATTCAATAGGACATCTCCGAGAACCCAGCCCGTGGCGTGAAGCGATTCGACGAGCGTCGGGAACGCCCCGCGAAACGAATGCTCAGTTTAGAAGAAGAGCAACGCATTCTGGAAAACGCCCCGCCGTACCTGAGAGTGGCGATCGTCCTTTTGGCGCAAACAGGCGGCCGTACCTACACCGAGGGCTTCTCGCTCCGTTGGGATCAGGTTGATCTTGGTCACAACATGATTTTCTTTGGCGAGGACACCAAAACAGAAGGCTCATCCGAGCCAGTTCCTCTAACCGAGCTTGCACGCGATGTTCTTCATCGTTGGAAACAGGAGCAGGGAAGTACGAGCCCGTTCCTTTTTCCGAGTCCGGTCAAACCCGACCAGCCGATCACTACCGTTAAGACGGCCTGGAAGACCACGTTGCGAAAGGCGGGAGTAGCTTACTTTCCGATCTACCATTTGCGACATGTGTTCTGCACCCGCCTCAGTTGGGTTGCAGCGGATGGGATCGTGCAGCGCGCGATGCGTCATTCGAGCCCCGAAACCAAGCGGCACTATCGACTGGGGATGGTCGAGCAGGTGCGGCAGAATCTTGAAAAGGCAAACGAACGAGTCTAAGGCAAGGGCAAAGTATTACGTTTTCATGACGGTCAGCCCGTTGCCGAGAGCGAACAGGAAATGGCCGTCGGTAAATAATGAATAGAGAAGGAGTAAGTGGCGCGCCCGGGGAGACTCGAACTCCCGACCCTCTGCTTAGAAGGCAGACGCTCTATCCAGCTGAGCTACGGGCGCGTCGTTTTTCTCCTTTTATTCTAACCACTTACGGACGTTTTCCAAACCTCCTTTTCGGGCTTGATCCTGCCGTAGTAAAAACGTAGTAGTTTTTGGTTCTGGTAGGCGTGCTCGTTGGCTTGTTCGATCCCCTTGCGAACCTTATCAACCCTCCCAAGTTGATAATGACGCTTGGTCTTCGGGCTGCTATGCCGTATCGGTCGCTGTACCACCGCGTCTGGCGCAACCCAACTGAGCCGCGTGCAGAATACGTGGCACAGGTTGTAAATCGGGAAGTAGGCACGCCAGGTTTGCCGGGCGCGCGGGCTGCTCACCGCGCCAATCGCGGCACTTGGAAACTTCCGATTGTAACCTGCATACGAAACGGTCGGCTGGGGACCTGTCGCGGTCACCGAAACGGGTTTCCTGTCCCTTCGATGGGCACCATGTTGGACAGGTGGTCCTTCACAGCGTTATCCGCATTTCATTTCCCGCCTGGAAGCCGAGAGACTCGTACAGTCGGCGGCCGTCGTCGCTGGCGTGCAGGATCACGAGGTCGACTTCGTTGGTCTTGCACCAATGAAGCGCAGCTTCGACCAACCATCTGGCCAATCCTCTGTGGCGAAACTCCGGTTGCGTATAGACGTTCAGAATGTTGCCGCGGCGCGC
>Ga0306925_10006099_pt1 | contig 11165 bp, 13 predicted proteins | sample flu12Cox44000176_FD_203755 | JGI IMG/M metagenome (GOLD analysis project Ga0306925, IMG submission 203755) | Lab enrichment of tropical soil microbial communities from Luquillo Experimental Forest, Puerto Rico - flux8day.12C.oxic.44.000.176 (v2)... | ecosystem: Environmental > Terrestrial >...
GCCTTGTCGCCTCGATCACCGTAGAGGCGGTTCGCGACCTCGGGCTCCGCGAAGGCAGCGAGGTCACCGCGGTGATCAAGGCGTCAGACGTGATCCTCGGCGTCGCCGGCTAGCGTGCCCGTCTTCCGGATAAGAGAAGCGGCGGACCTGCTCGGGGTCAGCTACGACACGATGCTGCGCTGGGCCGACAGCGGCCGGATAGGCAAGACGACAGATGCCTCCGGCCGCCTGGCGGTGGACGGGGCCGCTCTGGCCGAGTTCGCCCGGGAGCGCGCCGAATCGGCGGCGACCGCCGACGGCGCGCCGGTCGCGGCGCAGTCCGTGCGCAACCGGTTCACCGGCCTGGTCACCCGGGTGGTCAGGGACACCGTGATGGCCCAGGTGGAGATCCAGGCCGGACCGCACAGGTTCGTCTCGCTGCTCAGCCGCGAAGCCGCCGACGAGCTCGGCCTTGAGCCGGGGATGCTCGCGACGGCCGCCGTCAAGGCGACCAACGTGGCGGTGGAGATTCCGGCGGCTGTGGTGCGACGGCCGGGTTCCCGGCCGGGCACCGCGTAACGCTAATCACCCCATGCGGCGGCAGCCACCGGCTGCCACTCGCGCCAGTCCGCTAGCCGGGACTCGTAGTCGGCGGTCACCACCCGCAGCGGCGACTCGCCGAGGAACATCCGCAGTGGCGGGTTCTCGGCGTCTACCAGCCGCAGGATCGCCTGGCGGGTCGCGGCCGGGTCGCCGCGCTTGGTGAACCGCTTGGCGCGCGCTGCCGCCGCCTCTGCGCGAACTGGGTCGTAAGCGGGGAGCTGGGAAGCGTGCTTCGCTGAGGGCCCGGCCCAGTCGGTCGCGTAGCCGGTGGGCTCGATCAAGGTCACCTTGACGCCGAACCCGGCTACCTCCTGGGCCAGACTCTGGCTCAGGCCTTCCAGCGCCCACTTGGAGGCGTGGTAGGCGCCGGTGTTCATGAACGCCGAGACCCCGCCGATCGACGAGACCTGCAGGATGTGCCCGCTGCCCTGCTCGCGCAGGTAGGGCAGCGCTGCCTGGGTGACCCAGAGGGCGCCAAGGAGGTTGGTCTCTAGCTGCGCCCGGATCTCCTGCTCGCTGATCTCCTCCACCATGCCGAACTGCCCGTAGCCCGCGTTGTTCACCACGATGTCGAGCCGCCCGAAGTGCTCATGCGCTAGCCGCACCGCGGCGAGGTCCGCCGCGCGGTCGGTGACGTCGAGCTGGATTGGCAAGATCGCGTCGCCGTACTTCGCCGCCAGGTCGTCGAGGGTGGCGGTGTTCCGCGCCGTGGCCGCCACCTTGTCGCCGCGGTCGAGCGCGGCGATCGCCCATTCCCGCCCGAAGCCGCGGGACGTCCCGGTAATGAACCAGATCTTCACCGTCATCGGCGCCTTCCGTGTCGTGTCCAGTGCTCCAAGCACGGCCAACCCGGCAGGGGCGGCCCCGTATTCCGGCGCGCGGCGATTAACCGGGCTGCGCGCGGACCTGAGCAAACCGCGTTAGGCGGGCACCGGCATCACGACGACCGGCGCAGTGGTCGGCCGGGCGGTGCCGCCCGCCGGCTCGACCGTGATGCCCAGGCGGTCTCCCGGCCGCACCCCCTCGGCCAGCACAGGTACGGTAATCCCCGCTCGGCTGGCGGGCAGCAGGCCAGCCGAGCGCGGCGCGGCGGGGCCCATCACCCACAGCTGGTAGACCTTGCCGCCGGGCAGCGCAGGAACGCCGGCGGAGGAGATGACCGCCTCGTGCCGCGTCAGCGACATCACGGCGGTGACCGTCCCGCCCACGCTGGCGGTCATCGACTCGACGCGCGCGTCGGGCGCGGCGAGTACCGCGGCGATCGCGCGGCTGCTGGCCTGAACCTGCCGCAGCTGGTGCTGTGTGGCGACCTGCGTGACGAACAGGAACACCACGGCGGCCGCGAGGGCCAGGATCGCCGCGGTGACCCCAGCCTGGGACGGCCGGACGCGCCGCGGCCCGTCTCGCCGGCCGGGGCGGGGCAGCAGGTTACGCCCGGGCAGCAGGTTACGCCCGGGCAGCAGGTTACGCCCGGGCGGCGGGAGTTGCCGGGTGAGCGGCGCGGCCGCGAGCACCCGCTGGCGCATCTCCCGCGGCGGCGCGATGGCGGTGGCCATCGCCAGCCGGGCTGCTGTCTCCCGCAGCCCCCGGACTTCGTCCGCGCATGTGTCGCAGCGGTCCAGATGCTTCTCGAACGCGGCGCGCTCGGGGCTGGCCAGAGCGTCGAGAGCGTAGCTGCCGGTCAGCGTGTGCAGCTCGTGACGCTGGACGCTCACCAGGTCACCTCCATGCAGTCCCGCATCCGGATCAGCCCGTCGCGGATGCGGGTCTTGACGGTCCCGAGGGCCACCCCGAGCAGCTCGGCGACCTGGGCGTAGGTGTATCCGCCGTAGTAGGCGAGCTTGACCGATTCGGCTTGCAGCGTGGTCAGCGTGCCAAGGCAGCGGCGGACCCGCTGCCTGTCCAGGGCCGTCTCGACAAGTTCGGCGACGTCCTCGCCGGTGACGGGGCCCGGCAGCACCTTCTGCTCGCGCAGCGCGGCGGCGGCCTCGGACCGGACCCGGTCCACCGCGCGCCGGTGCGCGATGGTCATCACCCAGGCCGCCGCGCTGCCCCTATCGGGATCGAAGCGCGACGCGGTGCGCCATACCTCGAGCAGGACTTCCTGAGCGATCTCCTCGGACTGGGCGGGATCGCGCAGCACCTTGCGGACCAGCCCGTAGACCGGGCCGGCGAGCTGGTCATACACCGCTTCGAAAGCCTCGTGATCCCCGCGGGCTACCCCGGCGAGCAAGGGTGCCAGGTCCTGGCCGCGCCCCGCTGCACGGCCAGAACCCGGCTGCTCCGGAATCGCCCTCGGGAGGTCCATGCCGTCTATTCGAGGCCGGCGGCCCGCCGGATTGGTCCGCGCACCGTTTTCTCACGAAACCGATCCGGCCCGGCCGCGGACCCGACCACGTGAGGCCTTGACCTCGCGTTACAGAGTGCCGGCGCGTCCGGCGCCGGTGGTGCGGGGGCTGGTGGTGCGGGGGCTGGTGGTGCCGGGGCTGGTGGTGCCGGGGTGAGCGGCGTGCCGGGCGGGATCGCGATACGGGGCACTGGCCGGGACTGGGCGCCGGGATGGCGTCTCACGATTCGGACACTCCGGGGCACTTATGGCGCTAAATCCACATTTCGGGCGTCACTTTGTCCTATTTTGTCCCAAGACATACGAGGGATTAGCGCCATATGTCACTGTCGGCTATCGCCAGGTGAGAATGAGCCCGGCCCGCTCCGGGGACGCGGGGGCAGCGTGGCCCCATTCTGGGGGCCGGTGGGAGGCGGGCGCGGCGTTCCGCGCCGGTGCCCGGGCGGCTTGGCGTCGCAGCACCGGCCGGCTGCCGCTGCGGCCCGCGATCGCGGGCCCAGCCGGTGCGCGACCCTGGACGTTCAGGTCTGTTATGCCGGCAGCCACGTCCTGGCGGCGCACGCCAGCGCCCCGACCCCGGTCCGCAGCGTCGGCTCGATGACGGGCGCGAACAGGGGAGAGTGGTTCGACGGCAGGCCCCGCACGATCTCCGCGGCCTCGGCCACGCTGGCTACCCCGGCGAAGAGCGCGGGATCGGCGCCGCCGAGCAGCCAGTACACGCACGGAACGCCCGGGCCGGCCAGCAGCCCCACGTCCTCGCTGCCGGTCACCGGCCCGGGATCGAGCACCAGGCCGGGCCCGAAGAACGAGTCGAACGCCTCGCGAACGCGGTCGCAGGCCGCCGCGTCGTTGATCACGGCGGGGAAGGACGTCAGCAAGGAGATCTCGGGTTCGCGGGGCGCGCCGGAGGCGGCGGCCTCGCCCCGGACGATGCGCTCAATCGCGTCAAGGGTTCGCGAACGGACACCGGAATCGAACGTCCGGACGGACACCAGCAGCTCGGCTTCGTCCGGGATGATGTTCTCCTTCGTGCCCGCGTGCAGGGCGCCGACCGTGACCACGGCCGTGTCGGTGGCCGCCAGCTCCCGGGACACGATGCCCTGCAGCCGCAGCACCGTCGCCGCCGCCATCAGCACCGGGTCGACCGACGTCTCGGGACGCGAGCCGTGCGCGCCCCGGCCATACAGCACGACGCGCAGCGCGTCCGAGGCGGCGAACGCCGGGCCGGACCGGAGCCCGAGGAACCCCGCGGGGATCGGCGCGACGTGCTGGCCGAGCACCACCGTCGGCGTGCCGAACCGGTCGAACAGGCCGTCGTCGAGCATGGCCCGCGCGCCCTGGCCGGCCTCTTCGGCGGGCTGGAAGACGAGCAGCAGCGTGCCCCGCCAGGACGACCGGTTCGCGGCCAGCTCCGCCGCGGCGCCCAGCAGACACGTCACGTGCACATCGTGGCCGCAGGCGTGCATGACCGGCACCTCCCGACCGTCGCCGTCGGTGCCGCGGGCGGTACTCGCGTAGGGCAGGCCGGTTCGCTCGGTCACCGGCAGCGCGTCCATGTCGGCACGCAGCAGGGCGGTCGGTCCGGCGCCGTTCCGCAGCACTCCCACGACTCCGGTCCGGCCGACGCCCGTCGCGGTCTCGTAGCCCAGGTCGCGCAGCCGGCCGGCGACGATCCCCGCCGTGCGCTCCTCCTGGAAAGCGAGCTCCGGATGAGAGTGCAGGTCACGGTACAGGTCAGGCAGGTCAGTCACATTGCCGGTCACAGCGACCAAAGCTTACGCGTCATCTTCGCGGGACTCGAACCGGGCCGGCGGCCGCGGTGGTGTGTGATAGCCGAAGATGTTCCGTCCTGGCATCACCCGCACGTGGGTGATCCGGCACTCATGGGGTCAGGCGAACTCGCGGAGCTGTTCGTCGACCGGGGCGCCGGTCAGCCGGTTCGCCAGCGTCGACATGGTGTAAGTGCCGATGCCGAGGACCACCTCGAGCGCGTTGCGCTCGGTGTAGCCGTGGGCGAGGAAGTCGCGCAGGGCGGGCTCGCCGACGTCGCCGGCGGTCTCCAGCACCCGGAGCGTGAACTCCCGGACGGCCGCCAGGCGCGGGTCCGCGGGCGGTTCGCCGGCGCGCAGCTCGGCGATCAGCCCGGCACCGGCGTCCAGCGCGGTCAGCCTGGCGGTGTGCATCGCGACGCAGAGGTGGCAGCCGTTCCGTGTGGCGATCGTCATCACGACCACTTCCTGCGCGACCGGATCCAGGGTGGTGCCCTCGAACATCGCGCTGAGCTTGAGGAAGCCGTCGAGCAGCTGCGGCGAGGCCGCCATGCGCGCGACGCCTGCCGGGAGATAGCCGAGGTGGTCCTTCGTGGCGGTCATGGTCCGGCGGGCGGCGGGCGGCGCTGACTCGATGGTGTGCTCGGCGAACATGGGCGGTACCCTCCTGCTAACCTAAAAGACAATATGGTTGTCTAAAATAGTAAACGAGGTTGTCGAACTGTGTCAAATGCCGGGTACGAACTTCCGCTGCTGCTTTTCGGCGGCTTCCGGGCGATCATCGACGAGCTGCACGCCGAACTGGCCCGCCGCGGTCACCCCGACCTGCGCCCGGCGCACGGGTTCGCCATGCAGGCGATCGGGTTCGGCGGCGCCACCGCCAGCGATATCGGCAGGCGGCTCGGCATTTCCAAGCAGGCGGCCGGGAAGACCGTGGAGCGCCTCGAGGCGCTCGGTTACGCGCAGCGGGCGGGCGACGACGCCGACCGCCGCCGCAAGCTGGTGCGCCTCACCCCGCGGGGAATCGCGGCGCTGACCCAGTCCGCGATGATCTTCGGCGACATCCGGGACCGCTGGGCACAGGCCCTCGGCCCGGCACGGCTGGACGACGTGGAAGCGAGCCTGCGCACGATGGTGCCCGGCGAGACGTTCCGCCTCGACGTCCCGGGCTGGTTCGGCGCGGGCTAAGGCCGCGGGCTATGGCCACGGGGTAAGGCCGCGGGGAAAGGCCGCGGGTGCGCCGCGAAGAACTGCCAGATGACCTTCGTCGCGTCCAGGGCCGTGGAGGGCGGGTCGGTGTGCAGCAGCGTCTGCGCGAGCAGGCTGGGCTTGCCGCCGGGCCATTGGTGGCCCGCCCCGGCGATCGTGATGAGCTCGACGGTCCTGCCCGCCGGGCAGTTCGCGGTCGACGTGGTTACCGTCCCCGCCGTCGCGGCGGCCGGGGGAGGGCAGTGGTCGATCGCGCGCCAGCGGGCGTTGAGGGACGGGACGGAGGGGCCGTCGATGTGGGCCACGCCGTCGCCCTCGCCGCCGTTGTAGGGGATGTTCTTGTCGGCGGTGCCGTGGATGTGGATGACCGACACCGGCGCCGGGTGCGGGCACGTGCCCAACTCGGTCGCCGAGTCGGGGCCGATGGCCGCGAAGATCGTGGTCCGGCAGGCCAGGGTGTAGGCCATGATGCCGCCGTTGCTGATGCCGGTGGCATAGACCCGGTTGGCATCGACCGGAATCGAGTGCTCGATCGCCGCGACCATGGCGGTGATGAAGCCGGCATCGTCGACGCTGGTCTTGGCGGGTATCCCGCAGCAGCCGTCGCCGGTGTTCCAGGCCCGGTGCAGCCCGTCCGGGTAGGCGACGACGAAGCGGCCCGCGTCCGCCTCGGCGTCCCAGTGGTAGGACTTTTCCGCCTGGCTGGCGCTGCCGAAGCCGCCGTGCATCATCACGACCAGCGGCGCGGCCGCCGGGAGGGCGGCGGGACGGTAGACGAGGTAAGTCCGGGTGATCCCGCCGGCCGAGATGACGTGGGCCGACGACCCGACCGGAAACGCGGCGGCGGCGGGCTGGCCGCTCGCGTGCGCCTCGTGGCGCGGATACGCGCCGCAGCCGGCCAGCATCGTCACCAGCGCCATCGCCCCCGCGGTCACGGCGGCACCCGCCGCCACAGCGGCACCCGCCGCCGCGGCGGCACCCGCCGCCGCGGCGGCACGCCACCCGTGCCCGCTCGGGCGTTCCTGAGTTGTCCGCATAAGGCGAAATTTAGGCAAGGCCCTTGTCAATGTCAAATGTGGCACGATATGGCTGTGAGCGAGAGTTTCCCTGGCGGAGCGGCTCGCACCGTTCCTGCGCTTGTCCAGCTCCTTGCGCGAGCGGGAGCGGAACGGCTGCGCGCGGACTTCGCGGCACAGGGCATGGACGGCCTGCGCCCGATGCACGCTCTGCTGCTGATCCCGTTGCTTGGCGGCGGCAGGCACGCATCCAGCCTCGCCGCGGACCTGGGCGTCACCCGCCAGGCGGTCGCCCAGGTGGTGACGACCCTCGAGCGGGATGGCTACGTGCGGCGCGTCACCGACCCGGGGGATGCCCGCGCCAAGCTCGTCTGCCTCACCCCGCGCGGCCGCGCGGCGCTGCGGACCATGCAAGCCAGCGCGCGGGCGGTTGAGGAGGCCTGGCGGGAGCGCCTCGGCGAAGAGCGCCTCGGCGGCTTCCGTGAGACGCTGCTGGCCCTCCTCGACGCCACGGGCCGGCCCGGCGGCGGCCCCGAGGGTGCGACGGGTATACCCGGCCGGGTATAAGGGACGGTCGGCGCGGCCAGCGGGACGAACGTCTCTGGGCGCGGGCCGGCCGTCCGCCGCAACGTTGAACTGTGGGAAAGCGAATCGTTGTTCTCGGCGGCGGTACCGGCGGGACGCTGGTGGCGAACCGGCTGCGCGGCCTGCTCGAACGTGACGCCGCCGACATCGTCGTCATCGATCCCGATGACAAGCACGTGTACCAGCCCGGCTTGCTGTTCGTCCCGTTCGGGATGGCCAGGCCCGCGGCTCTGGCCCGACCGCGCAGCCGCCAGTTTCGTCCTGGCGTGACGTTCAGGCAGGCCGCCGTCGACCACGTGGACCTCGAGAGGGACGAGGTGCGGCTGGCTGACGGCACGCCGGTGGGCTACGACATCCTGGTGATCGCGACCGGCGCGCGGCTGGTGCCCGGGGAGACCGAGGGCCTCACCGGCCCGGGCTGGATGGAGAAGGTCTTCACCTTCTATGCACGCGAGGGCGCGGCGGCGCTCGAACGCGCCCTGTCCAGGTTCGATGGTGGCCGGCTCGCGGTCGCCGTGATGGACATGCCCATCAAGTGCCCGGTCGCGCCGCTGGAGTTCTGCTTCCTCGCCGACTGGTACTTCCGCAAGCGCGGCATCCGGGACAAGGTCGAGCTGACGTACGTGACGCCGCTCGACGGCGCGTTCACCAAGCCCGCGGCGAGCCGGGAGCTCGGCGGCCTGCTCAAGGACAAGGATGTCAGCCTCGTCACGGAGTTCAACACCGGCGAGGTGGACGGCGCGGGCGGCCGGCTGATCTCTTACGACGGCCGCGAGATCGCCTTCGACCTGGCGGTGGTGATCCCGCTGCACGAAGGCCAGGAATACGTCAACCGCTCCCCGGGCCTGGGTGACGAGCTGGGCTTCGTGCCCACCGACCAGCGGACCTTGCAAGCCAAAGCCAAGCCGAACGTGTTCGTGATCGGGGACGCGACCGACCTCCCGGCCTCCAAGGCGGGCTCGGTGGCCCATTTCGAGGGTGCGGTCGTGGCCAGGAATATCACCAGGTACCTGGCCGGAGAGCCGCTGGACGCCGTGTTCGACGGGCACGCCAACTGCTTCGTCGAGACCGGATTCGGCAAGGCGCTGCTGATCGACTTCAACTACGACACAGAGCCGCTGACCGGGCGCTTCCCCGGCCGGCTCGGGCTGCCGCTGCTGCGTCAGTCGCGGCTCAACCACCTAGGGAAGCTGGCGTTCGGCTGGCTCTACTGGCACGTGCTGCTGCCGGGCCGCGAGATACCCGCCGTGCACAGTCAGATGCCGGCCGCCGGGAAGCACATGCCCGCCGCCGGCTCCCGCTCACGATCAGGAAAGGGACGCTAATGCCAACCATCACCTACGCGGGCACCGCGGTCACGGTCAACGAGGAGGGGTTCTTCGACGACCCCGGGCAGTGGCGTGCGGAAATGGCCCCGCTGATCGCCCGCCAGGAAGGCATCGACGAGCTGAGCGAGCGGCACTGGCAGGTCATCAAGTTCATGCGGCACGCGTACGAGGAAAAGGGGACGGGGCCGACCGTGCGGGTGCTCGGCAAGACCTCCGGCGTCAGCGTGAAGGAGCTCTACCAGCTGTTTCCCAAGGGGCCTGCCAAGGTCGCGGCGAAGATCGCCGGGATACCCAAGCCCCGCGGCTGTATCTGAGGAGGACGGTCGTGGCCGCCAAGATCGAAAAAGTCTCCATCATTATCTCCAAAGGGTCGCTCGAGGGCGTCTACCCGGGCCTGATCATGGCCAACGGCGCGCGTGCCGAAGGGATGGAAGCGAACCTGTTCTTCACCTTCTTCGGCCTCGACGCCGTCCACAGGGCACGCCATGAGCACATCAAGCTCGCCACCGTCGGCAACCCGGGCCTGCACCTGGCGACCTGGGCCGGCGGGCTGCCCGGCGTCTCATCCGTCATGACCCACTACATGACGCGGAAGATGGACCAGCTCGACATCCCGTCCATCCCTGAGTTCGTCGAGATGATCGCCGACACCGGAGCTGGCCTGTACGCCTGCAAGGCGTCCGCGGACCTGTTCGGGCTCACCCAGGCGGACCTGATCGACCAGGTCAAAGACATCATCACGGTCGGAGAGTTCTATGACCTCGCGGCCGGCGGGCAGATCATCTTCACCTGAGACACGTTAGCGGCGGCGGTACCGCGGGCTCGCTCCCCGCGGACGGGGGCGCCGCGAGGCGAACCGGCCGGGACACGGATGGGGGGGAGAACCGTGTGGTGCGGTACCGCCGCACACAGTAACCATACAAGTCCGCCCGAACCTGAACAAGGGTTCTTCCCGCATAGTGATACAGCGGTTATCGGTGGACGTTGTTGCAGATGACTCCTGCCGCGGCATAGTAGAAGCCTGCCGGCGTATCGAGGAGGATCCCTGTGCCAGCCATGGAGCGTTACGACGACGTGTTCGTCCTCGACCTCGGGGACACCGAGAACCGCTTTCACCCGGACTGGCTCATCTCGGTCAACGCGCGGCTCGATGAGATCGACAAGGCGGCCGACCCGCGCGCCCTGGTGGTGGCCGCGACAGGCAAGTTCTTCTCCAACGGGCTGGACCTGGAGTGGCTCGCCGCGCACCCCGACCGCGAGCGGGACTACATCGCCAGCGTGCACGGACTCTTCGCCCGCGTGCTTACGCTGCCGCTGGTGACGGTCGCCGCGATCCAGGGGCATGCCTTCGCCGCCGGGGCCATGCTCACACTCGCCTGCGATTTCCGCGTCATGCGCGCCGACCGGGGCTTCTGGTGCCTGCCCGAGGCCGACATCGGTCTCCCGTTCACCCCGGGCATGAGCGGGCTGATCCAGGCGCGGCTGACCCCGCGGGCCGCGCACGAGGCGATGATCACCGCGCGCCGCTACGGCGGCCTGGACGCCGCGGCCGCCGGAATCGTCGATCAGGCGGTCGACGAGGCGGTGGTCCGGTCGGCCGCCATCGAGACCGCGGCGGCGCAGGCCGCCAAGGCAGGCCCCGCGCTCGGCACCATCAAGGCCCGCATGTACGCCGCGGTCATAGCGACGCTGCACGCCTGAATCAGGACGTCGCGAACACGATGTGCCCTTCCCCGTGCGCGATGGCCGGCCCGGCGGCAACGAAGCGGATAGCGCAGGTCGCCGCGCAGCGGACGTCGATGGTCCGCGTGCCGCCCTCGGTGGCGACGAGGAGGTCCCCGGGCCGGATGCCCGCGCGGGCCAGCCCGGCCGCTGACAGCCGCAAGATGGCGTCGTCTCCCGGGTGCCTGTTGCCGGGCGAGAAGCGGTCGGCGAGGTAGGCCGCCGCTGCCCGGGGCGGCGCGAAACCCGCCGACTCGACGCCGATGTCACCCCCGGCAGGCAAGCCGGACCGGACCAGGGTGACGAACTTGCCGGCCGGGCTCACGGCGTACACCCGGCCGCTGGTCTCGTTCGGTGCGATGAGATAACCGCCGAACTTGCCGAACGAAGCCGGCGCCACGACGGCGCCGCCCTCCATCGGCGGCCCGCCGGCCGCCACCGTGGACACCCGGCCATCGCAGCCGACGCCGAAGACGGTGGTCTTGCCGCCGGCCTCGGCCGTGACGAGCAGCCGGTGCCCGAACCGCCCGGTGCCGTCGAACGCGATACCCGACAGCGCGCGGCCGGCCGGCAGGCTGGCGAAGAGCCGCGCCCGGCCTCCCATGCT
>Ga0306925_10006100_pt1 | contig 11164 bp, 10 predicted proteins | sample flu12Cox44000176_FD_203755 | JGI IMG/M metagenome (GOLD analysis project Ga0306925, IMG submission 203755) | Lab enrichment of tropical soil microbial communities from Luquillo Experimental Forest, Puerto Rico - flux8day.12C.oxic.44.000.176 (v2)... | ecosystem: Environmental > Terrestrial >...
CAAACCGAGCGTGTACACAAGAAAGCCGGAAGATGCTTTCTGCTCCGAGGCCGGGATTGTCGGCCTGTCTCCCGGTGCAACATCCCAACGCATTTCAGTCATGGAAGGACTCCCATCAGATAGACAACGGTGAATATCAGAACCCAGATGATGTCGAGCGCGTGCCAGAACAGGGAGAAGCAGTGCAGACGGCGCACCACGACGTCCTGAAAACCTCTCAGTGACAGCTGAACCATCATGAGAACCAGCCATGCCAGTCCGACCGCCACGTGCAGCCCGTGACTACCGACCAGCGTGAAGAACGCGGGAAAGAAATGCGCTACGTTGGGGCGTCGCTTCCAACGCAATCAACGGTTTATGGCGGCATGGCGCTGAAGGCCGGTCGCGACGAAGGCTCAATTTGTCCACAGCCCGCGAATTGATCCCGATATTTGCCGTATGTTGGAGGCTCTTAACGGGACATTCCCGTTTGCTCCGGCCGGCATCCCAAGCAACGGGGCCCGATTAAGGGGTCCCAGAATATTGTCGGCCGAACCAAAAACGGGACGAGGATTTTCACGGAAAATTTCGCAATTCCGATTGCCGCCGAACATGGAAAATGCTTGGCCCGATCGATCCGATCCGAAAAATTGGCCAGAATCTAAACGGCGGCGTCGGCGGCGACATGCGAGAACTTAAGCGGCAGGCCAGCTTTAGACCGGCATGAACGTTTTGCGCTCACGAAGCGTCGGGCGCTCGTCGCGAGGGTTACAATTCAAAGAGTAAACATAATGGCGATAGGTTTTTGCCAAAACGAACCCAATTTTTGCGCCGCGCGAAGGAGTGCAGGCCCATTGGGCGCGACACCCAGGAAGCGATGAGTGATTCGTCAGCATCTTAAGAAGCCGGAACGAAGCCCTGCGTCCACGGCTGGCGCTCAAAGGTTTTTCCAGTCCCTTCTTGTTTTCCGCGGCAAATCACGTCTGACAGCCGGGCCAAGGCCGTGTCACTTGACCTCACGCCTAGCGCCGGTCTTTCGGACGAATTGGACGCTGGAACGCCCTCAGGCGCACCAACGCCAATGCGGGTCTAGCTTTTCGTCGGCCAGTGCCGCTCGCGGAACCAGGTGCGGTACTCGGATGCCATCTTGGCGCGCTGCGCCTGCGGCGCATGCCGTCGGCAGGTCGAGGCTTCCTGGCTGTTTTCCGGCGCAGCCCACCTCAGTTCGGCGCAGTCGTTCGGATTGTAGGCCATCTCGTAGTCCACAGCCCGGTCGAGCACCTCCTTGAGCGATAGCGTCCAGGGCGAGCCATCGCTTCGCGTGTACGTTATCTTTCGCGAGGCGAGCTCGGACGCAAGCACCGCCTGCAGCTCGCTTCTCACGTCCTCGACCCTCTTGCCGTTCGGCATGGCGTAGTGCGTCGCCCGCCGCACCACGCGATCCGGATATCCGCGCCCGAGGTCTCGAAGATCGAGGCACCATTGGGCATGCCGATCTCGGCGGGCTGCTTCTCCTGATATTTTCGGCCGTTCTCGACCGAGGTGACGCGCGTCTTCACCTGCTCGTGCAGGCTGGTGATGGCGTCCGTCATCGCCTTCACCGGATCCATCGGCTCGGGCGACATGACGTCGTCCATGCGATCGTAAAACTCCTCGGCATTGATCTTCGACTGATCGAGCGAAAAGTCGGCGTACTGCGGACTGTTGGCGATTTCGGCGTTGGTCAGCCGCCGCAACGCGCCGTTTTTGTCGCGCACCACGGGCCGGAAGTGCTTGAACCCCGGGCTGCCGAGCGCCGGATCGTGCACGAACAGGAAATTGCCGCGCCAGAAGCGCTTTCGCGTGATCGACCCATCGGGCTCGGCATCGACGGCGAGGAAGACGCCCGGCTTGCCGTCGACCTCCGGCACGCGATGCACCAGCATCAGCACGTGGCCGTAGGGATCGGCATAGATCGTGCCCGGGCGCAGCGATTCCTGCGTCAGCGCCACCGTGTAGAAATCGGTGTTGTCGTCGCCGGCGGAAACGCGCACCGCGCCCGTATGCACGACGTCGCCGACGTCGCGCAAATATTCGCCGAAATTCGTCGGCCGCTTCGGCTTCGGTTTCAAGGGCGCCACCACGTCCAGGCCCGGCGCTGCCGCGTCGGCCGATTGCTGCCGGCCAAACAGGTTCAGAATGCCCGGCGGCTGCGCAGACGGCGTGGCGACGGCAAGCGTAGCTGACGCGATTTCCTGTTCGGGCGGCGGCGGCGGACGCGTCTGCTCCGGATGCTCCATGTCGAACCACTGGTAGCACTTCGGCGCAGTGCCGCCGACGCCACGCGAGCAATTGGAATAGCCGAACGGCAGCCCCATCTTGTAGGCAAAATAGGCGCGCAGGAAATAGCCGAAGTCGGCGCAGTCGGGGCGAAGGCCCGACTTCGCATTGTCCTCTCCGCGACCCAGATAGTTGAACAGGAAATTGCGCGATTGGTCGCGCAGGACTTCATGCCAGGCCTTCCAATTCAGATCCTGGTCGGGGGGCGCGTCGAACAGCTTGGCGATCCATGCCGAGAACAGGGTTTCGGTCGCGTGATTCCAGCCGTTGCGCACCTGCCAGAAGGCATTGGAGGGGATCGGCACGGGATCGGGCTTGCGCGCGCTCACGGAGATTTCGCGATTGATCGTGGCACAATCCGCCGGCAAGCGATCGAGCGCCAGCGCAGCGTGCCACGTCCCAGCGGCCGGGGAGGCGACCTCGGCGAACCAGAAATATGGCGCGCCGCCATGCCGGTCGGATGATTTGGCCGCAATGCTTCCATCGGGCGCGACCAGTGACATCGCACCCTCGAGCGGCCTCTCGCTAATGATCATGACGCGAAGCGGCGCCCCCTTCCAGGGGGTTGCCGGCGAGGGCAAGACCTGGATATCGGCTGTCTCGCACGCGCCGGATGCCGCTTGCGCCGGCGAGTGAATGGTTGTGAACATGAAGGCAGCTGTTGCGGCAGCCGCAAACCGGCCGGCGAGATGCATTTTGACAACCTTTCTGGACGAAGGAAGAACCGCACTCGGCCCTGCCGATTTTGGGTATGCATAGCGACTTCCACGACTGGCCGCTCTACCGCCTCCACGCCTCATCGCCGTCCCCCGTTGAGGTCAGTTGCCACTCCGGCCGGCGAAGCTCTCAAAGCAGAAAGGCGGCTTGCCGAATAACCGAAGACCACGATTGTCAGGCGAAACCACGTAGATGTGGCGAAAATCGGTGCAGCGCGACTTTCTCCAGAGGTAGTTGCCGCATCGCGACCCATCGTGTCAGTGACACTGACCAATCCGGAGGCTTTATTTCAGCTCATTGGGCGCGGCAGTCGACAGGCTCGGAGCCCCATGCCGGGCATTTCGTGGCGAGATGCTTTGCGAGCCTCAAGCTTTTCGGCTGGTTTCGGTAGCCCGACACGCGCGAGAACCGGGTTTCCCTCACGACGACTTTGAACAGAAGATCAAACGCTTAGCTCACCTTTTGACAGCATGGAGTGAGCAGCTTCGCCCGCGGACGACCGGACCGCGGGCAAGCGAGGCGAAGCCTCAATCCGGACATCTGTGCCTGCTTTACGAAAACCTCAGTGTTGTCGATATATCCGGGGTTTGATGACCGCTTCGATTGTTGTCCCGTCCGATCCGCTCGCGCGCACGCTTGCGATCGCAGCGTTGCTCGCGCTTGGCCCTGGCTTGAGCGGCTGCGCCAGCATGAGCGATGAAATGACCGGGGCTTTCGCCGACCCTGCGAAATATGCGCTTTACGATTGCAAGCAATTGGAAGCCGAACGCAAGAGGCTCGCCGTCCGATCGGCGGAGCTGCAGGGTCTGATGGAAAAGGCGCAGACGGGTGTTGGCGGGCCGGTCGTGGCCGAGATGGCCTATGGCAACGATTACATCCTGGTGCGCGGTCAGGCCAAGAATGCCGAGGAGGCCTGGCGTCAGAGCAAATGCCACGAAACGCCGGTGGCAGTGCCAGCGGTCAATGACAAGTCCGGACGCCCCATGATGCGGTCCGGCAATGCCGTGTATTGAACGAGTGCATCGGCCAGCTCTTACGCGCGCCAATCATAAATCCAGTTCTGCCGCGCCAGCATGCGCTCGGGCCCCATCGCCTTGATAACGAGGTCGCGTGCGAACGCGAGCGGGTTTGCAAGGTGATAGATGCGACCTGCCTGCCGTGCTGCACGCTGGACCCGTGCCACGCGTGAGCGGCGCAGGCGTTCATAGCGTTTTAGTGCAGCAGGCACAGTCGGTCCGCGTTCGTTCTGGGTTTCTCCAAGACAACCGGCAAGCACGGCAGCATCCTCGATCGCCATTCCCGCACCTTGTGCGGCGAACGGCAGCATGGCGTGGGCGGCGTCTCCCACCAACGTCACCGCGCCGTTGGTCCAGTCGCCGCCTTCGGGGAGGGTGAACAGCGCCCATCTCCGCCACACGTCGACCGCGCCGATCAGCATTCGCGGCATGGCGTGCCATCCTGCGGAAACGAACGCGCCCTTGATTTCGTTGGACTCCCCCGGCTCGCTCCAGCCCGGACGGTTCCAGGTGCCGGGAACCACGGCGACGACGTTGATCTGGCGGGCGTCCGAAATCGGGTAGGCGACCAGATGCGCGTCCGGTCCCATCCAGAGTTGTACCCGGCGCGAGGTAAGTTCGCGTGGCAACTGCGTGGCATCGAGCGTCCCGCGCCATGCTATAAGACCGGAGAAAAGAGGCCGGGCTTGCGGAAACAGACGTTGGCGAACCGTCGACCAGATTCCGTCGGCCCCGACCAGCGCGACCGCAAGCTCCTCCAAGCGCGCCATGCCGCTGCGCTGCACGATGGTCAGTCCCTTGGCATGGGTGCCGACTTCCTCGAACTGGCAGCCGAGGCGCAAGTCGATACCGGGCGTATTCCTCACCTCTGCGAGTAGCGCGGCCTGCAAATCGGCACGGTGCAGGACCCAGTAGGGCGCCTCGGGGCAAGAGGTCGCGGCCTCGCCGAGGGGGATGCGGGAAATTTCGCGGCCGCTACGCGCGCTCATGAGGCTGATGGCCTCGGGCGTGACCACGCGGGACGCAAGCCGACCTTGCAGGCCGAGGTCGATGAGCACGCGGCTCGCATTGGGCGAGAGCTGCAGGCCGGCGCCGGCTTCCTCCAGGCGGTCGGCCTTTTCCAGAACGATGACCCGAAAACCCTTGCGGGCCAGCGCGAGCGATGCCGTCAATCCTCCGATCCCGGCGCCGGCGACGATGATCGCGCGCGAGGCCACCGCCCGGTCAGGCGACCTTGTCTACCAGCACGCATTCCGGCGGCCGCGCTTCGCCGGCCTTCAGGTCGGCCGCGTAGCGATAAAGTGTCGAGCAATAGGGACAGATGATCTCGTTGTCATTGCCGAGGTCGAGGAAGACATGCGGATGGTCGAAGGGCGGATTGGCGCCCACGCACATGAACTCATGCGAGCCGATCTCGATGACGGGAACACCGGCATCGTTATGGAAATGCGGGACGATATGATCGGACATCGAATTCACCTTTGGAGCGCGACAACAGCGGACGAAGTCAACACGGCGCCGCCCAGTCGACATGCAACCTGACCATACTGGCGGATGCTGTTGATTCCTAGCGGAGTGAATACACCCGAAGGAGGCCCCGACCGCTGTTTTGCCGGTGCAAATTCGACACAATCTTGTAGTCCCCGAGAAGCCCTTCTTTCGTCGGGGCCGTTGTGTCTTAAAACAGGCACACTTATTTCATGACCAGTAGAATTTCGAGATTTCTGATGAAACGGTCAAAGATCATCTGGATGACGGCAATGGTGGCGGTAAGTGGTGCTGCATTGGCAGCAACCTCGCCACGCGCGCATAACGCCATTGCGCTTCTCGCAGCTCAGGATGATCCGGCTGAGCTGTCGGAAATCCGAATCGATTCTGCCCTGCGGAACAACCAGTACGTCATCAACGACCAGATCGAGGCGGCGCTGGAGGACCATGACGCGGGACTCGCCGAAAGCTTCGTCGGTCTTGCCAGGGAAAAGGGCATCTCCGTTCCGGAAGAGTTATCGCACCGGGTGAGCGAGGCGGTTGCCGAAGAAAGCTCCTCGTCCCATCTCGCAAGGCGCTTTGCGTCCGGCCTTGTGACCGGGAATGCCGACGATGCCGCCAGCCTGTCCGGCACGGTCGCCGGCGATCTTTTCGTGTTCGGCGATATCCGCGACGTCGTGCGTGAGGCCAAGCACCTCATCATGGGCGAGGATACCGATCGTCTGGTGCTGGGCCTTGCCACGGCGGGCCTGGCGGTGACGGCAGCAACCTACGTCACCGTCGGCGGCGCAGGCCCGGTGCGCGCCGGCCTGACTCTCGTCAAGGACGCGCGCAAGGTCGGCCGTCTCGGGGAAGGATTGACCGAATGGGCCGGCCGTTCGGCGCGCGAGATGGTGGATTCGCCGGTGCTGCAAAATGCGCTCGTAACGGGCTCGGTGATGCGGCCGGGGCAAACCGCAAGCGCGATCAGGGCTGCGTTTCACGCCGAGAAAGCCGGCGCCCTGGTGCGCCTTGCCAAGGACGTCGGACGGGTCGGCGAACGGGCCGGCACACGTGGCGCGCTCGATACGCTGAGAATCGCCGAGGGCCCGGAGGATGTGGCGCGCGCCGCGCGGCTAGCGGGGTCGAAGGGCGGTCAGACGCGCGCGATTCTCAAACTGCTCGGTCGCAGCGGATTGTGGCTCGCGGCCGGCGCGTTCGACCTGGCGCTCTGGGTATTCGGCGCTCTGTTTGCGTTGTTCGGCTTTCTTTCCTCCATCAAGGCCACCACGGAACGCATGACCCAGTCTTGGCTCGATCGCAAAAGGGCGCGCCGGTTGCGAAGACAGCTGGCAGCCGCCGCGCCTGCGATGGCGAGTGCGCCCATAAGCGGGTAGCTTTACTTCACAAAGTGCGGAATGAACGATGCCGAGTTTTCATCACGGCGCTGTTGAAATTGCCTATCTCGATGAGGGCGAGGGCGATCCGATCCTGCTCGTGCATGGATTCGCCTCGACCAAGAACGTGAACTGGGTTTATCCGACCTGGGTTTCGGAGCTGCGGAAAAGCGGTCGCCGCGTCATTGCCTTCGACAATCGCGGCCATGGCGAATCCGCCAAGCTCTACGACCCGGCTGCCTACGAGATCGCCATCATGGCCTCCGACATCACGGCGCTGATGGATCATCTGAACATCGAGCGCGCCGACGTCATGGGCTATTCGCTGGGGTCGCGGATGACGGCCGTGCTCGCGCGAAGCCAGCCCGAACGGTTGCGCTCGGCGATCTTCGGCGGCATCGGGATTGGCCTGATCGAGGGCGGCGGTCCCGGCGAGAATGTCGCCAACGCGCTCGAGGTGGACTCGCTTGACGAGGTGACCGATCCGGTCGGGCGGACATTTCGCGCCTTTGCCGACCAGACCCGATCCGATCGCCGCGCGCTTGCAGCGTGCCTGCGCGGTTCGCGCCGACTGATGAGGCGGGAGGAAGCCGCCGGGATCACCGTTCCCGTGCTGATCGCGGTGGGCACCGCCGACGAAATTGCGGGCTCGGCGGACGCGCTCGGAGCAGTCATTCCGGGCTCGCGGGTGCTCAATATTCCCAACCGCGACCACATGCGCGCCGTGGGCGACAAGGTCTACAAGTCAGGCGTGCTGGATTTTCTCGCCGAGCGAAAGTGAATCGCCGCGAAATTCATCCTCGTGCGTGAAGCGACGCAGTGTCGCGATCAGGACCGCGAAGGTCGCGATCCAGGCGAGCCGCGAGCCGTAGCGATCGTGCGGCCCGGATATTACGCCGCAGACGAAGGCGTTGCCTAGCAGCGCCAGCGACACGGTTGCGGCGAGCAGGGTGAAGTCGTCGCGTCGTCGGCGCCAAATCGCGGTTGCGAGCATGCCGAACACCAGCGCAATCGAAATCAGCGCGACCGGAACATGGATCAGGTTGATCGGGCCGAAGGTGATGTAGTTGTTCTGCTGATACGCCGCGCGCGCCAGTTTGAGCTGTTTCGGCAGATAATGTTCCAGAATGCCGTGGGTATGGGGAATCGGACGATTGGCGTTTTCACCGGTTGCGGCCAGAACAAGCTGCCGAGCCGTTGCGAGTGCAGCCGCCTCCGCCTGCCGCAACGGATGTTCGAGAAGCGAACGAGTGACGATGAAACCCATCTCGTCGCTCATTCCAGCGAAGCGGCCGAGCCTGTTGAATACGCTGCCTCTGCTCCACAGAAACTCATCGGCCGTTCCCGGCAATTCGTCGCGATACGGGCACAGCTTGAGGCGCTGTTCGCCGCAGTGATCCGTTAGATAGCGCGTGACGAAGCCATCCTGCAGCATCCGGCCGAAGGCGATGGCAGAGCCGCCGGGGGTCCACGCCAATTGCCCCGACAGCGCGAAATTGGCCGACAGCAGCATGAGCGCGCCGGCGGCGGAGGTGAGGGTGCCTTGGGTCAGGCCGGCCACCGAAATCCGCTCGCGCAGAAACGGCCGCGCGATCCATCCCATGCAGCAAAGGCCCAGCAATACGGCCATCGTCGCGCTGTGACTGGCAGCCGCGAAGGCGGTGAAGGCAAACAAGGCGACTTTTTCGATGCCGGAGATCTTATCTCCGTGCAGCACAAGAAGAAACAGTGACAGCACCGAGAGACCGGCAAAGATATCGGTCAGCAGCATGCTGGCGAGCCAGGGCAGCGCTGTGGTGAGCGTAAGCGCGAAGCCCAATCCCAACAGAAGCGCCGGCCTCGCCATGCCAAAGGCGCGCAGCGTCAATTGCAGGATCCACATCGTCGCCAGCGACTGGATTCCGAGATTGATCCAGAAATAGCTGTTCTCGCCGAAATGCAGGTAGAGACCAAAGACAGTGGATCGGCTGGGGACGAGATAGCCCTCGTACCAGCGCGCCAGATAGCCGCCGGTATCGGACTGCAGGAGCGGATAGCCGTTCCAGAGCGCTGGCGCAAGCAACATCAGCGGAATAGCGACGGCCGTCGCCCAGACCAGGATCGAGTCCGAGACGCGTGCGCGTAAGGTCTGTGCGGTAATGCCCCTCTCCCCCAGTTTCCACCAACATGCCCGGACCGGCAGGCTCGCGGAAATCCACCAATAGTCGGATGGTGCGGCTTGATTTCCCGGAGACGGCCAACCACGTTCAGGGAGTGCCCTCGGCTTGCGGGCTCGGCACGCGCGAGGAAAAGCCGTTGCTCCAAGGCGTTAGGAACTGCCCCGAGTTTGTCGCGACATTCACCTTGGTGTGAGCGCACGGGACATCCTTCCACCTGCCGTGCTATGGTGTCTTCAGAGAGTCATCGAAATCTGCGAGTAGCAGCGCAATGGCAAAGCATCAGGTCAGTCCGCAAGGCGCGGCAAAACTGGCGGCTCTCGATCCGATCTGGGATCGTGTGCGCATCGAGGCCGAGGACATCGTCCGCCGCGAACCCGAACTTGCCTCCTTCATCTACGCGACCGTACTGCATCACGAGCGCCTGGAGGATTCGGTGGTGCATCGCATTGCCGATCGTCTCGATCACACGGCCTTGTCGGGCGACCTGATCCGGCAAACCTATGACGAGGCGCTGCGGGATGACCCCGATCTTGGCAATGCCTTCCGCGCCGACATGGTCGCGGTATACGACCGCGACCCCGCGACGTCGCGCTTCATCGACCCCTTGCTCTACTTCAAGGGTTTCCACGCCATACAGACCCATCGTCTGGCGCACTGGCTATTTCAGAAAGGCCGCAGGGATTTCGCCTATTACTTGCAGAGCCGCTCGTCAGCTGTCTTCCAGACCGATATCAATCCGGCGGCCCGGATCGGCCGCGGTATCTTTCTCGACCACGCCACCGGCTTCGTCTGCGGCGAAACCGCTGTCGTTGAAGACGACGTCTCGATCCTGCATGGCGTCACGCTCGGCGGCACCGGCAAGGAGAACGAGGATCGCCATCCCAAGATTCGCCATGGCGTATTGATCGGGGCGGGCGCGATCATTCTCGGCAATATCGAGGTCGGCCATTGTGCCCGGATCGCCGCTGGCTCGGTGGTGGTCAAGGCGGTACCGCACAATGTGACGGTGGCGGGCGTCCCCGCCAAGATCGTGGGCGAGGCCGGCTGTGCCGAACCCTCGCGCACCATGGACCAGATGCTCAACGCGACCGGATTGTAATTTTCAAGCCTGACGATCAAGCGGAGCAGAGGGTTGATCTTGCGGCAAAAGTGGTTTTGCGCTTCGAGGCGGGGCCCGCTATAAGCCCTTAAGAGCTGCCTGCAAGATCCCGTTGAGACGGCCGGCGGTTCGTTCCGTCCCGTCTAGAACTTCCCGAAACCCCTGGATTTAATATCGCATTGGAGACCGCCGTGGACGTTCAGGAAGTCAGGAAACTCGACGCTTACCTCAAGCGCCTGTTCGGCAACCCCAAAATTCGTGTGGTTCCTCGGCCGAAGAAGGAAGATTCAGCCGAGGTCTACATCGGCGAGGAATTCATCGGCGTGCTGTTTGTCGACGACGAAGATGACGATCGCTCGTTTCAATTCCAGATGGCGATCCTCGAGGACGACCTGGTCGAACAGGGATAGCACCGGCATTCGGAGACTCTCGATGGCGGCAGCCTACGGGCTGCGGCTGTCGCTTTGCTGCCCGTGCACCTGCTGCGTCAGGCGATCCATCGCCTCGGCGACGTTGCGCCAATGCGCCAGCCAGCTCCGCGGAAAGCGAAATGTCAGGTCGGCGCCATCGAGGCGGCGTTCGCTCAGGCACATTCCGGGCGTCGCCGCGTCACGGGTACAGCGCGCGGTGATATCGGGCGCGGTCGCGGAGAATAGATCTTCGTTCCCGTAGGGTGAGCCGTCACGAAACGCGTGCCTGGTCAATCCGTCTTCCACGGTCGCCGAGGCCTGTTCGAGATAACGCGGATAGATAGTGCGAAAGCGCATATCCGGCGCCAGCGAATCATGATGGGCGGCGATCGAGAGAAAGATCCGGTCGATCGGCTGCGCCGTCACTTCGAGATTTGCCGCGCTGACGTGTTTTGGCGGTTCGGGGGGCTCCAGCGAAGGAAATGAGAAGCCGAGATCGACACGTTCCTGCGCTCCGGAGTGCCGCTGGATGTTCATGCGGATCGCTGTTGTCGGCACATTGAAGAGCGTGCCCCCGATGCTGACCGGCAATCGCGCGGGA
>Ga0306925_10006101_pt1 | contig 11164 bp, 5 predicted proteins | sample flu12Cox44000176_FD_203755 | JGI IMG/M metagenome (GOLD analysis project Ga0306925, IMG submission 203755) | Lab enrichment of tropical soil microbial communities from Luquillo Experimental Forest, Puerto Rico - flux8day.12C.oxic.44.000.176 (v2)... | ecosystem: Environmental > Terrestrial > Soil...
ACTGCGGATGATGCGAGCCGAGCTGCAAGAACGGCCGGTGATCGGCGCGTGGGATAAGCTCGTCGACTACTGCAGCGCTCAAATCGCTTACAGCAAGGTTGAGGAGTTCCATCTTCTGTTTCTCGATCGCAAGAACATGCTTATCAAACACGAGCGTCAGCAGCGCGGCACGATCGACCATACGCCGGTCTATACTCGTGAGGTCATAAAGCGCGCGCTCGATCTCGGGGCCTCGGCGCTGATCTTGGTGCACAACCATCCGTCCGGGGACCCGACACCCTCGCAAGCGGATATCGCGGTCACCAGAGACATCGTGAAAGCCTCCGCCCCTCTCGGCATTACGCTGCATGACCACATCATCATCGGCCGTGGTCGGCACGCGAGTCTACGCGACCTCGCTCTGATTTGATGCGTCCGAAGCGGGACCGTAGCCCCGCAGGCGGTGTGAAAGCCTGGTCGAAATCATCGAACTTCGACTAAAATGCAAATAGATTCATGAGCTTGTACTGCACTCATCGAGATGTTCTAACGGATTTTTGACGCGCTCCTGACGCCGTATCGATAAAGCCTTCATGCTGGGAAAACAGCCTGGGTAAGGCCCGGGTGCAGCGTTGTGTATTGGCGGCCCATTTCGCGACCGGTCCATATCTGGTCACGATCGCCGGGCCGCCGATACCGCGCAGACGCCGGCAATGGAGCGGTTATGGAGTTAGCGAGTGCTCAACTCGGCGACCAAAACCCGTGGAGCCGATATGCTCCCATGCTTGGTCTTTCAGGTCTGGCAATATTGTGGGCCGTAGCAGCGTCATTCATCCTGTTCCAACTCCCCCGAGCCGCCGGCGAAGCGCGGCTCGCGAGCCCGCTGCCGCTCGGTTTGCTCGGCTATGGCCTCGGGCTCACTGTCCTATACTTGACACATATTCACCGCACCGCGCGCGCAAATAGACGGCGTGCGGCTGAGCTTGCCGAGACCAGAAATTTGCTTGCTGCCGAGATCGAGGCACGGCAGCGAGCCGAGGCTCGCTTGCGTCAAAACCAGCACGAGCTGAGCGAGGGCGAGACTCGATACCGGACCATCCTGGAGACCACAGACAGCGCCATTATCGTGGCGGACCAACATGGCCGCATCGAGCAATTCAACAAGGCCGCCGAGAGCATGACCGGGTATTGTGCGGCGGAGGTTATTGGCGAGAACATGAGGGTGCTCTTGCCGCCCAACCTGCGGCATGAACACTACCGTTACACCGCGCGCTATCTGTGGACCGTACGAGAATTGGAGGTCTGCCGAAAAGACGGCAGCCTGTTCGCCGCCGAACTGGCGATCGCCGATTGGTGCGCGGGAGGACAACGTCATTTCGTCGGGATGCTGCGCGATCTGACAAGGCAAAAGCAGGAGCAGGTCGAGCGCATGAGACTGGAGGAACAGCTGCATCAGGCCCAAAAGATGGAGGCCATCGGCAGCCTGACCGGCGGGATGGCGCACGATTTCAACAACCTGCTCGGCATCATCATTGGCAATATCGATTTGCTTCGAGATCTGGGAACCGACGACCCAGAGGCTGAAGAGCTCACTCGAAATGTGCTCGATGCCGCATTCCGCGGAGCCGACCTGACGCGCCGGCTGCTTGCCTTTGCTCGGCAGCAGCCGCTCAGTCCTCGGCGGATCGATGTTAACCAGCTCGTGTCGGGGATCATCCGTCTGTTGAGCCGGACGCTCGGCGAGAATATCGAAATCGTGCTCAACCTCTCGTCAGAGATTTCGCCCATCGTAGCCGACCCCGCGCAACTGGAAGCAGCCATTGCAAATCTCGCGACCAATGCGCGCGATGCGATGCCTGACGGCGGACGCCTGGCTGTCGCGACCGCCGATTACCGGTTCGATGGCGATCCTGTTGCTCTGCAACCCGAGCTCGTGGCTGGCCAATACGTGATGATCGAGGTCGGCGACACTGGAACCGGCATGACACAAGAGGTCATGAACCGGATATTCGAGCCGTTTTACACCACCAAGGGGAGGGACAAGGGCACCGGCCTCGGACTGAGCATGGTGTTTGGTTTCATCAAGCAGTCCGGTGGTCATATCAACGTCTCCAGTGAGCCCGGAGTTGGCACGACCTTCCGTCTCTTCCTGCCCCGAGCAACCGAAGACACTGTAGTGACCACCGAGAATGCCGTGGAGCAACTTCTGTGCGGCGGGGGAGAGACCGTTCTCGTAGTCGAGGACAATGACGCCTTGCGCCGCGTTATCCTTCGCCAGCTGAGTTCGCTGGGCTACCGCGCGCTAGAGGCCAAACAGGCTGACGCCGCATTACGAGTCATGGAACAAAAAAGTGTCGACGTGCTGTTGACGGATATCGTCATGCCCGGCGGCAAAGATGGTATCGAACTGGCGCGGCAGGCCCGGCAACGGTGGCCGATGATCGCGGTTATCTTCAGCTCGGGGTTTTCGCCAGCGAGATCGGGTGGTATTGCCGTTTCGCTGCCGCCCGGTACACCACTGCTGAGCAAGCCGTACCGCAAAGAGAACTTGGCAAAAGCAATCCGCGAGGCGCTGTTAAGGGTGCCGGCGGAGGCAGTGTCATCGGGCGACAATGAGTACCGGCCCGAGCCTACTGTGGCTCCGCGTATGAAAATTGCTCCAATACACAGCGCGGCGGCGGCAGGAGAATGACCCCTGGCAACTGGCGTAATCTGCCGGCGATGTTCTTCGGCTGGGCGGCGCGGCTCGGGGACAAGCCATTTCTCTGGGCTAAGCGAGAGGGACGCTACCGTCCGATGAGCTGGGCGGCGGCGGCGCGCGACGTGCGGCGCGCAGCCCTCGGGCTCCTATCGCTTGGGATCGGCCCTGACGATCGCATAGGTCTGATCGCCGAAAACCGGCCGGAATGGGTCATCGCCGATCTGGCGATCATGAGCGTCGGAGCGATCACGGTCCCGGGTTATGTGACCCACACCATCGAAGACCATCGGCATATACTGGCGCATAGTGGCGCATGCGCGGTGATCGTTTCGAAAGCTGCGTCGTCGACCAGCGTTGTTGCGGCGGCCGCGGACGTCGAGAGCGTCCGCACGGTGATCGAAATCGAACCCGCAGTCGGACAGGCGGGATCGGCCGGCCTCTTATCCTGGGAAGAGTTGCTGGCGCGCGGTTCGGACGATCCCGGCGATGTCTCGCAGTCTATTGCCGCAATCGAGCCCGACGACCTCGCATGTTTGATCTACACCTCTGGAGCGGCCGGCGTGCCGAAAGGGGTGATGACGAGTCATCGCAATATTCTCGCGAACTGCCGTGGCCTCCACGCTGTGCTCAAGGTCCTCGGACCTGAAGACGAGGTGTTCCTTAGCTTTCTGCCGCTGTCACACTCCTATGAGCACACGGCGGGGCTAATGTTCCCGGTGTCACTCGGTGCTCAGATCTTCCTTGCCGATGGCGCCGAGGCGCTAGCCACCGACATGCTCGAAGCGCGCCCCACAATTGTAACAGGGGTGCCGAGGCTCTACGAAACGCTACATCGGCGGATCCGCCGCGAAGTCGAGCGCAGGAGCGCGGTCGGACGATTGACGTTCGACCTGACGTTGGCGATTGGACGCAAGCGAGCTTTCGCGCAGCCGGTTGGCTTTGGTGAGCGGCTGCTCGATCGGCTCCTCGACCGGCCCGTGCGCAGCAAATTGCGCCGGCGCTTTGGCGGCCGGCTCAAGGCTATGATCTCGGCCGGGGCACCGCTGAGTCCCGAAATCGGCGGCTTTTTTCTGGCGCTCGGTGTGCCGCTGCTGCAGGGCTACGGACAGACTGAGGCGGCACCGGGGATCAGCTGCAATTCACCGGCGTGGATCAAGATCGACACGGTTGGCCAGCCACTCGACGGTGTTCGGGTGCAGATCGCGGAGGATGGAGAAATATTGGTCGCCGGCGACAGCGTCATGCAGGGGTATTGGAACGATCCGGACGCAACGGCGCAGGTGCTCGACGGCGACTGGCTCAAGACCGGCGACATCGGTGCTCTAGATCATGACGGCTTTATCCGGGTCACCGACCGCAAACGCGACTTCATCAAGACCTCGGGTGGTGAAATGATCTCGCCCGCACGCCTGGAAGGCCTTCTGACCACCGCTCCGGAGATCTCTCAGGCAATGGTGTTCGGCGATCGCCGGCCCTACCTCGTCGCAATCCTCGTGCCCGAGCCCGACTTGATCACCGGCTTGAGACTGCAGAACGGAGAGCTCGACCGCATCACACGAGCGATCGGCGCTGCGGTCGTGCGAGTGAACCAATCAGTCTCGCCGAGAGAGCGGATCCGACGTTTTTTGATCGCGAGCGAACCCTTTACACCCGCCAACGGCCTGATGACCCCAACCCTCAAGATCAGACGCCACGCCATCCGCGGCGCTTACTGCGCGGCACTTGACGCGCTATACGAGCATCCGTCGGCGCAGGCCGCCGACTGAGGTCGCCGAACTCAAGCTCTGAGGAGAGCCGCCATTACCCGCTCGCGCGTCAACGGCAGATCGCGCAGCCGCGCACCCAGCGCGTGGGCGACGGCGTTGCCGATCGCGGCGACTGTCGGCCCGCCCGAGGCTTCGCCGACGCCGAGACAGGGACGATCCGCCAGAGGCTCGACCAGCTCCACGGTTACCTCGGGAACTTCACTGAAGCGCAGCACCGGATAGCTTTCCCAGTCGCGCGAGCTGATCCCATTGGCGTCAAGCCGCACCCCTTCCTTGAGCGCCCAGCTCGCCCCGTGGATGATGCCGCCCTCGAGCTGGTTGAGCGCGCCATCAGGATTGATGACGAGACCCGCATCCGCGGCGCACCACACCCGAGTTAGATGAACCGCCTCGTCGACCACGACCTCGGCTACGATCGCGGCATAAGCGGCCATGTTTTTGTAGCGGGCAAAGGCGATGCCGTGGCCGCGGCCGGTGCCGGCCGGCAAACCGACCCGCCAACCGCTGATCCTTGCGACATGCTCGACGACCGCGCGGGCTCGTGCATCGGTCAGCACCGAGAGCCTGTAAGCGACCGGGTCCTGACCTGCGCGCTCAGCCAATTCGTCCATGAATGACTCGATCGCGAAGACGTTGAGTGTAGCGCCGAGGCCACGCAATGACGACGTGCGCACCGGCGTCTCGGCGATCAGGTGATGGACAATGCGCTTTGCCGGAAAATCGTAGAGTGGCTCGCCATTGCGGGTTCCGGCCCCCGGCGGATATCCCCCATCGACCGCGGGCGGGTGCGGCGGCGGGTCGGGCAGGGCCTCGGCGGCCAGCAGATTGCCGCCGCCCCCCGGCCGACTCGTGTGCCGGCCGCTCCAGATCTCGGTGGTCCAGTCTGTGGGGCGCCCAGATCGGTCGACCAGGGCTTGCGCAGTTACCACCATCGCCGGGCTGACCGGCTCGAAGCCGAATTCCTCTTCGCGCCGCCAGCGCACCCGAATCGGTTTCCCCGGTTGGCGAAAAGCAATGACCGCCGCGTCGGTTGCCGCGTCGTCGGCACCGTTGTGGCCATAGCACCCCGGACCCTGCACGTGCTTGACCGAGATCACCGTCGGATCGAGCTTCAAGGTCCGGGCCAGCGCAGCCCGCAGCGGATAAACGCCCTGCGAATGGGTCCAGACCTGCAGCTTTCCGTCGCGGTATTGGGCGAGCCCGCAGGACGGCGCGACCGAGGCATGCGCGATGTGCATCCTCGTATAGGTTGCGTCGTGTCTCGTCCCGGGCGTCGGCTCGGCGGGCGGAGCCGGGCCGATGGTCCGGTCGATCGAAGGTTGCTGCAGCAGCCACCGCGCCTCCTCCTGGTACGGGTTGATCGGGTCGACCCCGTCCCAAGTGACGTGATTAGGTGCTACGGCTGCGACCGCTTCGACGACTGTCTCGTCGGCACCGAGGATCGCGAGAAAATTACCGCGTCGGACGATCTCGATCGGCCCCTTTGCCGCCCGGCGCAGCGCGGCCTCATCGATGTTGGCGATTGTCGCACCCCGGCGCGGCTGGCGCACGACGCGCGCGTGCACCATGCCGTCGAGCACCATGTCATGGATAAAAGCGCTGCCACCGAACACCTTGTCCGGAAGATCGGTTCGTGAGGCGTTTCGCCCGACGATGCTGTAGTCCCCGACGCTTTTGGTGGGCACCTGGCCGGCGGCGGCGCGCGTCAGATCGACGCCGGCCGCAAGCGACCAGTAATCGTGGGGAGTTGCTTCGCCGCGATGGGTGATTGCACCGTCGCGCACCGCGAGATCGGCGCGCGAATAACCGTGCGAAGTCGCGGCATAGTCGAGGAAGACGGCACGCACTTCGGCGCAGGCCATGCGCAAGGCGACGCCACCGAATTGGATCGACTGGCTGCCCGCCGTATAACCCTCGTTCGGGGTCAGGTCGGTGTCGCCGGTTTGCAGCAGGATGCGCTCGGATGCCACATCGAGCTCTTCGGCGGCGATCTGCAGCATCGCGGTCAGCACCCCCTGGCCGATCTCGACCCGGCCGGTCGAGACCCTGACACGGCCGGGCGACGGAAACCCGACCCACTGATCGAGGCGCGGATTGGCCGCCAGCAGCGGCGGCAATGCCGGCGTGTTCATCGGGCGGCTCCTTCGCGCAGCAGGCGGGCGGCGCGCTCGACGGCGCGCAGGATGCGGACATGGCTGCCGCAGCGGCAGATATTGTCGTCGAGCGCCTCGGCGATCTCAGCGCGAGATGGCGCCGAATTCCGGTCGAGCAGTGCTTGGGCCGAGATCAGGATGCCGGAGAGGCAATAGCCGCACTGACCGGCCTGCTCGTCGAGAAAGGCCTGCTGCAGCGGGTGGGGCCGTTCCGGGGTGCCGAGCCCTTCTATCGTCGTGATTGCCTTGCCGGCGACCGTCGCGAGGGCCTTCCCGCAAGATTTCTCAGGATGGCCGTCGACCAGCACCATGCAGCAGCCACACTGTTCCTGGCCGCAGCCGAATTTGGTCCCGAGAAGCCCCAAGTGATTGCGCAGTATGTCGAGCAGCGGCGTGTCGCCGTCGGCGGTGACGCTGACGGAGCGGCCGTTCACGATCAGAGTGGTTGGTTCCATCGGTATCTTCAACCCAAGTTCGAATCTATACTGCTCGCACAGGATCACCGGGGGAGGCAATGTCCGTTGATGTCGCCGACTGGCTGGGCGGGCTCGGTCTCGGACAATATGCGCCGACCTTCGCGGCCAGCGACATCGACGCCGAGGTCCTGCCCGAACTGACGGCCGATGATCTGACCGGGCTCGGCGTCACGTCGATCGGGCATCGGCGCAAGCTGCTGGCGGCGATCGCCGCGCTTCGTAGTGGAGCTCCGCAGCCCGTCGCCGAGACAGCACCCGAGGCGGCTCCGATCGCCTCCGCGGCTGAGCGGCGCCAGCTGACCGTGATGTTCTGCGATCTGGTCGGCTCGACGCCGCTCTCGACGCGCTTTGATCCGGAGGATCTGCGCGAGCTGATCGGCACCTATCACCGCTGCGTCGCCGACACGGTCGCTCGTTTCGGCGGGTTTGTCGCCAAGTACATGGGCGACGGAGTGCTGATCTATTTCGGCTATCCCGAGGCGCATGAGGACGATGCGGAACGAGCGGTCAGAGCCGGGCTCGCCGTCATCGACGCCGCCGGCAGGCTCACGACGCCGGAACCGTTGAAAATACGGCTTGGGATCGCGAGCGGTCTTGTCGTGGTTGGTGATCTGATCGGCGCGGGGGCGGCGCAGGAACGTGGAGTGGTCGGCGAAACGCCGAACCTCGCCGCCCGGCTGCAGGCGCTGGCCGCACCCGGTACCGTGGTCATTGCCGAAACCACGCGGCGTCAGATCGGCGCGCTGTTCGATCTAGAGGATCTTGGACAGCGGCCCCTGGCCGGGTTTGCCGAACCGCAGCGTGCCTGGCGTGTCACGAGCGAAAGCGGGGTCTTGAGCCGCTTCGAGGCACTGCGCTCTGAGGCGGCGCCGCTGGTCGGGCGCGACGAAGAGCTCGACCTCTTATTGCGGCGCTGGCAGCAGGCAAAGACCGGCGAAGGACGGGTGGTGCTGATCTCGGGCGAGCCGGGGATCGGCAAGTCGCGGCTGACCGCGGCGCTGTCGCAGACGATCCAGAGCGATCAGCACACGCGCCTGCGCTATTTCTGCTCGCCGCATTATCAGGACAGCGCGCTACATCCGTTCATTGCTCAGCTCGAACGCGCTGCAGGATTCGCGCGGGACGACACGGTCGAAGAGAAGCTAAACAAGCTCGAGGTGTTGTTACGGCAATCGGGCGAACGCCCTGCAGAGGCCGCGGGGCCTCTTGCAGATCTGCTCGCGCTGCCCGCTGACGACCGCTATCTGCCTCTTCCGGCGGATCCGCAACGCAAGCGCGAGCTGACCTTGGCCGCGCTCGTTGGGCAGCTCAAAGGACTCGCTGCCCAAAGTCCGGTCCTGCTGATCTTCGAGGACGCGCAATGGGCGGACTCGACGTCACTTGAACTGCTCGATCGCGGTGTCGAGCGCGCGGCCGGATTGCCTCTTCTGGTGCTGATCACGTTCCGCCCGGAGTTCCGGGCGCCGTGGGAAGGTCAGGCGCACGTGTCTTCGCTTTCGCTGAGCCGGCTAGCCCAACGCGAAACGGCAGCATTAGTTGGCGCAGTTGCTGGGGGTCGGCGCCTACCGGCCGAGGTAGTCGATCGGATCGTCGAGCACGCAGATGGCGTCCCGCTATTCATCGAGGAATTAACCACGAGCTTGCTCGAAAGCGGGTTGCTGCGTGAGGACGAAAGTGGCTACGCCCTCTCCGGTCCGTTGCCGCCGCTGGCGATACCGTCGAGCCTGCAAGCCTCGTTGGTGGCCCGGCTGGACCGGCTCGCACCCGTGAAGGATGTAGCACAGATCGGAGCGGTGCTCGGCCGCGAGTTCTCCTATGAACTGCTCGCCGCCGTCGCGCACCACACTGATGACCAGCTCCAACGTGCGTTGGATCAACTCGTCGGCGCCGGCTTGGTCTTCCGCCGCGGGTTATCGCCGCGCCCTTCGTTCATCTTTAAGCACGCCCTCGTTCAGGACGCGGCGTACAGCACGTTATTGCGCAGCCGGCGCCAGGAATTGCATGCGCGCATCGCCCGTGTCATCGAACACCGCTTCCCGGAACGCGCCGAGGAGGAGCCCGAGATCCTGGCGCATCACTACACCCAAGCGGGATTGGCAGACCAAGCGGCGTCTTATCTTGCGCAGGCGGGCCGAAGAGCCCTGGATCGTTCCGCGATGGTCGAGGCGGCGTCACTGATCACCAAGGCCCTCGCTCTGATAGCGGAGCTGCCCGAGAGCGCCGAGCGCGCTAGACGAGAGCTGGATCTGCAGACCGCACTCGGTCGCGCCCTGACGGCCACCATGGGCTATGCGGCGACCGAAACGGGGGAGGCCTACGCCCGGGCGCGCCGGCTTTGTGAAAATCTCGGCGATACGACAACTTTGCTCCGGGTCGGCTACGGTCAGTACCTGTACCACCTCATTCGCGCCGAGACTGACGAATGTCAAAAGGTTGCGGGCGAGATCTTGTCCTTCGCCGAGAAAACGGGGAGCGATGAAGCACGTATCCTCGGACACCGGACACTGGGCGTTAGCTTGTTCGAGCTTGGAAGGCTAGCGGCTGCCAGGGATCAGCTGGAGCTTGCCGCCAATCTCGTCGAGGATCGTCAGCGGCAAGGGATGATCACTCGTGGGGATGCCGGGATCGTGGTCCCGGCGTGGCTCGCCTTTGTCCTTGCATTTCAGGGACATCTCGATCGTGCGCGTCGTACGCGTGATCTGTCGGTCCGTGAGGCGCACTCGTCAACCTCGCTTCACAGCCGCGCGTTCGGCTTGGCCTTCGCAGCCGGCACGACCTGCGTGCTCCGAGAATTTGAAGACTTGCTCTTGCGGGCGGATGCCATTTGCGCCCTCGCGAGCGATCTCAATTTTCCGTTCATGTTGGCGTGGGGCTTGGCATTCCGTGGGATAGCCAAACTGCATTCCGACAAAGCCAACGGCGAACAGGCGGCAGGCGAGGGGTTGGCCTTGTACCGCTCGACCGGATCGAAGTGGGCGTTGCCGTTCTGGTTGGGATCATACGCCGGCGTTCAACGACAAGGCCCAGATAACGGCATTGCTGCAGTTCAAGAAGCGCTGGTCGAGGTCGAGGCAACGGGCGAACAATGGTACGAGGCAGAGCTATACCGCTTGCGAGGCGACTCCGCTTGGTGCGGGCCAAACCACGACGACCGGGGGGCCGAGATTGATTTTCACACAGCGCTGCGGATTGCGGCCGAGCAAGGGGCGCGATTGCTGGAGCTGCGCGCTGCGACGAGCCTCGCCCGATTGTGGGGCGAGCAGGGCCGGCGAGGTCGAGCGCGTGATCTGCTCGCGCACGTCTACGGCTGGTTTACCGAGGGCTTCGATACCGCGGATTTGAAGGACGCAAAGGCGCTGCTCGATCAGCTGGCGTGAAGCAGGGATTTGCGGTGATGGAGATAGGAGCCTGGCTACGAAGTCTCGGTCTTGAACGCTACGAGCCCGCGTTTCGCGACAACGAGATCGACTGGGAGGCGTTGCCGAAGCTCACTGCGGAAGATCTCAAGGATCTTGGCGTAGTGTTGGGTGGCCACCGCTGGCGCTTGCTCGACGCGATCGCCGGGCTCGGCTCGGCGGAAGCGCCACCGGCGGCCATCCCCGCTCCCGCTTCCGCCGCCGAGGCGGAGCGGCGTCAGCTGACGGTGATGTTTTGCGATCTGGTTGGTTCGACGCCGCTGTCGACCCGCTTTGATCCCGAGGATCTGCGCGAGATCGTCGGCGCCTATCACCGTTGTGTGGCCGACACCGTCGGCCGCTTTGGCGGTTTTGTCGTGAAGTATATGGGCGATGGGGTGCTCGTTTATTTCGGCTATCCCGAGGCGCATGAAGACGACGCCGAGCGCGCGGTCCGCGCTGGGCTCGCGGTCATCGACGCGGTCGGCCGGCTTGCCACACAAGAGCCGCTGAACGTTCGGATCGGCATTGCCAGCGGCCTCGTCATCGTTGGCGATCTGATCGGTACGGGTGCCGCGCAGGAGCGCGGCGTGGTCGGCGGGACGCCAAACCTCGCCGCCCGCCTGCAGGCGCTGGCCCGGCCGGGCACCTTGGTCATTGCCGACAGCACCCGGCGACAGATCGGCACCTTGTT
>Ga0306925_10006102_pt1 | contig 11163 bp, 11 predicted proteins | sample flu12Cox44000176_FD_203755 | JGI IMG/M metagenome (GOLD analysis project Ga0306925, IMG submission 203755) | Lab enrichment of tropical soil microbial communities from Luquillo Experimental Forest, Puerto Rico - flux8day.12C.oxic.44.000.176 (v2)... | ecosystem: Environmental > Terrestrial >...
AAGTCTACGAGCCTTGGGGGTGCGACCGGCCATGGGGCGCGCTCGCATTTCCGCAAAATTCCACAAACATTTTTTGTTCTCGGGGGAGGGGGACGGGGAGGGGGAGGGGTGAAGAAGAGGATCGAAGCTAATGTCCATTTCTAACGATTTGCGTTTGGAGTATTGGCCGCTGGATCGCCTCATCCCGTCCGCACGCAATGCACGGACCCATAGCCCCGCTCAGGTTGCCGAAATCGCCGGTAGCATCCGAGCTTTTGGATTTTCCAATCCTATCCTCGTTGGTGCCGACGGCGACATCATTGCAGGTCATGGCCGGCTTGCTGCCGCTCGGCAACTTGGCCTGACCCAAGTGCCAGTGGTTGTCTTGACCGGACTGACCGACTTGCAACGCCGTCAACTGCTCCTTGCGGACAATCGCATCGCTCTTAACGCCGGCTGGGATCTCCAGATGCTCCAACTCGAGCTCAAGGACCTGACCACCCTCGGTGCTGACTTGGCAGCCTTGGGGTTCACAACTCAGGAGCTCGCACAGGCGCTGGCGCCACCGCGTCGCACAGGCCTAACGGACGAGGACGAAATTCCGGAGCTGTCGGAGAACGCCGTCACCACCTTCGGAGATATCTGGTGCGCGGGCCCTCACCGAATAGCCTGCGGCGACTGTACGGACGCCAACGCGATTTCCAGCCTGCTCGCCGGCGTTACGCCCCACCTCATGGTGACTGACCCTCCCTATGGCGTCGATTACGACCCGGCTTGGCGCCACCGCGCAGGCGTCAACCAGTCCGTTCGACGCGGCAAAGTCCGCAACGACACGCAAGCAGACTGGGAGCCGGCATGGGCTCTCTTTCGAGGCGACATAGCCTATGTCTGGCATGGAGCCTTGCACGCTACCACTGTCGCCGAAAGTCTGCGCCGCCAGGGCTTCGATATCCGCGCTCAGATCATATGGGCGAAGGAGCGGCTCGTGCTCGGGCGCGGTGATTACCATTGGCAGCACGAGCCCTGCTGGTACGCCGTGCGATCGAAAGGTTATTGGACCGGCGATCGGAAGCAAACGACGCTTTGGAGTATTCCGAGCGGCAACCAGGATTCCGAGACCTCCCACAGTACGCAAAAGCCTGTCGAGTGCATGCGCCGGCCCATGCAGAACAACAGCAGTTCTGGCCAAGCAGTCTACGATCCGTTTCTGGGCAGTGGGACAACCCTCATCGCGGCTGAGACGATCGGCAGAGCCTGCTTTGCCATGGAGTTGGAGCCAGCCTTGGTCGACGTCGCGGTGCGGCGATGGGAGGCTTTCACGGGCAAGAAGGCAGCTCTCCTCAGCAATGGCCGGCTGTTCGAAGCCGTCGCCGCCGAACGTCTAGCTGCGCCTGAGGGCGCTATCCGCGAGCCTTGCAAAGGGCCCGCCGAGCAGAACCATCCAGAATGATCGGAGATCACCGTGGCAAAACACCGCGAGCCTAAATCCCAGAAGGAAACATCGGGCAATTCGGAAAGCCGAGAACTTGCAAAGGAAGAACCAAAGGCCATTCCCGTCGTTGAGTGTCCGCCGGAGCTTGGTCCTGTTGCGCGACAAGAATGGGACCGGATCGCTGGCGCACTCACCGCAGTAGGGCGGTTGACCGTTTTAGATCGCGCTCTTCTGGCAGCGTATTGCAACGCATATGCTCAATGGCTCGAGGCCGTGGAGGCACTTGAGAAATACGGCGCCGTGATGAAATCGCCGTCCGGCTATCCAGTTCAATCGATATACGTTTCCATTGCAAATCGGCAAGTGGAAATCATGATAAGAATTGCTGCTGAATTTGGCTTTACGCCTGCCAGCCGCAGTCGCCTTCCAACGACATCCAAAAGCGATCCGTGGCTCGATATTCCACGCTTGGAAGATTTTGATTTCAAAGAGCTATGAGACTCGCCAACCCGCGCATGGCTTCCAACCATTCGCGAGCCCATGCTTGGGGTCAGCCGTAGCACTCGAGAAGTCGGGCAAAATTAATGGAAGCGATATGAACAGCGGACCAGTAGCGATAGACTTGGGTTTAATCGCTAAACAAGCTAGGAAAAGCCATGTCCGATGAAGAACTGAAAGCTGAACTCGAGCGCCTCCGCAACGAAAACGCGGCCCTAAAAAAGGGGGCGTCTTCCGGTATCCGCATGAAGGTAAGCGAAAAGGGAGCACTCTCGATCTACGGCATGGGGCGCTTTCCCGTGACCCTGTATAAAGAACAGTGGCTGAAGCTGCTAGACATGTCGGCTGACATTCGCGCGTTCATTGCTGCGAACGAAGCGCAGTTGAAGGCGAAGGATTAAAGAATCGCGCTGACTATGAAAATCAGTGATTCGAAGTTGGTATCAGGTTTCTGAAACCCCAGCCGTCATCCCGCAGCCTCGCGCGTCGCCTCGTAGCGGTGTTGGGATGCGATCCTCATGATGTCCGAAGACCAGCGTCCATAGCCATGGCGTTCCCACGGGCGCTGCGGCGGCTCGCATGATCCTAGCCGCGCCGTCTGGCCTATGGTGGTCGCGCGCTTGACAATTCCTCCCGCTATCCCCAAATAATTCACGATTGGTTCATAAATATCGGCGTGTAGTCGGCAGCCACTGAACCGATCAGCTCCAGAAAATTGTGAGCATTTCCTCGGGGGACCATTCTCCACTGCGAATACAAGAATTCGTTTGTTGGGCGGCTCGGCCGCAAACGGTGGCGTACATGCCACCAGCACTGGTGCTCGTGCTTCGTGTGCCGCATCGAGCATATTTCACCTGCCATTACGAAGGAGTGAGCCATGCAGAATGGCCCAAAGACAGTCATGAGTAGGCGCCAACCCAAACCGGCAGCGTCATTTGCTGCCCGCTCAATGCGGTGGACCTCGAGTGCCGCCCGCCCAGACCTGAAGGGCTCTCAAAACGCGCAAAGAAGCTATGAGCGGTATCTCGCGCTGGCCCGCGCTGAAGCCCAGTCCGGCAATATGATCGGGGCGGAGAACTACTACCAGCACGCTGAACATTATTTCAGATCGATGTCCTCGGAGCGAGGAACGACATAGGAGCTGAGTTTGCAGGAAAGAAAGCTTTTAGAGCATCACGAGACCGAGTTGTGCAGCCCTAGCCACCGCTTCGGTCCGACTGTCCGCATTGAGCTTGGCGAGAATGGCGGCGACGTGAAACTTAGCGGTGTGGAAGGAGATTCCCAGCCGACGTGCGATGGCTTTGTTGGAGACGCCGTCTGCCATCGCAGCAAGTACTTCGAGCTCGCGGGGGGTTAGCCGTGCGCGGTCTGCGTCATTGTCGTCAAGTAACTCACCAACAAGCGAGGCTCCGCTGAGCAGCATTGGAAGGAGCTCGCTCGGCAAGCAGCTGTTCGAGGCTTCGGCGCATTGCCGGATCGATCGAAAAAATCGCGATAGCGACCATTTTTCCTTGGCCTGCCCGCCGCATGGTGGTGCCATTGGGCAACCACCTAAGCCACGGGCCGCTCGCCGATGACAACCTTGAGCGTCGTGGGAGCGCCGCCACGTAACAGTCCCAGATCGACGGTGTTGCCGATGCTGTCCGAACCGAGGAATCGCATGACTTCGCGCACACGATCGACCGGTTTTGCGTTCCAGGTCGTGACGATGTCCCCCACGAGCAGTCCGGCGCGCGCGGCCGGTCCATCTGGATCAATGCTAGCAACGAGAATACCCCGCCCGGAACCGGAGGGCTGCGCGCCATTGGATGGACGTCCAAGCCGTGCAGGTTGCAGGCCGGCGCCGAGATATCCCCGAAAAACGTGGCCTTTCGCCAAGAGCTGATCGACGACACGGTCGATTGTCGACGTCGGAATGGCGAGCGCGCGGCGACGCGGTCCGAGGACGGCCATGCCGACTACGCGTCCCTGCACGTCGACGACCGCGCCTCCCTCCGCGGCCGGGCTGAGTGCCAAATCAAGGCGGATGAGACTGTCGATAGCTCCGCCGCGAAGACTGCGCCAAGCCGGTCCCGCGATGGCAACGATGCCGAGGCTAGCGATCGGCGCACCTTCGTGATTTCCGATTGCCAGGACGACGTGACCCGGGCGCAGCGATGCCGCGTCGGCCGTCGGCGCCGCCGGCAACCCGTCCGGCTGGAAGCGCAGCACGGCGACGTCAGTGCTGGGATCCCGCCCTGCGAGCGAGGCCGCGACTACGCGACCTCCTGGAAGCGCAACCTTGATGTCCTCGTCTCGCTCCAGAACTTCTTCAGCGGTGACGATAACGCTGGAACGCCAATGGATGCCGCTTGAGGGCCATCGGCCACCGCCGTGAACAGCGACGATGCTGCTTGCGCTACGCTCGACGACCTGCGCGGCAGCATTAGAAAACGCGATAAGAGGATTGGTGGGTTCGGCCATGAGCAATCCCTCCGAATTGGTGCATGGCCGAGATATGGCATCGCCGCGGAGTTGCTGCTACTGGCCATATGGCCAGGACGAAGGCGCTCGCGTCGCTTCCGCTCGCCTGTCACGAATCGGCAGGCCGAAATAATGATGCGAATTGCTTTCGAGTTCGGCTTCACCCCGGCGAGCCGCAGTCGTATCTTTTCGTATTCGCAAAAAAATTCGATGTTATTGGAAATCGTGGACAAACCTTATGATGAAAGTTCAGGATGGTGAATTCGCGGAGCTGCCGCCGTTTGGACCGACCGCCAATACCGTCTGGCAATACCGGCCATTGTTAGTCGGGAAGCAGATTGGTGGGTTGAGGGGATCGCCATGCTGCCGGTCATGACGCCGCGAACCGAGAAACTAGCCGCGCGCATCACGGCCTTCATGGACGAGCAACATCTATCCGGCCGAGCCGGTATTTCAGCGGCAGCTCGAGAGCGCGGCCGACCGCTGGGACGAGCTTCCCGGCATGGCGGAGCTCAAGGCGAAGGCGAAGGCTGCCGGCCTCTGGAACCTGTTCCTGCCCAAGCGCCACTATCCTGACGCGCTGAGCAATCTCGAATACGCACCGCTATGCGAAATTATGGGCCGCTCGCCGATTGGTTCCGAGCCGTTCAACTGCTCGGCCCCCGATACCGGCAACATAGAGACGCTCATCCTTTACGGCAGCGAGGAGCAGAAGCGCCGTTGGCTCAAGCCGCTGATGGACGGCGAAATCCGCTCCTGCTTTGCGATGACGGAACCGGCGGTCGCCTCGTCGGACGCCACCAATATCCGCACTGAGATCAGGCGCGACGGCGACCATTACGTCATCAACGGCCGCAAATGGTGGGCGTCGGGCGCAATGGACCGGCGCTGCGAGATTGCAATCGTCATGGGGCTGACCAATCCGGAGGCGGAGCCACACAAACGCCAGTCGATGGTGCTGGTGCCGCTCGCTACGCCGGGCGTCAATGTCGTGCGCGCATTGAGCATATTTGGCTACGACGACGCGCCGCACGGCCACGCCGAGGTGATCTTCGAGAACGTGCGGGTGCCGGTCACGAACATCCTGCTGGGGGAGGGGCGCGGCTTCGAAATCGCGCAGGGCCGGCTCGGGCCCGGCCGCATTCACCATTGCATGCGGCTCATCGGCGTTGCCGAGCGGGCGCTCGAGACCCTGTGCCAGCGTGCGCTCAGCCGTCATGCCTTCGGCCGCAATATCGCGGACCATGGCGTCATCCGCCAATGGATCGCGGAGTCGCGCATGGAGATCGACCAGGCGCGGCTGTTGACGCTGCGTGCCGCGCACATGATGGACACGGTCGGCAATAAGGGTGCCCGCGCCGAGATCGCAATGATTAAGGTGGTGGCCCCGAACATGGCGCAAAAGATCATCGACCGCGCCATCCAGGTCTGCGGCGGAGCTGGCGTCAGCCAGGATTTTCACCTCGCCTATGCCTGGGCGCGTACGCGGGTGCTGCGCCTGGCCGATGGTCCTGACGAGGTTCATCGCGAAACCATCGCGAAGCAGGAATTGCGCAAATATCTGTCCAACGCGAACCGCAAGCGCCATGGCGAGTGACGGCAATCAGGGCGAGGAGGCGCTGCCTGAAACCATTCCGGTGCGGGAGGCGCATCGCTTCGACACCGCACGGCTGCAGGGTCTGCTCGCGCAGCGTCTGGGCGCGCGCCTCGCCGAGATTCGCCAGATGCGCGGCGGCCAATCGAATCCGACATTTCTCGTGGTCACCGACCAGGCCGAATATGTGCTGCGCAAGCAGCCGCCGGGCAAGCTTCTGCCTTCCGCCCACGCCGTCGACCGCGAGTTCCGCGTGCTGTCGGCGCTCGCCAAAACCGACGTGCCGGTACCGCGCCCGGTCCTGTTCTGCGACGACCGCGAGGTGATCGGGACGCCGTTCTATCTGATGGAGCGCCTCAAGGGCCGCATCTTTTGGTCCCCCGCGCTGCCGGGGCTTGCGCGCGAGGTGCGGCGGCCGATCTATCTCGGCATGAACGACGCGCTGGCGCGGCTGCATCTGGTCGATTGGCGGGCGGTCGGGCTCGCCGAATTCGGCCGGTCCGGGAACTACTATATGCGCCAGATCAACCGCTGGACGCAGCAATGGCAGAACTCGAAGACGCGCGAAAACCCGTCGATCGACCGTCTGTCCGAATGGCTCTTGCAGCATATTCCGCCGGGCGACGAGACCACCATTTGCCACGGCGATTTCCGGCTCGACAACATGATCTTTCACCCGAACGAGCCGCGGGTGATCGGCATTCTCGATTGGGAGTTGTCGACGCTCGGCCACCCGCTCGCCGATCTGGCCTACAACTGCGTCTGCTACAACATCTCGCCGGATCACTATAAGGGGCTGCTCGGCTACGACCTCGATGCGCTGGGCATCCCGAGCCAAGATGAATATGTCCGTGCCTATTGCGAGCGCACCGGACGCAAGGACGGCATCACCCAATTCCACCTTGCCTTCGCGCTCTTCCGCATCGCCGTCATTTTGGAAGGTGTCTTGGCGCGGGCGAAGGCCGGCAACGCCGCGAGCAGCGAGGCCGAGCAGACGGGATCGCGCGGCCGCGCACTTGCCGACTGCGGTTGGGAATTGGCGCGCTCATAACGCGCCTGTATTCGTCACATTGTTTGCGAACTAGCGCGGCAAAGTACGTGCCGTATGTCGCGACCGGATAGAAAGGGTACCGCCACGTTCGCGTTGGTGCCGGACATCGATGTCACATCCTCACCAACAGCGCGTTAATCGCAGGAGCGTTGCCGGGATACGGGACGAAGGTCATATAATGAAGTGAGCTGTTACGGTGATTCCCGGCGTCACGTCTCACGCGGCTGGCGCGCTGGCAGTGATCCGCTATGCCAAAATCCATGGCACCAAACATCGGCCCTGGCTCAGAGCATTGTTGGCGCGGCGGCCAACGAAGGTTGCCGCGATCGCGCTCGCCAATAAGATTACAAGGATGGCTTGGGCCATCATGGCCAAAGGTGAACGCTACAAGAACCCGTCGCACTCGCGGCATAAATAAGATCGCGCCCGATGCCAGTTGGCCTGCGGTGCCTTGATGCTGCACCGACGCGCGTCGCCTATCGCCTGATTCAGCGCGGAACGGATGCCGCATGCCCGCAATGCCGATGAGCCGTACGATCCCTGGCCTGCTCGACGAGCTGGCGGCACGCTTCCCAAAGCGAGAGGCGCTGGTGGGGGGCGGGCGGCGCTACACCTATGCAGCGCTGCGCGAGGAGGTCCGCGCCTTCGCAAAAGGGCTGCACGCGCTAGGAGTCCGAAAGGGTGACATGGTCGCGATCCTCATGGGCAACAAGCCCGAATGGATCATCGCGGACCTCGCGATCTGCTCGCTCGGCGGAATCATGGTCGCAGTCAATACCTGGGTCACAACCCGCGAGCTCGGCTACGTCCTCGCACATTCCGACGCGACCACGCTGATCGCAAGCGACCGTTTTCTCAAATACGACTACTTCGCAATGCTCGAGGACCTCGAGCCGCTTGTGCATTCGACGCCACGGCTTGAGCTGATCATCCATGTGGGCGCGCGCTCGTACCGTAGCTCCATTTCGTTCGACGATGTCTACGCGCGCGGCGACACGGTGCCGGACACTGAGATCGAGCGCGCTACGCATGCCATCGACCCGAAGGACGTCGCCTATCTTCTTTACACATCGGGCTCGACCTCAACGCCAAAGGGCGTGCAGCTTCAGCATTACGCGCTGATCGAAAACATGTGGCAAATCGGCGAGCGCATGCATGTCACCGAGCACGACCGGCTCTGGCTGGCCGTATCACTGTTCTGGGGGCTCGGCTGCGAGAATGCATTGTTCAATCTGCTGACCCACGGCGGCTGCGTGGTGCTGCAGGAAAGCTTCGATGCCGGCGAGGCGTTGCGGATCATCGGCGCAGAGCGCTGCACGCTGTTCTACGGGACTCCCAACATGGCGCAGGCGCTCAACGAGCACGCCGACCGACAAAAACACGATCTATCGAGCCTGCGTTCAGGTGGCACGGTCGGCACGCCCGAACAGATCAAGCGCATCGTCGATCTTGGCGCCCGCGAGATCTGCAACATCTACGGCCTAACCGAAACCTATGGGAACTGCACCGTTACCGATGCGGCCGAGCCGTTGGACATTCGGCTTGCCAGCGTCGGGAGCCCGCTTCCCGGTGTCGACCTGCGCATCGTGGATCCCGAGACGGGCAAAACACTGCCGCAAGGCGAAGTTGGCGAAATTCGCGTCAAGGGCTACGTGACCGTCGGTTATTACAAGGATGCAGACAAGAATCGCGCCGCCTTTGATACTGACGGCTATTTCATTACCGGCGATCTTGGCTTCCTCGATGCCGAGGGCCGACTGTATTTTCGCGGGCGCATCAAGGAAATGATTAAGACTGGCGGCATCAATGTTGCTCCAGTTGAGGTCGAAGAGACGCTGATGGCGCATCCGGCCGTCAAGCTCGCATGCGTTACCGGCGTTCCAGATCCGCGACGGGACGAGGTGATCGCCGCGGTCATCGTCTGCCGGTCGGGGCAGAGCGTCGAAGAAGCCGACCTTCTGGCGCATTGCCGCAGCCAGCTTGCGGCCTATAAGATTCCGCGCCTGATGAAGTTCGTCAGCGAAGCGGAGCTGCCGTTGACGGTCACTGGCAAGCTCCAGAAGAATCGGTTGGCAGACTTCTTCACGCGCGGCGGCTGAAATCAAACGGCGGGCAAGTGATGGCCGAAATTGCATGTGTCGCGCACACCCAGGATATCCTCGGCGAGGTTCCGCGCTGGCATCCGATCGAGCGGGTGCTCTATTGGATCGACGCATTCAAACCTGCCATTCATCGGCTCGACCCCGCGACCGCAGCACTCGAAAGTTGGACACCGCCGGAAAAGCTCGGCTCGTTTGCGCCGCGCGTTGGCAAAGGGTTGTTGATTGCCGGACGGGGCGGTCTCGCTCACTACGATCCGGCAAGCAGAAGGCTCGATCGCATCATCGATCCGGAGGCCGGCGGCGCGGTCAACATCCTCAATGACGGCCGCTGCGACCGGCGCGGGCGATTTTGGGTCGGTTCCATGAGCAAGACGATGGAGCGCGCGAGCGGCCGCCTCTATCGACTTGAACGCGGACATCTGGACACCGTCGACCAAGGCATCTGGGTCGCCAACGGCGTGTGCTGGAGCCCGGACGACACCCGGATGTATTTTGCCGACAGCCATGTGAGGACCATCTTCGTCTACGACTTCGATCTCGCTGCGGGAAGGATCGGTCCGCGCCGCGTGCTTGCGACCATGGACGATCGGCCCGGCGTGCCCGACGGCTCGTCGGTCGATGCCGAAGGCTTTATCTGGAACGCGGTATTCGACGGCGGCTGCGTGGTGCGCTATGCGCCGGACGGACGCATTAGCCGGACGGTGCAATTGCCGGTCAGCCGACCAACTGCTTGCACGTTCGGCGGCGCCGATCTTGCGACGCTTTACGTCACGACGGCGCGGTTTCGCCTTGCGCCGGACAAGCTCGCCGCCGAAGTCCATGCCGGTGGACTGCTGGCGCTGGACGTCGGGGTTAAGGGTTTGCCGGAGCCGCTTTATTCCGGCTGAGGTCTCATGGCTCCACGATGCGAAAGCCGTGCAAGGTCAGTTCCTCGTCGATATCGTCGAAGACGACTTCGACACGTTGACCGATCTGGATCTTTCGATCGCCGCTGCCAACGACGCGCGATGTGAGCCGTGGCCCCTCGTCCAGCTCGACCTGCACGACGTTGTATGGCGTTTCATCCTTGAACGCCGGGAACCATGCCTTGTGAACCATCGTCCAGGTACAGATGCGCCCGAGGCCAGAAGCCGCCTGCCAAGCGATGTCGTCGGAGAAGCAGAACGGGCAGACCGGCCCAGGCGGCAGATGCGGCTTGCCGCACGCACGGCAGGTCGGCAGCATCAGACGATGCGCGCGACAGCCGCGCCAGAATGGCTCGTTGTCCGGGCTGATGCGCGGGCGCGGCTTTTCATAGGCGCAGATTGCCAATGCCGCGGTGCTGCAATGGGGCACCGCGTGGGGCGATTCGTTCATGGCTCGCCCCGGCGGCGCCGCGCAATTGACTGACCATTTCGCAAATCGAGTTCCATCCGGCGACATGGCCTTCCGACAGGAGGCCGCCCGACGTGTTGATGGGCAGCGCGCCGCCGAGTTCGATCCGTCCGCCCTGGACCCATGCCGCAGCCTCGCCCGCCCCGCAATAGCCGAACCGCTCGAGCGCGAATATGACGAGTGGCGAGAAGGCATCATAAGTGTAGAAGCCCTGCACGTTCTCGCGCGCCACGCCGGCTTGCGCGAACACTTCGAGGTCGATCGGACGATTGGCCGAGCGGCGGGCAGACTGCTGATTGATGCCGAGACTGCGCGGGGCGAAGATGAACTCGTCGCGGCCGGAACGAGTTCCTTGCATGCCAATGACGCGGACAGGTTTCTGGCGCAAATCCCGCGCGCGGTCGCCGCGCGCGATGAGGACTACCACCGCGCCGTCGCTGATCAGGCAGCAATCGAACAGTCGCAGTGGATCGACCACCATCCGCGCCGATTGATGCGCCGCAAGGGTAAGCGGTTCCTTCATGATCGCACGCGGATTCTTCAGTGCATGGTTGCGCATCGCAATCGGCACCGCGGCAAGCTGGTCGCTCGTCGCGCCGTAGAGATGCATGTAGCGCTGCATGGCGATTGCGGCGCCGCCCGCCGGCGCGGTGAGTCCATAGGGCGGAGC
>Ga0306925_10006103_pt1 | contig 11162 bp, 16 predicted proteins | sample flu12Cox44000176_FD_203755 | JGI IMG/M metagenome (GOLD analysis project Ga0306925, IMG submission 203755) | Lab enrichment of tropical soil microbial communities from Luquillo Experimental Forest, Puerto Rico - flux8day.12C.oxic.44.000.176 (v2)... | ecosystem: Environmental > Terrestrial >...
TCCGCTCCCCCGATGCCACTGCGGCCATCGTGCCCACCCGTCTTCAGCGCATCTGGGAGAAGGACAACAAGAAGGAGTCGCTTCTTTGGGAGATGGGATCCATGGGATCGGTCACTGGCGATTGCTTCGTCAAGGTGGCCTACGAGGAGCCATGGGTGGACCCGTCCGGGATGCCGCACCCTGGGCGGGTCCGTATCCTCCCCTTAAATAGTGCCTTTTGCTTCCCAGAATGGCATCCTCACGATAGAAAACGATTGATCCGGTTCAAGCTGAAATATAGATTCTGGGGGACAACTCAAGAAGGAACGAGGCAGGTTTTTACGTACTGTGTGGACGATAGAACCGAAATACTGACACGAACTGGCTGGAAGCATTACACAGATTTACGGATCGGTGATGAATGCTTGGGGCTGGACCCTCGCACTGAGGAAATCGTCTGGCAGCCAGTAAAGAAGGTCAACGTCTTCGACTTCCGGGGTGACTTGGTGCGCTGGAAGGGCGAGAGGATCGACGCTCTCTCCACCTGGAACCATCGGTGGCTCTACCGTGGCCGTGGGCAGGACCAGGGTCTTCAGTTCAAGGTTACGGCTGAGTTCTGGAATCGCTCTGGCGATCTGGTATGTGCTGGTGGTGATCCTGTCTGCTTCTCCGAGACTCCGATTTACTCTGATGCTTTCGTGGAGTTGTTGGGCTGGGCGCTGACTGATGGTCATTATGCCAAGGGTGGGCATCTCATCATCTCCCAGTCCAAACGGGCCAACCCTGAAAACTGCGAGCGGCTCCAGGCTCTGGTGCAGGCGTTCTCATATCTGGGTACTACCAGTGTGTACGGCCCCAGAGAGAACGGGATCTGTCAGTTCTACTTCGCTCGCCCTATCTGTGATCTCTTGAAGGCAGTCGCTCCCCCCGGTGGGTTACGAGGTGGGGCAGGGCAGCCCAGCATCGAGTGGTTGTCTGATCTGACTGTTGAGCAGGCGCAACTGCTTCTACAGACGATGTACTACGGCGAAGGCGATCATGGTGAGTCCCGCCAGACTCTTAGCTGGGGCCAGAAGGATCCGGTTCGGACTGATTTCTTTTTGGCCTTGGCGGCGATGCTCGGCTACTCAGTTCGTAGTCGGTATCGGGCCGACCAGGACATCCACACCATCACTATCTACGGCAAAGGGGAAGGATCGACCACGGTTCAGTCCCTGAAGCAATCGGCTGAGTGGTACGAAGGCAAGGTCTGGTGCCCCTCGACTGACACGAAAACCTGGCTGGCCCGTCGTAACGGATCGGTTTACTGGACCGGAAATACGGAGCTACTGACCGAGAACCGGGTCGAGGAGTACGTCAACGACGAACTGATCGACGCCAGGGAAAATCCGCTCGGTGAGATCCCCATCGTCCACATCTCCAACCTGCCCATCGCGTCGTCACCTTGGGGCATGCCCGACATCCAGGACATCACTATCCTGAACCGCACCTACAACGAGGTGGCGACCGACATCACCGACATCGTGAACTACCACGCCGCCCCGGTGACGGTAGTGATCGGTGCGAGGGCCTCCAACCTGGAGAAGGGTTCGCACCAGACCTGGAGCATCCCCAACAAGGAAGCCAAGGTGGAGAACCTGCTCTTCGATCCTCGTGGCATCGAGGAGGCCATCAAGCTGCTGGAAGTGCTCAAGCGGGCCATGCACGAATTAACCGGAATTCCGGTCACGGCCCTGGGAGAAGAGCAGGCCATCTCCAACACGTCGGGCGTAGCCCTGGCGATCCAGTACCAGCCCCTCATGAACCGCTTCCACCTGAAGGCCACCCAGTACGGGGAGGGCTTCGCAGAGGTCAACCGCCTGGCGCTCAAGACGCTGTTCATGAAGGAGCCGGAGACCCTCACCTGGAACGACACCTGGGATCCGCCCATGCGGGACGACTCGCTCCCGATGCTCGATCCCATGGACCCAGTGACCTACGAGAACACGGTCCACTTCCAGCCGCCGCTCCCAGTCGACAAGCTGGTGCTGCTCAACGAGCTACAGGTGAAGATGGCTCTTGGCCTGGAATCCAAGCGCGGTGCTCTGGAGGAACTGGGTGAGGAGTTCCCAGACGAGAAGCTCCAGGAACTGTTCAAGGAGCTACTGGACGACTCAGAGCAACAGGCGGCGCTGGAGGTGCTCAAGGCCCAGGTCGCCTCTCTCATCGTCAACATGACCGGCATGGTCAGCCCCGAAGGCCCTCAGCCGCTCCCACCACCGCCGGCTGGCAATGGCAAGGGCAAGAACGGTAACGGTGGGGTCAAGTCTGCCGGCGGGCCCCAGGTCAACACCGCCCCCACGGCCAAGATCGCCACAGCCCCAGGTCTGAATCTCAAGGACAACGTTGACGTGGCGAAGATGTACCAGCGGATCGTGACCCTGGCTCATGGCACCACCATTCCGCAGCGTCGTGTGCCAGAGGAGGACGAGAGCTAGTGCGTAATCCTCAGGGTCGATTCGTGAAGCTCACCCATGATGACTTCCTGGCTCGCTTGGACAGAAGCGGTGAGTGCTGGATTTACACCGGTCCTCATGATCGTGATGGCTACGGCAAGTTTGGTCGTAACCGACATGCCCACGTCTACGCCTACCAACACTGGGTCGGATCAGTACCTGAAGGCTGTGAGATCGATCACAAGTGCCGGGTCCGGGACTGCTGTAACCCCGATCACCTCCAAGCCGTCAGTCACAGGGTGAATGTTCTGTTGGGAGAGAGTCCTTCGGCCGTGCATGCTCAGAAGACTCATTGTCTTCGTGGTCATGAACTACCCAGGACTAGGGATAAGAGGGGAGAGCGGGTCTGTCAGCAGTGCAACACAGAGGCCGTTCGTAGGTATAGGGCAGGGAAGACTTGACCTCACCTGAGAACCTCAACGACTCCCAGTTCGGTCCGATGAAGCCGTACTACCCCCATCGGGGCAGTCCCGAGAAGCGTGCCCAGCCAACTCAGGGCAAGCTCTTCCAGGAGGGGCCACCCCAGACAGCCGCCCGTTATCCCAGGGGCTACACACCAGGGCGTATGCAGGAGGTTCGGGGGGCTACGGACTACCTCATCAACGAGCCTGAGCGCCACAGCTTCAGCATCACTGGCTCCACTCTGGACAGCCCTTACAACGTCAGGCAGGGCAAGCGTCTGGCCCAGGAGGCCATAGCTCGGTCGGACGTGCCCGTCAAGCACCTGGAGGGTTTGGGCAGGATCAGCCTCCGGTCCGGGTTGCGCGGTGTCGGCTTCGGCCTGGAGGATCGACTGGGTAGCTACAACCCTGCCTCCAGAGCAATTGACATCGAACCACTTCGTGGTGACCTCAGCACCGGCCGTGGCCTGATCATGAACAAGGAGCAGCTACGCAAGAACAAGGGCATCCCTCGCAGGCAGGCCCAGTCCATATACGACTCCGCTCTGATCCATGAGATCGGCCACCACGAGGACTTCAGCCGACGGTTCCGGGGCCAGAGAGCCATGACTGAGGAGCGGGCCAAGCGATACCTGGGGTCCAGGACCGGCCGGGGCGAGGCGGAAGGTGCTGCTGACCGGTACATGCTCTCCAGGTTCCGCACCGACCCTCGTACTAAAGGCTTCACGCCCGAGACCCAGACCTACGGAGCCATGGGTGTCGTCTATCCGGGCTACCCCAAGGATCTGGTGCGTAGGGGCCAGGGTGCTCGGGAGGCCGAGAAAGGGCAGGAGGAGATCCAGGGCCAGACCAATCTGGCTCGCAAGGGCGCCGCCCAGCAGACTCGCAAGGCTCTGACCCGGTATCGCCAACAACAGAAGAGAAGGAGAAGATGAGCGCCGTCGAACCAGATCCCAACGCCCCACCCCAAGGCGACCCACCGCCGCCTGACCCCGGCACCACCATCACCATCCCTGTCAAGGAGCCACCTGCTCAGCCGCCCACCGGCAAGGAGCCGCCTCAGGCGTATACCCAGGAAGATGTCGAGCGCATTCGCCTGGAGGAGCGTGCTCGGGTCACCTCAGAGCAGACTCGTGCGGATGAGCTAGAAAATCAACTGGCTCAGTACCGCAAGGCTGATGAGGATCGGCAGGCTGCAGATGCCAAGGCTCAACGTGACGCCGACCGGGTGGCGAAGAAAAAAGCCGAAGAGGAAATGGAGCTTCGTGACCTCATGGCGAAGCGGGACGAGGAGTGGGAAGCCCGTCTCGCTGATGAACGGTCCGAGAGGGAAAAAGCCTTTGCCATGCTGGAGCAGGAGCGTCGGTACGCCTCACTTCAGACTTACCTGGCTCACCGAATGACAGAGGTCGGTGACAAAATCGTTCCCATTCTGCGGGACCTCGTCGCCGGTAACACAGAGCAGGAGATCGATGCATCTATCTCTCTCCTCATCGAAAAATCCGACCACATGAAGGCCGACAGCGTCCAGGCCATGCGGAATATCAACGCCGGTCGTCCCATGGTCGGGGTCACAGCGCCCCCAGTTGGTCCTGTGGAGACGAGCGGAGCGACACGCACGTATACAGACGATGAACTCAGGGCGATGACTGCGGAAGATTACGCTGCACACAGAGAGGATCTTCTGCGAGCAGCATCGCAGAGCCGAAGAGGGTAGTACCCGAAACCAGGAGGTAGGCAAGTGCCGTCCAGCATCACCGGAACCCCACTGCTGAGTGCGTCACCCACCGGCTATCCGGGTACGAACTCGCAGCTTTCACCCGCGATCCAGGTCATCTGGTCGAAAGAGATCCTGTTCCAGAGCATGCCCGTGCTCAGATACGAGCAGTTCGCTGTGAAGAAGACCGAGTTGGGGATCCAACCCGGTCTCCAGGTCAACTTCATGAGGTACAACAACCTGGGTGACGCGACACAGCTTGTTGAGGGTGTCCGCATGCAGACCGCCGCCCTCACGGCCTCCCAGTACGCCATCACGGTGGCTGAGCAGGGCTACGCCATCGCTGTGAGCGAGTTGCTGCTGAACTCGTCCTTCGATGACGTGATGGCGTCGTCCTCACGGTTGCTCGGCCGCAACATGGCGAAGTACCTGGACGGGTCCGCTCGTGACACCCTGTACCAGGCGTCCTCAGCCATCTTCGGTTACCAGCTTCCGCCCCCCACCGCCACCCGTACCCCGCTGTCGCCCTACGACGCCGGCACCGTGGCTGCCAACTACAGCGCCCTGGCCGGCACGTTCTACATGAGCGTGAACGTGACCAAGGACGCCGTGGAGACCCTGGCGACGAAGAACGTGCCCCGCATCGGTGAGACCTACGTCTGCTTCCTGGATCCCCACCAGTCTCGCCGGCTCCGTGACAACCCGGAGTTCATAGAGGTGACGAAATACGCCGCCGCCGGGAACTTCATGATCGGGGAGATCGGCCGACTCAACGACGTCGTCTACATCGAGACGACTCAGGTGCGCCAGTACCCCGTCAACACCGGCCCCCCAGGTATGGGCGCGGTCCTCAACGCTGGCGTCGTCCATGGGGCCATGTACCTGGGCGACAACGCCTTCGGTCACGCCATAGCCCTGCCGGTCGAGCTTCGGGATGGGGGTGTCATCGACTTCGGACGTGAGCACGCGTTGTGCTGGTACGCGATCTGGGGATTCGGTTTAATTACCGACCAGTCGGTCGTGATCGCCTGGACGAACTGACTCCATAGTCCCTGAATGAGAAGGCGGTGAACTAGGAGATGCCCAGGGGAACGCAACGCGGCGACTTCACCGGCCAGCAGCGACAAACGTTGGCTGAGGAGAAGGCCGCAGAGTTGGCTGAGCGTCAGCAGGAGATCGGTCTGGTGAATCAGGTCGACCTGGTGCGTGAGGAGGAGGGGATCTGGGATCCCGAAACCGGTCAGCTGATGGAGTTGTCGTCCGAAGCTGAAGCCAGGATCCGCCAGGTTGAAGAGCCGATCACGGTGGACACCGATCCCATCCTGGACCCCTCTGTCCCCGTGCCCGGCTATGACCCGATGAAGGATCTCCAGCCTGTCGGAATCCAGCAGCAGGTCAGGACGGTGACCCCCAATCCTTTGGAGGTGTTGGACCTGGGTCCGGAGCCGGTGATTGTCGAGAGCGACTACCGGGTCATCCGGGTCAACACTGACATCGAGGACATGACCTACGGCATCGGTACGAGCTACACCTTCCTGCGAGGGCGGCGCTACCGGGTGTCTCATCACCTCTACCAGTGGTTAGAGTCACGCGGTGTCATCTACCACTGAGCCGGAACTGATAGAGCGGACCTGCTCCAAGTGCGGGGCGTCTGACACAGAGCCCCATCACGTCCAGTACGTCGCTCTGAGCCACCCGGTCAGTGGTGAGGGCGTCGACCTGTCGGTCTCCAAGCACGTCCAGTGCTGCGCTGAAGACGGGTGCCCCATCTGCTCGGCCGATGTCGAGCGCGCTGCTCAGGAAGGGGCCGACCCCTCCCGGCTACGTGAGTTCCTCCAGCATCGTCCTGCTGACCACCAGGCATTGCTCCAGGAGCAGTTCGGAGTCGCAGTAGCTGTCGACCAGGAGGAGTAATGGCGAATCTCGTAACGACTGAAGCCAACAACATCCTGGCGGCAAGCTCGGGCCAGGCCGCTTACGTGGCCCCTACCGCACCCGTCCAGGTGGCCTTGGTGACAGTGATGGGTACGGCTACCGCCCCAGGTACGGAGGTGGTGAACTCGGGCGGCAGTACCTACGCCCGCCAGACCATCACCTTCGCTGCACCTAATGGTGGCAGTATCGCCTCCAACGTGGCGCTCACGTTCGTCTCCATGCCGGCGGCGACCATCGTTGGCGTGGACGAGTACGACTCGGCAGCCACTCCGATCAGGCGATGGTTCGGGGCGCTCTCCACGATCAAGTCGGTGAATGCCGGCGATACCTTCACGGTCAGTACGGGGTCATTTAGCAAGACGATGAGCTAATGGCTACGGTCAGTGCGACCGTAGCCATGGCGGCGACGACGTCTATGTCTGTCGTTGGGAACTCGCACGTTACGACGCCACCGTTGGTCGACCAGATCGCCGCCCTAGCTGGTCAGGACCCGGCCCTGATCGGGGCGACCGGGTATATCGATGACGTGTTTACGACTCGCCTGGCCGGGGACATCAACTAGCCCTGCACGCATCCGAAGATATTGATGCTGCTGCCTTTCTCCTTGATGGTGAAGGCTTGAGCGGTATATCCGGGAGGGCACGTCATCCCCGCTGGCCCTTGTGGCCCCTCTGGTCCTTGCGGTCCTCTTGCCCCAGTGGCTCCTATTCCCCCTGTAGCACCCGTAGCACCCGTAGCACCTTGAGCACCAGTAGCCCCGGTGGGCCCAGTCTTGCCTGTGGCGCCGGCAGGCCCAGGAGGTCCGATTGCTCCAGGCGGGCCAACTGCACCTGTCCCACCCGTCGCTCCCGTCGCACCTGTGCTTCCCGCCGCACCTGTGCTGCCGGTGGCTCCTGTTCCGCCCGTCGCTCCTGTCCCACCCGTCGCTCCTGTTGAGCCGGTGGCTCCTGTCCCGCCTGTTGCTCCCGCTGCTCCCGTAGTTCCTGACCCTGATCCTGATGATCCGGTGGCTCCGGTTGCGCCCTTGTCTCCTTTTGGCCCTGCTGGACCCGCCGGTCCTGCTGGTCCTATCGGCCCTGCTGGTCCTACCACAACTGCTGGCTCTGGGTTGGGTGCAGGTGCGCTGCCATAAGCCAGGAACAGCGACGAGATGAGTAGTAGCCCACCGGCCATGACTAGCAAGAACCAGCCAGTGAGGAAGAGTCGCCCGATACTACGGAGGATCCTCATCTACTCGCCTCAGTGGCGGTTCAATGCCGTGCTTCGCCAGCATGACCATCAGTTCGTAGTTGTGTTCTTCTGCCTTGATCCGTAACCGCCGTTCGTCAGCCAACATCGAGTTCACAGTGTCCAGATCTTCCTTAGCAGCCCTGCGCTCCTTACTACGAACCGATCTGATCGCCAGAAAGATGCCTCCAATGGCAGTGATGATCCCTGCAATACCGGTGAGCAGTGCGACGAGATCAGCTACGTCAATGTTTCATCCTCACTTGTCGAGCGAAGGTGAGGTCGAGAACCTGGATTGCTTAGTACCCAGTGTTGGCTGGAGCTTTTCCTGAGCCGTTACGTGGGAAGCGGTAGCGACGGAAGCGCTCCCCTCCATCGTGTGAGTGGCCGTCGCCCCGGTCGCCCCAGTCGAGCACCAGCATGTACCCGGCACCGCTTCCGTCCTTGTAGTCGGTGATGCCAGCGCAAGGGTACCTGGCGGCGTTCATGTGGGTGTTGTTGGTGCCCCCCAGGTACGGAGCGCCGCCGTAGGTGTAGATGGAGCCCTCTTTGCTGGCTACGACCCAGATGCCCCCCGTTTCGGGATCGGTGATGACCATGTTGTCTCCTATCAAAGTGGGAGTAGGGGTAGGGGGTGTGGGGGCGCCTCCGGCTTGTCCTCCCGCCATGGCGAGGACCTCATCGATGGGAAAGGACGGCCCGCAGTCCCAGTGCCCCCCGCCCCAGGCCCCGAGATCTACGTGTTGACACACGCCTCGCCCGTTGGACTGGGCCTGGGCAGCAGTGAGCTTGACGAGGGGAATGCCAAAGGCTGCGGCCTCCTCAGCAAGCCAGGCTGCTGTGGATGAGAGCATATTGGGGTGTCGATGCCATTCCACAGAGTCCCACTCCGCAAAGGCACAGAGTTCTGCCTGACAGGCCACTGGATTGGCGCCGCTGGCCGTCCAAGCTTTGTGGCCCCTGGAGACGTACTCACCCACTGTGTTGGCGGTGTCATCGATGCCGACGTGGGAACTGACTCCGACAGGGCCCTGGAAGTAGGAACCTAATGACTGGTATGTACGAGCACCTTGTGCTGTGTGGAGGACTAGCAGTCTTACTCCAGCCCCGCCACGGCTGGAGTAATTAGGTGAAGGTATCCACACTCGTCGCAGCGCCACTACTACCCCTCAGGAGGAACAGCCCCCGGAGTGCCGTCGTCGGCCAGGCTCTCGGCAGGCTCTTCGGCTGGCTCAGGGGCTGGCGTGACCTCGACCCTCTCTTCGTGAGCGATTTCGGTGCCCTCTTCGGTGATGATCTCAGTTTCTGTCTCGTGAGAGATGCCAGGTTCGGGTTCGGTGGGTGTGTCGGTCATGTCGACTCCTTTACTGTGTCATCCAGCTAACGCTGTCGAGGAAGAGTTGGCCCGTGGAGTTCCCGGCCGGGAACCGCAGATAGATCTTGCCATCTATGTCGACGTCCACCCTGTACACCCGCGCCGGGATGACGTCTTCGATGGCAGGCATGGTCACGGTCTGGGTGGGCGTGGTGTTGGTCGGGCAGTCAGCGATGACTGTCATGTCTGAGGGGTTGCCGCCTGGGTAGTACACCTCACCCCGTAGCTGGACACGGCCCCAGGCGTCGAGCATGTACTCGATCTTGGAGTTCGTGATCGCCACCCAGGGTGACAGCAATGTCAATGCTTGCCAGGTCGGAGTGCTTGGTGTGGTGCCGGCCGGTCCGGTCGGACCTACTGGTCCCTGCGCCCCAGTCGGCCCTACTACTCCTTGAGAGCCGGCAGTGCCGGTTGGTCCTGCTGGTCCGGACGGCCCTTGAGGTCCGGCCGACATGTTCAGGGTCTGCCAGGCCGTTCCGTTCCACCAGTAGACGACATAGCTCGTGGTGCCGATGAGCCAGACCATGCCCTCCTGTCCGGGCGTGGGAGCCGCCGGAAGGTAGCTGGTGTCGGGCCCCGTGCCTGCGATGGTGAAGCCGCCGGGAGGGCCTGCGGGGCCACTCGGACCACTGGGACCTGACGGTCCGGTGGGGCCTTGCACACCGCCTGCACCCTGAGGTCCTGGCTGGCCGGGAGGCCCTGGCAGGCCAGGTGTGGTGATCTCGATGACGTCAGCGGTGGGACCGGTGACGGTGATGTCACTCATAGTTGCCTCGCTGTCCGATGGTCAGGGCCAGGTTGGTACTGGGTGCCAGGGGCCGGCTGATATTCGGACCCACGTTGAAGAAGCCCCGCATGAGTCTGTCCTGCATCCCGCCGTTGGTGTAGGTGGCGAAGATGTCGTAGAGGTAGGAGCGCCCGATGCCCCAGAACCCGACCGCCTGTACGGCCCCTGGGTAGTTGCCCTGGGCGAAGTAGGTCAGAGCGTCCTGGTTGGGGATGTACAGGGCGATGGTGGCCCCATCTGCCAGGATCTGACAGCGTCCGTTGGATTCATCCAGACGCATCACGAGCACGAAGTTGGTGTTGCGTATCTCCATCACGGCGTCGGAGAGGGGCACTAGGTCGCCAGTCTGGGAGTCGCGTAGGGCCACCGTTCTCTGCCAGTCGGTCCAGGCGTCGAGATAGAAGTCGTAGGTCGCTAGTGCCATGTCGTCACCAAGTCATCGATTGAACGAAGTGGTCCTGCTGCTGGGCGTCGTTGACCACCTCTTCGGACTTGACCTGCTCGCCCAGAGCGCTCACGGTCAGGTAGGTGCCATGCACGAAGCCCTGCTTCTCGTACTTGGTCACCCGGTAGACGACGTTGTCGTAGGAAAAACGATCCCGGAAGTGGTTGGCGGTGAACAGGGGATTTATTCGGAAGCGGTCCACGGCTGCGGTCACCTGGAAGACGACGCTGGCCGTCGAGAGCACGTAGAAGCCCTCGTCGGTGTCGATGGGGTCGTCCTGGCGGAAGTCAAGGAACATCACTGGTAGTACCACCGGGGGATACCAGGCTCGTCTAACTGGGGCCTTCGTCGTACACAGAATGCTTCGTAGACGCCATGGCGTCATACTCACTCCATAACACTGACTCGCCCCAGACTCTCTGATAGTTCCTCATGATCTCATTCATACGGATCACTTGGTTCTTGCTCTCCCAAGCCGGGGTATATAGACCCATCAGGCATCACCCCCTCCCCTGACTAATGGCCTTTTCTTCAAGGCCGATGGCTCTTTCTGGGGGCCACTTTCTCCAGATGCGTACCTGGAGGGTGCCGTAGCGACGTACCTTGCACCGTGGGTCATCCATCCACGCTGCCAACCGGATCTAGATCGGTTCACCACCAGCCGACCCACCCTGTGTTAATCGTACTGTATTGCCAGTAGTACCCGGTGCCGGTCTCGGGATCTACGTCTCTTGTCGGATCGATGTTGAGGCTGCCCTGGAGGGCCACGTAGCGATGGTTCTCGTAGTCGATGAGATCCTG
>Ga0306925_10006106_pt1 | contig 11160 bp, 6 predicted proteins | sample flu12Cox44000176_FD_203755 | JGI IMG/M metagenome (GOLD analysis project Ga0306925, IMG submission 203755) | Lab enrichment of tropical soil microbial communities from Luquillo Experimental Forest, Puerto Rico - flux8day.12C.oxic.44.000.176 (v2)... | ecosystem: Environmental > Terrestrial > Soil...
CGGACTTGCTGCTCAAAAATGCCGATCATCGGGCCGGGAGCGTTTAGGTAGGCCAGCCTACGTAGCGTTGGTATCAATTCACGTAATAGCTCAAGGCGCTTGGCCGTGAGGGTGGAGCTGGACTGCGTAAAGCCAGTCACGTTCCGGCTAGGATGAGACAGACTGTTGGTTAATGCGATTGCAATCGGGTCACCCATCACCGTGATTACGATCGGAATTTCAGCTGTCGCATTTGCCAACGCGGTGGCAACCGCCTCCGAGGCGCCAATCAGTACGTCCGGTTTTGACGACACTAATTCCCGCGCGAGCGTCGTTAGGCGAGTAATGTCGCCGTCAGCGCCCCGCACGTCATAGCGTGCATTATTGCCCTCAACATAACCGAGTCTTGTCAACTCGGATACGAACGCAAGTTCCTTCGGCGCCACGGCGGAGCCGATGATTAAGATTCCAATCCGTTTGGAGCTCTGCTGTGCAAGCGCCGCCAACGGCCAAGCTGTCGCAGCGGCGATGCCGAAAATGAGGAAATCGCGCCGCCGCATTGCCAGCCACCTAGGCCTGGGACACACGCCGACTACGTCAAGATTACAGCAGGGATTTGCGCCCAGCGGAATGGGGGATCAATGGTCAATTTGCACTGCAAAATTCCTGAGCCGCATATGTCGCCTTTGGGTCATTAGCGTCGTTTCCGACCCCATCCCGCCATGTCCGCTATTACCCCCAAAGCGACCGCGATAACGACCGGCCGAACGGTCGCTAAGTGCCATTAACGACCAAAGTGCAGCGCAACAAAAATGCCCCTATTCGATCAACTCGTCGGCGGTGGCGCGTAGTGTTTGCGGGATGGTCAGGCCGAGCGTTTTAGCGGTCTTGAGATTTATCACCAGCTCGAACTTAGTCGGTTGAACGACCGGGAGTTTTGCTGGCCGAGTACCCCTGAGAATCAGTCCGGTGTAGACGCCGACTTGGTGAAACCCGTCATCTATCCGGGGTCCGTAGCTAACGAGGCCACCGGCTGCGGCGAACTCACGCCGGTCAGCAATCGCTGGCTTCCCGTAGCGGGCCGCGAGCGTAGCGAGCTGATTGCTGCGACTGTTAAAAAAGGAATCCGTTTGAATGACCACTGCGCTGACCTGCTGCTGGACGAGGCTTGCGAATGCCTGATCGAGGTCGCTTACACTGCTAGCTCGCGCGACAAGAATGCGCTGTCCCGTCGCGCTAGCAGCGGCCTGTAGTGCCGCGACATCAGAGTCCGAGACCGGACTAGTCGGGTTAATCAAGAACGCGACTGACTCAGCGGTCGGTACCAATTCGTGGAGCGTCTCAAGTTGCTTCGGCGCAAGCGCGTTACTGAGAATGCTAACGCCCGTGATATTGCCCCCCGGGTGGCTGAGGCTACTAACAAGATCGTATTGGATGGGGTCTGCGCCCACTAGAAAGACGATTGGGATAGACGATGTGGCCGCTTTGGCGGCTAATGCGCCGGGAGTACTGTTGGTTACAATTACAGCCACTTGGCGGGCAACCAGGTCGGCTGCAAGTGCGGGCAGTCGATCATAGTCGCCCATCGCCCACCGGTATTCGATGGCGACATTCTGTTGCTCCACGAAACCATTTTCGGCCAAGCCCTTTCGGAACGCCGTTAAAAGCTGAGTGAAATCTTCAGGCGACCGACTGTTCAGGAAGCCGATAACCGCCTGAGGCTGCTGAGCGCGCACCATTAGTGGCCACGCTGTCGTCGCGCCGCCGAGTAGTCCGATGAACTCGCGCCGCCTCATTCGATCACCTCGTCGGCGCGGGCAATAACCGTTGTTGGAATCTCAAGGCCAATTGCTTTCGCTGTTTTCAAATTGATTACGAATTCAAATGTTACCGGCTGTGCGAAAGGTAGGTCCGCAGGTTTGGTGCCGCGTAAAATGCCGTCAGTGTAAATCGCGCCCATCCGGAACACGTCAGAGAGGCTCACCCCGTACGACATCAGCCCGCCCGCGACGACATGCTCGCGTACTTGAAACAATCCCACGATCCTATTCTTCATCAGGAAGTCGATAATCGCCTGCATGTGTGTCAGGTGCACAGGGTCACTAGTCAGCAACACCGCGTCCGGACGCTCCGACGTCATCTGGGTAAAGACCCGGTCGAAATCCACCTCAGTCCGTGCCTCAAGGGACATCAACGTCATGCCAAATAGTGGCGTCGCCTTTCGCAAATCCTCAAAGATCTCGGCAGTCGCCGAGTTGGCGGGATTCCAAAGATACGCAATTCGCGACACGGAAGGGAATGCATCCTTCAGGATTTGTAGCTTCTTGGTGACTATCTCCGGGCCGAGAATGGTGGTGCCGGTGACGTTGCCGGTGGAATGCCCGAGGCTCGGGACAAGACCAGCCGACACTGGGTCGCTGATCGAGAGCGCCACGATCGGAATAGTTTTTGTGGCCTGATGCGCAGCCTTGGCCCGCGGCGTGCCAAATACGACAATAACGTTTACCGGCACCTGCGCTAGTGCTGCGGCCGCCGCTTCCAATTGGGCTGGGCTGCCGTCGGTATGTAGAGACACGTAGGTGAAGTTTCGACCCTCCACATATTTCATTTTCCGCAATTGCTCACGAAAGGGCTCCCAGCTTGGGGAATCGTCGATAATGCCAATCCGAGGGATCTTCGTGACCTGCTGCGCCGACGCAACGTACGGCCAACCAATAGCCAATGCGCCACCAGCAGCAAAGAATTCCCGCCGCCTCATGGGTCGCCCCCTAGGCCGAGGATCATATCCTACCGCATTCTAGCGCGATGGTCGTCTTGTGCATCACAGCAAGTTAGGGGAGACGATGTCCGCTTTGGGGTCAATAGCGACCATTTCGCTGACTTGGCTCGATGTCCGCTCTACCCCCAATAGCGACCGTTTGCTGCGCTGCCGCGAAATGACGCTTTGTGCCAATACCAACCAAAGTGCGCCGCAGCGAAGTCGACCCTTATTCGATCACTTCGTCGGCGCGAGCCGAAAGTGTGGGTGGGATTTCCAATCCGAGTGTTTTTGCGGTTTTCAGATTGATAACGAATTGGAAGTTGATTGGCAGCATCACTGGCAGGTCTCCCGGCTTTTCGCCGTCAAGGATGCGGCCTGCATAACGGCCTAATTGACTATAGGCGTCCGTCAGCACCGTCCCATAACTCATTAAGCCACCCTCGACAGCGTGCAGACGCCATTCGTAGATCGCCGGCAACCGGTGTTGTGCCGCCAGCGCGATTAGTCGCCCACGTTCGTTGTAAAGAGACGGATCGGCCGTGACCAGCAACGCGCCTGCCTTCCGTTCCGTCATCGCGGCAAAGAGACTCTCAAACTCGTTCGCCCCGTGTGCATTGAAGATAATGACTTCAACGCCGAGGCGTGGAGCCGCTTCCTGCACCTCGCGCGTCTGCGAATCTGCGGCGAGACTGGCCGGATTGACAAGTACGGCAATGGCTTTAGCGCCGGGGACCGCCTCATGAAGCAGGCCAAGGCGCTTGGACTCCATATTGTAGGCATATAGCGTCGCACCGGTGGCGTTTGCACCTGGCCGGTTGAGGCTCACGACAAGTCCTTCCTTGACGGGATCGCCGCCCATCGACATCACGATGGGAATAGTCGCGGTTGCAGCCTTGGCGGCAAATGCCGGTGACTCGCCGCCGCTGGTGACGATCAGTGCCACGCGCCGCCCGACCAAATCGGCCGCCATCGCCGGCAGCTGATCGTAGTTTCCGTTCGTCCAGCGATATTCGATCTGGACGTTTTGACCCTCGACGTAGCCGGCATCGGCCAATGCTTTGCGGAATGCCACGAGATTCGGTTTGCCGCCTTCGGGCGTAAGGCTCGAGAGCCATCCGATTACGGGCATCGGCTGCTGCGCACGCGCCGCAAACGGCCATGCTGCCGCCGCGCCGCCGATGAGCGTTAAGAATTTCCGGCGCTTCATGAAGCCCCCTCAGACCCGAGGGGATATCCTATACAGCAATCGATCCAGAGGAAGTGTCGAAATGGGTCAAAAGCGGACATCGGAGCATGTCGGCGTCATGTCCGCTTTACCCCAATAGCGGACATCGGAGCGCGCGAACTAGATATCGGCTTTGTGCCACAGGTAACGCCAAACTTGGGGCTGGCTGATGACGGGTTGCGTCTTTGCGGGATAGGATACGCGGATGGGGAAGTTCTGCCGCCTCCTCCTTGTCCCCGTCCTGCTGCTCCTCGCCGCCCCCGCGCTCGCCGCGCCGTGCGGCGGCGACTTCAACGCTTTCCTGGCCGCGATCGCGCGCGACGCGCAAGGCCAGGGCGTCTCGCGCGCGGTCATCGACGAGGCCTTCGCCGGCCTGACGCCCGACCCCGCCGTCCTCGCCTTCGACCGCCGCCAGCGCGGCATGTTCCACGCCAAGAGCTTCGAGCAATACGCTGCAACCCGGGTCATCCCGGCCCGCATCAGCCGCGCCAGGAAACTGATGCAGGTCCACGCCGCTCTGCTCTCCCGCATCGAGCGGCAATTCGGCGTGCCTGCCTCGGTGATCGTGGCGGTCTGGACGCTGGAAACCGACAACGGCACCGGCGACATGGGCAAGCTGCCGGTGATCCGCACGGTGGCGACGCTGGCGCACGACTGCCGCCGCGCCGAGCTGTTTCAGCGCGAGCTGATCGCCGCCCTGCAGATCGTCCAGCGCGGCGATCTGCCGTTGCGCGACCTCGTCGGCGCCTATGCGGGCGAGATCGGCCAGACGCAATTTCTGCCCTCGTCCTACATCAAGTATGGCGTCGACTACGACGGCAACGGCCATGTCGACCTGCGCCATTCCGTTCCGGATGTGTTGGCCTCGACCGCCAATCTGCTCAAAACCAACGGCTGGCAGGCCGATGCACCGTTTACCGCGGGCACGCCAAATTTTGAGGTGGCGATGCGCGAATGGAATCACTCCGAGGTTTACCGCAAGACCATCGTACTCATGGCGCAGCGGATCGGCGGGTGAACAACGGTTCTCGGATGCGCGAGACAGCGAAGTTCGCTGTTATTTGCGTGTCGCTGCTCATAGCCGCTCACGCCGATGCCGTGGGCCAGCGCACTCAGATAAGCGCTTTGGATTTCCAGGAACGCGGGGTGCGGTTGCGGCTTGAGCTGGAACGTGCCTACCAAGATCTACGACACACAGGAGAGTTCAAGTCTGCTGGCAATGACGTGTCTTCGATAGTCCAAAAATACGTTCCAGTTGGAACGTCTTTCGCCAATGCGGAGATCACACTTCGAAGTTCCGGGTTTTATGTAGATCCGCTGCCCCCGCGGCAACCACCAAAGACTCCATCTCTAGGTTCGAGCGATGAGCGCAAATTAGCGATTTTCGGAACCTTGGTGCTGGCACAACACGGAGTTTCCAGGATTACCGTCGAGATAACGCTTCTTCCAAAAATATTGGGCGCCGATCACGATACGGTAAAAAATGTTCACGCCACAATTTATTATCGAGGCGTCTGAGTATAGTGTTGCTCCGCCACGCTGAAACTGTTGACCAAGTGATTGATTCGTCCTGTCCACAGACTGACGAAGTCTCCGCTTGAAATCTTGTCCACCTTTCCGAAGGTCCGCTTCCATTCCGGAAGAAGATTTCGCCAAATGCACTTCCTGCACCATTGCTCCCCCTTTAGAACACCCTCGTCGGTCGCACACATGGACTGCCAGGCCGTGCGCTTGGGATGTGTGTAGTGCTCAATCGCGCCCTGGATACCCTGCTGATGCACCATGTATCTCTCGGCGTAATCGGGATAGTGACCAAGCGCCCATTTGAACTCCTCGGCTTGTACCAGAAACATGTGCGCTGCAGCGCGAGCGTTGTCCCTTGCGTCCCAGATGCTGCCATCGCCATACTTTTCGAACTCGTAATCGCTAATCTGGAAGAGCCCTTTGTATGATCCGGTGCCCGCGCGAGGATTGAAATTGCTCTCAACCTTGGCGATGGACATCATCATTACCGAGTCCAGGCCGTACAAAGACGCCGCCTGCCGGATCTCGTCGCGCGGATCGCCCGTAGTCGAGTGCGGTTCATAGAACCGGGCTTCAAGCAAACCGCCAAGATAGCCGAAAGCATCGAGAGGAATTACCTCCGTGTGCTGCTCGCGAATGGAATTATCTTCAGCGGCGCCTTTTGCGCCGCCCAATAAAACGAGTACGCCGAAAGTGATCGCAGTGGTACTCGCCGCCCACCGTCGTTTGGACGCCCCCTTTGCCGCCTGCTGCGCGCGCGCCGCGAGCGTCCACGCCATTGCGCCGCCCACAAGCATTATGAAATCGCGTCGCCTCACGATTCGCCCCCAAGACCGCAACGGCACCCTACTCCGGAAAAGGCCGTTGTGCATCACAGCAAAGGTATCCGGCTAAAATGTCGCTATGGGTCAAAAGCGACGTTTTTGCCGCTTTGGCCGATGTCCGCTTTACCCCCGAAAGCGACCGTTTGCTGCGCTGCCGCGGAATGACGCTTTGTGCCATTAACGACCAAAGGCATCGCAGCATTTGGTGCCCAAAGCGGGGCGTCAGGCGGCTTGCGCGATCCGGGTATCGATCTCGCTGCGGAGCACCACGAAGTCGATTGGCTTGGTGAGGAGCGTCTCGGCGCCACCCTCCAGCGCCCTGCGCTTGGTATCCTCGTCACCATAGGCCGTGATCATGATGACCGGCACGTCCGGCCGCATGGCCTTCGCCTTGGGCAAAAGCTCAAGGCCGGTCATCCCCGGCATATTGATGTCCGACAAGATGAGGATCAGCGAGACACCTTGCGCGTCGCCGATACGCTGCAACGCTGCCGGAGCCGATTGGGCAAATTCCATCACGAACCGACCAGAGCGGAGGTCGCGCCGAAACTGCTGACGGAACAGTATCTCGACGTCGGGTTCGTCGTCGACCACGAGAATAAGCAGGCTCACGCTCGCCCCCTGGCTTTAGTGAAGGTGGGATGTGTTTAGCGAAGGCTATGAAGCAGTTCGAGGTAGGATGATCCTGAATTCCGTGAACGCACCGGGCTCAGTATCGACCTCTATAGACCCCGAATGTTGCTTGACGATGATGTCATAGCTGATCGACAGGCCAAGGCCCGTACCCTCGCCAGGTGGCTTGGTAGTGAAGAAGGGATTGAACATCTTTTCTCGAATTTCAGGTGGAATCCCAATGCCATTGTCGCGAATTCTAATCTCCACGCGGTCGCCGAGGCTTTTGGTCGCGGCGGCGATGGTTGGCTCGAATCCGTTGCCGCTTTCCTGTCCCTGGCGCTGCGCCGCTGCGTAGAAGCCGTTTGCGATCAGATTTAGAAGCACCCGCGTGATTTCCTGGGGGAAGACATCGACTTCACCAGCCATAGGGTCAAAGGACCGCTCCAAGGTGACATCGAAGCCCTGCTTTTCGGCCCTCGCCCCGTGATAGGCGAGATTGAGGCTCTCCTCGACGATGGCGTTGACGTCGACTGGCCGTCGCTCCCCGGACCCTTCCCGCGAATGCAGCAGCATGTTCCTGACGATGGAATCGGCTCGCTTGCCGTGCTGGACGATCTTGTCGAGGTTGTCGCGCAATGTGCCTGTCAGATCCGCCACCTCCGTTAACGTCTTGTCGTCGAACGATCCGTGTTTGACAGCCTCCTGCAATTCGTCGATTAGCTCGACAGAGACGCCAGAGAAGTTATTGACGAAGTTGAGCGGGTTCTTGATCTCGTGGGCAATGCCCGCCGTCAGTTGACCGAGAGAGGCGAGCTTTTGAGTTTGCACAAGACGATCCTGGGCGGCGCGCAGGTCGTCCAAAGACTTTGTTAGTTCGCGGGTGCGCTGCTGTTCGGCTTCGAACAGTCTGGTGTTCTCGATGGCGATAGCTGCTTGGTCGGCGAAGGTCTGAGCCAACTCTATGTGTTTGGGGGTAAACGGCCTTACCTCGCTGCGCATGAGCACGATGACGCCGGTCGGTCTACCTTCGCGCAGCATGGGTACGCCAAGCAAGGTACGAATACGCCCGAAGTCAGCCACCTCCGGCATCTTGTAATCCGGGTCTGCCGTTACGTCTGGAATCTGCACTGGCGTGCTAGTAGCCACTACACGCCCGACAACCGAGCCTTTTCCTATTGGGATTACGTAATCGGTGGCGAAGCGCCGGAACTCCTCCGAAAAGCCGCACATCGCAATCGCCTGATACCCGTCACCGCGTGACAAATTAATCGAAACCTTTTCCGCCTCGCAAAGCCTGGACGCGGACTCAACAAGCGTATCGAGAACGACCTGCAGATCGAATGTCGAGCGGCTGATGACTTTGAGCACATCGGCGGTAGCGGTCTGTTGTTGCAGAGATTCGCGCAATTCGTTCAGCAACCGCGTGTTCTCGATGGCGATCACCGCCTGATCGGCAAAGGTGGACAGCAACTGAATCTGCCGATCCAGGAAAGGCCCGGTCTCAGCCTTGGCGAGAGAGATCGCACCGACGGGCTTGCCATCGCGCAACATGGGAACCGACAATGCTGCACGCCATTTCCCTACTGCGGCCAGCTCCTGAACGTATTCCCGATCTTCGATGATGTCGGGAATATGCACGACCTTGCCATCCAATATCGCCCTCCCGGCGGTGACTGAACGGTCGGGCGGCTTAGGATAGGCATTCTCGACGTGAGCGAGCGCCTCGGCCGTCAGGTTGTAGCTTGCGGCGTGATGCTGGAGTTTTCCATCAAAAAGCCAGACCATGCAGAACACGGCGTCACACAGGCGCGCCGCGCTCTCGACAATGGCGTCAAAGACCGGCTTAGTGTCGGCCGACGAGCGGCTGATGACGTTGAGCACCTCACTGGTCGCCGTCTGCTGCTCTAGCGCCTCAGTGACGTCGGACGTACGCTGGCGCAATTCGCTGAGCAGCCGCGTGTTCTCGATGGCGATAACCGCTTGGTCTGCAAATGTGATAAGTAGCTCGACCTGTTTGTCAGTGAATATTCGCTGTTGAGAACGGGTCAGAGCCAGCACCCCAACCGGCACGCCTTCGCGTAGCAGGGGGATACTAAGCGCTGTGCGGTAGTCGACAATCCCTCGGACATCGTGACGTTCGTAATCGGGATCGGCGGCCACATCGGCGATCTGAACTGGGCGGCCTTCAAGCAGAGATCGTGCGATAGCGGACCCGCGCCCCGGCGAAAACGGCAAGGTGAGCATGTATTGATTGACCCGATCATGCTCTTCCTTGGAATGGCCGTAGCTCGCGGCCCAACGGTAGACCTCACCTTCGCGGCGGAATAGCCATGTATGATCTGCGTCGCAAAGCCGTGCCGCTGACTCGACCAATGTATTGAGCACCGTCTGTAGATCGAACGTCGAGCGGCTGATGACCTTGAGCACGTCCGCAGTGGCGGTCTGCTGTTGGAGCGATTCGCGAAGTTCGCTGAGCAGCCGCGCGTTCTCGATGGCGATGACTGCCTGAGCGGCAAAATTCTGGACCAGCGCAATCTGCTTGTCGGTAAACGGCTGAACCACTCCGCGATAGATCGCGATGGCTCCAATTACCTCGTTTTCCTTGAGCATTGGAACGTCCAGCAGGGTACGAACACCGCCAAGATCGACTGCCGCGACCCGCATGGGATCGCCAGTGGAATAGCCGCGGTCCGTGGAAGCGTCTTCGACCTGGACAGCCTGTTTGGTTGCCAGTGTGCGACCGAGGGCCGTATCCGGGCCTGGATGAACGATCTTGTGCAGCCGCGCTTCGACGTAGGCCGGGGGCGCACCGTGCATTGCGGCAGCACGAAACCCATCGCCTTCGCGGAAGTACATCGTGCCGAATTTCGCCTCGCAGATTCGCGTTGCATTCTCCAGCATTGCTTGGAATACAAGCTCTAGCTCGCCGGGCGACGAACTTATGACCTTGAGCACCTCCGAAGTCGCTGTCTGTTGCTCTAGCGATTCCGAAAGCTCACGCGTCCGCTGCTGCTCGGCTTCAAACAGTCTCGTGTTCTCGATGGCTATCGCAGCTTGGTCGGCAAAGGTCACGACAAGATCGATCTGTTTGTCTGTAAAAGGCCGAACCGACTTACGCGACAGGACGATGACTCCGACCGCTACGCCCTCGCGCAGCAGCGGAACCCCCAGCATGGAGCGCATGCCGCCTATTTTGACGGACTCGACGAACTGGAATTCCCTATCTTGAAGCACATCCAGAACGTGGACGACTTTGCCATCCTCGACGGTGCGCCCAGTGACGGTTCCGCGTCCACGTTTTATCGGATGGGTTTCCATGAATTTGTTGAGCGCGGCCGAATATCCGTAGCTCGCTAATTGCCGGAAGTCCGAACCGTGTGGTTGCACGAGCGCCGCCATGTCCGCCTCGCACAGCTCGGCTGCCGAGCGGACGAGCGTATCGAGGACCGTCTGCAGATCGAATGTCGAGCGGCTAATGACCTTGAGCACGTCCGCAGTGGCGGTTTGCTGCTGCAAGGACTCGCGCAATTCGTTGAGCAGCCTCGTGTTCTCGATGGCGATGACGGCCTGATTTGCAAAACTTTGAACGAGCGCAATTTGCTTGTCTGTAAACGGTCGTACTTCCTGACGGAACAGCCCGATAAAGCCGATTAGCTCGTCATCCTTGACCATCGGCACGTTAAGCAAGGTGCGTATGCCACCAAGCTCCACCCCGATTTTGGCCATGGGATCGTGCGACAAGTAGGCTTTGTCGGTACGGAGGTCGGTGACATGGATAGTCTGTCGTGATTGTACGAGGCGGTTGATCGGGCTCACTGGTCCCGGACGATACGCCCCGCTTTCCAAAGCGTCGATAAAAGCTTGAGGGACAACGAGCTTGGCAATAAGCCGGATCGCACCGTCTTTTATTTGAAACATGCCACCAAAACTGGCACCGCAAATGCGACCGGCATTCTCCAGCATCGCTTGGAAGACTGGCTCAAGTTGCCCTGGTGACGAACTGATGACCCCCAACACCTCCGATGTCGCTGTTTGTTGATCCAGAGACTCCCGCAATTCGTTGAGCAGTCGCGCGTTCTCTATGGCGATGACAGCTTGGGCGGCGAAGTTCTGCAGTAGCTCGATCTGCTTTTCTGTGAATGGCCTCGGCTCCTGGCGGTAAACATTAATCATGCCGAGCAGCGTGTCATCTCTGCGCAAGGCAACGGATAACGACGCGCGTATTCCGCTTG
>Ga0306925_10006110_pt1 | contig 11158 bp, 7 predicted proteins | sample flu12Cox44000176_FD_203755 | JGI IMG/M metagenome (GOLD analysis project Ga0306925, IMG submission 203755) | Lab enrichment of tropical soil microbial communities from Luquillo Experimental Forest, Puerto Rico - flux8day.12C.oxic.44.000.176 (v2)... | ecosystem: Environmental > Terrestrial > Soil...
GGTGGTTTTCCCGCTGACTTAATCCCATGGGGCATTCACCCGCCTGCCGGGAAGTCTTTTACCCCTCCGCGACGTAGCAATCGGAGTAAGTGCGCCTCGCAGCCGTTGGCCCTATCGTGGCCTGGCACCATCGACTTGAGGGTTTGCACCGATGTTTCGACCGCTAGTCGTCGTGGCGCCGCTGCTCGGCCTGGCGGCCGTGGGTGCGGCGTTCTCGCAGGAGAGCTCGGGAGAGTCTGCCCCACCGCCGGCGAGCCACGCGTTCAGGTCGATCGCGCAGTATCAGATTCCTGACGTGCGGCTCGTCCGTGACGACGGGAAGGCCGTCTCGCTGCCTGAGGAGATGAACGACGGTCGGCCGGTGGTTCTGAACTTCATCTTTACCACCTGCAGCACGATCTGCCCGCTGATGAGCCAGACACTCGCGCAATTCGATCACGAGCTCGGAGCCGACCGCGAGCGCGTGCACCTCATGTCGATTTCCATTGACCCGGAGCAGGACACGCCCGCACGTCTGCACGCGTACGCTCAAAAATTCCACGCTGGACCCGAGTGGCAGCATTACACCGGCACCTCGCAAGCGAGTCTCGCAGCACAGCGAGCCTTCAACGTCTGGCGTGGCGACAAGATGGGTCACTCATCGGTGACACTCGTGCGCGCCGCACCGGGCACCCCGTGGCTGCGCATCGAGGGATTTGTCACGCCGGGCGAGCTGCTGCAGCAATACCACCACCTCCTCGAGCAGTCGGGGCTCACGGTCGCGACTCGCTGAGGCACGCGGCCAGACCCTCTGCTCCGGTTCGCCGCGACCCCGCCACGCCAACCGTGACGCGCTGCGCCGCCGACGCCGACGGAGAGCGGATCGTCCCCTAGTGCTTACTTCGAGGTGCTGGGGCAGTTACCGGTGCGAGTCGCGACCACTACCGTGCGCGTCGTCTTCTCACCGTAGCGGGTCTCGTTGACGTCTTCGTAGTGGGTGGTGTTCGCAGCTGTGATGACATTGGAAACGGAAACGACTCCGTCGCCATACGCGCAGCTCCACGTCGAGCGGAACTTGCTGCCGAGATGCGACATGCCGACGATCCGACAGCCCTTGCGGGACATCTCGGTCATCTTCTGGCGAATGTCGTTCAGCGGATCACTGCATTTGCTGAGCCGGTCAGGCTGATTGCCCGGATGGGTGCCGAGCTCCACCGTCCGGCGGAACTCCCACATTCCCGGCTCGAATGCCGGGAGTTCCGCAAGTGTCTGAACCGCACCGGGTGGCAGCGCGAGCGCCGGGGAAGAGGGCCCCTGTGGCGTCGTGCGGGCCGGGTCGGTCGGCTGTGCCGCGGGAGGAGCACCACCGGCGATCGCGGCGGGCGCAAGCACGACGGTCAGCGTCAGGAGAAAAACGGCAGTGAGCAAACGGCTGTCGGCGAGTTTTGGCAGCATCTGGACGGCAGTCCCGAGCTTGGGATTCAGTCGGCATTATCGCCGAAATGGCGTGCACAGCGGTACCGCCCGCACCCACTGACGCAACGACACTGCGGCCGCTTCTGGATGCTCGGGCTCACACGTTGACACAGTTGCTCGAGTTAACCGATGTGCCACAGCACGAGCTCGCCAACATGCTGACCGAGGAGCGCGCAAGGTGGCAGGCAACGAATGTCCCGCCGGAATATCGCGCGAGCGCTACGCGTGTATCAGAGCGATGCTGACCGATGAGCAGAAGAAAAAGTGCATCGCGGATTGTCCCAGTGAGTGGCGAACCGCGGTGTGAGGACGTGCGCGATCTCACAGAGCTCGTTCGGACCAGGAATAACCGGTCAAGAAGGAAGAGCCCGGCAAGTCCGGCCAAGCCGCCAACCACAGGCTGCCATAACCCCGCACTAGTTTGAGTGGCCGCCCCAAGACCTTCGGCCCCGGCTTCCGGGGCGGCCATGCACGCGGTGCCCGGTGCCCCGGGGCTGGGGTAATTGGTCACGGGTTGCGTGCCTCGTGTGTGGCCCTTACGGTCATCCCGGTATACTCACCCGGCTCACCCGGGTGAGAACCGTGTACTGATTGACTGTGAACATCACCACCGAAAGCAGAGTCCGTCCACTGGCGGGGGTGCTCGTGCCGCGCACCTGGGTGGGCGCTGCAGGTTATTTCGCGCTTTACCTGCTGCTCGACTGGGCCAGTTACGTCGAGCCGCTGCCGCATACCAGTATCACGCCCTGGAATCCGAACACCGGAGTCCTGGTGGCGCTGCTCCTGGCTCGTGGGCCACGGTGGGCACCGCTGGTGGCACTCAGCAGTTTTATCGGCGAGCTGGTGACCGACGCCGGTCCACCGCCCTGGCCGCTGTTGGCACTGACTTCGACGTATCTTGCCGCGGTGTACGCCTGCGCGGCCTGGACGCTGCGCCAGCGCCGCATCGAGCAGCCGATTGCAACACCGCGCGGCGCCGCCTGGTTTGCCGGGGTGATCGCGCTCGCCAGCGGAGTCGCCGCCGCCGGCTATGTCGGCCTCCTGGTGAGCGCCGGGCAGGTAGCGCCCCAGGAGACGCACGCCGCCATAGGCCGCTACTGGATCGGCGAGTTCAGCGGCATCATCGCACTCACCCCGGTTCTGCTGCTGCGGGTTCAGCCGTTGGCGCTGTGGGAGCAGCTGCGCCACAACAAGCGCGAGCTTTTCCTGCAGGCGTTAGGTGCGGTATTCGGTGCAGCGCTCGCTTTCGCGCTGGCGGCTGCGCGCGACGTACGGCTGTTTTACCCGTTGTTTGCGCCCGTGACCTGGATCGCACTGCGCCACGGTGTACCCGGCGCCATGATCAGCGTCTCGCTGGTGCAGGCTGCGCTGGTGGCGGCACTCACGCTCACTCCCGGGTCGATTCCGCTGTTCGACGTGCAGTTTCCCATGCTGGCGCTCGGCGTCACCGCGCTGTTTCTCGGCGCATTGGCCACCCAACGTGACACCGCGCTACGCCAGATGCGTGACCAGGACGCGGTGCTGCAGCGCTCGTTGCGCTTTGCGGTGGCCGGACAGCTTGCTTCCGCTCTCACCCACGAGCTCAATCAGCCGATGACTGCACTCATCGGCTACGTGCGGGCCTCGCAGCTCATGAGCGAGTCGCAGCCGCATGCCGATCGCCGTCTCGCGGGGACGCTGCGCAAGGCGAGCGACGAGGCGGTGCGCGCCGCCGAGGTGCTGCGGCGACTGCGTGAGTTCTACCGCGGCGAGGGCGCACGCATCGAAGCCATCGACGCCATGGCAGTCTGTGCGCACGTCGCCGATGCACTGCAGGATCGCATGCGCCGCAGCGCAGTGGAGTTCGAGCTGCAGGGCGCGCCGCGCTTGCCCGCGGTGATGGCGGATCGCACGCAATTGGAGATCGTCGTCCACAACCTGCTCACGAACTCCCTCGATGCGTTCGACGCGTATCCCGGTAAGAGGGCACATCCACGGCGCATCGAGATCACCAGCGAGGCGCGCGGCGCGGACGTAATGATCGCGGTCGACGATTCCGGTCCGGGGATCGATGCGGGAATCATGGAGCGCTTGTTCGAGCCGTTCGTCACCAGCAAGAGCAGCGGCGGCATGGGGCTGGGGTTGTCCCTGAGCCGCACCTTCCTGCGTCACCAGGGCGGGGATCTGTGGAGCGAGGCGAGCCGCCTCGGCGGGGCGCGTTTCGTGATCCGCGTACCTACTCAAATCAGCACGCAGATAGATCTATGAACGAGCAGCAGGGCACCGTATTTCTCATCGATGATGATCCGGGCGTGCGCGATGCGCTGACGCTGTTGCTGTCACTGAAGGGCATGTCCACGCAGCCCTTCGCGACCGCGGACACATTCATCCAGGCCTATCAGCCGGAGCGCGCCGGCTGCGTGCTGACCGACCTGCGCATGCCGGGCATGACGGGGCTCGAGCTGCAGGCGGCGCTCGCAGAGCGACACATCGATGTGCCGCTGGTAGTGCTCACCGCGCACGGCGATGTCGCGACCGCGCGCGCCGCCTTGAAAAACGGCGCGTTCGATTTTCTCGAGAAGCCGGTCGACGACGACCTGCTGGTTGAGGTGCTGTGCAACGCGCTGCGCGTGGACCGTGAGCGCCGCACGGCATCGATCTCGCGCTCGGCGGCGGACACGCGGCTCGAGCGGCTCACCGCACGCGAGCGCGAGATACTGACGCTGCTCGCCGCCGGGCATCAGAACCGCGAGATTGCTGCGCAACTCTCGATCAGCCCGCGTACCGTCGAAGTCCACAAGGCACGCATCATGGAAAAGCTGCAGTGCCATTCGCTGGCCGAGCTGATCCGGATGAGTCGCGCGGCCGGCTGAAACTGCGACGCCGTTCACATTCTTTGGCATTCTCGAGCGGATGCCACGCGCATTCGGGCTGCGGTGCACGCGACCCGGTCCGGGCCCAACCTTACGGGCAGCACCTGATTTCACGGTCTAGGCACACACCTATGCTCTGCCGCAAACAACAGCGCACTGCGCTCCAACTGCAGCATGACCCCGGTGGAAACTGCCACGGCGGCAACACCTTCACCCGCACGGACGCGCGAGTCTCGCGTCGTACTCGTCGATGGCCAGCGGCTCTTTCGCGAAGGGCTGCGGGTCCTGCTCGCTTCCGAGGACGGATTTTGTGTCGTCGGCGAAGCGGTCCACAGCGGCGAGGTACTCGAGCTCATCGGCGCGGTGCAACCCGACGTCGTGATCACCGAGCTGCATCTCCCCGACGGATCGGCACTGCAGCTCATCGAGGAGATCCACGCGCGCTTCCCCACAGTTGTAATCCTGGTGCTCACTGCGGTTCGCGCTCGCGATGCGGCGATAGCAGTGCGCAAGGCGGGTGCGCTGGGCTATCTGCTGAAGGAATGTGGACGCAGTGAACTGCTCAGCGCACTACGCAGCGTCGTCGCCGGACACAGCTATCGTTCACGCCCGTCATCCGCGAGGACGCGGGTGCGTAGCGACTCGAGCGGCGCGAGCAACCGGGTCGCTGATCTCACCGAACGCCAGCGGCTGGTGCTGCGCGCAGTCGCACGCGGCCAGCCGGCACGCCAGATCGCGGCATCACTCGGCGTGAGCGTGCGGGCGGTGCACCGGCAGCGCGAGCGGCTGCGCAATACGCTGCAGCTCGACAGCACTGCAGCACTCGCGCGCTTTGCCTTGCGCGAGGGCCTGGCCGAGTAGTTCGCCTGCGAGGCGCTGACGCTCGCTTCGACGCTGCGGTGTGTGGTCCGCAGACTACCGAGATGTTAAGTCAATTCCCGGGCCGGCGACCGGCCCCTACCAAGTAACCCCACTCTCTCTACGGCTTTGACCTGCGCGGCGCTTCGGCGTCGTGCCATCGTCGCTTTCGCCGACAAACGGCAATTTAACGCGCACAACCAAAGAGCACGCACTGCAGGTCTGCGCATTGGCGCCACGGGTGCGGGCATTGGGAGCGGGGCAGAGGGAGCGCCGCGGGATGCGCTGGCAAGAGCGGAACTTGGACTACCTGCAGACAGAACCAAAAAGCGGGCGGCAGACGCCCCTCACTTCATGGGTGTTGACGGAGCTCCGCCGGCCGGCGGGGTTGGTTGGAGGCGTTATGCGTTACACACGTGGTTGGGTTGCCTTGGCACTGCTGAGCATCGTTGCCCTGCCGGCCATGGGGCAGTCGTTTCGCGTGCAGTGTCCCACGAGCACCATCACTCACCCGTCGGCGCCGAATGCGGAGCCCGCTTACCTGGGCCCGACGACATTCACGGCCGGGCCCAATGGCTACCTCGTGCCGACTCCGGCGACGGTGAATGGCGCCATCAAGTGCCAGCAGATCTCCGGCGGCGACGGCTACGCGACCATGGGCGATGGCACGCAGACGTACATGTTCTCGTTCGGGCCGCTTTCGGGTCTCACCGACATCGCCAACGGCCTACCGGGCACAGAGGTGCCGAGCGTCTTCAACGCGCTGCTCGCCCAGGGCAGCTCCCTGGCCCCCGGTGATCCCGCCACCTCGGGCCTGGGTACGCTGCTGGATGAGCACGGCAACCCCTACAACGGCGCCGTTGGACTCGCGCTGGACGTGCCGAACCTGGTGAGCATTTACGACATCAGTGTGACCGGTAGCACGGTGCTGGTCGTCGCCAACGCACCGCTCGGCGCCAAGGTAGGTGACATGGTCACCATCTCCGGCACCGGTACTCCCTACGACGGCACCTTCGCGGTGCTCGCGACCCCAGTGGTCAACCCGTTCTTCGCGGCAAACCAGGCATTCACCGTCACCAACGCGGCCGCCGCCGGGCAGGCAGAGATCACCGAGTCGCCGACCGCCACCGCTGCGATTGCCCCAACGCTCGATGGACACGTCGATCCGCGACCGATCCTCGATGTGGGCGTGATGAACGGCAACATCCCCGCGCCGCTGATGGCGATCGACGAGGATGACGAATACTTCCTGACGCTGACCAACGTCGGCATGATGATGCGGCCCGACCTGTTCGAGCAGCACACCGTTCACTTCCACGGCTACCCGAACGCGTCCGCATTCTACGACGGTGTACCGGATGCCTCGGTCGCCATCAACATCGGTGGCAGCTTCACCTATTACTACCTGGCCCCTGACGCCGGCACCTACTTCTGGCACTGCCACATCACACCGCCCGAGCACCTGCAGATGGGAATGGTGGGGCAACTGTACGTGCGGCCACGGCAGGACCGGGTGCGGGCCGGAAACAACCTGTATGCGGCGCGGGTGATTCAGAACAGCGATCTGCGCACGGCGTGCGTGTCCGCGAACGACATTCTGTGCAGCAACCCACTGCCGCCAGCCAACACCGTCACGCGCAACACGACTGGCAACTACGCCTACAACGATGGTGACGGCTCGACCTATTACGACGTGGAGTTCCCGCTGCAGATCCACGGCTTCGACCCGAACTTCCACTTCGTCGGTATGACCTTCAACCCGGAGGGCTTCTCCGATATGAAGGACAAGTACTTCCTGCTGAACGGGCGCAGCTATCCCGACACGCTGACCACGGGCCCGTTGCAGACGGTGTCTTCCGACGGCATCAATCACTTCTCGCAACCGTTACCGGCGGTCATCAACATCACCGCCGGTAAGCGCGCGCTGTTGCGCATCTCGGACCTGGACGTTACCGAATACCAGACGCTCGCGTCGCTCGGTATCCGCATGCAGGTGGTCGGCTACAACGCCAAGCTGCTGCGCGACCAGGCCGGCAACAACCTGTACTACACCACGAACTCGATCACCCTCGGTGGTGGCGAGTCGCTCGATGTGATCCTCGACACCTGCGCGGTGCGGCCGGTGGTGACCGGGACGACCCCGAACTACACGACCTGCACGACGCCGATGCCGAGTGGCACCTACTTTCTCTACACGCCGAACCTCGACCACCTGTCTAACGACGCCGAGAACTTCGGCGGCCTGATGACAGAGGTCCACGTCAATTAAGGGGCGGGCCATGAGCGCAACGCTGAAGAAGGCGACCTCGATGAATCATCGACTGCTTTGCATTGCCAGCGCAGCTGCGGCGTTGCTGGTGCTCGGTTCGGCGTACGCCGCCGCACCCGGTGTGAGGGGGACGACCTTCACTCTCACGGCGAGCCCGGCCTACATCAACCAGCCTGACGGGCAGATGATCTATTCCTGGGGCTACGCCTGCAGCGCGACCAACGGGCGGGCGGTGCCGACGGCCATCTCACCGCCCGCGACCGGAGTGTGTGGCGGGACGATGCAGGTCCCAGGTCCCACGATCATCGTCACCGAGAACGTGCCGTTCTCGGTGACCTTGACCAACAACCTGCCCGCCGCCGCCGGCAACACCTCGATCCTGTTTCCCGGCATCAACGCGAGCAGTGCTCCGACCGGCGGGGTGCGCGGCCTGCTGGCGCAGGAAGCCGCGCCGGGCACTTCGGTGACCTACCACCTCGTCGCCACGTCACCCGGCACACGCGCGTACTACAGCGGCACACAGGGTGACCTGCAGGTCGAGATGGGGTTGTATGGCGCTATCATCGTGCTGCCTTCGACGGTGACACCGACCGGCTGTACGGCTCTCAATGCCGTCCCGGCTCATTACGTGGCGCCGGGCAACACGCCCGAAGCGGACTTCCGTCTTGCCGCCTCCGCCTACGATCACTCGCGCAGCTGTTACGACCGCGAGTACCTGTTCCAGTTCTCCGAGATGGATCCCAACATTCACCAGCAGGCGCTGCTGCAGGTCACCGCACGGACCGGCTGCGTGGCGGGTGCCGCGGGCTGCAGCCTCAATGTCCCGACCGAGCCGTATCGCCCCTCCTACTTCATGATCAACGGCCGCTCGATGCCCGATGACATGGACTCGAACTACGCGCCCGCCTACCCGCACCAGCCCTACAACGGCAATCCGCACATGCATCCAGGCGAGCTGGTGCTGTTGCGCATCATCGGCCAGGGGCGCTGGCAGCATCCCTTCCACGAGCACGGCAATCACGTCCGCATCCTGGGGCGCGACGGCAACCTGATTCTGGCCTCGACTACGGCCGGAGAAGCGAATCTCGCGGGTCCGCTGCTGTTCACGACTACCACGACTCCCGGTCTGGCGATGGACGGCATCTTCCAGTGGACCGGGAAGGGCCTCAACTGGGACCCATACGGCCACAATCCGAGGTCGACTTCGACTGATCCGCTGGTCAAGCTTCCCTGCACGCCGGACGCCAACGGCTACAACAACGTAGTGACGGCGCTGAATTATTACGAGTGGTGCCAGGACCACAACAAGCCGCTGCAGGCCAATCCTTTCGGGGATGTGGCAGGTGGCGGGCCGGCGACGCTCCCGGACGCGAACATCTTCGCCAACGGCGCCTGGTACGGTGGCAGTCCGTACCTCGGCCCGAACGCAACAGTGCGCGCGACCGGCCCCACGGGCACCACACCACCCTCGGGCACGATCGCCAACTCGCCCACCAGTGAAGCGGGCTTTGCCTTCATGTGGCACTCGCATAACGAGCGCGAGATCACCACCAACAACATATTCCCCGGCGGGATGCTCATGATGATGCTCGTCGATTCCCGCGAGTTCCAGATCGACGAGTCGAACTAGGACGAGGAGCACGCACAAATGCGACACAACAAATTCAAGTCAGCCCTGATCAGCTCAGGACTGGCAGCTTCCGTTCTGCTGCTCGCGAGCGGTGCCTGCTACGCACAGTCGGTCAATCTGACGGCAAAGCTCACCACCGAGACTTTGCCGGACGGCTCGGCCCTGCCGATGTGGGGCTACAGCTGTAATGGCGCGGCGGGTGCTGCACCGGCGCCCACCTGCGCCGCGCTGAATCCGGCCGCGAACACGGGCCTCCCGGCAAATACCTCCAGCGCCACGATCTGGTCGCCGGTCGTTATCACCGTGCCCTACGTGGCCGCAGGCACGAATCTGACCATCAACCTGACCAACAGCCTGGCATTCAACGGCAACAACATTCCGACCTCGCTGGTCATCGTCGGCCAGCTGGGCGGCGGCCTGGGACCCGTCGGCGCGGGCTGCACCGGAGGCTCGACCTGTACGTTTAGCCCGGATCACAGCGGCGCGCAGTCGGTTGCGACCTGGCCGATCGTCAGCAGTACGGTGGCCACCGGGACACCCCCGGTGCAGGGCATGCGCACGCAATCGTTCGGCACCGAAGTCGCGGCTGGAACTACCACCGCTCTCACCTGGACGAACCTGAAACCCGGCACCTACCTGATCGAGTCCGGCACGCACCCCTCGATCCAGGGACCGATGGGACTCTACGGAATGCTGGTGGTCACCACCGCTCCGGTAGGTGCCACCGCAGGGACTGCCTATCCGGCAGCGGGCGCGACGCCTGCAGTGCTTTACAACACCGACGTCTCGGTGCTGATGAGCGAAATTGACCCGGTACAGAACCAGGCGGTCCAGGCCGCGGTCGGCACGGCGGGCTTCAGTGAGACCATGGTGTGGTCGGGCCAGCCCGGCGGCTGCGGCTTCCCGGGTTCGCCCACTTTCAACCAGTGCTATCCGCCGGCGGTCAACTACACACCGACATACTTCCTCATCAACGGCGTGGGCTTCGACAAGACGAGTGTCACCAACGCGAACAAGTCCTTGTTCGCAGCCACCACGGGCACGGCGGCCGCACCGGTCAGCGGGACTGCACTGGTTCGCCTGGTCAATGCCGGCCTGCGGATGCACGTGCCGTCGATCGTCGGATCTCAGACCGGCGCCGTGGTGGCCCCAGCCACCCAACCGCCGGCAGGTTTCTCGCTGATCGCCGAAGACGGTAATCCGCTGCCCGGAGTCCACCGGGTGCAGAGCGAAGTATTCATGGCCGCCGGCAAGACCTACGATGTGATGATCAATGTGCCGGCAGCGCCCGCGGCTGGCAACCCTCCGAATTCAGCACTTGCGCTGTTCGATCGCGAGTTGAGCCTTTCGGGCAACGCGACCGAGCACGATGCCGGCATGATCGCGTACCTCGGCATCAACGGCGCCGTCCTGCCGACCGGGGTAGGGGCCGCCGCTGCGGTCGCACGCGCCGACACTTACAATTCGGTCATCACCGGGCAGACGCTCGTCGTGTCGGATCCAGGCAAAGGCCTGATTGCCAACGACACCAACGTCTACGGCGTCCAAGTGATGGGCGTAGTCGCCGGTCTGACTCTGAACCCGAACGGAACGTTTACCTTCACCGGGGCTCCAGGCACTGTCTTCACCTACTGCGCTAACGGCACGGTGGTCGGCGCAGTCTGCTCCTCCGGCATCACCGCACCCGTGACGCTGGGCGCAGCGCCGATCGAGGCCGGCGGCGGCATCACTATGGCGAACGCGGTCTACACGGCGACGACCGCGACCTCGCTGAGCATCAAGTCGCCCGGTATCCTGGCGAACGACAGGGACGCCGCGGGCTATCCGCTGACCGTGAGCGGTGCGACAGCAACGGTGCCGTTGAATATACCGGCGCTGGCCTGCAACACAGGGCCGGCGCGACGGGCGAGTGTGGATTCCAACGGCGGCTTCAATGTAGTGCTCACCGGCGCACCTCCGGCTGTGATTCCCGCGGCAGTCTGCACCTTCACGTACAGCGCAAAGAACTCGCAGGGGACAGTCAGCGGCGCCCCGGCGACCGTGACGGTGAATTTCCCGGCGACGACGCCGGGTCTCGCAGTGACGGTGCTGGAC
>Ga0306925_10006112_pt1 | contig 11157 bp, 13 predicted proteins | sample flu12Cox44000176_FD_203755 | JGI IMG/M metagenome (GOLD analysis project Ga0306925, IMG submission 203755) | Lab enrichment of tropical soil microbial communities from Luquillo Experimental Forest, Puerto Rico - flux8day.12C.oxic.44.000.176 (v2)... | ecosystem: Environmental > Terrestrial >...
CGTTCACCGACTTCAGCGAAGCCTTCGGCTTCATGGCGCGCGCGGCGCTGGTCGCGGAGAAACTCGACCATCATCCGGAATGGTTCAACGTCTACAACAGGGTCGAGGTGACGCTGGCGACCCACGATGCCGGCGGCGTGACCGATCGCGATGTCAAGCTGGCCGAGGCCATGGATCGCTTGGCCGCGGCGTCGCATTGAGGGAAGGTGTGTTGCGGCGCATGACGATGGCGTTCGAGCCCACCGCGGCGTGGGGGCAAGGCGGCTTTGAGGCGCGCGGCGGTCGCGACGAGGCGCGCGTGCGGCGCGATTTCTGGCGGAAGGCCGCGCGGGTGGCGGCGGGGCTGCCCTTCGCCGAGGATCTGCTCGCCGCCTATTACTGCGCCTTCGACCACGCGACGCCCGTGCAGGTGAAGGCAGCGCTCGTGGGCGCGCTCGCCTATTTCGTGCTGCCCTTCGACGCGATACCGGACATGTTGCCGCTCGTCGGCTTCACCGACGATGCCGCCGTGCTGCTCACCGCGCTGCGCATGGTGGCGGGGCACATGCGGGCGGAGCACCGCGACGCCGCGCGCGCCGCGCTCGCGCGGATCAAGGCGGGAACGAGTAGCGAATAGCGAGGGGCGGCGAGGTGCGCTTTCCATTCGCCATTCGCTAGCTCGCCGACGCGCGTCACACCCGCACCACCAGCTTGCCCATCACTTGGCGGTTCGCGAGCGCCTTGAGCGCCGCCGGCGTCTCCGCGAGCGGATAGACCTTCTGGACGTGGCACGACAGCTTGCCCTCGGCGCACCAATGGGCGAGCGTATCGATGGCGGCCTTGTAGTCCTTCGTGTCGTGGCGGACCCACGCTCCCCAGAACACGCCGAGCACGGCGCAACCCTTGAGCAGCACGAGATTGAGCGGCAGTTTCGGAATCTCGCCGGCGGCAAAGCCGACGACGAGGTATCGGCTCTCCCAAGCGAGCGAGCGCACCGCCGGTTCGCTGTAGCGGCCGCCGACCGGATCGAACACGACATCGATGCCGTGCTCGCCGCCGAGCCGCTTGAGCGCCTCGCGCAAATCCTCCCGTTCGTAGTTCACCACCTCGTGCGCGCCGTGGGCGCGGGCGAAGGCGAGCTTGTCGTCGGTCGACGCGCAGGCGATCACGCGCGCGCCCATGACGCTGCCGATCTCGACGGCAGCAAGCCCGACGCCGCCCGAGGCGCCGAGCACGGCCAACGTCTCCTGCGGGCGCATCAGGGCGCGATACTTGAGCGCGTAATAGGCGGTGCCGTAGGTGATGGTCAGCGCTGCGGCGCGATCGAAGTCGAGATCGGCGGGCAGCTTCACGATGTGGTCGGCCGCGACCGCCGTGCGTTCGCGCGCGGCGTTGAAATTGGTGTAGCCCATGACGCGGTCGCCGGGCTTGAACGCGGTCACGCCGGCCCCGACGCTTTTCACCACGCCTGCGAACTCGCCGCCCGGCGAGAACGGAAACGGCGGCTTGGTCTGGTACTTGCCGGCGATGATCAGCGTGTCGAAGAAATTCAGCCCCACCGCCGCCACCTTGGCCACGACCTCGCCCGGCCCGGCGACGGGATCGGGGATATCGGCAAGCACGAGGTCGTCGGGGGTGCCGAAGCGCTGGCAGAGGATGGCTTTCACGGGGGGCGCGCGCGGGCTGCTCGAACGGTGTCGGCACGCTATATCAGGAACGACGGCGGTTGAAGGGCGAGCGACGGTCGGGGTATTACATGCTTGATCTGTATATTATGGCGGTCAGCGGACGGGGCGATCCCATTCGCCTTCACATTGCCGAATTCCCCAAGCAGTTCATGCTGTTTGCGGGTTTCCCGCTTCGGATTGCTGCAGCCGTCATGGAGGTGGGCCGATGACCGGGATGAGATCTGCCACCGCATTGATCCTTGCCACGTCACTGGCGTCGGTCGCATTTGCGCAACAACAGCCGCCAAAACCCGCCGCCGCGCCGCAGAAGCCCGCCGCCGCCCCGGCCAAACCGGCCGCGACCGCCGCGGCGCCTGCGGCCCCCGCGGGCGATGCGCAACCCACCTTGCTCGGCCAGTACGGCGATTGGGGCGCGTATACCGCCTCGCCGGGCGGCAACAAGGTCTGCTTCGCCCTCGCCAAGCCGAAGACCACCAAGACCGAGCCGGAGGGGCGCAAGCGCGATCCGTCCTACGTCTTCGTCTCCACCCGTCCCACCGAGAAGGTGAAGAACGAGGTGTCCGTCATCATCGGCTATCCGTTCAAGACCAATTCGGACGCCACCGCCGAGATCGGCCCCGCCAAGTTCCCGATGTATACCCAGAACGACGGGGCCTGGATCAAGAACGTTGCCGAGGAGGCGCGCATGGTCGATGCCATGCGCAAGGGCGCCGACCTGACGGTGAAGGGAACCTCGGGCCGCGGCACCCAATCGACCGACCAGTATTCGCTCAAGGGCCTCGCTCAGGCGCTCGACAAGATCGAGCAGGAGTGCAAGTAGGGCGCCGCCGCGGGCGGGACATCTGCCTTCCGCCCGATCCAAAAATGCTCGGATATTGGAACGGATAGCGCCCTATGTGGTTGTCCGGGAAAGCCCTCGTTCTAAAGGGTCGGCGTCAATGATCAATGGTGCATATCTGCGTCGCCAGGCCGAGATTTTGATCGCGATGTCGCGAGCCACCTTCGATCTCACGATCGCGGGGCGGTTGCGGCGAATGGCGGCGGAACTTCAGGACAAGGCGGCCGAGGAAGACAACGCTTCCCCCGTACTGCCGCATAGCAGAGTTGCGGGCGGCCGCCGCGGATGGTCCCCCAGGTAGCGCGGATCGGCTTTATCTGCTGCAGACCATAGGCCGCGACAGGGGCGCGCGCTTTCAAGGCGTTCGCGCCATAATCTACAATGTCCAGATGGTTGGGAACCCGCGCAGGGAACCGCAATGCCATCGTCCAAGCCTTGCGACGGGCGCTGGAGCAACGTGCACATGATCCGTGTCGGCATCGGCGGCTGGGTATTCGAACCGTGGCGCGGCGCGTTCTATCCCAAAGGACTGCCGCAGGCGCGCGAGCTCGAACACGCCAGCCGCAAGCTCACCACGATCGAGATCAACGCCACCTTCTACCGCACGCAGAAGCCGGAGAGCTTTCGCAAGTGGGCGGCCGAGACGCCCGATGATTTCGTGTTCTCGCTCAAAGGTCCGCAGTTCGCGACCAACCGCCGGGTGCTGGCCGAGGCCGGTCAATCGATCGAACGCTTCTTCGCGAGCGGCGTGCTCGAGTTGAAATCGAAGCTTGGCCCAGTGCTTTGGCAGATGGCGCCGACCAAGAAGTTCGATGCCGAGGATTTCGCGGGCTTTCTGGCGCTGCTGCCGCCGAGGCTCGAGGGTCGCCCCATTCGTCATGTGGTCGAGGTGCGGCATGAGAGCTTCCTCGTGCCGGCATTCATCGAGCTGCTGCGCAAGTTCTCGGTGGCGGTGGTGGTCGTGGAATCCGACAAGCATCCGCTGATCGCCGACGTCACCGGCGATTTCGTCTATGCCCGCCTGCAGCGCACGTCGGAGAAGGAAAAGACCGGCTACCCGCCGCGCGCGCTCGAGCTCTGGGCCGAACGCGCACGCCGTTGGGCCGCCGGCGCCGCGCCCGATGATCTTGCCACCATCACCGCGCCACCACCGCAATCGGGCAAGCGCCATGTGTTCATCTACATGATCTCCGGCGCCAAGGTTCGCGCGCCCGCAGCGGCGATGGCGCTGATCGAGCGGTTGAAGGAAAAATGATCGATCTATCGCCGTCGGCCTCGGCACCCCATTTATGGTAGAACGCCGCGAGGCATGGTCCTTTCGATGCGATGACCGAACCGCTTCAAACCACCGACCTCTCCGCGACGGCACCCGCCGCGGCGTCCACGGCGTTCGTCGAAAAGACGCCGCTCGAGCGTTATGTGCCGCCGGACAAGCCCTCGCTGGTGGGGCTCTCGCGCGCGCAACTGACGCAGGCGCTCGCGTCCATCGGCGTGCCGGCGGCACAGCGCAACATGCGCGTGCAGCAGATCTGGCATTGGCTCTACGTCCGCGGCGCGCGCGGCTTCGACGAGATGACGAGCGTGTCGAAGGATCTGCGCGCGGAACTCGCGCGGCATGTCACGCTCGCGCGCCCCGAGGTCGTGGCCGAGCAGGTCTCGGTCGACGGCACGCGCAAATGGCTCATCCGGCTGCCCGGCGAACAGTCGGGCGAGGGCGAGCGGCCGCACGAGGTCGAATGCGTCTACATCCCCGAGGCCGACCGCGGCACGCTTTGCGTCTCCAGCCAGGTCGGCTGCACGCTCACCTGCTCGTTCTGTCACACCGGCACGCAGCGGCTCGTGCGCAACCTCACGCCCGGCGAGATCGTCGGCCAGATCATGGTCGCGCGCGATCGCCTCGGTGATTGGCTGGGAGCCGCGCGCGCGAGCGGGGATGGCTTGCCGACGCAGGGCGAGCGCCTCATCTCCAACATCGTCATGATGGGCATGGGCGAGCCGCTCTACAATTTCGAGGCGGTGCGCGACGCGCTGCTGATCGCGGCCGACGGCGAGGGGATCGCCATCTCCAAGCGCCGCATCACGCTCTCGACCTCGGGCGTGGTGCCGAATATTGCGCGCGCGGGCGCCGAAATCGGCTGCATGCTGGCGGTATCGCTGCACGCCGTGCGCGATGAGCTGCGCAACGAACTCGTTCCGCTCAACCGCAAATATCCGATCGCACAATTGCTCGACGCCTGCCGCAACTATCCCGGCGTGTCCAACGCGCGGCGCATCACGTTCGAATATGTCATGCTCAAGGGCGTCAATGATTCGCTTGCCGACGCTAAGGCACTGGTCAAGCTGCTCGCGGGCATCCCGGCGAAGATCAACCTCATCCCGTTCAATCCATGGCCTGGCACCAGGTACGAGTGCTCGGACTGGGAGAGAATCGAGAAATTTTCCGAGATCATCTTCAATGCCGGCTACGCCTCGCCGGTGCGCACGCCGCGCGGGCGCGACATCCTGGCCGCTTGCGGCCAGCTCAAGAGCGCGACCGAAAAGCTCTCCGCGCGCGAGCGCCTGGCGCTGCGTGCGATGGCAATGACGGATTGAGATGGACAGCCTCGGCCGGCTGTTGCTGCGCTTCGTGCTGGTGCCGCTCGGTTACGTCGTGGCGGTGGTGGTGGCGACGCTGGTGATCGTGCTCGGCTCGTGGAAGCTCGGCGCGGCCGCCGCCCATCCCGACACGCAGGCGTTCGCGATCTTCGGCTTCGTGTTCGCCGCGCCGGTGCTGCTGGTGATGCTGCTGAGCCTGATGTGGCTCCCTGCCGCCATCGGCATTCTCATTTCGGAGGCGTTCGCCATCCGCTCGTTCATCTTTCACGCCGGCAACGGCGCGGTCTCGGCCTTTATCGGCTGGAGCCTGTTCGGCTACGTCGATGACACCCGCATCCCGCTGAACGAGCCGCTGCCAGTGCTTGCCGCCGGGCTGGCCGCTGGTCTCGCCTATTGGCTGATCGCGGGCGCGAGCGCGGGCTTCTGGAAACCGCTATTTCGCCGGCCCGCCGGCGCGGCGCTGCCGGCGAATCCGGCCTCACATCCGCCGGAAATCCGTTAGGAAATCTACCGTAGGATGGCGCGCAGATGCGGCGGGAGCGCGCCGCGGCCGGCGAGGGTTCATGGACGCAACGTCGAACGCTAAGCTACGCACGACCGGCAGCGCCGCTGCCCGCATCGCCTTACTGATGGCGCTCGGCGCCATGCTCGCCGGTTGCGACAAATGCGGCAACTTGTGGTCGCCGTGGGGCAGCGATGCCCAAGGCGAGACCCAAGCCTGCCGCGAGCTGCCGCCGCCGCAGCGGTAGGCGTTCATCCCCATCATTTGTCAAATTTTGCCGCGCGGCGCCGATTTGAACTCGCGCGCCGCCTCGGCTAGACCCGCTTGGGATCAGCCGCATGAACCGAACCGGCCTCGTGATTGCGTTAGCCGTCGCCGCCGCGGTTGGCCTCATCTTCGGTATCCGGCCCGACCTCGACCTCAAGCTCGCCGCGCTGTTCTTCGACCCCGAGCGCGGAGGATTCTGGCGCGCCTATGATCCGACCTATCTGCGCGCGCGCGACGTTGCCGTCTGGCTCACGACGCTGGTCGCGATGCCCGCGGTCGTCGCCCTCGTGGTCAAGTTCATCCGCCCGCGCCGGCCGCTGCTCATCCCCGGCCGCGCGATCGTGCTGATGCTGGTGACGCTCGCGCTCGCGCCCGGCGTTGTCGCCAATCTCGTGCTCAAGGAGCACTGGGGCCGCCCGCGCCCTATCGACGTGGCCGAGTTCGGCGGTGACGAACATTTCCGTCCGTGGTGGGATCCGCGCGGCGATTGTCCGAAGAATTGCTCCTTCGTCGCCGGCGAGCCCTCGGGCGCGTTCTGGACGATGGCTGGCGCCGCGGTGGTGCCGCCGCAATGGCGCGCGCTCGGCTATGGCGGCGCGCTCGCCTTCGGCGCCGCCGTGGGCGTATTGCGCATGGCGGCGGGCGCGCATTTCTTCAGCGACGTGGTGTTCGCCGGCGTGTTCAGCTTTCTGGTGATCTGGCTCGTGCACGGCTGGCTCTACCGCTGGCCGCGCACGCGGATTTCGGACGCGACGGTAGAGCGCGCGCTCGAACGGATTGGGCCAAAGCGGACGTAGACGCCTCATCCACTCAATATTGCCCCTTGGGCTCCAGGCCGAGCATGAATTGCCCATACATGCTGCCGGTGGAATCCCAATTGAGGCTGATGTGAGAGGCGGCCGCGTGCGCGTCGCGCCAGGCGCGCTGCAGCGGTTGCTCCAGGAACAAGCCCTGCCCCCCGGCCGCGAGGAACAGCGCGTCGATGGCTCCGACCAGGAGCCGCACGCAAAACGCCTGGTCGCGGCGGTTGCGCAGCCGCATGTCCACGCCGATGGGGTCGCCGCGCGCGGCGGTCTCGAACGCCTCCGCGAGATCGCGGAACATCAAGAGCCGCGCCGCGTCGATGCAGGCGCTCGCCTCGGCGACGCGCATCTGCACGGTGGTGAGCTCGGCCATGCGGCGGTTGCCGCCGGCGACCGCGCCGCGGGTGGTGCGCACGCCTGCCATCGCGAGGAAATCGGCGAGCGCGCCTTCCGCCATCCCGAGTACCGGCGACACGATGGTGATCGGCAGCACGGCGAGGAACGACTGCCGATAGAGCGGGTTGGGATTGGCGCGCATGCCAGGGGCGGTGGCATCGGTAAGCTCGGCGAAGGCAAGCGTGCGATGGGCGGGGACGAACACGTCGCGGGCGACGATGTTCTTGCTGCCGGTGCCCGCGAGCCCCATGGTGTGCCAGTTGTCGTCGATGACGCAATCGGCGCTGCGCAGAAGGAAAAATCCCGGCGTCGCGGCTGCGTCCGGTTGCGGAATCATGCCGCCGAGAAGCTGCCACTGCGCGTTGTCGCAGCCGCTGCAAAAACTCCCGACGCCGGAGAGCCGATAGCCGCCGTCAACCGCCACCGCCTGGCCGACCGGCGCATAGGTCCCGGCGGCGAGCGCGGTGCGATCCTGCCAGACCTCGTCCTGCGCCGCTTTCGGGAAGCAGGCGATGAGCCACTGGTGCGAGGCGAGCAGGCCGTAAACCCAGCCGGTCGAGCCGCATCCGCCGGCAATGGCGGCAACGACCTGCGCGAACACGTCGAAACCGTACTCGAACCCGCCGTAGGACCGCGGCTGCATGATGCGGAAGAGGTCCGCCTGCCGCATGCGTTCGATCATGTCGTCACCGACGCGGCGATCAGCTTCGGTCTGCTGCGCGCGCTCGCGCGCAAGCGCGGCGATGGCGCGGGCGCGCGTCAGGAGATCGGACACAGCGGGATTGGCGACCGACGACCTTGCAGCACCGACTGACATCACCATGGAGCCCGGCTGGAAGAGGCCGTCAGGCTAAGCTGCCGCGATCAGCCGATGCAAGTGCGGTCCGGTCGGGCCGCAGCGCGCCGCCGGCAAAAGGCATGGCTGCCGGCTCAAGGCAAAGCTCGAGAATCGGCTTGCGTCCGGTTCAGATCGTGGCAACGCAGTCGATCTCCACGTCGAACGGACCGTGCCAGGCGGACACGCAGACGAAGCTGCGCGCCGGCGGGTCCGACGGAAAATACCGCGCGTAGACCGAATTGATGGTCTGGAAATGCGCCGCGTCGGTGCAATACACGTTGCACTTGATGACCTTGTCGAGCGACGAGCCGGCCGTCGTCAGGCAGAGCTTCATCTGCTCGAGCACGATCTCGGCCTGCCGTTCGATCGGCAAGCGCTTGATCTCGCCGGTGGCCGGATCGTACGGCGGGATGTTCGACACGAAGACGAGATCGCCGCACCGCATGGCCATGGTGCTCGGGACCTTGCGGGCTTCGGCATAGGTGGACAACGGCTCGACGCGAATGGCTTGTCTGTTCATGGCTATCCCTCGTATCTGGTTCGCCCGTGCATGCCTCATGCGGCACGATGCTCGCAGCAAAGCCGTCGGCTGTCGTTTCCCATTGGTTCGGCGCGTGCCGAACCGTCGTTGCTTGCTGACGGTGCCGCCGGGGCGGTAAAGTCCGCCATGGTCGCGGCCGCAAATTTGGTCGAGGTCGCCGCGCTCGTCGGGGATACCGCGCGCGCGACCATTCTGGCCGCCCTGATGGGTGGTCAGGCTTTGACCGGCAGCGAACTCGCTTATCTCGCCCGAGTCTCGCGTCCGACTGCGAGTGAGCACCTCCTCAAGCTCGTCGAGGCGCGGCTCGTCGCCGTCACCAAGCAGGGGCGCTACCGCTATTACCGCATCGCGTCGCCCTTGGTCGCGCGGATGCTCGAAAGCATCATCGCCGTCGCCGCGATCGAGGTGCCGTCGCGCTATCAGCCGCGCTCGATTCGCGACGATGCGCTGCGCTTCGCGCGCACCTGCTACGATCATTTGGCCGGCCAGGTCGGCGTCGCCATCACCGATTCGCTCGTCGCCAATGGGCACATCGTGCTCACCGAGGACGGCGGCGAGGTGACGGATGCGGGCACGCGATTTCTGACCGCGTTCGGCGCGGATCTGCGCTCGCGCGGCAAACGAATCTTCTGTCGACCCTGTCTCGACTGGAGCGAGCGCCGATATCATGTCGCCGGTCTGGTGGGCGCGCAGATCTGGCGTCGCTGTTTGGATCTGGGCTGGCTCGTCCGGGAGCGCGACAGCCGCGCGCTGCGGCTGACCGCGGCCGGGAGAACAGGTCTGTTCGATACGTTCGGAGTGGACCTGTCGAGTGAGGGGCTCGAGCGCGCGAAGCAAATCGACGTCGCGAGCACGGTGAAAGTGCCGCTGCGAGCCTAGCTCGCGCGAAAGATCCCCAAAATCTTACCGCGCGCTAAGCTCTTCCCACGTGTGGCGCCATTGCCGCCGAGGCTTTTTTCATCGCGGCTTTATCCGATAGTATCGGCGCGCGCGATCGAAGCCATAACCGACAAACGCGTGGATCAGAGCGATCACGCCTGTCCCGACGGTCGGATGTGGGAGGACATTCGAATGACCTGGTTTGTTCGCATCCTTGCGCGTGCGCTGGCGCTCGCCGTGGCGATCATGGGCGTGCCGGCGATGGCGCAGGATTATCCCACGCGGCCGGTCACCATCGTGGTCGGCTATACGCCGGGCGCGACCAGCGATTTGCTCGCGCGCACCGTGGCCGAACGGCTCAACGCCGCCTGGGGTCAATCCGTCATCGTGGACAACAGGTCGGGCGTGGGCGGCAATATCGCCGCCGCCTATGTGGCGCGCGCGCCGGCCGACGGCTACACGCTGATGGTCGGCACCGACGCCATCATGACCAGCAACGTTTTTCTCTACAAAAATACGCCGTTCGACCCGGTGAAGGACTTCGCGCCGATTACCAACGCCGGGGCGAACATCATCTGCCTGGCGGTGCACGTCGACTTGCCGGTCAATTCGGCGGCGGAGCTCATCGCCTATGCCAAGGCGAATCCAGGCCAGCTGCAATATGGCTCGTCCGGCATCGGCTCCCCCCATCACCTCGCGGGCGAGCTGTTGCGCCAGAAAACCGGCATCGACGTCGTCCACGTGCCCTATCGCGGCGGTGGCGCGACCATCAACGATCTGCTGGGCGGGCACATCAAGGTCGCCTTCCTCAGTCTCTCGACCGCCGTTCCCCATCTCGCAAGCGGCAAGATCAAGATCGTGGCGGTCGTGGAGAAGGCCCGCTACGCGGCCATGCCGGACATCCCGACCATCGGCGAGACCGTCCCGGGCTTTGAAATGTCGTCCTGGGTCGCTTTCTTCGCGCCGGCGGGCACGCCTGCGCCGCTCTTGGCGCGCCTCAACGAGGCGATGGTGAAGGTGCTCACGACCGATGCCGTGAAGGAGAAGCTCGCCACGCTCGGTCTTGCGGTCGCACCGAGCACGCCGGCCGAGCTTGCCGCCATTGTCAGGGAAGGTCTCGCCGTGCGCGGCCAGCTGGTGAAGGCCGCCAATATCCAGGCCGAATAGCAGGTCGAAGGTCTCATGCTGCCAACACCTGCGGTTGCCGCGCTCGACACGTTCAAGCTGCGGACGCAATAGAGGTTTGCGATGACTCGCTTACGCATTTACGGCGTTGCCCGCACCCGCGCTTTTCGCGCGCTCTGGATCGCCAAGGAGCTCGATCTCGATTACGAGCATGTTCCGCTCGAAATCGGTCCGGCCGGCGCACGCAAGGCGGACTATCTCGCGATCAATCCCAACGGCCGCCTGCCGGCGATCGACGACGATGGTTTCGTCCTGTGGGAATCCCTCGCCATCACGCTCTATCTCGCCAAGAAACACGGCCGGCTCTATCCGACGACGCTCGAAGGCGAGGCCAAGGCATGGCAGTGGACCCTGTGGTCGGTGCAGGAGGTCGACCGCGGCGTCAACATCTGGTCGCTGCACGCCGTGCGTCTGCCTCGCGCGGATCGCGATCCGCAACGGCTCGCCGAGGCGCTCAAGGTGCTGGAGGGGCCATTCAGGGTGCTCGAGGGCACGCTTGCCGACCGCCCCTACCTCCTTGGCGAGGACTTTACCGTCGCCGATCTCAACGTCGCCGCGGTGATCAGCCGCGCGATCGACATGGATCTGTCCGCGACGCCGCGTATTGGGGACTGGCTCAAGCGCTGCCTCGACCGTCCGGCGGCGC
>Ga0306925_10006113_pt1 | contig 11157 bp, 11 predicted proteins | sample flu12Cox44000176_FD_203755 | JGI IMG/M metagenome (GOLD analysis project Ga0306925, IMG submission 203755) | Lab enrichment of tropical soil microbial communities from Luquillo Experimental Forest, Puerto Rico - flux8day.12C.oxic.44.000.176 (v2)... | ecosystem: Environmental > Terrestrial >...
ATCCCCGCCCGCTAGCGCCACCGGGTGCACGTCTTGCGATCGGAAGCCTGCTGGTCGTCGATCCTGCGTATCGCGGTCTGCCGGGCGTAACGTTCAACCTGACCGCGATGGGTTTCTATTGGGCCGCGTCCCAGGGGCTGACTCACATCGTTGGGGTGGTAAATCCCGAGCGCGAGACGGGATTTGCGCGAAGTGGCTTCCGGAGGCTCGGGCCGGTCATCCATAGCGACCGAATCCGGCGGACACCCGTTCAGCCGATGATCGCCGATCTCGAATCGCTGACCGACCGATTCGCGTCCTTTCTCAGGCGCCACAGCGCACCTCATTGGCTGCATGCATTCGAGCGTGAGTTTCACGGTGCGGGCGACGTGGTTATAGGACCAGACAAGCCCCGGAGTGCGGCATATGTCGTTATCTCAGGCCGGGCGGCGCAGCACGATAGACGCGGTCGAGCGATCGGCTATTTGGCGCCCGGCGACGTTTTCGGCGAACTGGCAGCGCTGACCAACTGCCCATGCACATCCACAGTCAGAGCGCAGACCGACTTAGACCTTATGGTGCTGGAACGCGATGCTCTCCGAGCGCAGCTCCGCGAAAGCCACCCCGCGGCCGAAAAAATGACGGAGCTCCTTGCGAACCGCCTCGCGCTGTCGCTACTCGACAATGACGCTCCCGGCTCGCCTGACACCGACCGCAAACCCTCTCCGCAGAAGGCAAAATTGCACTTGGTCGCGCCAACGCCTCGATAATCCAGACGACACCCTCCTGGCCAAGTGATTACAGGCACGGACTCATCTAGTTGACGAGAGGCCATGATTGTGAACGCATTTCGTTCGCTTTGGCGTATGCCGCTGATCGTTGAGCGGGAACGGCACCATCCGTCCGGACGTGAGCGGATCCCGGAGCCGATGGTGATGGACGACTTTGACTCGGTGACGCAGTTCCACGTCGGCGGCGCGTCGGACCCGGGAATGCAGGCGGTGTACGACTTCAACGCCCGCTCGCTCGACGTGCTGCTGCCTCAGGGCGCGCGGCTGCTCGACCTCGGCGTCGGGTCCGGGCGAGCGATTAGCGCCGTCATGCGTCGGCGACCCGATCTCCAGGTGACGGGCGTGGACCTGGCCCCCAACATGCTCGCCACCGCAAAACGGTTGTTCGCCGCGGAAGGTCTGGACGGGCAAGTCCAGCTAGTGGAAGCCGACATCACAGCGCTGCCCGACCGGCTGGCCACAGCAGATTGGGATGGGATCTCGTGCATGTGGACGCTGCACCAGCTCACTGACTTCGATGTCTTGCGGGCCGCCCTACGCCAGATCGCGACCCTCCGCCAACACAGCGGCGCGGCGGTCTGGATCTTTGACTTTCAGCGTCTGAAAAGCCCATCGACCCTCCCGGCGATGCTCTCCCTGGATCCCTCGATGCCGCCGGTGTTGCGCAAGGACGCGATCGCCAGCGAGGCGGCCGGCTTTACTCACGCGGAGCTGTCCGCCGAGCTCACAGCCGCCGGACTAGCCGACTTCCGTTCGGGCCACGCGAAACCGCTGCCTTACCTGCAGGCCTACTGGGCTCCGGGTAAGAACACGACAAGCCATATCTCCACACACGTGCATCATCAACATCTGCGGGGTCAGGCGCGCCGTTACGCGGCCTTGCTCCGCCGGGGGTTCACCGCCAAGCCGTTCTAAGACTGGAGCTGTATCACTCATGCCTAGTTTTTTGATGAGCACATTCGGCGACCCATCGCAGAGCGCCCCTTTCCTGCGCGTGTTCCGTTTTGTCCAGCGCCGGCTGCTGAAGATCAACGGACTGCTCGGTAGCTTCGGCTACCGCGCGGGTCATGCGGCCGCCACCGGGAAGTCGGTCGACCTGCAGCAGGACGACTTCGGGTTCGGACGGGCTAGCTGAAGGCGCTGGTGATGGCCGCCATATCGAAGTAGTCACGCCACGCGGCAATCCGGTCGTCTCGCACCTCGAAGACGCCCATCACCGGCAACGGGATTGTCCCGCCGCTTTTGCGGCGCATCACGTCCGTGCGTTCGTTCATGACCAATGTGCCGTCGCTGACCTGCCGGTATACGTCGAAGTCGATTCCGTCGAATGCGGCGAGGAGCCCTGCGATGAATTCTCTGATCGCTGCGCGGCCTTGCACCGGCTCCATTGGGATGTTGTGGTAGACGGCGTCTTCGGTGAAGTAGCGCGCGAGCTCGTCCGGCTCGGGGGATGCCCAGCGTTTGCAGAATTCGGTCACCAGCTCGTCGGCAGATCGTGTCATGTTTTCATGAAACACATTGATATGAAGCAAATCAAGAGCGAATCCGGATCCCCTCACCAAGTGGGGTTAGCGAAAGGCGGGCATCACGTCCGTCGCGAAGACTTCCGCGTACTCCACGAACTTCCGCGGTGGAAGTCCTGGCGGCAGCATCATCATGAAGTGCTCGACAGCGGCCTGGGATCGCATTTTGTGGAACATCTCGATGGCTGCAGCGGGCGTGAGGATGCTCAAAATGCCGCCGGCCTTGAAAGCTTCCAGCGTCATGGGCTTGAGAACCGCACTGTCGCCGAACCCCGTGGAGGTTCTGTCCTCGTTCAACCACTGCCCGTAAGTGTTGTTCACATGGTGGAAGTAAGGGGCAAGCTCGTGCATTGCCTTCTGCGGATCGTGGGCGACGACCACGAATATCCCCTGTATTCGTATCCTCGCAGCTGAAGCATCTTTGCCGTGGGCGCGTAGCTTCTCCAGGTATGGCTCCACCACATCCATGTTGCCGAAGTAGCCATCCCCATACTTCGCGATCCGGTCCAGCGCCTTGTCGTTGAATCCGCCCATGTACAAAGGAATGCGTCCACTCACGGGCTTCGGAGTAATCGAGGCGTTCTTCAGGTTGAAAAACTGACCCTCGTAAGAAAACGTCTCGCCGGCCCAGAGTCTGCGAACAATCTCCAGGAACTCGTCCGTGCGACGGGCACGTGAGGTGAAGTCCACTCCGTACGCCTCGGCCTCGCGCCTCAGGTAACCTATCGCTACGCCGATCTCGAGTCGACCGTTCGACAGGATATCCAGAACCGCGCAGTCCTCCGCGAACCGCACGGGGTGGTAAAGCGGCGCCAACGCGACCGCCGAACCTAACTTGATCGTGTTCGTGCGCGCGGCAATCGCCGCCAACGTGACCAACGGCGACGGCATGTAGGCATCGTCGGCGCCGTGGTGCTCGGGCACCCAAGCCTCTTCGAACCCGAGGCTCTCGGTCCAGCTGATGAATTCGAGTATCTGGGCATACAGGTCCGCCGGGGGCTGATGCCACTGCACGGGGTTCCTGAAATCGTACAGATAGCCAAACGTCAGCTTGCGCACTTCACACCAAGGGTTCTTCGCCCACGAGCGTCGTTCGACTCAAGAGGCGGCCGCGGTCCATCTCGGTTACTCCCCTTGTTCCGTTGGGGAAGAGAGCAATTCGTCGGCGGCGGTGTAGGGATCATCGTGGCCGTCCACCACCGATTCCGCCAACCGGTCGAGACCGGGACGGGTTCGCAGCCGGGTTTGTGCCAGCGACAGGATCTGCGCCCTGGCCCGCGCCAACCGGCGCTCGCGGCTGTCGGTGCGGTGATGATCGTCGATGGCGGCCACCAGATCGGCGACGCCCTCACCCCGCGCGGCGACGAGGCTGACGATCGGCGCCTTGGTTTCGGCGCGCAGATCGCGCACGGTCTGCTCGGCACCGTCGCGGTCGGCCTTGTTGACCGCCACGATGTCGGCGACTTCCAGCACACCCGCCTTGGCGGCCTGCACCGCATCGCCCGCCCCGGGATTGAGGATGACGATGGTCGGGTCGGCGACGGCGGCGATTTCGATCTCCGACTGCCCCACCCCCACGGTCTCCAGCAGGACCACGTGGTAACCAATCGCGCCCAGCAATCGGATCGCCGCCGGAACCGCGGCGGCCAGCCCCCCGATATGGCCCCGCGTTGCCACCGAACGGATCAGGACATCGGAGTCGTTGATATGTGCGGTCATTCGAATTCGGTCACCCAGCAGCGCACCCCCACTGAACGGCGATGACGGGTCCACGGCCAGCACTGCCACCCGGCACCCGCGCTCCCGGTAGGCGCCTACCAGGGCCCCGATCGTCGTCGACTTACCCGCCCCCGGCGGTCCCGTAACGCCGATGACGAGGACCTTGAGGTCAGTTGCGGGCCGGATGCTCGCCAGCACCTCGTCCCGCCGTTCGCCCTCGACGAGACTCAGCAGCCGACCCGCCGCGCGCGGAGATCCGTTGCGCGCTCCCGCGATCAGGTCGGCGATCGTCATCTGCGCATTATGGCGCAGCGACGTCGATGACCGTCGCGGAACCCATCCCCCCGCCGGCGCACATGGCCGCAACGCCTATTCCGCCGCCACGGCGGCGCAATTCGTGCACCAGGGTGACCAGCATTCTCGCGCCCGTTGCCGCCACCGGATGTCCGAGCGAGCAGCCGCTGCCGCTGACGTTGACCTTGTCGGGGTCCAGGTCGAGCAGCTTGATGGTGGCCACACACATCGCCGCGAACGCCTCGTTGATCTCGAACAGGTCCACATCGGAGATCGAAAGCCCGGCGCGGGCAAGCGCTTTCGGTATCGCCTCCACCGGAGCCAGGCCGGTGATCGCGGGGTCGACACCGACTGACGCCCAGGACCGTACGGTGGCCAGGGCGGGCAACCCGAGCGTGTCGCTCGCGATGGTCAGAACGGCCGCACCGTCGTTCGCGCCGCACGCATTGCCGGCGGTGATGGAGAAGCCCTCGATTTCCGGATGCAGCGGCTTGAGCGCGGCCAGCTTTTCCATGCTGGTGTCGCGGCGCGGATGCTCGTCGACCGAGAACAGACCGTGCGGCGTCTCGATGGGCACGATCTCCTCCTTGAAGCGGCCCTCATCGATCGCGGCGATCGCGTTGCGGTGTGACCGCAGCGCCCACGCGTCCATCTCCTCGCGGCTCACGCCCGCCTTGATCGCGGCGTTCCAGCCCACGGTGATCGACATGTCGAGGTTGGGCGCGTCGGGCCGGTCCGGGTGCGTCGGCGGGAACCAGTCGACCCACTCGCCGTCCACTTGGATTCGTGACCGTGGCGATGTCGACGCCGAGTTCACGCCGCCGGCGATGACGAGCTGATCCATTCCCGCGCGCACGCTCGCCGCCGCGCTCTGCACCGCCGCCTGGCCGGCCGCGCAGTGCCGGTTGTTGGCCAAACCGGGCACGTGGGGCAGGCCCGCCGTGATGGCCGCGTGGCGGGCGACCACGCCGCCGCCGTACAGGCCCTCGCCCAGGATCACGTCGTCGACCTGCGTCGGGTCCAGATCCCTGGCCGCTTCGGTGACCACATGGTGCGCAAGGTCGAACGCGGAAGTGTCGCGCAGCGTCCCCTTCCGGGCGGTGCCAATGGGGGTGCGCAAGGCGGACACGATGACGGCTTCAGGCACGGGTTTCTCCAGTTCGGGCGAGCATATTGCGGAGCTCGAAAGCCGACCGCACATTCACGAGAACACTATTCTCTCAAATTGAGAGTATGAGTTGCAAGGAGGGAGCTGGCAGGCTCGCGAGCAGACGCAGAATCGCACGTGACCGCGCCGAATCGTGCGATTCTGCGTCTGCTCGCCAATGAAACGGGAGGCACGGCTAGCAATGGCTCAGCGGGAGGGGACAATCGCGGTCCCGGGCGGGAACGTTTGGTTTAAACGGGTTGGTGGCGGAGCCGGCCTTCCGCTGCTCACGGTCCATGGCGGGCCGGGCTTGCCGCACAACTACATCAGCTCGCTGGAACGTTTGGCCGACGGGCGGGAAGTCATCTTCTGGGATCAACTCGGGTGCGGGAAGTCCGAATGCCCCCCGGACACCGAACTCTGGACGATGGAACGCTCGGTGGCCGAAATGGACGCCGTGGTAAAAGGGCTGGGCCTGAACCGCTTCCATGTGTTCGGCAACTCATGGGGCGGGATGCTGGCGCAGCAATACGCGCTCGATGTGGCCTCCGGCTCCGTCAGCCTGACCATCTCCAACAGCATCGCGTCGATACCCGAATTCTCGAAGATGGTGGCGCGCTTGAAATCCGAGCTGGATCCGGCAACCCAATCGGCCATCGACCGGCACGAAGCCGCCGGCACCACGTACTCGCCCGAATACCAGGCCGCCATCCGCACCTGGAACGAAACCTATCTGTGCCGCGTTCGTCCTTGGCCCGGGGAGCTCGAGGACGCCTTTCGGAACATGGGCACCGAGATCTTCGAGACCATGTTCGGACCGAGCGACTTTCACATCGTCGGGACCATCCGGAGCTGGGACGTCTTCGACCGGCTACCCGAAATAGCCTTGCCAACCCTGATCCTCGCGGGCAGGTTCGACGAATGCGTGCCGGAGCACATGCGGGAAATGCACCGGCGCATACCGGGTTCGCGATTCGAGTTGTTCGAGTCCAGCGCTCACATGCCCTTCATCGAGGAGCCTGACCGGTTCGATCGGGTAATGCGCGACTTCCTGCGGGCGCACGACCCGTCGCGAGCGTAACGCCACTGCGAAAATTCGCCAAAAGTCGCAGTGACGTTACGCTCGCGGGCGCGGAAGGGTCAGTTCTTGCCGGCATTCAGCTTGGCGATGATCGACCGGAAATCCTCGGTCGTGAATGACTGGTGCTCGGCCGACAGCGCATAGTCCAGGCTGGCGAGAACCGCGCGCTCCAGATGGATGTTGAGCACCCGCTTGGTGCTCTCCACCGCCTGCTGCGGCAGCTCCAAAATCTTTTTGGCGCATGCGATTGCCTCCGCAACGGGATCTGCTGCCACGTGGTTGGCCAATCCGAGTTCGACGGCCCGCTCGGCGCGGATGCGCGTTCCCGTGAGCGCGTACTCTTTGGCCAGCAGCAGGCTGATGTGCAGCGGCCAGGTCAGCGGTCCGCCGTCGGCGGCCACCAAACCCACCTGCACATGCGGGTCGGCAAGGTAGGCGTCTTCGGCGATGTAGACGATGTCGCTCAGCGCGACGAGACTACAGCCGAGCCCGACGGCCGGGCCGTTGACCGCGGCCACCACCGGAATTCGGCACCGAGCCATGCCCAACACGATCTCGCGCCCGTCTCGGATGGTCTTGGCGCGCAGATCGGCATCGGACGAAAGTTCCTGGAGATACGCGAAATCGCCGCCGGCCGAAAATGCCCTGCCTGCACCGGTGATGACCGCCGCGCGGGCGGTGGGGTCATCGGTCAATCGCTGCCACACTCGCGCGAGGCCGACGTGCAGGTTGTCGTTTACCGAGTTGAGCGATTCGGGCCGGTTCAGCGTGATGATCCGCAGCGCACCGTCGGCGCGGACGTCGATTTCGGCAGGCATGTCGTACACGTCAGACTCCCAATCCCAAGATGCGTGAGGCGATGATGTTCTTCTGTATCTGCGATGTGCCGCCCATGACGCTCTGCGCGCGGCTGTACAGGTAGGCGCTCAGTAGGTCCGGATCGCGGGTCCCCGTTACCGCCAGGGCGGCGTGCCCGACGGATTGCTCGACCCAAGTCATCAGCAGCTTGTCGAGCGATCCCTCCGGCCCGTGCGAGACCCCGTCCAGCTGCTCGGACAGCCGCCGCCGCACGTGATGGGTCAGCATTTCGGACTGGACCGCCGCCCAAGCGAGCTCTTCGGACACCGGACCGTCGTTGCGCGCGAACAGGTTTCGGACGAGCTTGCCGTATCTGGCCGCGTAGCCGAGCGTGGACGGCTCGCGCTCGTGTCCCACGACGGTCATGGCGACGGCCCAGCCTTCGCCCGGAGCACCGACCATCCGGTCCGCCGGGACCTTCGCGCCGTCAAAGAACACCTGGCCGAATTCGTTGGTGACCCCGTTCATCATGCGCAGCGGACGCTGTTGCACGCCAGGCTGTTTCATCTCGAGGATGAACGCCGACAGGCCGCGGTGGCGTTTGGCTTCGGGGTCCGTGCGGGCCAGCAGTAGACACCAGTCGGCGACGTCGGAGTAGCTCGTCCAGATCTTGTGTCCGTGCACCACATAGGTGTCGCCCTCACGGGTCGCGGTGGTGGTCAGCGATGCCAGATCCGAGCCGGCGCCGGGCTCACTGAAACCCTGGCACCACCGCTCGCTTCCGTTGATGATGCCGGGCAGGAAGCGTTTCCGCAGTTCGTCGCCGGCGTGCCTGCCGATGCCGTAGACCAGGTAGCCCACGCTGGGGCGCGGCGGGGCGCCGGCCCGGACCAGCTCTTCGTCGACGATGACGTCGTACACCGGCGGCAATTCCTGGCCGCCGTAGTCGCGGGGCCAGGACAGGCCGAAAAAACCGTTGTCGTACAGGGCGCGGTGCCAATCGGCCATGCGCTCCCAGTATTCGTCCCCGGAGCCGGAATATTGCTTGGCGTGCACCGAAAGCCACGATCGCAGCCGCTCCCGGAACGCGGCCTCGTCGGGTGAGTCACGAAAGTCCAAAGTCGATCTCCTTCAGCGTTACCGGCCACAGTTCGGTCGATGTCAGCGCGCGGCGCAGGTAGACATGGATCAGGCACTCCCAGGTGTTGCCGATGCCGCCGTGCACCTGCACGGCGGTCTCGCAGACGGTGCGGGTGGCGCGCGCGCAGTAGACCTTAGCGACCTGGGCGGCGCGTATGGCTTCGGCCGGCGGCAGTTCGTCGACCGCCCACGCGGCATGGCGCAACACGCTCACCGAACCTTCAATCAGGGCAAGACTTTCGGCCAGCAGGTGCGCGACGGCCTGATAAGACCCGATCGTCTTGCCGTACTGTTCGCGGATCTTCGCGTAGTCGCAGGCGACGGCGTGGGCGCCGCGGGCGATGCCAACGAGATCCGCCGATGTCGTGACCAGCGCGAGCGCCAGCCATCGCGCGGCAACGTCGGAGGTCACCTCACCGAGGGGCGCCGGCGAGCCTGTGATGTCGGCTTCGGACCGGGTCAAGTCGGCCGCGGTCCGGCCGTCGCCCAGGTCGGTCGCCAAAACCGTACTGCCGGAAAGCAATAGGGCGCGCCGGGCGCCCCGAGAGTCGATCGCCCGGCCATCGACGGCGATCGTCGCTGCCCCGCCGTCGGCACCGACGTGGCGGGCCAGGTCGTCGGCCAATACCGGCCCGAGGAACGGTGCGTCGACCAGTCGGCGCCCGAATTCCTCCGCGACGATCGCGACTTCCACGCCGGAGGCCCCGTCGGAACGCAGCGATCGCCATCCGGTTGTCTCAATCTGCTTGTCCAGGCGGCTGATTCGGCCCTTGTCGTCGAGATCCTGCACCGCCCCAGGGCCAAGGTCGTCGGCGAGTTTGGCGGCGGCGTCACGAAGTTGGCGCTGTTCAGACGTCAGACGTACATCCATGGCTCTCCTTGAGGGCTCGTCGCAGCACCTTGCCCGAGGGTAGGCGCGGAATTTCGTCCACGAACACGACGCGGCTCAGGCGTTTGTAGGATGCCAGCTTCTCGTCCACCAGGGCGGCGAGGTCGGCCGCGACCGCCTCCCGGTCAAGGGGAGCGCGCGCCGCCACGGCTGCAACGATCGCTTCACCGTTAATCCCGTCGGGAACGCCGAACACCGCGCAGTCTTTGACGGCCGGATGACCGTGCAGGACCGTCTCGATTTCCGCGGGCGCGACCTGAAAACCGCGCACTTTGATCATCTCTTTGAGCCGGTCGGTGATCCGCAGACAACCGCCGGTGTCCAGCCAGCCGACATCCCCCGTCCGGTACCAGCCGTCGCGCATCGCCTCGGTGGTCGCCTCGGCGGGCAGGTAGCCGGCCATGAGCGACATTGACCGGGCCTGGATCTCGCCGACCTCTCCGGGCCCGACCGGTTCGCCGGTCGCCAGCGAAACCACGCGCAGGTCCACACCGGGCACCGGACGCCCGACGGCGTCAAGCCGGGCCCCCTCGAGCGGACCGCAAGCGATGACGGGCAGTTCCGTGGTGCCGTAGGCGGGAACCCACCCTACGCCGGTCCGCCGGGTCACGGTCTCGGCGACCGTGGGGCTGACCGGCGTCGCTCCCCACATGATGAAACGCAAAGACGACAGGTCGTACGACTCCAGCTTGGGGTGGGAGGCGATGGCCAGCGCGATGGGCGCGACCGCCATTTCGACTGTGATGCGGTCGTTTTCGATGTGATGCAGCATCCGGTCGATGTCGAACCGGGGATGCAGCCGCACGCACGCGCCGGTGCACAACGCCGTGAGGACGTTGAGCAAACCGAGGATGTGTGACGGCGGTGTCGCGACCTGAATTCGGTCCTGCCGTGTCAACCGCAATGCGTTGCGCCAGTGACGCACGGCCTCGTGCAATGCCGCGTGGGTGTGCCGGACGGCCTTGGGCAGACCGGTGGTGCCGGAGCTGAAGACCAGCACCGCGTCGGCTCCAGGTGGCGGCGGGCCGGCCATCGGCTCTCCCGGCGCGATTGGTTCGTCCAGGTGCAGCATCGGCATCAGGCCGGCCAGTACCGGCTGGTCCCCGACGGCGTGCGCGGGGTCGGTCAGCGCGAGTGCGTGGACGACCTCATCGCGCTTCCACGCGGGGCTGATAAGGACCGCCGTGGCACCGAGCCCCCAAATCGCCCGCATGGCGGCGACGAATTCCGGCCGGTTGGACGCCATGATCGCAACGCGCTGACCTGCGCTGACACCGCGTCTGGTCAGGGCCGCGGCCAGCCCGTTGGCCAACGCATCGAGTTCAGGCAGGCTGAATCGCCGTTCCTCGAACACGAGCGCCGCCGGCTCGCTCACGTCCCGTTCCTCCCAGCAGTCGCAAACGTCTTGAGAAGATCCTATCGCATTGCGAGAATAGTATTCTCTATACTGAAGAATGGAAATACGGAAGGGGGCGGCCAAGGTGACGGTCACCCGGACCATCGAGGAGACCCGACCGGTGACAGATCCCGCATCGAACGGCGCCAAGGCGGGCACGGTCACGATCCACCTCGATCGCAAGAAGGTGTCGGTGCCACTGGTTCCGGGCGAAACTTTATTGGAGAGCGCGCGACGGGCCGGACTACAGCCGCCGTTTAACTGCGAGGCCGGCAATTGCGGCACCTGCATGGGCCGGCTCATCGAGGGCCACGCGACCATGCGGGTCAACGACGCTCTCGAAGACGACGAAGTTGCCGAGGGCTACATTCTGACGTGCCAGGGCGTGCCCGACACGGCG
>Ga0306925_10006115_pt1 | contig 11155 bp, 14 predicted proteins | sample flu12Cox44000176_FD_203755 | JGI IMG/M metagenome (GOLD analysis project Ga0306925, IMG submission 203755) | Lab enrichment of tropical soil microbial communities from Luquillo Experimental Forest, Puerto Rico - flux8day.12C.oxic.44.000.176 (v2)... | ecosystem: Environmental > Terrestrial >...
GTCCTGCACTACAACCCGGCTTTCGCCGCGCTCGCTGTAATGGTAATTGTGGTGGTTAATCTCGGCCCCTTTGTTGGGCCGGTCGTGGCGACGGGATGGTGCTACCTTGGCTTCTTGGCCGCGCTTTTCTCTTTGGCCCTGATCTATGTTGGCATGTCGTGGCATAGCGATATTTCGCCGATGTACGTCATCCTGCACCCCATCGGCACGGTAATGTTCAGCTACGCGCTTGTTCGTTCCGTCGTGCTAACACTCGTCCGCGGAGGGGTCGTCTGGCGAGGAACCTGGTACCCCCTCGCCGAGCTGAGGAAGTTCAGCCGTCGACCGCCGCGTTGGAACTGGTTGTAGGGGGCGCGAGAGACTTTGCCAGAACCGCTAAAATAGCGAACGCTCCTTCCGCTCGAAGCGAAAGGGCGTTCGTCAGGTATATGCCGTGATCGGCCAGGAAATGGTGGATTACTTGGAGTAAGCCCTGATGGCGTTGGCTTCGTCTTCCTGGACGTCGAACACCGTGTACAGCTTGGTGATCTGCAGCAGGTCATGCACCTTCTTGGTGAGGTGCAGCAGTTTGAGTTCGCCACCCTGGCGCTGTACCGAGGTGAAGGCGCTGACCAGTTCTCCGATGCCTGAGCTGTCAATGTAGCTGACGTCGGCCAGGTTCAGGAGAATCTGTTTTGCGCCCTTTCCCAGCAGGTCCTTGATGGTGTCGCGCAAAACCACACTGCCTTCGCCTAGAGTGATTCGCCCGCTCAAGTCAACGATGGTTACACCATCCACTTGCCGGGTGCTTGCTTTCATACTCACGTGGAAGCCTCCTGGCGGTCCAGTTCACTGCCTGGGATCCGCTTGATCAAAGTAATTTCAGTGCCGGGTTCCAGCTTGCGGAACCGAACTTCGTCCATAAACGCCCGGATTAGGAAAATTCCGCGGCCGGACTGCTTCATGAGATTCTCTGGTGCGAGAGGATCGGGGATCTCGTCGGGTTCCAGCCCCCTGCCTTCGTCCCCGATGGTAATTATCAACTCCCGGTTGTTTTGTTCAAACGTTAAGTTTACGCGCTTTGCCGGATCGTATGCGTTGCCATGTAAAACCGCGTTGATCATGGCCTCCCGCACGGCCATGCTGATTCCGCCCCGAATGTCTTCGTCGAAGCCCGACTGGGCCGCGATCTGGTCGGCCATTTCTTCCGCTTTGTTCACGCTTTCCAGCGTGGACTCCATCCGGTAGGAAACCTTTGATTGCGCGGTCATGAATAAGCTGGTGTCGCCCACTCCGGGTGTTGCGCTTGCCTGTGGAAGCAATTCCTCAGGATTCTGCAGTTTGCCTTGTCTGGAAGCAGTTGTCAATTCAGGGATTTCCGACTGTCTGGCGCCCGCCGAAACGGCATTTCGTCGGTCCGACGGGCAATCGGGTTCGGGGCAGCGGTCTTGGCATTTCTTCGCTGCTGGAGTAATATTAGAACGAACGTTCGTTTTATCCAGCCCAAGTCCGGGGACGCCCGGCCGGCACTGGACCTTATGGCTACCATCCTCGATTCGGCTACTCCCTCATATACCGGACAGGACACCCGGTTCGGCCGCCGCTTCTCGGAAATCCTCGATTATGCTACCGAAGTCTTTGCCGAGAAGGGATACGAAGGCGCGTCGATGCGTGACCTGTCGCGCATGAGCGGAATGTCGCTGGCGGGGCTCTATTACTATTTCGACTCCAAGGAAAAGCTGCTCTACCTGATCCAGAAACACACCTTCACCACCATTATCGACCGGCTGCGCGAGCGGTTGGCGGCGAGTGACGATCCGGAGGAGCGCATCCGCATCTTCGTGCATAACCATGTGGAGTACGCCTTGGCGAAGCCGAAGGCGATGAAGGTCCTCTCGCACGAAGATGATGTGCTGAAGAACAGCCACGGAGCAGAGCTCACCGCCATCAAGCGCGAGTACTACAAGATCTGCGTTGGATTGGTCGATGAATTAGCGAAGACCGAAAGGCTTCCGCGATTGGGACAAAGCCCTCGAACCAAGGCCGGCATTGTGACCCGCACTGCGGCGATGGGACTGTTCGGAATGATGAACTGGCTCTACACCTGGCACCAGCCGCGCCTCGATCCTGATGCGGGAGTTCTCGCGCAGCAGATCAGCGACATCTTCCTGCGAGGCGTGCGAGGCTGGGAGCAGCGGACGCCACAGCTGGGTGGCGGTTCAGATGGCAGGTCTGCGGCCGGTGCAAGGAAGCAGCCGCGCGCAAAGGCTGGGAGATCATGACGCTCGCAAGCAAGCCGGCGTTCAACCGTATCTTGGTTGACCTAGAGCCGCCACTCGTTCGCGTGACGCTCAACAATCCGCCGCTCAACGTCATTGATTTGGAGATGATGGGCGAGCTGCTGGCGACGCTGGAGCAAGCTGAAACGATTCCCGAGGTCAGTACTGTGGTCTTCGACGGCTCCGAGCGGTCATTCTCCAGCGGGGTCGATATCGCGGCCCATACGTCGGAGAACGTGCGCAACATGCTGACTGCGTTTCACGGCGTCATTCGAGCGGTTGCGGCGACCAAGAAGCTCACCATCGGGTCGGTTCGTCGCCACTGCCTCGGAGGCGGAGCGGAATTGGCTCTGTTGTGCGATGTCGTGTATGCGACTCCCGATTCGGTCTGGGGATTTCCTGAGATCAAGCTGGCTTGCTTTCCCCCAGTGGCTACGGTGGCTTTGGCAGCGATCGTCGGCCCAAAGCTGGCGGCTGAGATGGTCCTGACCGGCCGCACCATCACCGGCCAGGAGGCGCTGGCAGCCGGTCTGGTAAATGGCGTGGCGGATGATCCCGAAACGCTGGTTGCGGAATGTGTCGCACGAGTGACCCAGCTGAGTCCTGCGGCGTTGGCGATGGCAAAGAAATCGTTCTACGCGTGGGATTCGATTCACTTTGACAAGGGGCTGGCGCGCGCAGAACAGGTTTATCTGGACGAGCTCATGAAAACGGCCGACGCACATGAGGGGATCAAGGCATACACCGAGCGCAGGCGGCCGCAGTGGACGGGGAAGTGATGGAAGCAGGTTTCTGATGGACTACGAAATTACCGTTGAGGAATTGAAGACGCTGCGAGATGGCGGAAGCGAGTTCACATTGCTCGACGTGCGCGAGCCGTGGGAGTTGCAAACGGCACAGATCGCAGGCAGCAAAAGCATGCCGATGGGCGACGTGCCCTCGCGCTTCCAGCAGGAGCTCGACTCGGAAGACCACATCGTTGTGGTTTGCCATCACGGCGTGCGATCGATGAATGTAACCGCTTGGCTTCGACAGCAAGGCTTCGAAAAAGCTCAATCCTTGCGCGGAGGCATTGATCGCTGGTCGCGTGAGATCGATCCATCGGTGTCGCTTTACTAGGAACCTGCGATGAAAAGAGAACTTATTGAATTACGAGTGAATGGCCGCAGCCATGAGCTCGCCGTACAAGCGAACGCCTTACTTCTCGATGTACTGCGGCAAGAGTTGAATCTCACTGGATCCAAGCGCGGCTGCGACGACTCCTCGTGCGGCGCGTGTACCGTGCAGCTCGATGGCGTACCGATGTTGTCCTGCACCATGCTGGCGGCAAGTTATCAGGGCTGCGAGATCACGACCGTCGAGGGCGTTTCCGAAGGTGGTGGTCTAGCGGCATTGCAAAAAGCCTATGGCGACTTCGGCGGATCGCAATGCGGTTACTGTACGCCTGGATTCATGATGACGGTGCGCTGGCTCCTTGCCAACAATCCCGATCCCAGGGAAGCAGAGATTCGCGAAGCGCTCAGCAGCAATTTGTGCCGTTGCACCGGCTATTCGCAAATGTATCAGGCGATTCGTGCCGTCATTGAGGCCGAGAAGAAGAGCGGGACGGTCGAGCTCGCGGGAGCGACACGCTGATGGGCAAGTGCTCCATTATCGGCAAACCTATTGCCATGGTCGATGCCGCCGGCAAGACGACTGGCGCCGGCAAATATACCGACGATCTGGCTTTGCCGGGCATGCTGGTCGGCAAGATACTGCACTCGCCTTATCCCCACGCGCTCATCAAGCGCCTCGACACGAGCCGGGCTCGTGCCCTGGATGGCGTGGTCGCCATCGTCACGGGAGAAGATGCTCCCAATCAGTACGGGATTCTGCCCGTCGGACACGATGAGACCGCTCTTGCGGTCGGCAAGGTCCGCTACATCGGCGACAACGTCGCCTGCGTTGCAGCGATCAACGAAGAACTTGCTGATCAGGCGCTGGAGTTAATCGAGGTCGAGTACGAACCGTTGCCCGCATATTTCGACCCCGAACAATCGATGAAGGCTGAGCACGAACTCATCCACCAGAACCGGCCAAACAACATCGAGAAAGACTATCACCACGTCTTCGGTAATCCCGCGAAGGGCTTTGCGGGAGCGGATTATGTGGCTGAGGCACGCTACGTCGCCAACGAAGTCACGCACGCTGCGATGGAGCCGCACAGCACGCTCGCCAGCTTTGAAATCGATCCTCACACTGGCAAGCCCGGCCGTCTAACGGTCTGGTCCTCGACGCAGGTTCCGTATTACCTGCAGCACAAACTGTCACTAGTACTCGAACTGCCAATGTCGCAAATCCGAGTGATCAAACCGCTGGTCGGCGGGGGCTTCGGCGGCAAGAGCGAAATCATTCCGCTGGAGATCATTGCGGCGGTTGCAGCGCGCGCCGCCAACGCACCTGTCAAGGTCACATACACTCGCGAAGAAGTCTTTTGGGCGCACCGGGGCCGGCCGCGCACCATCATCGACCTCAAGACCGGCGTGAAGAATGACGGCCGAATCACAGCCGTCACGTGCAACGTCATCCAGGATGGCGGAGCATACTGCTCATACGGTGTGGTGACGATCCTCTATTCAGGCGCGCTGCTGGGCGCGCTTTATGACATTCCCAACATTCGCTACGACGGCTACCGCGTTTTGACCAACAAACCGGCATGCGGTGCGATGCGAGGTCACGGCACAGTGAACGTTCGTTTCGCCTTCGAGTCGCAGATGGACGAGATTGCGGCGAAGCTCAACCTTGATCCGGCGGAGATGCGGCGCATTAATCTGCTCAGGCCTCCGACAGTCACAGTAAATGGATTGCGCGTGCTCAGTTACGGGTTGCCGGAATGCATTGATCAAGTGATTGCGCGATCTGGCTGGAACGAGCGCAAGGGCAAGCTGCCCCAAGGGCGCGGCCTCGGCGTGGCATGTAGCCACTATGTGAGCGGAGCCGCTAACAGCATCATCCGTTCTGACATGCCGCACTCCACGGTCAATATCAAGATCGATCGCGACGGCGGAGTGGTTGTGTATACAGGCGCAGCAGAAATCGGTCAAGGCTCTGACACCATGACGGCTCAGATCGTCGCCGAAGTGCTGGGATGTAACCTGTCGCGGATAAAAGTGATTGCCGCCGATACGGATCTCACGCCCATCGATTTGGGCTCGTACTCCAGTCGCGTGACGTTCATGGCGGGCAACGCTGCATTGCGAGCGGCGGAAGATGTAAAGAAGAACATCGTGAGCGCAGCTGCACGGCGTATGAACTGTGCACCTGAGGACGTTGTCCTAGCGGGTGACCGCGTCGGGAAACAAGGCCCAGCGTGGTCGGAGATGAGCACACAGCCCGCCGACGCGGAGGTCGCTCGTGGACACGTCGACGGACAAATCCTGCGCGGCTCGGTGCTGCAGACGCGCAAAGCGGAAGGCGCGAGGGACCACATGAGCTTCGAGGAGGCTGTGGTTGCGGCGATCGACCTTCACGGCGGACTGACGGGAACCGGATCATACGCGCCCCCACTTGCAGCGCGCGGTGGCAAACATAAAGGGGCTGGCGTCGGTCCTTCGCCGGCGTATTCCTACTCTGCGCAAGTTGCCGAAGTCAGCGTCGATGAGGAAACGGGTGAGGTGACGGTCCACAAAATCTGGGCGGCACATGATTGCGGCCGCGCCCTGAATCCAGTCGCGGTTGAGGGGCAGGTCATAGGATCGGTCTGGATGGGACTCGGCCAGGCGCTGCAGGAAGAGATGGTTTGGAAAGATGGGCTGGTGATGAATCCGGGTTTGCTCGAATACCGTAGCCCGTCTTCGGTCGAGTCTCCAGACATTGAATGCATCATCGTGGAGAGCATTGATCCCGAGGGCCCCTTCGGCGCGAAGGAAGCCGGCGAAGGATCGCTCGCGGCTACGATTCCAGCGATCTCGAACGCGATCTACGACGCGGTGGGAATTCGTCTGCGCGAAGTCCCTTTTTCTCCCGAGCGGGTGTTGGCGGCGCTGCGCGCAAAGCGTGGAGCCAGGAAGATCGAGATGACCGAAGGCATCGATCCAACCCAGCCAGCGACGTTCCGTGAACACGGCGGGTCGCTCTGGTTTCGTGGCCAGGGTCCTGATCGGCATCCGGACGATCCTGCGAGAAGAGCCGCTGCTGCCGGAGGTGCGCAGTGAGCCTGCCGACATTTCAGTTGCTGCGCCCCAAGCGTCTCGACGAGGTTGTTTCTTTGCTCTCGAAGCATGGGGATGACGTGAAGGTCATCGCTGGCGGAACGGATTTGCTTCCATCGATGAAGCAGAAGCTGTTCACGCCCCCATTTTTGTTGGATTTGCGCGGTGTCGATGAACTGCGTGGCATTCGCGCGACGCTAGACGGTGGCATCAGCATCGGGGTGCTGACAACCCTGGCTGCGATCGAACACTCGCAGAGCATCCGCCGCGACTATGCGGTTCTATACCACGCTGCCAGGACGATCGCGTCTCCTGTGCTGCGCAACATGGGAACGCTCGGCGGCAACATCTGTCTCGACACCCGGTGCCTCTGGTACAACCAGTCGCTCCTGTGGCGCAAGAGCTGCGGCTTCTGCCTGAAGAAAGACGGCGACCTTTGCCATGTTGCCCCGAGTAGCAAGACCTGCTGGGCGGCCTTTTCAGGCGATACGCCGCCGGCGCTGCTCTGCCTCGCGGCGGAGGTTGAGATTGCCGGAGCGAATGGTGTTCGGCGGATGCCCATCGCAGACTTCTACGTGAATGACGGAATCGTGCGGTTGCGCTTGTCACCTCGTGAGATCGTCACGCGCGTCTACATTCCTCGAGCTTCGCATGGCTGGCGCGGCAGCTACCAAAAGCTGAGGGTGCGCGGCAGCATCGACTATCCGCTTGCCGGCGTTGCTGTCGCTCTCAGACTCCACCGCGGTCGAGTTGAGGCCGCGCGCATGGCGATTACTGCCGTGAATCCCGCGCCTCATCTGGTGAAAGACATCGACGTCACGCTGCTCGGCATGGAAATCAGTGACGAGTTAGCCGAACAGATTGGTGAGTTCGCGGGACGAACCGCCAAGCCGCTTACGACCTCGGCGCTCACGCCGGAATACCGCCGCGAGATGGTGAAGGTGTTCGCCAAACGTGCACTCCTGGAAGCTTCAGCCAACTGAATGATTACCGACTGCCACGTTCACATCGCGCCGATCGAACTCTTCAAGCCGGAGGCGCTGACGCTGATGAAGAAGTCGCGCAAGGACTTTGATCAGATCGAGCATTTCTGCCAGTCGCCCAGCGCTTTTCTCAAGCACATGGACGAGGTCGGCATCGATCGGGCCGTGCTCATCAACTATGTTGCTCCCGAGGTGATCGGCTTCACGCCTGAGGTGAACCAGTTCGTTGCCAGCTACGTGAAGCAAGATCCCAAGCGACTGATTCCATGCGGCAGCGTGCATCCGCGACATACAAAGAACGTGCTGGCCGACATGGAGCAAATTGTGCGGCTTGGTATTCGGCTGATCAAAGTTCATCCTCCGCATCAGCTGCTGTATCCGAACGACTATCTCAACGGCGTCAAAGAACTCGAGATCATCTATCGCGCTGCAGAAGCCAATGGAATTCCGATCATGGTGCATACGGGAACGTCGATCTTTCCCGGCGCGCGAAACAAATATGGCCATCCGATTTACGTCGACGACGTCGCCGTCGATTTCCGCAACCTCAAGATTCTTCTGGCACACGGCGGGCGCCCGCTATGGATGGACAGTGCGTTCTTCCTGGTGCGGCGCCATCGTAACGTATACCTCGACATCAGCGGCATACCGCCCAAGTCGCTGCTGAAGTACTTTCCGCGGTTGGAAGAGATCGCCCACAAGACGCTTTTCGGTTCCGACTGGCCGGGGCCGGGAGTGCCGGAGATTGCCACTAACCTGGCAGACTTTGGTAACTTGCCGCTCAGCGATTCTGCGAAGCAGCGGATCCTCTCTCACACTGCCCTGGAAATCTGGCCCGCTTAAATCAGGGCTAATCAAAAATGCGAAAAGAGGAACCGCAGTTTACCGACGATGGACTTCAGGGGTTATAGCCACAGCGCAGATTTCTTTGTAAGAAAATTATCGCCCAACCGACTACCTTAAGGTGAGCACAGTTAGGGCCACAGTGACCGTCGACTCCACGCCGGATGAGCTCTACCACGATGCTGTAAGGGTCTACGGCGACGCCCTCGGAAGGCTGGCGCGCGCTTACGAGGCCGACACCGACCTTCGCCGTGATCTCCTACAGGAAATCCACATCGCCCTCTGGCGTAGCTTTTCAACCTTTGACGGCCGCTGTTCCCTTCGCACCTGGATTTACCGTGTTGCTCATAATGTCGCCGCTTCGCATGTGCTGCGCCAGCGCCGTTCGCGATCGCAAGCAATGGTGGGACTTGAAGAACTCGAGAACCTGCCCGACGGAAACAATTCTCAGCAAACCGCCGATCGCAGTCACGCTCTCGACCGCTTAGTAAGCATGATTCAGCGCCTAAAACCGCTGGATCGCCACGTGATCCTGTCGTATCTCGAAGGGCACGAAGCAGCAGCAATTTCTGAAATTACCGGACTATCGCCCGGATATGTGGCTGTCAAGATTCACCGCATCAAGAGCCTGTTGGCGTGCCAGTTTCAGCAAGGGGAGATCCGATGACGAACGAACTACGAAATCCCGCGCAGAAACTCTGGCAGGACCAGCCTGTGGAGGGCATCACAATGTCTGCTGAGGTCATTCGAAAGCGCGCCGCCAAATTCGAACGCAAAATCCGGTGGAGGAACGTTCGCGAGTACGTCGCCGCACTCATCGCAGCAGTCCCACTCGGATACTTTCTTGTCACAGCTCGGGACGTGTTTGCCCGGGTCACATTCGGCTTGTTGATCGCGGGCCTGGCGTGGATGGTAGTGCAGCTTCATCGCAAAGGATCGGTGAGGAGCATGCCGGCGGGGGTCAGTACACTGACCGGCCTGCAGTTCTATCGCACGGAATTGGAGCGGCAGCGCGAGGCGGTGAACACCGTCTGGTCGTGGTATCTGGCACCGCTGATTCCCGGGCTCTTGGTCTACACCGTTTGGTCCGCGATCAGGTCTCCGCGTCCGGCGGCATGGCTCGGACTGGCGTTACTGGACGCGGTCATCGTAGGCATGTTCTACGTGGTCTGGAAGATGAACCTGCGGGCCGCGCGTTGTCTTGAGCGCATGATCGATGAACTCAGGGCCGCAGAAAATCCGCGCTAGGAACGAGCAAGGAGATGGTCATGCAGATCACGATGCTCTTGCACCTGGGTCATCATTCGATCACTCTGATTTTCGACATGCCGCTCTTGCTGCCTCTGATCATTATTGTCGTGCCGAGCTGGAACTGGGGAGTCTCCTGGTTCCCAAAGGCTCGGCCGCGTGTAATCGTGAGATCACGAATTTCGTAATACTCTTCAGGAGGGTTGGCCTTGGGCGGCGCACCTCTACCGGCCGGAGCGTACCCCTTCCCCACGCTAACTCGTTCCAAAACCTTCGCACAGCCGTGTGCTAAATCGTTGATTGCAGGAATCGCGAATCCGTTCCTTGGCGAGCCCCAAACAGCCAAAATGCTCTCATCGTCCTGAGGCGGGGATGAAGGCTGCGGACTGGATGGCGCGCCACACGGCGGTGTGTCCGGTGTGCGACTTCGCCGAGAAGGGAATGATGTCTTTGGCCTCGACGCCGAGCTCACGCGAGAGGTGGTCCAGGGATTTGTGCAATTGGTTGTTCGATATCCGGTCGGCCTTGGTGGCGATCACAATACAAGGGCGTTTGTGGTGGCGCAGCCAGGCGAGCAACTGGACGTCGAGCTGCTGCGGCGGAATGGAGACGTCAACCAGGGAGATGCAGAGCGCCAGTGACGCACGCGACTTGAGGTAGGGATCGAGGAAGCGCGACCATTGCGTGCTTAGCTCTTTGGGTACGCGCGCATATCCGTATCCGGGAAGGTCAACAAAGATCAGCTCGGCATGAGGTTTGCCCGGACGCCGGAGATCGAAGAAGTTGATGGTTTGGGTCCGGCCGGGAGTGTTGCTGGTTTTCGCGATTCTACTGCCGACGAGCGAGTTGATCAGGCTCGACTTGCCGACATTGGAGCGGCCCAGGAAGGCGATCTCCGGTACGGTCGGCGCAGGAAACTGGCGGGGATCGGCCGCAGAGGTCATGAAGTGAGTCGCAACCTTCATGGGATCAATGATAGTGGATAGGGGTTGCCGGATAGATTCAGTGCAGGTTCAGCGGATGTTTGTCGTCGACGTCTTCCGGACGGACGGGGCGCAGTTTGTGCCAGAAGTACAGAATCGCCGCGACGATAATGGCGATGCCAACGCTGATGACAAAGAAAATCCGATAAGCGGGCAAGAAGACAAGCAGCGCAACGACGGTGCCGATGGTGACGACTAAGGCAGCGCGCTCCTTTGCTGAACCTGCGAGTTGCGGACGACCTGCCATGTGTTGCTTATTTTAGTGCGGTTGCGGGTGCGGCGTCTGTCCTTGCGGAAGCGAAGAGCCCACCTGGCCAACGAAAGGCCGAATGGAGCAAGCGATTACCAAATCAATGCTGGGTTCCCGGGTTCGGCCGATTCAAGACAGCCTGCATGGGAAGCCAGATCTTGCTTTTCGTGTTTCGACATTTCGAGATTGATTCAGCCAATCCGACAATCTGCAAGCCAAGAAAGAAGGAAGGAAGGAGACTCCTAGCCCGAGTCTCCTACTTATAGGAGATTAAGGGAGTCAGAAGGTCGCGGACAGCCGCGCCCGGCGCGGGTTTGCTGGGATTTTCGCGCCTCCAAGTTTCCTGTTACCTAACTATTCTTTCTTCGCACCCCACTCTGGCCCTGCAGCTCTATGACGG
>Ga0306925_10006117_pt1 | contig 11150 bp, 5 predicted proteins | sample flu12Cox44000176_FD_203755 | JGI IMG/M metagenome (GOLD analysis project Ga0306925, IMG submission 203755) | Lab enrichment of tropical soil microbial communities from Luquillo Experimental Forest, Puerto Rico - flux8day.12C.oxic.44.000.176 (v2)... | ecosystem: Environmental > Terrestrial > Soil...
CGGGGCGTAAAAGCCCATCGGCTGCGAGTTGAGCAATCCGCAGCAGAATGCATCGGGATGATGATGTTTCAGCCAGGACGAGACATAGACGAGCTGTGCAAAGCTCGCGGCATGGCTCTCAGGGAACCCATAAGAGCCGAACCCCTTGATCTGGTCAAAGCAGCTTTTGGCGAATTCCGCCGTGTAGCCGCGCGCGATCATGTTGCCGATCATCTTGGATTCGAATTTGCCGATGGTGCCGACATTGCGGAAGGTCGCCATCGCGCGGCGCAGGCCATTGGCTTCTTCGGGTGTGAACTTTGCGGCTTCGATCGCGATCCGCATCGCCTGCTCCTGGAACAGCGGCACACCCAGCGTCTTGTGCAGCACCTTGAAGAGCTCGTCCGGATCACCATGCTTTGGCGACGGCGATGGATAGCTGACCTTTTCGATCTTGTTCCGCCGCCGCAAATAAGGATGCACCATGTCGCCTTGGATCGGACCGGGCCGGACGATCGCCACTTCAATGACGAGGTCGTAAAACACCCGCGGCTTCAAGCGCGGCAACATGTTCATCTGCGCGCGGCTTTCGACCTGGAACACGCCGAGCGATTCTCCTCGGCACAACATGTCGTAGACTTGCTGATCGTCCTGCGGGATGGTTGCCAGCGCAAAACGCTGACCCTTGTGATCCGCGATCAGATCAAAGCATTTGCGGATACAGGTCAGCATGCCCAACGCCAGCACGTCGACCTTCATCATATGAAGCGCGTCGACATCGTCCTTGTCCCATTCGATGAAGGTGCGGTCCTCCATCGCGGCATTTCCGATCGGTACATAGGTGTCGAGCCGATCTTGGGTGAGCACATAGCCGCCGACATGCTGCGACAGATGCCGGGGAAAGGTGATCAGCTCGGATGCGAGGCTGACCGCGAGCTCGACCATCGCATTGTTGGGATCGAGCCCGGCCTGCCTGACCTGCCCGTCGCTCAAACCGTCGCCCCAGCTTCCCCAGACAGTATCGGCGAGCAGCGAGGTGACGTCTTCGGAAAGTCCCAGCACCTTGCCGACGTCGCGGATCGCGCTGCGCGGACGATAATGGATGACGGTCGCGATAACCGCGGCGCGGTGGCGGCCATAACGGCGGTAGACATATTGCATCACCTCCTCGCGCCGCGAATGCTCGAAATCGACGTCGATGTCGGGCGGCTCGAGCCTTTCCTTGGAGATGAAGCGCTCGAACAGCAGATCGACCTTGGTCGGGTCGACCGAGGTGATGCCGAGCACGTAGCACACTGCGGAATTCGCCGCCGATCCGCGGCCTTGGCACAAAATGCTCTGGCTGCGTGCATAGCGCACGATGTCATGCACGGTCAGGAAATAATGCGCGTATTCCAGTTCGGCGATCAGATCGAGCTCCTTGCGCAAGCTCGTGCGCAGCCTGTCGCCAATGCCGCCGGGGAAATATTTTTGAGCGCCCGCCCAGGTCAAATCTTCCAGATGCTGCTGCGCGGTCTTGCCAGGCGGCACCGGCTCATCCGGATATTGGTATTTCAATTGATCGAGCGAAAATGCGATGCATGACGCAAAACGCATGGTCTCCGCGATCGCTTGCGGATAGTCGCAAAACAGCCGCGCCATCTCTTCCGCAGCCTTCAGATAGCGTTCCGCATTGGCTTCAAGCCGTCTGCCGATCGCCTCGATCGTCGTCTTCTCGCGGACACAAGTCAGCACATCCTGCAGCGGGCGGCGCGAGGGATGATGATAAAGCACCTCGTTGGTTGCGAGCAGCGGCACACGGGCTGTTTGCGCCAGGTGACTGAGCCGCGCAAGCCGCCGCTTATCATCGCCACGATAGAGCAGGCTTGCAGCTAACCACACGCCCTCGGCACGACTTTGCTGCAAGCGGCGCAAAATCTTCAATGCGCCATCCGCATGGAAACGATGCGGCAGCGAAAGCACCAGGAGCTGGCCTTCGGCGAATTCCAAAAGATCAGCAAGCGTAAGGTGACATTCGCCCTTTTCGGCTTTGCGCTTGCCGCGGGTCAAAAGCTGGCACAGCCGGCCATAGGCTGCGCGGTCGCATGGATAGACAAGGATATCGGGCGTGTCATCGATGAAAACGAGGCGCGCGCCGATCAGAAGTCTCGGCTTGTGCTGAATCTCCGGGTTATCGAGCTCGCTATAGGCGCGCACGATGCCAGCGAGGGTGTTGTGATCGGCGACACCGATGGCCGAAAGCTTCAGGGCGGCCGCCTGATGCACATAATCCTGCGGATGCGAGCCACCGCGCAGGAAGGAAAAATTCGTGGTGATGCCGATCTCGGCATAGGCGACGTCACTCATGCGAACAGCCCGTGCACAAACCAGTTGGCAGGCGCAGGCCTGCCGTCGGCGTCGAGGAGCTCGCTGCCGTAAAGGCCGTCGCGAAAGATCCAGAAGCGCAGGCCCGATTCATCCTCGACGCGGAAATAATCGCGCGTCAAACCCTTGCCGTCCTGCTTCCACCATTCCATGGCGATGCGTTCGGGCCCTTCCACCTTCACCACCATATGTACCGCGCGACGCCAGGTGAAATGATGCGGCGGCCCATCGGGGATGGTCGCAAGCGGCACTTTTATTGGCTCCGGCCGGTCAAACAGCCGAAGCGGCCGTGAGGGCGGCTCGCCGTCCACGCGCTCCGGCCATGTCGCGACCATCGCTGCGCCAACATGGTGCTGCGCCGGCAGCGCGCGCACCGCGCGCTCGGGAATATGCGTCTGCTGCGGCAGGTGCACGAGAACGCGGCGGGAACCGATGCGCGCGGCGATGCGGTCGATCAGCGCGGCCAGCTCGTCATTGTCGTGCACATGGTTATCGAGATAAAGCTGCTGCTGCACGACGATTTCAGTGTGGCTTGCCGAAAGCCGGATCAGGTCGAAGCCGAAACCGGGATCGAGCGGGTCGTTCAACGCCTCGAGCCGCTCGCGAAGCAGGCGGTCGACGATATCGGCGTGCGTGACAGGTTGTCCGGTGTCGACGGCAATCGTGCGTACCGTGCCATCGGTGCGGAAAAAGCTTGCCTCCAGCCGACGCGCACCCTTGCCCTGCTTTTCCATCGCAGCGACCAGCATCGACGCGAGCCGCGACAAGGATGATGCGATCACGCTTTCGGTCGCGACCGGCTCGGCAAATCGCTTTTCCACAATGTAATCGGGCAGCGGTTTTCGGGGACTCATCGGCGCATCACCCTGTCCCAGCGCGTGTGCGAGCAAAATGGAAAAGTGCGCGCCGAACCGCGCGGTGATCTCGGCAGGTTCGCGCGCCGCAACATCGCCGATGGTCTTCAAGCCGGCGCGGTGCAGTCCGATCGTGATCGCTTGATCAGCGCCGAGCGCGGAAACTGGAAGTGGGCTGACCGCTTCGGCTTCCTTGCCGTCAGGAATTATGCGGCCATGGACATGACTGCTCATGGTCCGCGCACAGATCGAGGTCGCAGCCACAGCTGCGCTGACGGCAAAACCCTTTACCGTCAGCGCATCGGATAAAATCCTGAGCAAATTGGCCTCGCCGCCGAACAGATGGGCACAGCCGGTGATGTCAAGGAACAGCCGCTGGGGCGGATCGAGCGCCACCAGCGGCGTGAAACGATCGCACCAGCCGGCGATATCCTCGAGCGTCTTGGCGTCCGCTGCGACATCAGCGTCGAAAACCTGCAAGTGCGGGCAGATGGCGCGGGCATTGGCGAGTGGCTGGCCGATCGCCAGGCCGTAGCCTGCGGCTGCGTCGTCGAGCGCATAGATCACCAGCGCATTGTGCTCCTTGGCGACGACGACGCTTGGTAAATCAACCGGCGCGCCGCCGTCGTTGCGTAACAGCTTGCGCTTGATGCGATCGATAGCAAGCCGTGGCAGCCACAGGCTGAGGATCCGCCGCTCTGTCCTTGAAAAGGCACTCATTGCATTCCCATTCCATGATCCATCGGCCGGTTAGACCATGACGGTTGCGGACAAGCTCTGCGTCGAAGATCGGCGCGCCCCACGCATGCCGGCTCGCGGCCGGGGGCGAACGCGCCGCGCGCACGATCCATCGCGTCTCTGCCGTCGAGGGCTGTGGGGTGGCTGCAAGCCGCAACAGAAGCGCGGTGACACCGGAGGCTTGGGCGGCAAGCGTCAGTTTGCGGCTTGCCACGAGATCGAGCTGGCGCACCTCGCCCCAGACTTCCAGCACCACCGCGCCCAAGCTATCGCAGGCAAGCGCATCCGCCGCCGTCCGCATTGCGCTGTCCGCATCGTGCGCGCGCACCGCGACCAGGTAGCGCGGGTCGAGGCCGAACTCAACGAGCCCGCTCATCGACAGCGCACCGGTTTCAAGTTCGGAAAAATCCTGCCGTACCCAGACCAGCGGCCGCCGAGCCACAACCCGCGAAGCTAAACTCGCGACAAAACCGGTCGCGGCCGCACTTTGCCGGCCGGCTTGCGCAAATACCTCATGCACCGCGCCGCGTTTAAGACCGCCGCCAAGCGCCACATCACATTCGGCATGGCCGAGCGCCACCCGATCAGCCGCGCAACCACCACCATGCGCCTCGATACGAGCGAGGTGGCCGCGCAAAGTCGCAAGCATGCTCATGCGTGCGCTCGTCATGCCCCGCGTCCCTCAATGGCTGATGCTGGCCATCCCAGCTTCATAACCTGCGACTGGCCTATTTGTTCATGATATGTTCTAATATAAAGCTAACTCCGCTTAGAGAGTCAATCGGGTTTGACGATTTCTGTTTTTATCAACAATCCCAAATGGATGAGAACCTCGCTGGCCCTGCAATATGGCACCCTTGCGGGATCTCCGGGGGTTTGCCTCCGCACCGAAACACGCGTTGCGCAGTTCCGGCTCGGACCTTACCTTGCCGCAGCAACGCCAGCTTCTCGCTTGAGACAAACCAGCAAGGCGCCCCCACACCGAGGCGCCATAAGGGCCGGCCTTAGAAGCAAGCTGCGCCGCCGGAACGCGAACACGCCGCCGTCGACAATCGAGCGGGCAAGGCGGCGGATGCGCGCGTCGGCAAGCTCACCCGGATCAACAACAACCGCCGGCGGCCGTTCGATCTATCCGTAAGGATCCAAGGCGCTGGTGAGGATATATCCGTCCCTCATCTTGCGTCAGCAGGATGAGGAGTCCTCGCAACGCGAATATGTGCGCTTCGTCAACGACTTTAGATCGCAGCCGCACTGATCAAAGAAATCTGCACACACCGCTTAAGTTTCCTCATCCCAATTCCGCGGCGTCGCGACGTGTCGAACCCCAATCCGGAAGGCTGCGGCGCAAATTCCTCGTTCGGCGCTTGCCTTAAGGCGTCACCCGCTTCGGCGGACGCCTTAAGCGGGTGAAGCTCGCCCGCAAGCCTCGGGGGCTCGCCCCACAGGAGAATGTCGAGTGGTTGGGGAGTGCCGGGGCTCCAACTCGCCATTTCACCCATCTGTCACATGCCTCGCGCAAAATCGTGACCCGTTAGGAAAGGGAGAGTTACCATGAGCGACATGGCGTTACCCGGTTCGATCGAACCAGCCCTGAAAAAGGGTCCGGATCTTGATCGCGGTTTTCACCCGCTGACCGGGGTTGTCTATCTGGGAGTGGTCGCTGCCGCGATGCTGTTTGTGGCCTACAGCATCTATGTCGACATCGACGCGACCGGCGCCCGCATCGACAACTACCTCCCGTTTATTTTGCTGTTCGTGGCGCTTTTGATCGCGCTCGCTTTCGAATTCGTCAACGGCTTTCACGACACCGCAAATGCGGTGGCAACCGTGATCTACACCCGTTCGCTGCCGGCGCATATTGCCGTGGTCTGGTCGGGCATGTTCAACCTGTTCGGCGTCTTGCTCTCCAGCGGCGCGGTCGCCTTCGGCATCGTCTCGCTGCTCCCGGTGGAATTGATCCTGCAGGTCGGCTCCAGCGCGGGTTTTGCCATGGTGTTCGCGCTGCTGATCGCGGCCATCATCTGGAACCTCGGCACCTGGTATTTCGGCTTGCCGGCCTCGAGCTCGCATACCCTGATCGGCTCGATCATCGGCGTCGGCATTGCCAACGCGTTGATGCGCGGCCGTGACGGCACCTCGGGCGTGGACTGGACGCAGGCCAGCAATGTTGGCAAGGCACTCCTGCTCTCGCCGGTGTTCGGCTTTGTGCTTGCGGCCATTCTGCTGTTCGTGCTCAAAATCATCCTGCAGCGCGTGACGCCGGCGCTGTTCGGCGAGCCGGTCGGCAACCAGCCGCCGCCCTGGTGGATCCGCGGCATCCTGATCATCACCTGCACGCTGGTCTCGTTCTTTCACGGTTCGAATGACGGCCAGAAGGGCATGGGTCTGATCATGCTCATCCTGATTGGTACAGTGCCGACGGCCTACGCACTCAATCGCACCATGCCGGCGAGCCAAATCGAGGCTTTCGTTAGGAACTCGGAGGCGGCGAGCAAGGTGATTGCTGCCAAGGCCGGCGGCCACCAGATCCTCGGCAATCCGCGCCCGGCTGTGACCAACTTCGTTTCGCAGCGGCAGCTCAATGAGGGCACCTTTCCGTCGCTCGCCGTGCTGGTGAGCGAGATCAGTAAGCAGGTGAGCGAGTACGGCTCGCTGGCGAAATTCCCGGCAGCGTCCGTGGGCAATACCCGCAACGACATGTATCTGGTGTCTGAGGCCCTTCGCTTCCTGATGAAGGACAAGGAATCTGAACTGTCGGCCGACGAAATCGCAACGCTCACCAGCTACAAGAGCTCGCTCGACAGCGCGACCAAGTTCATCCCGAGCTGGGTCAAGATCGCAGTTGCGATCGCGTTGGGGTTGGGCACCATGGTCGGCTGGAAGCGCATCGTCGTCAACGTCGGCGAGAAGATCGGCAAGACCCACCTGACCTATGCGCAAGGCGCCTGCGCCGAGGTCACGGCGGCGGCGACGATCGCGGCGGCCGACGTCTATGGGCTGCCGGTGTCGACCACCCACGTGCTGTCAAGCGGCATCGCCGGCACGATGGCGGCCAACGGTTCGGGCCTGCAGTGGGCGACCGTGCGCAACATCGCGATGGCCTGGATCCTGACCTTGCCGATCGCGATGATGTTATCGGGCTTCTTGTACTACGCCTTCTCGGAGATCTTCTAGCCACAGGCGGTTAGCCGCGCGGCACCGGCAATGAAGGCCCGCACCACAGTGCGGGCCTTTTTCGTGATGGCGCATAATTCTGGCGCGCGGGCCAAGTTCGCAGCAATCGCCGTTGCGACATGCCGCAGCCTGTCGGCGGGGCTTCTTGACAGATTCGGCGAACGGCGGCTTGGCCAACGTGGCGATGAGCTTCTGTCTTGGCAGGTGTCTTGGCAGGTATTTTCCGCGATCCCAGTCAATGGGCCGATCGCTGAACGTACCGTTCTTGCGCTGGAGGTGGAGCTTAGCTGAGGTCGGTTGCGAATGACAAAACGTAGAGGCTGCCACTGACAGGATCGACAAGATCGCCTCTCAGGACCGAATCGCGGGCATCGGGATTCGATCTCCCGACGAGGCGACATGCCCGGGCATCGCCCGACCTCCGTGCCCTCAGATATTATGCGGCCGCCCAGACGTGGACGGCCGGGCCAACAAGGCGGGCCCCGCGACGTCAAGCCATCAAGATGGAGTTTGCTCACGCCGCGAGCGCATTCTCCACGAGCTTGATCCAGTACGAGGTGCCGTAGACGATCGCCTCGTCACTGAAATTATAGGCAGGGTGATGGAGGCCGGCGCTGTCGCCATTGCCGCAGAAGATGAAGGCGCCCGGCCGCGCCTCGAGCATGTAGGAGAAGTCTTCCGCGCCCATCAGCGGCGGCGTCTCGTGCACATTGGCCTCGCCCGCAACCTCCCTGGCGATCTTGGCGGCAAAGTCGGTTTGCGCCGCGTGGTTGACCGTCACGGGATAGCCGCGCTCATAAACCAGATCGATCTTGGCACGGCTGATCTGGGCAATGCCCTTGACCACCTCGTGCACGCGCTTCTCGACCAGCTCGCGCACGTCTGCGGTCAGCGTGCGCACGGTGCCATGCAGCTCGGCGGTTTGCGGGATCACGTTGCGCGCGGTGCCGGCGTGGAATTCACAGATCGAGATCACAGCCGAGTCCAGCGGATCGACATTGCGCGACACGATCTGCTGCAATTCCGCAATCAGTTGCGCGCCGACCAAAACGGGATCGATGCATTTGTGCGGCCGCGACGCATGCCCGCCATGGCCCTCGATCCGGATGTCGACGGCATCGGTCGACGCCATGATCGGACCATGTCGGATTGCGAACGCGCCGAGCGGAATCCCCGGGCCGTTGTGCATGCCATAGACCTGTTCGATACCGAAGCGGTCCATCAGCCCGTCCTTGATCATCGCCGCCGCGCCTGCGCCGCCCTCTTCCGCCGGCTGGAAGATCACGACCGCTTGGCCTGCAAAATTGCGCGTCTCGGCGAGATAGCGCGCGGCACCAAGCAGCATCGCAGTGTGGCCGTCATGGCCGCAGGCGTGCATCTTGCCTGGCGTCTTCGAGGCATAGGGAAGATTGGTCGCTTCCTCGATCGGCAGCGCATCCATGTCCGCGCGCAAGCCGATCACCTTGATCTCGCCGCTGGCAGGCCCCTTCTTGCCCTTGATGACGCCGACCACCCCGGTCTTGCCGAGACCGGTCGCGACCTCATCGCAGCCGAATTCGCGCAGGCGGTCGGCAACGAATGCTGCGGTGCGATGCACGTCATAGAGCAGTTCGGGATACTGATGGATATCGCGGCGCCAAGCCTGAATGTCGGGTTGCAGGTCGGCGACGCGGTTCACGATAGGCATGGGATGTCTCGGGTTCCTGGTTTGGGCCGGCTTACCCTGTCTAGCACGGCAGGAACGCTCCGCCCAACATCTCCTGTACAGGGCGCGCCGGCAGCGCTATGGCGTAAAAATCCGTAACTGGAAGAGCTATGAAGCGTCTCGAAGGCGATTTCGACTTTGTTGTCGTTGGCGCCGGCACCAGCGGCTGCATCATCGCCAACCGACTGTCGGCCGACCCGACGACGCGCGTCCTGATCCTGGAGGCCGGCGGCAACGACAACTGGATCTGGTTTCACATCCCGGTCGGCTATCTCTTTGCGATCGGCAATCCCCGCTCGGACTGGATGTTCTCGACCGAAGCCGAGCCGGGCCTCAACGGCCGCTCGCTCGCCTATCCCCGCGGCAAGGTGATCGGCGGCTGCTCTGCGATCAACGCCATGATTGCGATGCGGGGCCAGGCCGCCGACTACGATCACTGGCGTCAACTTGGCCTCGCAGGCTGGGGCTATGACGACGTGCTGCCTGCCTTCAAGCGGCTCGAGGATCATTTCCTTGGAGCGAGCGAACATCACGGTGTGGGTGGCGGCTGGCGCGTCGAGGCACCAAGGCTGTCCTGGGCCATCCTCGATGCGGTGGGCGATGCCGCTGAAGAAATGGGGATCAGGAGGATTTCCGATTTCAACACCGGCGACAATGAAGGCGTCAGCTACTTCCACGTCAACCAGAAGCGCGGGCGGCGCTGGTCGAGCGCGCGCGGCTTTCTCAAGCCCGCCTTGATGCGTCCCAATCTGCGGCTTAAGACGCAGGTGTTGGTCGATCGTCTGATCTTTGAGAATGGCCGCGCGGTTGGGGTTTGCTTTTCGCAAGGTAGCGAGACGTTCGTGGCGCGCTCCAGGGGCGAAGTAATCCTGAGTGCCGGCGCGATCGGATCGGTGCAGGTGCTACACCGCTCCGGCATTGGGCCTGCGGACTGGCTTCGCTCCCTCGGCATCGACGTTGTGCTGGACAGACCGGGCGTCGGCCGCAACCTGCAGGACCATCTGCAGCAACGCTCGATCTACAAGGTTTCGGGCGTGCGCACCCTCAACGAGACCTATTGGTCGCTGCCGCGGCGGGCCATGATGGCGCTTGACTATGCTTTCCGCCGGCGCGGCCCACTCACCATGGCGCCGTCGCAGCTCGGCATTTTCACCCGCTCCGATTCAAGCCGCGAGCGCGCCAATCTGCAATTTCACGTGCAGCCTTTGTCGCTCGATAAGTTCGGCGACCCCTTGCATCGATTCCCGGCAATCACGGTCAGCGCCTGCAATCTGCAGCCGACCTCGCGCGGGACCGTGCGCCTGCGCTCGGCGAGGCCGGAAGCAGCGCCCATGATCGCGCCGAACTATCTTTCGACCGACGAAGACCGCCGCGTTGCGGCCGATGCGATCCGCACCACGCGGCGGCTGATGCAGCAGCAAGCCCTGGCGCGCTACCATCCCAGCGAATTTCTGCCGGGACCATCGCTCGGCGATGATGATGCCTCCCTTGTCAAAGCCGCCGGCGACATCGGAACGACGATCTTCCATCCGGTCGGCACTGCGAAGATGGGCGCTGCGAGCGATCCTCTCGCCGTCGTCGACGAGCGCTTGCGCTTTTACGGTATTGGGGGGCTTCGGGTGGCCGACGCCTCGATCATGCCGACCATCACCTCTGGCAACACCAACACGCCCACCGCAATGATCGCCGAGAAGGCCGCCGGCATGATTTTGGCGGATGCGCGGGCGAAACCAGCCGCAACTTTGAAGGGCTGTTAGTGGCGATGCCCGCCACGCCGCATGCTCTGCAACAATGCGACGAGCGAGCTTGTAACGGGCTACCGCCGCATTGGCGTTTGAGGATTTGGAGAATTTGGCTATGGCGCGAAATCGGCGCGTTGCTCGCTCAGACCACCTGACAAGGACAGCTAGTGTCTCAGTTTGAATTTGACTAATCGCTATAAGCCGTTATGTTCATGATATGTTCTGAGGTAGCAGCGTTTCTTGGTAGCGGCGTAAGGCGTATTTGCGTGTTCCTGACTTACCAGTACAGGCTGCGGCCTAAGCGTCAGCAGCATCGTCGGCTCGAAGCAATCCTGGAAGGTCAGCGGCTGTTCTACAACGCAGCTCTCGAAGAGCGCAGCCAGGCTTGGAGCAAATCGCACTGGTCCGTGACGCGCATCGACCAGAACAAATCGCTGACGACAATACGAGCCGACGATCCACAAGGATACGGGGCATTGCCGGTTACTTTGTCCCGCTGGTCGCTGAAGAAAGTTGACGAAGCCTTTCAGGCTTTCTTCCGTCGCATCAGGGCCAAGCGTGGCAAGGCTGGCTTCCCGCGCTTCAAATCGAGGC
>Ga0306925_10006127_pt1 | contig 11141 bp, 9 predicted proteins | sample flu12Cox44000176_FD_203755 | JGI IMG/M metagenome (GOLD analysis project Ga0306925, IMG submission 203755) | Lab enrichment of tropical soil microbial communities from Luquillo Experimental Forest, Puerto Rico - flux8day.12C.oxic.44.000.176 (v2)... | ecosystem: Environmental > Terrestrial > Soil...
CCGACTTCGACATGGAGGGTTGGCAGAACACCTCGCCGTCGCCATCTGAGGTCGCCGCCGAGGTCGCCAGCTATGTCGAGATTGCGCGCCGTTATGAGCCGCCCGACGCGCGCTATCTGACCAATCAACGCGGCCATTTCGTTTTTGTCAAACCCGAGGAGCGTAAGTTCGTCACCGCCGAACTGATCCGGCGGACCACATTCACCGCGACCGAGCAGGCGCTCAAACAGCGGGTCGAGGCCCTGCGCGAGGCCGGTTGGAGCCAACTCGTTATCGCGATCACCCCGGGCGGGGAACGCGCGCTCGAAGACTGGGCGCGCATCAAGCGCGCGTTTGACTAGGCCATGTGGTTGAACGTAGCGGGCAGGGAATCGTCTCCCATGCCATAGCCGAAGGATTACCGAGCATGCCGACCGCTGTAAATCTGACCGAAAAGCTCTACGCCTTTTCTGATCTGTGGTCGCCGAAGATCATCGCACAATTTAACGGGCACGATGTGATGGTGGTCAAGGTCAAGGGCGAGTTTGTCTGGCACTCGCATGCAGAGACGGATGACTTCTTCCTGGTTCTCGAGGGGAACCTCAGGATCCAGCTCTGAGAGGGCGAGGTGAGGCTGGGTCCTGGTGATCTCTACGTCGTACCGAAGGGTGTCGAGCACAGACCAGTCGCTGAGGAGGAAGCCCACCTTCTGCTCATCGAACCTTACGGCACGCCGAACACCGGTGACCCGGCAACGGCAGCGGTCAAACACGCGATCTAATAAAACGAGGAGCACATGCGCATCGAGATCATCTGCACCGGCGACGAGGTGCTGACCGGCAAGATCGTCAACACCAACTTCAGCTATATGAGCCAGAAGCTCGAGGATTTCGGGCTTTCGGTCGTCTGGGCGACGACCGTCGGCGACGATCGCGAAGAATTGCTCGCGGCGTTCCGGCTGTCGGCCGAGCGCGCTGATGCTGTGATCGTCAATGGCGGCCTGGGCCCGACGATCGACGATCTGTCGCAGGAGATCGCCGCGCGCGCCGCCGGGGTCGAGCTCGTCCTCAACGATGACTGGCTCCAGCGCATGGAGGATTTCTTTCGTCGGCGCAACCGGGTCATGTCGGAGAACAACAAAAAGCAGGCGATGCTGCCAGCGACCGCCGAGATCCTCGACAACCCGATCGGCACCGCCTGTGGCTTTGCGCTCGACATCGGCAAGGCGCGGTTTTTTTTCACCCCCGGCGTGCCGCGCGAGCTCTACCGCATGCTGGAAGAGCAGATCATCCCGCGACTGTTGGCGCGCGGCGGGGCGCCCTCGGCGATCCATCTGAAGCGCTTTCATTCCTACGGGCTCGGCGAGTCCCACGTCGATCAGTTGCTGACCGGGGTCGAAGACCTCGTCCCCGATGGCAGCGTCAAGCTCGGCTTTCGCACTCACTATCCGCAGATCGAGACCAAATTGACCGTCCGCGGCGCCGATATGGACGAGATCCAACAGAAGCTCGTACCGGTCGAGGCAGAGGTGCGCAAACGCCTCGGCAATTTCATCCTCGGCGAAGACGACCAGACGCTCGAAGGTGTCGTGCTGGCGGAGCTGACCGCGCGAGACGGCTCATTGGCGGTGGTCGAGACTTTCACTGCCGGTCAGATCGCCGCCCGCTTCGCCCATTTGCCCGGGGCCGAAAGGGTGTTTCGTCGCGGTCTCGTCGCCCGCGACCCAGCCGAGCTCGCAGCTACCCTCGGCCTCGACGGTGCGCTGATCTCGGGCGAAATGAACCGCGAGACGGCCGAAAAGGTGGCGCAGACCATGCGCAAGGAGACCGGTGCCTCGCACGCGCTCGCGGTGCTGATAGAGGTCGATGACGGCCCCGACCGCATTGATTTCGGCGGCAGCATCCATCTCGCGATCGCCTCGGATGAAGGGACCGAATCCCGCCGGTCGCGCATCTATGGCGGTCGCGACTGGGTGAGGCTGGGTGCTGCTGAGCTTGGCCTCGATTGCCTGCGCCGCTACCTGCAGGGCCTCCCGGTCACCGAACGCACCGACTTCGAGCGGGTTTAGGGAGCGACATTAGCGCCGTTACTAGGTCCTTACCGCCGGAGGTATCGGCGAATACCCTCCGAGCCTCGATAATTCGCCGTCTGTCGGGATTTCCAGTGTGAAGTGCTTCACACGAGCCCGTCCGGCGAGCGCACCGATTTCGAGCGGCTAGAGGGGCAGGCTTGGCTACGTGGAATAACAGGGTAATTCCCATCAGGGAATTTCGCCCCGCTTTTCTTTTCTTGGAAGTTCTCTGTTCTCTAGTATTTCTTTCCCTGATCACTCCACAAAATTTCTCTGTTAGCTTTCTTAGGGAATTTCTGCCATAAGTATTTCATAATACGCGCATAACCGAGGGTAATGAAGATATTTTACCTTGGAAAAGCCGATTTCCCAGTAATTGGGACCCTCGGCATCGGCGGTTGCGGACCGGTCGGAACGGACGCTATAGATCGACAATGGCCTGCGAAGTCGTCCTTGTTCACAGCTCGGATCTGCACGTCGACGAGGACCGCGCTGCTGGCTCCCGTGGCTGCGGCAGTACGGCGGGGTTGCGTTTGGTGCTGTTGACCGCACAGGCGGTGCGGGCGGATGTCGTACTGTTGGCCGGCGACACCTTCGAGAATAATCAGCTGGGCTCGGCCATTCTCGATCGTGCCGGGCGGTTGCTCGCCGAAGCCGGCATCCCGGTCGTGATCCTTCCGGGAAACCACGACCCGGCACTTGACAACTCGGTCTTTGTCCGCGGAGGGTTCGACGGAATCCCGAATGTCACCATCCTCGGGATCACCCACGACGAAGCCGTGTCTTTCCCCCTCTTTGATCTCGAGATCTGGGGGCACGCGCATCGCGACTACTTCAGCATGGCGCCGTTGCGCGGCCCGCGGCCGCGCTCGACCCGCTGGCAGGTGGCGATGGCGCACGGGCATTACGAGCCGCCCGAAACCCGCGCCAACCCGCTGCGGCCATCCTGGATCTTTAGCGACGGGGAGATCGCTGCGACCGGCGCCGACTATCTGGCACTCGGCCATTGGGACCGGCCGATGGGGGTCGGCAATGGTGTCGTTCCGGCCTATTACTCGGGCTCGCCGGAACTTGCCGGGACAGTCAATCTCGTGCGGCTGACGGCGGGCGGAGAGGTCGTCGTCACCTGCGAGCCTCTGTCGTCGCGGTCTTGACCAGCGCCGCGATCTCCGCGGGCGCGTAGCCGACTTCCGCCAGCAGATCCTCGGTATGCTCGCCGAGGGCGGCGACGAACGGCTGGACTGCAGCCGTCGCGGCGGTCATATGGAACGGCGGGTTGAGCGCGAGGAACGTTCCGCCCGTGTCATGCACCTCCGCGAACGACCGGCGGTGCGCGATTTGCGGATCGGCCATCGCCTCCCTGACCGTGCGGTAGGGCGAGGACGGCACGCCGAGCCGGTCGAAAATCGCCTGGACCTCGGGGGTCGTTCGCTCCGTCGACCAGCGCTCGAGCTCGTCGATCAATTCTCCCCAGTTGGCCCGTCGGTTCGTGTACTCGGCGAAGCGAGGGTCGGTCAGCCAGTGGGGGTGACCGGAGGCGGCCGCCAGATTCTGAAACGTCCTCTCGCTGGCGATCGACAGGTTGATGTAGCCGTCCTTGGTGGCGATCGGACCAAAGACCGGCCGGCCAGGCGGCGTCACCGCAAATTGCGCGGCCTGGATTTCGCTCAGGGTCAGGGTCAGCATGCTTTCGAGCATCGACACGTCGATCATCTGACCCTCGCCGGTGACTTGGCGCTGATAGAGTGCCGTCACGATCGCGCCGAAGGCATAGGTGCCGGTCAGCACGTCGGCAATGTAGATGCCGCAATAATCGGGCCGCCGCGCTCCGCCCTGATAGGCCATGTGAGCGAGGTCATAGCCCGAGGCGGCGTGGATCACCGGCGCGTAGGCCGGCAATTCGGCCGAGGGTCCGGTCTGGCCGTAGCCCGAGATCGCGCAGTAGACGAGATCGGGCTTGATCGGCCTTAGGGCGTCGTAATCGAGCCCGAAGCGCCGCATCACACCCGGCCGGAAATTTTCGACCACGACGTCGGCGGTGGTGGCGAGCCGCCGGACCGCCTCGACCGCAGCGCGGGATTTGAGGTCGAGGGCGACACTCTTCTTGCCGGCGTTGAGCTGACCGAAGCTAGTGCTGGCGCCGCTCCGCATCGGCGGCCGCGTGCGCATCATGTCGCCGTCCGGCGCCTCGATCTTGATTACCTCGGCGGCGAGATCGGCCAACATGCGCGTGCAATGCGGGCCGGCGATCGTGGTGGTGAAATCGAGCACGCGAAGGCCTAACAATGCGCCGTTCATTGAATATTCCCCCATGCCGGAGTTTTGCTGCAGGGATCGGAAGCAGGGCGGAAAATGTCAAGCCGTCTCAGCGCCCAAGACCGATATGCGGCTTGCTTTTACCAGGGTATGGTGCCAAGAGAACCGCGGCATCTCAAGGGAGGTCAATCATGGCATTTCGCAACATACAGGCGGGAATGGCGACCTATCGCGGGCACGGCGGCGACCGCGGCGACGCGTATTACGCGCACCCGACCAATGCCGGGCCGCACCCGGGCGTGGTCGTGATCCATCACATGCCGGGTTGGGATGAATGGACCTGCGAGGTCGCTCGCAAGTTCGCTCATCACGGCTATGCCGCGATAGCACCCAGCCTCTATTTCCGAGTTGGCGACGGCGCAGAGGAGGCGGTGGTCACCAAGATCCGCGAGAGCGGCGGCGTTCCGGACGAGCAAATGCTCGGCGACGTGACCGGTGCCGTCGATTTCCTGCGCTCGCAGCCCCATGCCAGCCAGAAGGTCGGCGTAATCGGCTTCTGCTCCGGCGGCCGGCAGACTTATCTCGTCGCCTGCAAGCTCTCCCATCTAATCCAGGGTGCGGTGGATTGTTGGGGCGGAAACGTCGTCGTCGATGACAAATCGCGCCTGACCAAGGGGCAACCGGTGGCGCCGGTCGATCTGACAGAAGGGATCAATTGCCCGCTCCTGGGCCTTTTTGGCAACGAGGACCCGAACCCCACCGCAGACCAGGTCAACCGAACCGAGGCCGAACTGAAGCGGCTCGGCAAGAACTACGAGTTTCACCGTTATGACGGGGCCGGCCACGCGTTCTTTGCGCATTATCGCCCGAATTACCGCCCTGAGCAGGCGGTCGACGGCTGGCACAAAGTCTTTGCTTTCTTCCACAAGCATCTCGGCGCTCCTGCCCGCTGAGTCTTTCATCCTCCGGACCGGCCGATGATCGACGCGGCAATCGTCGGTCTCGGCCGGTGGGGTCAAACCCTCGTCGAGGCGGTTCAGGGCCGGAGCGATAGGCTGCGGTTCACTCGCGCGGTCAGCCGCAACCCCGATAGGCTCCGGCCCTTAGCCGACCGTCACAGGCTCGCCCTGGCCGGCGAGCTCGAAACGGTGCTCGCCGATCGGACCGTTGACGCGGTCGTGCTGGCGACGCCGCATTCGTTGCATTGTCAGCAGATCATCGCCGTCGCAAACGCAGGAAAGGCGGTCTTCTGTGAGAAGCCGCTGACCCTGACGAAGGACGAGGCGGTGCGCGCGATCGAAGCCTGCCGTCGAGCCGGCGCGGTGCTGGGCGTCGGCACCGACAAACGCTTCTTTCCGGCGATGAGCGAGCTGCTGCGACTGGTCAAGGGGGGCGAACTCGGTAGAATCCTTCACCTTGAGGCGCATTTCAGCAACGAGGTCGCCGGGAAGGCCTCCGAGTGGCGGTACTCGCTCGAGGAATCGCCGGCCGGCGGAATGACCGGGACCGGCATCCACATGCTTGATGCGCTTGTGGCGCTCGCCGGACCGGTCCGGCGGGTCCAGGCGCTCTTGCTGTCACAGAAGCCGCCGCCCGATCCGCAGGATAGCCTTTCAGCGTTGCTCGAATTTGTGTCGGGGATCAGCGGCACCCTGGCCATGGTGCGGTCAAGCCCGACTTATTTCCGGCTGCACGCCTTCAGTCGCAATGCGTCGGCCGAGGTGCTCGGGCGGACCGAGCTGGTTCTGAGGCGTAGCGACGCGGAGCCACAGCATCTGAGCTTTCCGCCGGTCGACTCGGTCCGGATCAACCTCGAAGCCTTTGCCGACGCAGCGGCCGGTGTCTCACCCTATCCAATCTCGACCAGCGAGATGCTCGAGACCGTCGCCGCCTTTGAAGCCATCGCCGAAGCGGCAAAATCCAACGGCCGGCTGCGGGAGGTCTGAACCCGCGTTCGGGCTTGGCGGTGATGCCGAGATTGGCCACATTAGACTAGGTAACTGAACCAGAGAGCGGTGATGGCGAGCGAAACGGCGAAGCCGGAAGTGGGTCGCGACTTCATCCGTGACATCATCGACGCCGGCATCGCTGCGGGGCGCAACACCGAGTTGGTGACGCGCTTTCCGCCCGAACCCAACGGCTACCTGCACATCGGACACGCCAAGGCGATCTCGCTCAATTTCGGCGTGGCGCAGGAATACGGCGGTCGCTGTCACTTGCGCTTTGATGACACCAACCCGACCAAGGAGGAACAGGAATACATCGACGCAATCAAGCGCGACGTGCATTGGCTCGGCTTCGACTGGGGCCGGCATCTCTATTATGCCTCCGACTATTTCGATCGCCTCTACGATTGGGCCGAGCACCTGATCCGCGCCGGGAAGGCGTATGTCGACGATCTACCCGCCGAGGAGATGCGGGCGATGCGCGGCAGCTTGACCGAGCCTGGGCGCAACAGCCCCTACCGTGAGAGGCCCATTGCCGAAAACCTCGATCTCTTCCGCCGTATGCGGGCCGGCGAATTCCCCAACGGAGCGCGCGTCCTGCGCGCCAAGATCGACATGGCGTCAGGCAACATGAATCTGCGCGACCCCGTACTCTATCGCATCCTGCATGCCGCTCACCCGCGCACCGGAACGACATGGTGCATTTATCCGACCTATGACTTCGCCCATGGTCAGTCGGACGCGATCGAAGGAGTCACCCATTCGCTATGCTCACTCGAGTTCGAAGATCACCGGCCGCTATACGACTGGCTGATCGACAACTTGCCGGTGCCGTCGCGGCCACGGCAATACGAGTTCGCGCGCCTCAATCTGGGTTATACGGTGCTGTCCAAGCGGGTGCTGACACGACTCGTGCGCGACGGCCATGTCACAGGATGGGATGATCCCCGGATGCCGACGTTGGCCGGACTACGCCGCCGTGGCGTCCCAGCGGCAGCAATCCGCGATTTCGTCAGTCGAGTGGGCATCGCGCGGGCAAACAGCGTCGTCGACATCGCGATGCTCGATCATTCGATCCGCGAGGTGTTGAACAAGACCGCGTCACGGCGGATGGCCGTGCTGCGTCCGTTGAAGCTCGTTATCGACAACTACCCCGTCGGCCCTGGCGAGGAGCTCCTCGCGGTCAACAACCCGGAGGACGCTACGGCCGGTACGCGGCGCGTCCAGTTCGGGCGTGAGCTCTATGTCGAGCTGGACGACTTTATGGAGTACCCACCCCCAAAGTTCTATCGCTTATCGCCCGGGCGCGAGGTTCGCCTCCGCTACGCGTACTTCGTCACTTGCCGCGAGGTGGTGAAAAACGCTGCGGGCGAGGTCGTGGAGCTGATATGTACGTACGACCCCGCGACGCGTGGCGGCAACGCGCCCGACAGGCGCAAGGTCCAGGCCACGCTGCATTGGGTCGCCGCAGCGCACGCGAAATCGGCCGAGATCCGCCTCCATAACCCGCTCTTCAAAACTGCCGAGCCGGACACCAGCGGCGATTTCATCCACGAGCTCAACCCTATGTCGCTTGAAACGCTGACCGCAAGCAAGGTCGAGCCCGCACTCGCCTTGGCTACACCAGGGGAACCGGTGCAGTTCGAAAGGCAGGGCTATTTTTGCCTCGACCCGTTGAGTGCGCCGGACCACCTCATATTCAACCGCACCGTCGGGTTGCGCGACAGTTGGACCAAGGCACGCGCGACCGGTAATTGAGGTGTTAAGAAAATATAAGAGAAATTAGATGATGGACGGTATCTCGATTGAACGAGGTGACGGCGCACGATACAGCCGACTGGATGCGGAGTATGCTGATGCGACCATGGATGATTGTCCTGTCGAGCGCCGTCGGCGCCATTGGCGCCGCAGGCGCTATGGTCGGACCTGAGCTGTTGCAGGCCCCCCGCTCCGATTTCGGGTCGATGTTGCTGCCGCGCCTCTCCATGTTGGCGGTAGCCGCCATCGCCGTTTACGCCCTCTGCGCGATGCTGTTGGCTAGTGGGACCTTGATCGGTGACGCCTTGTCGGTCCGTCGCCGTCTGGGACGAATAGGCAGATACCCAAGGCCGGCTCAGAGCGACTGGACGACGGCCTTCGGCTCGACAGAGTTGCACCGTCTCTTACCTTCGCCAGTCGCCGATCCCGCTCGGCGGGCTGGCGCGGACGAGACAATCCTATTGCAGCACCCGTTCTCTGCCGTCGCGGCGAGAGCGGAGATTGCGCGCCTTCATTATCTTTGGCTGGCGCGTACCCATTTTTTCAGCGCGCTGATCGTGTTAGCCGCACTCGTCGGATTGAGGCTAGTGCAAGACCACCGGTCCGTCCCGTTCTTGTTGGCCGAAATTCCCGCGATTTCCGCCATTTTGATGCTCGTCGGATTGATACTTCTCGCGATCCTTAGCCGAATCGCGATCGACGTTGCGACCGAGCCTCTAATCGAAACGATCTCCCAGCTGGCAGCTGAACACCTCGAGATTGGGCTCCTTCGACGTCTCGTAGAGGTAATCGAGGCGGTTTGCACAGTTACCGCGGTTAATGTCGGCGCGCCTGCATCGACGCTCCAATTACCTGGGCGGCTCGAAGCGGTGATCGAGGAAGGACAACGTGGTCTGCTCGATGCTGCCAGACATTTGTCGGTGACCACCGATGCTCTCGGAGCGAAAATAGGATCGTCGGTCGACGCTCTCGTGGCCGCCATCAACATGGCGGCGGTCCAACACCCGCCGACCGCGGATCGCGGAAATGAGGCCTTTGGGTTTTCGGAGCTACGGAGCGCAGTAGAGGCGTTAACGGCTGTTATCGAGCGGTTGACGACAGTGCCGGACGCGTCTCTTGGTGCTGGTGGAGCCGCTGGCCGCAAAGTTCAAGAGCCGCACCTAGCCCATGAGCTGCGCGAGCTTCTCCAGGAGATCGAAACGGCCCGTTAGTCCGAGCTCAACTGTGCTTCAACTCTCGGAGTAGCTTTTCCGCCTCGTCCTTGTCAGTGAACGAAACGCCGGAGCCTAGCAGGGTCTCGAGCATCGCCTGAGCATCGGCGGGTCGGCCGACGCGCTGGAGCGCCACCGCGAGGTGATACTGGATGTCCGGGTTGCGTGGTGCGGCGGAATTGGCGGCAGTTAGGTAGGTCATGGCTCTATCGGCTTCACCCTGGGCCACTAAGATCCACCCCAGTGTGTCGTCGATCTGAGCAGCCGCTGGAGCGGCGGCGAACGCTCGCTCGGCCAATTCTCGAGCCTTCCGCAGATCTCCCTGTCGCTGGTAGAGCCAGGCGAGGTTATTCAGCGCGCCCGGATCGGCCGGGCGCTCGGCGACGAGGCGCGTATATTCGGCGATGGCCGGGTCATATTTACTTTGCTCCAGATAGAACCCCGCCAGGATAGAACGGATGACAAAGTCCTTCGAATCGGCCTTCAATCGAGCAGTAAGCACTCCCTCGGCCTTCGCGAGATCATCAGCACGTGAGTAGAGGTGGAAGAGCGCAAGCGTAAGAGTATCGTCCGAAGGTTGGGCTGCAGCGACCTGATCAGCGAGTGTGATGGCTTCGCGCTTAGCGGCCGGCATTCTCGTAGAGCTCTGCCGATACCACATCGTAGAGGCTGTTGCCGGGGTCGTCGTTGGCGAATCTGCGCGCCTTTGCTAGTCCAGCTTCCAAACCGCCGATTTCGGCTTCCACTCGGATCAAATCGCCTTTCAGAGAGGCATTTTGAGGATCGCGGTCGAGCGCGGCCTGCAACACAGTCCGCTCCTCGGTGAAGTTTTTTGCCGCTTTGAGCGAAGCGAGGTAGCGAGACAAGACCGGTCCGGAACTGGGCGCGAGTTCGTGCGCGCGCTTGTAGGTCGACAATGCGCCGTCCTTGTCGCCTGCTGCGATCTGTACCCGGCCTTGTGCGTCGAGGACTTCGACATTTGCGGGAAACTGGGCGACAAGCTCGGCTGCCGCCGATGTCGCGTTCTTCCAATCCTGCTGCAACCCGTACATGTTAATCAGCAAAAGCCCGGCTGCTGGGTCATTCGGTGCGGCGGTGCGGGCGCGGGTGATGTAGTCAGTAGCCGCCGGCCACTTCTTCTGCGCGCCGGCGATTTCCGCGAGGCCGAGAAGGGCGGTTACGTCGGTTGGACTCCGCGACAAGAGCTCCTCGTAGCCCTTCTTGGCGTCTTCGGTCCGGCCGGTCGTCAAGTATAGCCGCGCCAGGGCCGCCTGCACGGCAAGACTCTTCGGATGGGCTGCCAACCGGTGGGTTAAAACGGCCTCCGCTTTGGTCGTCTCGCTGGTGCCGCTGTAGAGACGAGAAAGTGTGATGGCCAGGCCGTCGTCGGTCGGCCGTGCCGCGATTGCCGCTTCGAGCAGAGCGACGGCGTCCCGGGGCCGTCCCGCCCTTTCATAAAGCTCGGCCGATACCAGGTCATAAACATTGTTCTCCGGATCATCCTTTGTAAAGGCGCGGGCTTTGGCAAGAGCTGCATCTAAACCATCGATGTCTGCTTCGACCCGGATAAGGTCACCCTTCAAGGGTGTGTTCCGCGGATCGCGGGCGAGGGCTTCTTCCAGTACGGTACGCGCCTCGCGAAACTCTTGCGCCGAGGTCAGCAAGGCTACATAGCGCGCCAGGAGCGGGATCGAATCGGGTGCGATCTCATGGGCGCGTCTGTAGCTGGAGATTGCGCCTTTGGTATCATTGCTGCCTAAGAAGGCGGTAGCTTGCGCAATTTCGACATTAGCGTCGCGGGGATATTGGGCGATCAGCTGACCGGCGACTGTCCTGGCGTTGTTCCAGTCCTGCCGCATCTCATAGACGTTGACGAGTTTGATGCCGGCTGCCGGATCATTTGAGGCAGCAGTCCGCGCG
>Ga0306925_10006133_pt1 | contig 11135 bp, 14 predicted proteins | sample flu12Cox44000176_FD_203755 | JGI IMG/M metagenome (GOLD analysis project Ga0306925, IMG submission 203755) | Lab enrichment of tropical soil microbial communities from Luquillo Experimental Forest, Puerto Rico - flux8day.12C.oxic.44.000.176 (v2)... | ecosystem: Environmental > Terrestrial >...
ATCACCAGAGAAAACGTTTAATCCCAGGTACACATGATTCTGCGCTGCTTGGGTATCGGCAAAAGTTCGTCCCAGATTTGCGCCAATTGCAAGCGTGATTATCAAAGCAACCGCAGCCCAGGCGGGTCTCAACAGCGCAGAAACAAGAACATCCAGCCAACTCTCTCTAGCGGCAGCCTCGCTCCATCGGATTCTGCGCCAAATCGACCCTTTGAAATCGCTGGGCAAATTCGGAATAGGGCGTTCCGAAAGGGTTTTAAAAACCTGTCTGAGCTCAGATTCATCCATCATTTCCAGTTAAACGATATCACAACGCCGATCCCTTCGGAAAAATCTGGGATAACAGAGATGCGGAGCAAAAAGGCGATCAAACTGCCGTGGTCAAAAGGTTCTCCTGGAGGGACATCCGGAGAAGATCCTCACTGAATTAGGGCGCCGCAACGCGGGCTAGCCGTTCCATAAATCGATCACCGAATGCGAATCCCTCATCCATTTTCCGCCGCAACCGGGCGATATGAACATCGATCACGTTGTCGAGTGGCGTCGCTTTTCGAGTCTCTTGCCAGACCTCCCTTGCGAGTGTTTCGCGACTGACGATCCGCCCCGCATTTACGAAACAATTGAATCAGCAGTTCAAACTCTCGCGGTGTCAGATCGATAGCCCTCTCGGCTCGCGTCACCCTGCGCACAGTTAAGTCGATATCCAGGTCGGCCAGATGCCAATCAGTGGGTTTTTCCTCAGGCGGAGAATCCGCTGTTGATCGGCGTAAGAGTGCCCGCAACCTTGCCGCCAATTCGGCCAGAGCGAAGGGCTTGACTAGATAATCGTCCGCCCCGCTATCGAGTCCGGCGACTCTATCTTCGAGAGCGTCGCGGGCCGTCAGCAAGAGAACGGGCGTTTTAGAATCCTTTGCGGGCACAGTCTTTAACACTTGCAAGCCGCTGCTCGCTGTTTAAAAGGAAAAACCCGTCTTCGCCGGTTTCTGCCCAGGCGGGAGCGAAACCTTCCGCTTTCAAGCCGTTTATTACAGCGCGAGCGGTTTTCGCTTCATCCTCGATCAACAGAATTTTCGCGGGCCTCGAAGCATTCACTGTTGTTGGCCCTCCTCCATTTTTCGAGATCTCTCCACTCGATCATCGCCCGCCGGAACCCATCGGCAATTAATGGGTTTCCATCCTCCGGGCCTGAAGCCTGCTTATTACTTATTCGACGCCAATGTCTGAGTGTTAACGGCTGCCTTGACACCCTGGGCCAGCGCCAGCGCCTTTCCCCGGCCGTAGTAATGGAGAAAGAGCATTCGCGGGTTTTCACCGGTCATGTGTTGGTGAATTGCGACAATGTTGATGTTTGCCGCGCGAAGCGTTTTCAGCACTGTTTGCAGCTCGTTTTCCAATATTGCGAAGTCACCTACCACTAGCGCGTCATCAGGAGTTCCTGCAAATGCAGCCCATGTATTGACGCCCAGGCTGTTCCCCACCTTGCACCCATCCATCTCTACCTCTCGCCCGATCGTGGCCTTATACATTCCATCTTTGGCATCCCCTTTTTGGCCAAAGACCTGGCTGATCGCTTCCCCGTCAATCGAGCTCTTCTCCGGTAACTGGCCCGAACCGAAGGATTTCGCAGGACTAGCGCTCCCCGCGCGGATCTCCTTTTCCTTGTCAAAGATCGCTCGCACACCTTGAGCCAGTTTATCGAGGGAGCCTTCACCACTGATGTGCATGAAGTAAACCTTTGGTTCGTCGAAAAAGAAGTGGTTATGCAGTGCAGTTACTTCCAAACCTTTGCCCAGGGCCGCACTCATCACGGGTTCACTTCATCTTCAAAAAGAACCATGTCCCCCATGACCATGGTTTCGCCCTTCATGCCGGGGGCGAAAGCCGTTCAGGAAGTAAGTCCCATAAATGGAGCCATGCGGGTCTGCTCAACGGTGATAGCGACATCATCCTTAGGCTTACTGACCTTAAAGGTATTCTCCTTTTCGTTCAGCGCGCCCTTAAGGCCGGTGATGGATTCGATCTTTGCTGTGTCCAGGCCACTTTCGGCAGCAGCGGCGGCAATCATTCCACCGCACCAAAGGAAAAACGTACATGCAGTGATTGTACCTAAGACATTGATCAGAGGAAAAAACGGGCTCCTCATTTGGGTTCTCCTGGCAAGACAACTGTAAGGGCGGGTGAGCATTTGTTCTACTATCAAAGCTTAGAGACCAACATGTTGTTGTCTAGAGGATCACGCTGCTAGCTTGAGATCTTGAAGGGTCGAGAGCATTTCGCGTTGGAGGGCTTGGTAATGAATGTCTAGAGGGTGGAGGTTCTTTGGAGGACGGCCGCGCTTTGGGCGGGAGACTCCGGCCAGAATGGGTTTAAGGACTTTTTCTCGCAAGATGAGCAGTGCAGCCAGAGTGCTGAACCCGGGCTTTCGAACCTGGTAACGTCGGCTCTTAGCGATGCGCTGCACCATTTTTTTGCCGCGGAACTTACGCAAGTCGTAGGCAGCCTTGCGAATAGTGTATTTGGACACGATTCGGCCTTGATGGCTTCGCACACGAGCGGCCAGCTGTTCAGCCGTAAAACCGTTGGGCTGAGGGGCCAGTGCGATGAGCGCTTGGGCTACTGCACGGAGCCGAGGTTTTTGGATATCGACTCCGGCCAGGCGTGGCTGCGGCATTTATAGCGATCTTTTTTCTCCATGTTCCATTCCCTCTGATCATCATTAGTGCTGCACTCATCGGATTCTTTGGAGGCAAGTGGAAGCGAGATAAATTCCTCGTCATTCGAGGTCATGGGAAGGGAAAGATTGATTCGGTCTTGGATGATATGTCTGCAGTCCCGGAACATGCGAAGCCCTCCTGAATCGTGCGCTTCGGGTCTGTGTTGCCTGGATCCCGTTGTGGTGGGCTCCTGTCATTTTGTTCAGCTATTGGCTTGGACCGAATCATACGGTGGTTAGAGAGGGGGTCTTTTTCAGCATCGCTGCAATAGTCACATTCGGCGGAGGTTCTCCCCTATGTGGCCCAGCAGGCCGTCCAACACTGCGGCTGGCTGAGCGCCGGTCAAATGCTCGACGGACTCGGACTCGCGGAGACTACCCCGGAGCCTTTGATCATGGTCACGCAGTTTGTTGGCTTTCTTGGTGCCCGGACCAATCCCGGCCAATTGCCGCCAATTCTATCGGCCACTTTTGGCGCTTTAGTAACGACGTGGGCTACGTTTGTGCCCTGTTTTCTGTGGATCTTCCTCGGTGGCCCTCACATCGAGCAACTTCGGGGTAACGAAGGATTAACTACCGCTTTGTCCGCGGTTACCGCGGCTGTCGTCGGCGTAGTTGAACCTGGCGGTCTGGTTCGGGCTCCATGTCATCTTCTCCTATGGAAATACCGTTGATTGGCTCGCGTTAACTGTCGGCCTGGCCGCTTTTGTGACTCTGATTAAATGGAAGTTGGACATCATCCCAGTCATTCTTGCGGCCAGTCTTTTAGGGCTGCTTTTTAAGACATTTTTCTAGTTAGTGAGGGCCGACACTTTCGGTTAACACCGTTAGACTCGCCTGTATTGATCGCAGCCTCTGGCAGTAGAATGGTCCGGCTTCGCGCCAGGCCACTCGCGCGTCACCGCGCAGACTGTGCGATTTGGTAAACGAGGAGTCTTGCCCCTTGGGATCCGCGATGCGGAACCGCCACAAACAGACGATCGAGATCCGAAACGAACAAGCCGGTGCGCGCCCCTGCTGACGTGTCAGTTCTTCCAACATAGTCGTAATGATTCGGGTCACGCATTCGAAAGATGTCCACCGCGCCCTCGCCACCAATTACGTAGACGAGGTGGCGAGTCGGATCGAAAAACACGTCATCCGTATCGCCCACGATTGGCAATTTCGCGACCACTTGTCCCGAGTTCGTATCTAGAATAACGAGCCGAGCAGGTAGCCGGCATCCGACAAAAAGTCGTCTGTCTCTTTCATCAAGCGCCATCGGATAGTTCGCAAATGTCCGGCTTAGCCCCCACTTGGAAATTACGGCATGTTTTGTTCGGTCGACGACAGCAACGCCGAACTCTTTAGGAACGTTGACAAAGACCCGCGACCCACTGTGCTCGAGTTGAAACGATTCCGGATGCGATCCAAGCGGGATTTCGCCCGCCTTTTTTCCCTCCGCGACAAGACCAAGGCCGCTGCTGCCATAGCCGACCCAGATCTGGCCGGTGTTCTCGTCATAACGCACGTTGTCTGCGTCGTCACCGAACTCAAGAGTGCTCTGAAGGCTCAAATCCTTCCCCCCATAAATCCGGAGAGTCCCATCCCCTGCGCTTGCTACATACAGGCGACTTGTCGCGTCGTCGTAGTACAGGCCTTGTGGCTCCTTGAGCCCTCTTATTTCTGCTGTGCGGTTCCCCTTGGCTAGGTCCACAACTTCGATAGTGCCGTTTTCCAATGCAGCGATGAAGATCCGCTTACCAGCCACATCCACGGAGCAGTGGTCGATGCGACCCTCCACGCCCGCAAGCGGGATCTCTTTTTCGAACCTAAGCGGTGCTAGTTCATCTTGCCCGTATGCAGCGACAGCAAAGAGCATTCCGCCACCAAAGGTAGCAACAAGGGTGCGAATCTCCAAAAAAAGCAGCTCCATCATAAAGGAGAGGATCTGACGCTAATCCAGTATCCTATAATTGCGACCACGCTCTAGGTTTGTTTCGGGAACATTTTTAGATGATGTCCATTTGTATGCTGTCAGCCCTGCTGGAGCCACACTGATACTCCGTTCGTGCTGCCGGTTGCTAACGACAAGACTCGCCCATACTTAGCCAAGAGAGGTGTGGTCTCTTGTTTGCCGGTCCATAAACTGCTCTATAACGTTGAAGGCACTTCGCAGAAGACCAGAACAGGGCAGCGTGAATCGCCATCCTTTCCCGAAAATGGGAGCGTTGAGGGTCGCAGCTATGGAGCCTGCACATGACTCTGTGCACTAGGCGTAAGTTTCTTCGCACGCTGACCGTCGCAGGCACAACAGCGTGGGCAGCTTCGCGCATAGGATTCGTGAGTGGCAGCAGCCTAGTGCTCCGTCCGATGGCGAGCCAAGGCGGCGCACTGGACCTTTCTCTGACGGCCCAAGCAGGTCGTCTTTCCCTTGCTGGACGTCCTGCGGCGCTCTATAGCTACAACGGTTCGGTTCCGGGTCCGCGGCTTGAAATCAGATCGGGCGACGACGTTCGCATCCGATTCGCGAATCGCCTCCCCGAATCGACGAACCTGCACTTTCATGGCCTGCACGTCCCGCCCAGTGGTAACGCTAACAACGTATTTCTCGAAATCCCGCCAGGAGAGAGTCAGATCTATGAGTTTACTCTTTCGCCGCATCATCGCTGCGGTACGTATTGGTATCATCCGCATATCCACCACTTAATCGCTCGCCAGGTGTGGGCTGGCCTCGTAGGTCTGTTGATTGTGCGAGGAGAATTGGATGATATCCCCGAGATTCGGGACGCGGACGAAGAATATCTGGTGCTCAAAGATTTTGGGCTGGATGCAAATGGCAAGCTGCTGATGCCAGATCCAACTCCGCAGATCATGCAGGGTCGCGAGGGTGACCTAGTCCTGGTAAATGGAGAGCTCAATCCGACTTTTCGTATTTCAAAGGACGGTCTCCTTCGGTTACGGGTTTTGAACGCCTCGGTTGCGCGGTACTACCGTCTTCAGTTGGAGGATCATCCGATGTATCTGATCGCCACAGATGGGGGGCCGATTGGCGAACCCTTTGAACTGCGCGAACTGCTCCTGGCTCCGGGTGAACGTGCGGAGGTCCTGGTGCGAGGCGAACGATCGCCCGGGTCGGTATCGACTCATGAACCTGCCATATCGCAGGTTCAACATGGGCATGATGGGCGGAGGACAAATGATGGGTGGGATGGGGAGAATGCGGGGAACGACTATTTCTTCCAATGAACCGATCGTGCTTGCCACCTTGGAGTACCGGGAAACGGGACGGCCCTTGCCGCTCCCAAGTCGACTGGTACCGATCGAGCCTTTGCCACAAGCTATCCAGGTGCGCCAGCTGGTATTCTCCCACAACATGATGCGCATGGGGGGTGACGCCTTTACGATCAACGGATTGTCGTTCGACCCGAAAAGGACCGACACCACCGTCAGGGTCGGAACCGTCGAGGACTGGGAGATCGTTAACGGAGGTGGGATGATGATGGATTTCGATCACCCGTTCCACATCCACACCAATACGTTCCAGGTTGTCAGCGAAAGTGACAGGAGCCCGCGTTTCCAGGCTTAGAAAGACACTGTCAATGTACCAAGGGGCGGAAGTGTGCGGGTGCGCATCCCATTTCAGGATTTCCCGGGCCGGACCGTCTACCATTGCCATATCCTCGATCATGAAGATCTTGGCATGATGGCTGTGGTCGAGATGCGTAGCTGATCCGATGCGGTTGCAGGACAAAGGTCCGGGTCGCTTGGCATAGGCCTTTGGTGTTTTCGATATGCTAATTCGGGGACAGGACACTAGCGCGGCTCGCGGGTCCCTCCGGGCAGCCGGTTCAAATTCCGCAGCAAGGTCAATGTCGCTGTCCGTTTCGGTCTCGCCGCGTGAAGACTGGCGGATCAGTGATTCACCAGCACAAATGCAGCGGCCGCGAGCACGAACCAGCCGAACGCTCGGCGCATTGTCACTGGTGAGCCGCCCGCCCAGACCTGCGCCTGATGCCATGCCCGCCAGTGCCGCAAGCAAAAACGCACCGGTCATGCGCCACGCGAACGGTTCGTGCCCCAGATGGCCCAGCCAGCCGGCGAACAAATTAGCCGCGATGACTGCCAGGGATGTGCCGACGGCGACCGCCATCGGCAGTCGGCCGAACAGAATCACCGCGGGCACGAGCAGGATCCGCCGCCCACACCGATGAACCCCGTGAGCAAGCCAACCCCCATCCCGGCTAGCCCGCAGCGCAGCGGGCGACAATCCGGCCATGGCTCGATGGCATCATCGCCGCGCCGCACGAGCATCCGCGCTGCGACGAGTGCCTTGAGTCCCGCGAAAATCAGCATCAGCACTCCCGGCGCCACCAGATGCGTTAACTGCACCCCGGCCAACGAGCCAATCATGCCTGCGCCAGCAGACCAGGCCACCATCTGCCAGTGAATCAATCCTTGCCGATGCTTCCACCATACGCCTGCGACGCTAGTCCCGCCGACAATTGCCAGCGACATGCCCACCGCTGAAGCCACAGGCACCCCTGCCACATACACCAGGACCGGCAGCGTTATGATTGAGCCGCCGCTGCCTAGCAACCCGAGCGACAGCCCGATGCCGAAGGCGAGCGCCAGTGCCATGATGAGATTCAGTTCCATGATCGGATTCAGGTTCACACCCGACAAGTTGTGCCGCTACTTGGCGTCGGCCTGTTCCATGGCATTTTGGCCAGCAGCAGTCCCATTCCACACCAGTCCGTCACCGCCGCGAACACCAGGCCAGCAGCCACAAACCACGACAACCCAATCGCCGGCGGCCAGGCCGGCGACAGGCCCAATCCGGCCAGCACAAGCAATCCGGCGGCGAAGCGCACCTGACGTTCCAACGCCCACGGCGCACGTTCATCCTTCTCGAGCGGAAACCCGGCCTGCTCCCACGCCGTCAATCCGCCATCGAGTTGCTGAACCTGATCGAAACCGAGCGCCACTAGTTTTTCCACTGCCTGCGCCGAACGTTTGCCCGAGCGGCAAACGCAAACTACGGGCCGCGAGCGGTCGAGTTCGGCGGCGCCGCGCTGCAGTTCACCCAGCGGCAGCAACCGAGTCCCGGGGATACGCCCGCTAGCGAATTCAGGCTGCTCCCGCACGTCCACAAGTTGCAGGCGGTCGACCTGGGCTAGGAGCGATCGCAGTTCCGCTGGAGCGAGATTTTGTTTGTATTTGGTTGTGACAGTCGTTAAACTGCTCATATAGTTATTCAACTATATGACTATTCAGTGATATGTCTAGCCCATTTTTGAAGAAGCTTATCGCGGCGAAGCCCCTGCCGCTCGGCGCGCTAGAACTGGTCGCAGCCCGCTTCCGTATGCTGGCCGAGCCAATGCGCCTGCGCTTGCTTAACGAATTGCGCGATGGAGAAAAGACCGTGACTACACTGGTCGAGGCGACCGGCGCAGGTCAAGCCAACGTCTCTAAGCACCTCAGCCTCCTGGCAGATGCCGGCATGGTGGGCCGCCGCAAGGAGGGGTTGAACGTTTACTACTTTATCGCTGATGAGTCGCTATTCGAACTCTGCGACCTCGTGTGCGGACGTTTGCAAAAGGAACTGGCGGAGAAAGCGAGGCACTTTCGCGGTTAGGCAACATTTACCGGGTATTGCCAGTTCGCGAAGATGTACGGAGCTGTTCTCGTATAGCCAGGTGTGTTCACCGTGTGCATTTGGTTACGAAAGAACTTTCTCCTATACAGTATGCGGCGCTTGCGACCTCCCGCTGATTTCAACAGAGCCACCCTGCAGGTATAGATGGTCAGTTTTGAACGTCACTGAGCGGACCAGGGACCAGGTTTAGCATGAGCCTTTGCACCTAGTTGCTGAAACGAGAGCGCCAACTGGCTGCATGTGCTTGGACAAACTGCTCCAAGCCTGAGTCATTGAGCGATCGGTATGCAGAGCTGTTGAGCGGCAGCTACGATTGCGCAGACCGGATCGTCTTGAACGCTTATTTCCGCATGGTGGTGGCGGACCCTGACCGGGTCACAGGAGACTCTGGACAACACTCACCTCATGTGACGCCCTCTTTGACCTCCTTCAACAGAAATGCACTTTGCTCCCGGAGTCTTCGCCGAGCCGCCTTCCAACCTAAACATCAAGGGCGATCAAATACCTGAAGTGTTGCACGTTTGTTCTCTCAATTAATCGTTACACAAATGTAATCTTCGCGTAAGGCTGCCGTCAGACGAGGGTTGTTTATTATAGGTTGGTGAAAAAACTAGAATCGTTATTCACATTTAACGGAAAATTGCAGAGTCAACTTGGGCAATTTGCTAAAGAGACCATTGGTCCACTAGCAACGGATCCCGCGTGTGGGCTCGCCTTGCGGGCCATGATTATCGCGGGGGCTGAACGCATGGAAACAGAAGGATGTGTAGCAAGTAGAGATTTAGCCATTGCTCGCTCCAACCTGAAGCGTTTTATCAACGAGATGAAAGTCGAAGCCGTTTTTCTTGGTCATCCAGAATGGCTAGATTATGATTCGTTCCACGCCGCAGAAAGGAACATGGAGCAGCTGCAGCACGCTACCCTTAATCCACTGACGTTTTGGCCTTTCTGGCCGGACGAATCTGTCGAGCGCGTCCATGGACCCAACTGATGTGGGATTATCCGCTGTGCGACGACCCGAAAGTGCCGAAATTTGTCCGGTTGAGGAAACTTCTGGGACGTTCGGGTAGTCAGCAATTCGGGTCGGTCCGGCCCGAACAAAAGCGGTTTTCTTTACCTGCGATAGTTTTCTGGTTGTAACTTCTGGTTGCGATTCGGTTGTAGTTTACCTGTGGCAAACAGTTTATCCGCGGTATCTTCGAGTGGGTCCGTGCTGATATCCGGCATCGGCATCGGGGGTCCTGCGCTTGCATATTGGCTCACCCGCTATGGCTTCAAAACAACACTGGTTGAAATGGCCCCGCGTCTGCGCAACGGCGGTTATGTCATCGACTTTTGGGGTCGTGGCTTTGACGTAGCCGAGAAGATGGGGTTACTTTCCGACATTAAAAGCCAGGGTTACAATGTAAAAGAGCTTCGTCTTGTCGACGCCAAGGGGCGACGAACCGGGGGATTCAACGTGGCCGAAGTCTTTCGCTCTGCAACCAGTGGTCGCTATGTGAGCCTTCCTCGGGGTGAACTGGCCAAAATCATTTACCAAAAGATCGAAGGTTCTTGTGAGAGTATCTTCGATGACAGCATTACTAAGATTGAGCAGGACAAAAACGGTTTACGCGTCGCCTTCAAGTGGGCTAGAGCGCGAGATTTCGACTTGGTGATTGGAGCGGACGGCCTCCATTCTGTCGTTCGGGAATTAGTATTCGGAAAACAGGACCGCTTTGAACGATATCTTGGGTACATGGTTGCAGCATTTGCGGTGAACGGTTACCAGCCTCGTGATGAGGACGTCTATGTCAGCTATACCCTCCCCGGTAGGCAGGTGGCTCGATTCGCAATGCGCAACGATCGGACGATGTTCTTGTTTGTTTTCGCGGATAGTCAAGCCCGTTGCATCGAAGCACATGACACAAATGCTCATAAGAAAATCTTACGGGCTGAATTCGGTCATACCGGATGGGAGTGTCCTAAAATTCTGGAAGCCATGGAATCCTGCGACGAAATTTATTTTGATCGTGTGAGTCAAATCCGGATGGATACCTGGTCACAGGGGCGCGTCGGACTCGTGGGCGACGCTGCTTTTTGCCTTTCCCTTCTAGCGGGCCAAGGGGCCGCGTTGGCGATGGTTGCGGCCTATGTACTGGCGGGTGAGCTTAGCAGGACGGCAAGCGATCCGCAGACCGCTTTCCATCGCTATGAACAGCAGTTACGTCCCTTCATTGCGGACAAACAAAGGGCCGCGGTTAAGTTTGCCAGCTCCTTCGCGCCGAAGACGCGAATTGGGCTCTTTTTCCGCAATCAGATCACCAAGGCATTCAAGCTTCCTTTTGTTGCGGAGCTCGCTATGGGACCAAGTTTGCTTGACCGGATTCATTTGCCTGACTATTCGGTTTCAGACGGTGTCGTTTCAAGTAGCAGATAGGCCGCTTATTGGAGTTTACTGCTTGCCATCGACTGAGGTGTAGGGCCGCACACTGAGCGCAACTGAGTCGGCGACGTGTTCCTTGGTAATGACGCCGAGTACGTCGCTCGCGCTGGGAGCGCCGTTTCCACGGAGCACTACGGCCATCATCGCGCCGCGATGCCAGATGCGCCCGATAACGCCAAACATAACATCCCCCTCATGGGCGATAGTAAAATCGCGACTGGCGACGTTGCCTAATGTTACGCCGGTGTAGGCACTCTCGAGTCCGCGACGGATTCCGGTGTTGACACGCAGTACACCCACAATTCTCTCATCGCGTGCTACCACTACGTGCCGAATCTCTCCCTTATGCTCTGGTTGAC
>Ga0306925_10006136_pt1 | contig 11132 bp, 10 predicted proteins | sample flu12Cox44000176_FD_203755 | JGI IMG/M metagenome (GOLD analysis project Ga0306925, IMG submission 203755) | Lab enrichment of tropical soil microbial communities from Luquillo Experimental Forest, Puerto Rico - flux8day.12C.oxic.44.000.176 (v2)... | ecosystem: Environmental > Terrestrial >...
CAGAGGCCGCTGCTGCACCGCAAAATGGCCTTCTGGGCGCCCTTTTAGTCTTCTGCAGTCGACCCTTCGCACGTTCCGAGCCAGCTTGGGCGTAACCAGTAGAGCGTGTGCACCACGACGCCAATCACGTCACGAAAATCTTCGGTTCAAAAACCCGGGTTCCCGGATGGGTTTCTAGCGATTGACTCGTATCAGGGCTCGACTTCAGTCGTGCCGCTAAGGTCTCTATTTATGGTTCGCCGAGCGGACTTTATTGGGCAAGGCGCGAGCCCGCTGGGCGAAATTTGTTTTAGCTTAGCCGCGGACGAGAGCTCGGGGTATGCTTTCCAACGACCAATCTGAGCCGGCTTCGGCTGGCGGCATTCGGTCTTAAATCGGAGAACCAGTGAAACGCCTGCTCGCCGTCCTGTTTTTCACCGCCGCTTCCTTTGCCCAAAATCCCACGGTCCCGCGCTCCTGGGCGCCACCATTGTCAACACCGATCGTCCGGCATGGAAAGACCCAGCCAAGCCAACCGATGCTGAGAAGATCGCTTACTACGACACCCTCATCGCCTACTGCGGCACTTTCAAGCTCGATAGCGCCAAGTCAACGGTGACGCATTACCCGTCTGTTGCCTGGACGCCCGCCTACGTCGGCTCAACCAGCCGCGCCCGTTCAAACTCGACGGCAACCGTCTCATCATCATCGTCACGCAGGGATTAATGGACGCTGAGATTCAGAAAATTGTGCTGGTGTGGGAGCGAGCGAAATAAATGGCTAGTAAAATCGCGAGTCGTTGTGGCTTGGTTCTCGGTTTTCTCGTGACTGTCGGTGCCCCATCCTCCTCCCTCTTCGGGAAAGGGTGACATCGCGCGATTTTCTGTTGGAGTGCAGTTCTGATTGAGCTGAAGAACTGCTATGGGTCACGAACTGCCAATGACTAATTGCTAATTGCTATTTCCTCTTCTCCGTCTTCACCGGAATCGACCGCCCGACCGGTACAATTGCCCCGCGCGATGGATCGGCCGCGTTATACCCCCGGTTCATCACCTCGGTGCGGACGTATGACACGAACTCCGACATTTGCCGCTGCATTTCTTCCATGCGCTCACGCATTTGCAGGATGATGGCGATCCCCGAGATATTCACCCCCAGATCGCGCGCCAGCGACAGGATGAGCTCCAGCCGCTCCAGGTCTTCATCGGTGTATAAGCGCGTGTTACCCTCGGTGCGCGACGGCTTCAGTAACCCTTCTCGCTCGTAGAGGCGCAGCGTCTGCGGATGAATGCCATACATCTCGGCCACCGAGCTGATCATGTACGCGCCTTGTTTCTTACGCTTGCCCATAAATCCAACCGTCGTGACCTGTCATTCGGAGCAAAGCATCGCGTTAGGGCACGACTTCAGTCATCAGTCCCTTCTGAGATGGAGGGCTTTAGCCCAAGTGTCCCTTGGAACTTGCCTCGCGTTATGGCATAAACCAGATGCGGCAGCCCGTAATGCATTACCTCGCGCTCCACCTTCATCCCATTTCGTTCCGCCACGCGCCGCGAAGGCAAGTTCTCCGGACGAATCAGAGAAATCACCCTGTCCGCTCCGAACGATTGAAATGCCAGCCCCATGCACGCCCGCGCCGCCTCCGTCGCATAACCGCGCCCCCATTGATCACGGTGAAAGTGGTAACCCACCTCCATCGCCGTTTCGCCTTCGACATTCTGCTTTATGATGCCGCAATCGCCGATGACCTCTTCGCTGTTCTTCAGTGTCACTGCAAACAGACCGTATCCGTCCTGGCGGTAGCGCCGCTGATTGCGCTCGATCCACTGTGTTGCGTCGTCCCGATTGAACGTCTTGGGATAGAACTGCATCGCGATGCGATCGCCGATGATGGCAAACACTCGATTCGCATCCTCATCTCGAAACCGCCGTAACCGTAGCCGCGGGGTTTCCAGGACCAACTCACTCGCCGCGGATTGTGTGCCAAGCGCCATGGCAGCCATCACTGCTAGTCGCAGCTTACGAATCGCTAATTACCAATTACCGACTAATTGCCAGCTGCTAGTTGCTAGCTGCTTACTTTCTCCCACAACTCCGTCCTCGGATCCTCGGGATTCAGCTTCGCCAGTTCGCGCAGGATCTCTTTCGACTTCTCATCGCGGAGCTGCGGAACGACCACTTTCATTTCCACGATTTCGTCGCCACGTAGGCCTTCCTTCGTGGCCGACTGCACGCCCTTCTCGCGTAGCCGCAGCTTTTGCCCCGACTGCGTTCCCGGAGGAACCTTCAATTGGGCGCGCCCATCGATCGTCGGGACTTCGACCTTGCTGCCCAATGCGGCCTCGCTCACCGTCACCGGAACCGTGACATAAATATCATCGCCATCGCGCCGGAACACGGGATGCTCGCCCGTCCGAATAATGATGTACAGATCCCCCGCTGGCGCACCCATCGTTCCGGCATTACCGCGCCCTGCCAGACGAATGCGCTGTCCGTCGCGCGTGCCCGGCTTGATCCGTACCTTCAATGTCTGCTCGCGCTCCAGGCGTCCTTCGCCGTGACACACCGGGCACACCGTGCGGTTCTTTCCCGATCCTCCGCATCGCGGACACGGCATATTGAACTTCATGCTGCCGCTCTTCTGCGTGATCTGTCCTTTGCCTTTGCACTCTGGACATACGCCCGGACTCTCGAGATACCCGCGCCCATGGCAATTGGGGCAGCTCTCCAGATGCGGCACGCTGAGTTGCAACTCGGCTCCCTTGATGGCCTGCCAGAAGCCGACATTCATCTGGTATTCCAGATCACTGCCCGGCTCCTGCTGGGGCACCGCATCACGACGTCCGCCGCCAAAGATGCCCGAGAAGATGTCGCGGAACCCCCCGCCTGCAGCCGCACCCCCGCGCCGCGCACCTTCCGCAATGTCGCTGAAGTCGAATCCGCCGAAATCAAACGGAACTTCCTGCCACTGCCCGCCATTGCCGCCCGTAGCCTGCCCATCCGTTGCCCCAAATCCGCCCGCGCCAAAACCCCCACCGCGCGCATAGGCCTCGGCCGCCGCCGGATCGATGTTGTCCGAGTAGAACCCAAGCTGATCGTAAATCTTTCGCTTCTTGGGATCGCTCAGCACATCGTTAGCCTCAGAGATCGCCTTGAACTTCTCCTCGGCGGACTTATCCCCCGGATTCACGTCAGGGTGGTACTTGCGGGCCAGCTTACGAAACGCTTTGCGGATCTCCTCGGCCGACGCCGTCTTCTTCACCCCCAGCGTGCCGTAATAGTCCTTCTTGTCCGTCGTGGCCATGCGTTTCTCTATGTAACGAGTCCCTCCGATACGGAGGGACTCCTCAACTGCAACTCTAACATCCGGTGGAAGCACCAGTCTTCAGGTCGATGACAACCGCACCGAGCTTGTATTGGGGGCTTTAGCTCCGGAACACACCTTAATTGATCATTGACGACTCCGCCGGAGCAACGATGTTCGGCACAAACCCTTCTTCGTCCTCGAACACAGGGATCGCCTTCGCCATTCCTCCCAGACCAGCGGTTAGCAGATACCACCGCTCATCCTGCGGATTGAAATTCAACACGTACGACTTTCCATTCAATTCAAAATGCACTTCTGTCCTCACCTCTAACCCAAACCCCCCAATCTCTCCGCACGACCTCAGTCGTGCCGCAATCAGCCGAAAAACCACCGGGCTGTAGCCCCTCAAGGAAATACAAGGGGCGCATTGCGCGCCCCCCATCCCAAGCAAATAGCCTTTAACGAGTTGCTAGCTGCTAGTTGCTGGTTACGTCTTATCATCCACGTCTACGTACTCCGCGTCGATGACTCCCTCGTCCTTCTTCTGCTCCTGCGCGCCGCCATCTCCTCCCGGCGCCGCCGCGCTCGGAGCCGCGCCCGCCGAAGCCGCCTGCGCCTTGTACATGGACTCGGCCAGCTTGTGCGACGCCTGCGTCAGCCGCTCACGTGCCGAGTCCATTACCTTCGCGTCGGAGCCTTCCAGCGCCTTCTTCGCGTCGGCCACAGCGTTCTCGACATCGCCGCGCTCCTGGCCCGAGATCTTGTCGCCATGCTCGCGCAGCATCTTTTCCACCTGATACACCATGCCGTCGAGCTGGTTCCGCGATTCAATCTCCGCCCTGCGTGCCTTGTCTTCGGCTGCGTGCGCGTCGGCTTCTTTCGCCATGCGTTCGACTTCCTCTTTGCTCAGACCCGAAGACGACGTAATCGTGATCTTCTGATCCTTACCCGTGGCCATGTCTTTCGCGGTCACGTTGAGGATGCCGTTCGCGTCGATATCGAACGTCACTTCGATCTTCGGCACGCCGCGCGGCGCCATCGGAATACCGGTCAGATGGAACTTGCCCAGCGTGCGGTTATCGCGCGCCATTGGCCGTTCCCCCTGCAGCACATGCACTTCGACCGAATCCTGGTTGTCGGCTGCAGTCGAGAAGGTCTCCGTCTTCTTCGTGGGAATCGTCGTGTTCCGCGCGATCATCGAAGTCGCCACTCCACCCAGCGTCTCGATTGCTAGCGTCAGCGGAGTCACGTCGAGCAGCAACAGGTCTTTCACCTCACCGCCGAGCACGCCACCCTGAATCGCCGCGCCAATCGCAACCACTTCATCCGGATTCACGCCCTTGTGCGGCTCTTTGCCGAACAGCTTCTTTACCAGGGCCTGGATCGCCGGCATTCGCGTCTGTCCGCCGACCAGAACGACCTCGTCGATCTTGTCTGGCGAAACGCCTGCGTCCTTCATGGCCTGCTCACAGGGCTTGATCGAGCGATCGATGATGTCGCGCACCATCTCTTCCAGCTTGGCGCGCGTCAGCGTCTTCACCAGGTGCTTTGGACCCGTCGCATCCGCCGTAATGAAGGGCAGATTGATCTCGGTCTGCATCGTGGTCGAGAGTTCGATTTTGGCGCGCTCCGCTGCGTCACGCAGACGCTGCAACGCCATCTCGTTGCCCTTCGCTCGCAGATCCAGACCTTCGTCCTTTTGGAACTCAGCAATCAACCAGTCCACAATCCGTTGGTCGATGTTGTCGCCGCCGAGGTGCGTGTCACCGTTGGTTGACTTCACTTCGATGACGCCCTCGCCAACCTCGAGGATCGAGATGTCGAAGGTGCCGCCGCCGAAGTCATACACGGCGATGGTTTCGTCTTTCTTTTTGTCGAGCCCGTACGCCAGCGCTGCTGCTGTGGGCTCGTTGATGATGCGCTTCACGTCGAGTCCGGCAATCTGACCCGCGTCTTTGGTCGCCTGCCGCTGCGCGTCGTTGAAGTACGCCGGAACCGTGATCACGGCGTCCGTTACCTTCTCGCCGAGATAGTCTTCCGCAGCTTTCTTCAACTTGCCGAGAATCAGCGCAGAAATCTCCGGCGGAGTATATTCCTTACCCTGCGCCACCACAGCAACGTGATCGCCTGCCCGCACCACCTTGTACGGCACCATCTTCATTTCTTCGCTGACTTCGTCGTAGCGCCTCCCCATGAAGCGCTTGATCGAGTAAATGGTGTTTTCCGGATTGGTGATAGCCTGGCGCTTGGCGACCTGCCCTACCAGTCGCTCGCCGTTCTTGGTGAATCCAACCACCGATGGGGTCGTTCGCCCACCTTCTTCATTAGGGATGACTTTGGGCTCGCCACCTTCCATGACAGCGACGACCGAGTTCGTGGTGCCCAAGTCAATTCCAATAATCTTTCCCATTGTTGCCCGCCTCCTAAACCTTGATTAGTGCGTAAGTTACTGAATTTTTAGGCGCTTCGCCGGGCAGCCAGCACCTTACAGCAACCCCACTATAGATGTTGAGTGCGTTACTGTCAAGGTCTTAGATGAGGAAAACGGGTCGCGGGGTGCACCATCTTGAAGCGGGCCCGGAACCGTGCCGGAAGGGAAAACCAAGTCTCCCCAATCGGGTACCACATCCTCAATTGCTGCCGATGGCGAGGGTGGGATTCGTTTTGTCATCACGAGGTCGCCTACGGGGCCCGCCAAGTGCGCGGCTTGCACTGCGTGGGTGTTTTGGCGACCAAGGGACCCGCTTTTGCTGAGACCGACGACTGCCCGCCGACAACGTTCGTTGGTCGAAATTATAATTTCGATTATAAACTGAATCCCGAGGACGATCATGAAAACCAAACTGCGCAAAGTCGGCACAGGCTACGGAGTCTTACTGCCAAAGAAAGTGGTGGAGAACCTGAACCTGTCGGTCGGAGACGAGCTGGAGCTGGTCGAACAGGAGTGGGGCATCGAGCTGTCGCCGTTCGATCCGGAGTTTGCAAACCAGGTCGAGGCGTTTCGCCGCGCAGAGGGCCGGCACCGCAACAGCTATCGGGAGCTTTCCAAGTGAGTGTTCCGGGGCTGAAGCTGTTATCGATCGCCGGGGTTCTGGCGATCCACAAAGATCTGCGGAGACGTTATGGTGGTCATTCCGGCGAGGTGGACATGGCAAAGCTGGAACTGGCGATCCTGCCCGCCGAATCCATGGTGCGCGATCCGCACTGGAAAAGGCGGGCGCGGCTGGCGGCGCATTATGGCTGGCGCATTCTGAAGAGTCGCCCCTTCGCCGAGGGCAACGAACGCACGGCGCTGGCCGCGCTGCTGACGTTCCTGGAGGTGAACCACTTCCCATGGCATGGCAGCGAGGTAGAAGAAACGGTGATGGTGCAGGAAGCCGCCGCCGGAGACATCAACGAAGCCGAGTGGGAGGCTTGGGTCTTGAGCAAAATGGGAAAGCGGCGCGGGGGCGAATCAGCAGCTAACAATTAGCAATGAGTTCGTGCGCTCGGCTGGCTGCGCGCAGGCCTCCGACAGAGGACGAGCACGCGCGAAATGACCCTGTCCTTCACTGTGCGCTCGCCCGATCCCTAATTGCCGCTTTCAACACTCCAATGCGTCCCGCGTCAGCTTCAGTCCGTTCAGATTTCCCAGCACCGTAACCGCAATCGTCTCCTGCCGGAACATCTCGTTGGCCGCCTGAACCACGTCATCCAGCGTAACCTCTTGCACCCGCTCGATGATCTCGTCCATGCCCATGAAGTGGTCGTGGTACATCTCCTGCCGCGCCAGGTTCGACATGCGCGCCGTCGACGACTCCAGGCTCAGCATCAGGCTGCCCTTCAGCTGATCTTTCGCGCGCTTCACCTCTTCCTGTGTCAACTCTGCACGCTTGATTTCGCGAAACTCGCGCAACACCGACTGCACCACCTTGAGCGCCGACTCCCTTGACGTGCCGGCAAACACCGCGAGACAGCCAGTGTCCCTATACGGATTTAATTCCGAGAAGATCGAGTACGCCAGTCCCTGCTTTTCGCGCACATTCTGGAACAGCCGCGAACTCATTCCGCCGCCGAGCAACGTATTCAGCACGTAGGCCACGAAGCGCCGCTCATGGTTTATACGATACGATGGAACTCCGATGCAGATTTGCACCTGCTCCAGCGCCTTCTTGTTGCGTAGGATGATGCGTGAATTGATCTTGGGCGGAGCGCCGCTCACACCGTTCGCTCCGTGCGGTAGAGCTTCAAACTCCTTGCGCAGCAGATCGACGAACACCTCGTGCTGCACGTGCCCCGCTGCCGAGATCACCAGGTTCTCCGGTACGAACTTGCTGCGGTAATAATCGAACGTCTTCCCCGGGTCGAACTTCCGAACCGTCTCCTTCGTGCCCAGGATTGGCCTGCCCAGCGGATGGTTCTTGAAGAAATTCTGCGTGAAGATCTCATGGACGAGGCTGTCTGGATTGTCCTCGTCCATCTTGATCTCTTCCAGGATCACGCCGCGTTCGCGCACGATCTCTTCGGCGTCGAACACCGGATGCAGCACCATATCGCTCAACACATCCACGGCGATCGGCAGATGCTCATCCAATACCTTGACGTTGAAACAGACGGTCTCCTTGCCGGTGAAGGCGTCCATGTTGCCGCCGATCGAGTCGACCTCGCGGGCAATATCTTCTGCCGAACGGCTCGTCGTTCCCTTGAACACCATGTGTTCGACGAAGTGCGAGATGCCGTTGATCTCGGGCTCCTCGTTACGCGATCCGGCCTTCAGCCAAATTCCCATCGACACCGAGCGGATGTGGTCCATCTGCTCGGTCAGGATGGTGAGGCCGTTAGGCAACACCTCGCGGTGGATGTTCCGGTCGGCTGCCACTGCTAGTGCTTCTGCTGCCATTGTTACCTTTTTTCTATGTTGCGATGAACGAAACTGCTTCCCTTGCTGCCAATTAGACTCTCGCGTCCCTAGCCTGGGATAGAATGAACGCGCTTGGAGCACGGGGTCCCGATGTGAACTCGGGAGACGGGTTGCCACCGTTCCTAGGATATTGGATGCATGACGGAAATGCAACATTGCGAACTATTAAGTCTTTCGAATGAAGAACTTACAGGGTTAATCGAAGACTTCGGCCAGGCCCCGTATCGCTTTCGCCAGCTGTTGGACGGACTCTACCGTCAACGATGGACGAGCCTCGAGCAGTTTTCCACCTTGCCCCTCGAGTTCCGCCGGCAGCTCGCCGATTCCGGCTACTCCATCGGCCAACCCACAATAGAGAAAAGGTTTACCTCCTCTGACGGCACCGTACGCTACCTCTTCGGTTTCTCCGACGGGCAATCCGTTGAAACCGTCTGGATGCCCGAAGGCGACGGCGGCGAGGCCGGCGACGGCTCCATTTCGGGCGACGAAGAACTCCAGGCTACCGAGCGGCACCGAGCGACAATCTGCCTCTCCTCGCAGGTCGGATGCGCCGTCGAATGCGCCTTCTGCATGACCGCCCTTCTCGGACTCCACCGCAACCTTACGGCCGGTGAAATCGCGGGGCAGGTGCTCGCCGTCCTCAATGATCAGCAAGTCGAGATCGGCTCAGAGCGCATTAACCTCGTCTTTATGGGACAAGGTGAGCCATTTCTCAACTACGACAACTTTATGCAGGCCGTGCGCATGCTCGTCGGCGAGGCCGGCATCCCCGCCTCGCGCATGACGGTCTCCACCTCGGGCATCGTCCCTCGCATCGCCGACTTCGGAGCCGAAGAAGTTCGCCCTAAGCTCGCCGTCTCGCTCAACGCGTCGAACGAAGCGCTGCGTACCTCCGTCATGCCGATCACGAAGAAGTGGACAATCGCCAAGCTCCTTGCGGCTCTACGCGATTTTCCACTCCGCAACCGGGAGCGCTTGACCTTCGAGTACGTTCTCCTCGGCGGCGTCAACGACGACACTTCACACGCCCGCGAGCTCGTTGACCTCATCCGCGGACTGCGCGCCAAGGTCAATCTCATCGCCCTCAATCCCGGCCCCGAGATCTCGTTCCTGATGCCCGACCACGACTGTGTGCTCGCCTTCCAATCCATCCTCACCGCCGCCGGAATCCCTGCGTTCATCCGCCGTCCCCGAGGACGGGACATTTACGCCGCATGCGGCCAACTCAAACACACCACCGAACTGGTACAGTTGAGGTAGAGATTTTCCCAACAGTTTTTGTCTCGTAGCAAAGACATGACCTCAGTCGTGCCGATCGTCGCTCCTTTGCACAGGAAAAAGAGAATGGGCTTCCGCCCTTATTAACGGCTGATAGCTCATAGCTGACCAACGTTCTTATGAAACACGTCCGCGTAGGAATTGTCGGATTTGGAACTGTAGGCCGCGCCACCGCCGACATCATCGCCAAGCACGCTTCGCTCATCGAGCGCCGCAGCCGAGTAAAGCTGGTCGTCACTGCAGTCTGCCGCCGTAAGCACATCCCCGAGGCCGAGGCCCCCGAAGGCGCCCGCATCACTACGGGATGGCGCGAGCTCCTCGACGCTCCTGACGTCGATGTCATCGTGGAAACCATGGGCGGCGTCGACCACTCCCTGCAACTTCTTCGTGGGGCCCTCGAGCACGGCAGGCCCGTCGTCACCGCCAACAAAAAGCTTCTCGCCGAGCACGGAGACGAACTGTTTGCCCTGGCCGTCGCCCGCAACCTGCCCGTAGGATTCGAGGCGAGTGTGGCCGGAGGAATTCCGATCCTTCGCGTCATCCACGAATCTACCGCCGGAGACCGCCTGCGCGCCCTGCACGGCATCCTCAACGGCACCTCCAACTACATCCTCACGCAGATGGAGTCCCGCGGCATCGACTTCGAGCAGGCCCTGCGCGAAGCGCAACTCGCCGGCTACGCCGAAGCCGACCCCACCTTTGACATCGACGGTCAGGACGCCCGCGACAAGCTCTGCATCCTCGCCCGCATGGCCTTCGGCGGGCGCCTCGACGTTAATCGCATCCCCACCCACGGCATCCGCCACATCCGCGCCGTCGACATCCGCTCCGCCGCGCGCCTGGACCGCACCATCCGCCTGGTGGCCTCCGCCGAGCAGACCGCGCACGGCCTCGATCTCTCCGTGCGTCCCTGGCTGGTCAGCCGCCGTTCCATGCTGGCCAAGGTCGAGGATGTCAACAACGCCGTCTTCCTGGTCGGCGATCATCTCGGTACGCAGATGTTCTACGGACGCGGCGCAGGTGGCGACGCCACCGGCGCGGCGGTTGTGTCTGATCTCGTTGAGATCGCCCGCGACCTCGCCGCCGGACGCCTCAGCGCCAAGAACGTGGTCGGCTTCCTCGAGTCGCGCGAGCTCGAACTCGCCCCCGAGCCGAAACCTGCAGGCTGGTATTTGCGACTGACGGTGCACGACGAACCGGGAATCATCGCCCGCGTCGCCGAAACCCTCGCCCGCGAAGGCATGAACATCGACTCTGTCCAGCAGGAGCCGAACTCGGCCAAAGAGCTCCTGCCGCTCTTCTTCACCGTCGAACCAGTCTCGGAACCTAGCGTCCGCCGCGCAGTAGAGCGCATCAACGAGTTCCCGTTTATGGTGGAACCTGTGCTGCTGTTGAGGATGGAATAGCCGTGAGGAGCCAGCAGCTAGCAAAGTGCGATAACTGGCAACTGGTCATGGTCGATAACGAATCATCAATCCGGGATTGCTTTTCCTTGTAAGCGGAGGGTTCGGCTCGCGTTGCTGGCCACGGCCATCGCGCCAAGCTTACAGCCGCGCCCCACGGCCGGGTTCCAGCAGCGAAAAACCGCTGATGCTTGGGAAGCGAGTCGTTGACTCGCACCTCTCTTATGCATTGCCATGGCTACAGCGAGGCAAAGCAACACGAGAA
>Ga0306925_10006139_pt1 | contig 11131 bp, 8 predicted proteins | sample flu12Cox44000176_FD_203755 | JGI IMG/M metagenome (GOLD analysis project Ga0306925, IMG submission 203755) | Lab enrichment of tropical soil microbial communities from Luquillo Experimental Forest, Puerto Rico - flux8day.12C.oxic.44.000.176 (v2)... | ecosystem: Environmental > Terrestrial > Soil...
GGTAGTTGCACTCCTGGGTGCGCTTGCTGACGAAGCGGTGCGAAGGTGCGACCTTCGTCCATTCGAATGCCGGCAAGGGCGGCTGCAATTCCGGCGGTCCCATGTAGATCCAGACGACATCCCCCAGCTCGACGCACGGATAGGACTTGAGCCTGATTCTCCTGCAGAAGCCGCTTTCCACTGGCTCCGAGGGCACCTCGACGCATTGGCCGGTCACGTCATATTTCCAGCCGTGGTAGGGGCAGCGCAGCCCCTCCTCCTCGTTGCGGGCGAACCATAGCGACACCCCGCGGTGGGCGCAGAACTCATCCATCACCCCCACCCTGCCCCGGCTGTCGCGAAACGCGATGAGCCGCTCCGACATCAGCTTGACGCGCACGGGCGGGCTGTCCGGCTCCGGCACCTCGCGCGAGAGCAACGCCGGAATCCAGTAGCGCCGGACCAGGGTGCCCATGGGGGTGCCGGGGCCGGTACAGGTGAGAAAATCGTTCTGCTCACGTGTAGTCATGAGTCGCTTCAGTTGGCCGGCGCCTGATACGGCCCAAGCTTCGCCACCGCCGCCCTGACAAAGGAATTGTCCACGACGGCATCGACGCTGATGTCCTTCTTCTCGATCAGGCCGAGCTCGCGGAAGAAATCGAGGTCCTTGCGCAGCCCCGCGAGACTCACCTCTCCGTTCGGATCGACCCAGCTCGGGACCATGCGGCGGAACATGTCTGCATCCTTGATCGGGGTATATCTCGTAAGGATCGCAATCACCTCGCCGGCATTCGGCCCCGCGAGCCGGCCATCCTTCAACGCATCGACGTAGACGCGCACGCCGCGCAGGTATGCGAGCATGAAGCGCTCGGCCAGCGCGTGCCGCTCCTTGATGAAGCGATCGGAAAAGAACGTCACCGCGGTCTGCTGGTTGGGATAGATGACATCGTTGCCGGCCATGCGGGACGCGACCCCCTCGGCAATGGCGCGCGTCATGGTCGGCTCGTTGGTGATGCTGGCATCGATGCCCTTGTTGCGGTAGGCGACCAGATGCTCGGGGAATCCGATATAGACTATCTCGACATCGCCGAGCTTGAGCCCGCCTCTTTTGAGCGCCTCGTTGAGCGCGGAGGCGCTTCCGCTTCCGGGAGCGCCGACCGCGACCTTCATTCCCTTGAGATCGGCAAATTCCTTGTAGCGTCCGCTCTCGACGTGGTCCTTGCGCACCAGAAGCGAGGAAAAGCCGTAGCCTGGCCTGATCGAGGCCTGGTCGGCAACGATCTTGATGAGAATGCCGCGCCCGACTGCGTTATAGAAGCCCGCGGACACCGTTCCGCCACCCACTTCGAGCTCACCGGTGCCGAGCGGCGCCACCATCTGCGCTGCCGAATTGAAGGGGACGATGGCGACCTCGAGCCCCTGCTCCCGGAAGAAGCCCATGGCATCGGCAACGTAATAGCCCACATCGCTGATGGTGCGTGCGACGCCGATCCGCACCTGCTCGGCTGCGAACGCCCGCGACACAAAGCTGCCCGGCGCGCAAAAGCCAACGAGGAGACAGGCGGGCAGCAGAAGAGACGGCGCCCGCCATCCTCGCGTCACAGGCTCGGCCACGTCATCCATCCTGTTCTCCTGCGCGCGCTTGCCTGAACAACTATTGCTCTGGGGCTCGGCGACATGCGTAGCATTTCTCACCGGCAGCATGGGTACCACATTTCTCGTTTTGTTCAGCTCTGATGCCCCTTGCAAGTGGAGGCATGATCGGGTCAGGGGTACCTCCTGTGAGCCAAGACACCTACACCCGCGGGCCGCTGCTGGAGCTCAGAAGGCTTTCGAAGTCGTTCGGGGGCTTGCGCGCCGTGCACGACGTCTCGCTCACGATCAAGCCGGGCGACCGCAAGGCCATCATTGGACCGAACGGCGCCGGCAAAACCACGCTGTTCAACCTGGTCACCGGGATCTTCCTGCCCAGTTCCGGGCAAGTGCTGCTCGCCGGCCGCGACGTGACCCGATGGCCGAGCCACCGGCGCGCCGCGCTCGGCATGGCACGCACCTTTCAGGTCACCAGCTTGTTCCCGAAGCTGACCGTGCTCGACAATGTGCTGCTCGCGATCCAGGGCCGCCGCGCCTCGAAATTCGTCATGTGGCGATTCCTCTCATCCTATCGCGAGGCCTACGAGAAGGCGCATGGCCTCCTCGAGCGCGCGGCTTTCATCGACCGCAAGGATACCGAGGTGCGCTACCTCTCGCACGGCGAGCAGCGCCAGCTCGAGATCGTGGTCGGGCTCGCCGGCGACCCGGACATCCTGCTGCTCGACGAGCCGGCTGCCGGCCTCTCATCCGGCGAGTCGGCGGAGATGGCGCAGTTCCTGCAGAAGCTCGACAGCAAAATGGCGATTCTGCTCATTGAGCACGATATGGATGTGGTCTTCGACGTGGCCGAGGAGATCTCGGTGCTGCATTTCGGCGAGGTGCTGGAAAGCGGGCCGGCCGCGCGCATTCGCGCGAGCGCGAAGGTACAAGAGATCTATCTGGGCGCAGGCTGAGCCATCCGAGGCGCATCATGGCCATACTCGAGGTCCGGGATATTCACACCTATTACGGCGATGCCTATGTGCTCCAGGGCCTCTCGCTCACCCTGGAGCAGGGTCAGATCCTCGGGCTGCTCGGGCGCAACGGCGTCGGCAAGACCACCCTCGTCAACTCGATCGTGGGCTTCACGCCGCCCCGGCGCGGGAAGATCTATTTCAAGGGCGCAGACGTGACCGCCAACTCATCCTTCGCCACCGTGCGCAGCGGGATGGGGCTGGTGCCGCAGGGCCGGCGCGTGTTCCCGACGCTCAGCGTGGAGGAGAACTTGCTGGTGGCCGAGCGCAGCCGCGAGCGCCACGGCTGGAGCCTGGCGCGGGTGTATGCGCTGTTCCCGCGCCTTGCCGAGCGCCGGCGCCAGCGCGCGCGCACGCTCTCGGGTGGCGAGCAGCAGATGCTTGCCATCGGACGCGGACTGATGACGAATCCGGACTGCCTGATCATGGACGAGCCGTCGGAGGGCCTTGCGCCCATCATCATCCAGGGCCTGTGGGAAGCGATTGCGAAGCTCAAGCTCGAGGGCCTTTCCATCCTCCTCGTCGAGCAGAACGCCGCGCTCGCGCTCAAGCTGGTCGATTTCGTGCATGTGATGAGCAAGGGACGTGTCGTCCATTCCGCCCTGCCGGCCGAGCTCGCGCAGAACGATGCCGTCAAATCGCGCTTCCTCGGCATCTGAGGCGGCGCCGCTTCCGCTTGCAAAGGTCCGCCTCACCAGCCAGCGAGCTTTGGCAAGGTGCCGCAAGGGTGGCATGATAGGCATCTTCCACAAAGGAACATGGAGAGCGCGATGAAATTGCCGCCGATGGCCGTGCTTGCGGCGGCCCTGCTCCTTCCGCAGCCCGCACCGGGACAAACATCGACGTTTGCGGCGACGGGCCGGATTGAGAGCGCAGGTGGAACGATGGCAATCGGATCGGCCGCCAGCGGCACGATCAAGGAGGTTCTGGTGCACCCCTGGAGCCGCGTTCATGCGGGCGATGTTCTTCTCGCTCTCGATTGCCGGCCGCTCGAGGCCGAGCTTGCGGCAAGACAAGCGCAGCTCGGCGCGGCGGAAGCTGTCTTCGAACGGGTCCGCAACGGGCCTCGCCCCGGCGAGATCGCGGTCGCCGAGGCTGCCGTCGGATACTCACGAGCGCGCGCCGAGGAGGCGCAGAAAGCGCTCGACCGAACGCTTTCCCTGCACGAGGGCGTGAGCGTCACCACCGCGCGCATTTTGGAGGTGCAGCGGGACGCGAGGATCTCGGCGGCCTACCTGGCGGAAGCGCGGGCGAAGCTTGCGCTGCTGCGCGAGGGATCCCGCGAGGAGGACGTGCGCGAGGCGCGCAACCGCAGGATGAGCGCGGCGGCCGAGCTCGATAATGCGCGTGCGCGCCTGGAGCAATGCTCCATACGTGCCCCTGTCGACGGCGTGGTGGCCGATGTCCTGGCCAATCCGGGACAGTTCCTGAGCCTGGCGGTGCCAACGACGCTCCTGCATATTGTTGCCGATGGCCCCTTGCAGGTCCGCGTCGAGATCGACCTGCGCGATCTTGCCCGCGTGTGCAGCGAGCAGCCCGCCACGGTGACCGCCGAGCCGTTCCCGAGCCTTTCCGTGCGCGCCAAAGTCCAGGCGATGAGCCCGGCGATGAGCCCGCGAACGCTTGCGGCGCCCGGAGCAGAGGCGCGTGGGCGTGAGGTCGAGCCGATCATTCTGACACTGGAGGGAGGCCCGCCCCGCGTGCCCATCGGGTTGCCCGTGACAGCGCATTTCGGCCCCTGCCCGTCGAAAACGTAGTCCCTACCAATTGGCCGGCAATGCCGCTATATGCGCCTCGGCTGCGAAGCTTGGGACAGGGCAGGCTCGACGCAAAGCTTGCCGTTGACGTTGCCATTTGGCGGTGCCCGTCCCGCTGCAGTCAGCGTCCTTTTGGGGACGCCTGAGTAATCAGGATAACAACCGTTCCATGAGCAGATACGACGACTCGAAATTCAGCGATCGCCTCGCCCGCGCCTCGGAGGCAAAGCAGGCATTGCTGGAGAAGTTCAAACAGGCGACCGACCCCGAGACTCCCGCGGCGATCGAGAAACGGCGCCAGCGCGAGGCGATCGCGGCGGCACGCGTCGAGCGCGAGGCAAAGCGCGAGGCCGCGCGGGCCGAACGCGAGCGCGAGCTCGCGCGCCAGGCCGAGCTTGCGGCACAGGCGCGGGCAGAGGCGGAGCGCGCGGCGGCCGAGCAGGCAGCGCGCGAGGCTGCCGAGCAGGCGGAGTTCGAAGCTGCGCTGAAAGTCGAGGAGGCGGAGCGCGAGGCTGCGGTCGAGGCCGAGCAGAAGGCCAAGCGCGACGCGCGCTATGCGGCGCGCAAGGCGGCCAAGAAGCGGCGCCGGCGCGGCCTCTGAGCTCGCAACGAGATCACCGCGGAAGTTCTACCGTCCGCTCCACAGCCGCTGCAGCGCCGCCCGCCGTTCGGCAAGCGCGCTGCGCGCCATGGGCAGCGCCGGCGGTGCGCTCGAGAGCGATGCAGCGATCGTGCCGCTTGCGCCTTGCGGGGCAAGCGCAACCTTTTCACCGGCGGCGGGCTCGAGCCCGGCGGCGGTCGTGACCGGCTCGGAAATCGCGAAAGCCGCCGTATGCGCGGCGGCAGCCTTGCGCAGCTCATTGGCCGTGTCCACCGCCTCGCCGACGGCGATATGCGCGGGCACGTCATTGGCGCCGATCTCGCCGACGACCGCATCGCCGGCATGAATGGTCACCGCCACCTGCAGCTTGTGCAACTTGCGGACACCCTCGCGCCCAAGGCGCTGATCGAGGTCGGCGACCGCGCGCTCGATTGCTGTTGCCGCTTGCAGAGCGAGCCGCGCGGCGCGGGGAATATCATGATCGAGCCCGAACAGAGCGCAGATGCCGTCAGGACCGATGCTGCCGATGGTGCCGCCCGACGCGCGGATGGCATTGGCGATGGCGTCGCCGTAAAGCGTGAGCAGGTGCAGGAGGTCCTGTGCCAGCGCCTCGCGCGCAACCCGCTCGCGGTTCACGAAATCGCAGTACATCACGACGATCTCGCGCTCGCGGGTGCTGGGCTGGGCGGGCTGACGGTAGACCGGCAGTGCCGTGCGCACCAGCGGCACGACCGAGATGTCGCCGGACGGCCGCAGCTGGCAGGCAAGGCGCACGTCGGGCGCCGCGTGGATGCGCGCCAGCGTCGCGCGCTCGTCGGGCGCGGGCGGCGGGCAGCGGTCTTCCCCCGCTGTCACCTGCACCCGGCAGGTCGAGCAGCGGGCGCGGCCGCCGCACATGGAAGCATGTGGCAGGTGAAAGGCGCGGCTTGCCTCCAGCACCGACCAGCCGCGCGGCACGCGCACGGCGCGACCGGGATAGGAGATCGCGACCAGCCGTCTGCTGCGGTGCTCGAGAAAATTGCGCACGCCACGCGCAGCGAGCGCCGCACCGATTAGGGAAAAATATCCAATGAGCAATCCGTTGTGCCAGCGCGCGATGCCCGCGCGGTCGGCGGCGTGCGCTGGACCGAGGAATTCCTGCGCCGCCGCCGCGGCCATCGCATTGGTGGAAAGCTCGCGGCCCATGGCGATAAAGCCCATGGCCGAGAACACCGGCAGGAGCAGCGCGATCGCAAACAGCACCAGGCGCAGGCGCCGATAGAGCGGCCGCCGGCCGAAGGCGAAATGCAGCCCCATACAGCCGTGGATCCAACCCGGCGCCAGCAAGCCGAGCTGCATGCCCTGCGAATCCACGGCCCACAGATTGGAGATGACGTTGGTGTAGTCCGATGGAAGCCCGAACACCTCGTAGGCCAGCCGGGTATGGGCAAAGTGATTGATGAGGATCAGCGGCAGCGTGAAGCCGAGCACGATGCGCAGCAGCTCGGCTGGCGGCAGGCGGAAGGTGCGGCGCTCGTAGATCGACCACAGCGCAAGCAGGAAATGCACGCCGGCTGCTCCATAGAGCAGCACCGTCCCGGGCAGGCTGTCCCAGACGTCCTCGGCTATTCCGAGAGCCTCCTCGGCAGTGTTGAGCGAGATCAGCCCGAGCGCGTGATTGAAGAGATGAGCCGTAATGTAGGTGAAGAGGACGAGGCCCGAGCCCATGCGCAGCTCGCGCCGCAGCTTGGTCGCGGAAAACCGCGAGAGCAATTGCTTGCTCCCCGGCAGTCGCAAGGCGATCGCATTCGTCAACGACATCATTCGGCCAGCGGACTCGTACGCGCGGAAGGATATAGCAGAGGGCCTTGACCCGGAATGACGCTGTATACGATGCGAACCATGGAAAGGCTGCCCTAGCAATGCCCACTCCGGTTTGGCTGTGCCCTCCAGGTTCAGGCTGATCGCCGCTTTCAACGTGCCGCTGGCGCTCGTGAGCGCCTGGCTGCTCTGGCGCTCGCGCGACTGGCCGCTCGTCGGCGATGCCACGGTCTTTCATTTCATAGCCGGCCAGATGCGAATGGGCGCGGTGCCCTATCGCGACATTGCTGACGTGAACATGCCCTTGACCTACGCCATCCACGCTGCGGTCGTGGCTGTCGGCGGCATGAGCGACCTCGCCTGGCGTGTCTTCGATCTGCTCGCGCTTGCAGTCCTCGGCTTCTTCATTCTGATTCTGATGGCGCCCGCTGGGCGCGCGCCGGCGATCCTCGCCGCGCTCGCGGTGGTGACAATGCATCTTCTGCTCGGTCCCTATGCCGCGGGCCAGCGCGATTTCCTGATGTGCATCCCCGCCGTTGCCGGGGCCTGGGCCTCGGCAAGGGCCGAGGAGGACAAGCCGCTCCGCGTACTCTGGCTCGCGCTCGCCGGCGCTCTCGGCATGACTGCGGCCTCGATCAAGCCGACCGGGGTCCTGCTTCTGCTGCTGCCGGCTTTGACCACCAAGCTAAGGCGGCGCGACGTGGTCGCGATCGTGGGTGGGGCGAGTGCCGTTGCGCTGGTGGTGATTGTCGCACTGGCCGCCAGCGGCGGACTGGGCGCATTCATCACAATGGCAAGAGAGTTGCTGCCCGCCTATTCCGCAATGGGCGCGCGTCCACTTCCGGAAGTTCTCACGGCACTGCAATGGGCCGCCCCCATCGCGGGGCTTGCGCTCGCGGCGGCGCTGAGCCTTGCCGGGTCGACCCGATCGTCTTTCACGACCTCTCCCCGCGCACGCGCTGCGATGGGCCTTGCCGCCTTCGGGCTCCTCCATTTGCTCGCGCAACAGAAGGGCTGGGCGTACCACATCTATCCCCTGGCCATTGGGCTCGCTTGCTGGGGGGCGTGGGCCTTGGCCGCGCTGGCGAGAAACCGTGCGCTCGTCTGTCTTTCCGTCATGGCATTGGGCTTGGGCTGGGGGGTGATCGATTCAGCACGCCGGGTCGAGGATACTGCGCCGCTGCGCGCCGCCGCGGCGATGGCAGCCGCGCTCGAGCAGCATCTGCCGCGCGGCGCGCGCGTGCAGACGCTGGACGCCGACAACGGCGCCTTTCTTGCCATGGCGCGCGCCGGCATGCGGCAGGCGACCCCCCACATCCAGTGGTTCTCGCTGCTGCTCGCGCAGGAGCCGGTTCGACAGCAGTTCCTGGCCGCGCTCGCCGCCGATCCGCCGGCCGCCGTGCTGCTCACCAACGCGCAATGGCCGAAATGGCCGGGCTTCGAGGCGGTCGACGAGTGGCCGCAGCTCGCGTCATTTCTCGCCGCACACTACGATCTCATCTCGACGGGGACTGAGGATTACATCGCATGGCGGTTTTACCTGCGAACGCGCTGACTTAAGAAGAATTGCAGGAGCCGTTCCCTATCCGAACTTCAAGCCGATCGCCGGGGAGCAACGCAAAACGGGAGTAACCGTCCGAGGCAAATGGCGGCAGTCGCGGCGCTTTTCTGCCCAAATCCTGGTGCATAGGCGTCGTTTTCGGGCGCGCAACGCCGCACCATACGCAGGCGACGAATCTGCGTGGCGAGGCGATGCGCCGGGGCTTGGGGGACAGCAAACTTGACGCCACGCCGCTCAGCACGTGTTGCTGCGCTCGCATGCGCGGGCCTGCTCACGGTATCTTGCGCCGCGCTTGTCATCGCGACGACCACGGCAACCACCGCAATCGCGAAGGCAAAGCACACGGAGAAGAAGGCCAAGCACGCCGCAAAGGGCAAAGAGAAGCATAAGGTGGCGGCCCGCGAAAGCGAGCCGAAGGCTCCGAGCGGCCCGCTCGACGAGCGTCCGGAGCCGCTGCGGCCGGAGTCAGCCCCGACCGGACAGGCACCGGACCCCTCCGACCCTGACGTCGCGCTCGTGCGCAAGGCCATCGAGGGCCTGCGCAGCGGGGGCGCCAGCCGGGCGACCGAGATCGAACGGACCATCTCCGATCCTGCCGCCCGCAAGCTGGTGGAATGGATCATTCTGCGCAACGCCAATAATGGGGCCGAGAGCAGGCGGTACACGGCTTTCATTGCCGCCAATCCGGATTGGCCAAGTCTCGGGCTGTTCCGGCGCCGCGCCGAGGAGATGCTCTGGGCCGAGCATCCGACTCCGGCTCAGGTAGTGGCATTCTTCAATGACACGGCGCCCCAGTGCGCCAGGGGCCGCCTCGTTCTGGCGCGCGCGCTGCTTGCGCAGGGCGACGCCGAGGGCGCCAAGGCACTGGTGCGCGACGCATGGCGGCATGATTCGATGTCGGCGGACGACGAGAGCCAGGTGCTCAAGAGCTATGCCGATCTCCTGACCCGCGCCGATCACAAGGCGCGCATGGAGAGCCGGCTGTTCGCGGGCGACAAGGAAGCCGCCGTGCGGGCGGCGCATCGTGTCGGCGGCGTGGCTGTTGCGATTGCGAAACTGCGGCTTGCGGTCGCCGGCAAAGGGGGCGCGAGCACCAAGGCGCTCGAATCGGTCCCGGCGGAGGCGCACGGCGACCCCGGCTATATCTTTGCGCGCGTCCATCTGCTGCGCCATCAGAAGAAGTTTGCGGAGGCCGCGCAGGCCATGCTGTCCGCGCCCAACGAGCTTGATGAGATTTCCGAGCCCGAGGAATGGTGGGTGGAGCGTCGCGTGCTCGCGCGCCACCTGCTCGATGCCGGAGATGCACGCTCGGCCTACCTTGTGGTCCGCGATGCCGCCGAGCCGATGAAGGAGAATTCGCGCGTCGAGCGCCATTTTATGGCCGGCTGGATTGCGCTGCGCTATCTCAACGATCCCGCGTCCGCGGCGACGCACTTCTCCCGCATCCAGGACGTGAGCATCCACCCGACCTCCCTGGCGCGCTCCCATTACTGGCTTGGCCGCACGGCCGAAGCCATGCACCGGCTCAACGAGGCGCGCGCCGAGTACCAGGCCGCCGCCCGCGCCTCGGCGGCCTATTACGGGCAGCTGGCGCGCGCGCGGCTCGGGCTGCCGGCGCTCGCGCTTGCTCCGCCTCCCGAGAAAGGCCCCGAGCGGGCCGAGCTCGTTCGCGCGGCCGAGATCCTCTATGCGCTCAACGAGCGCGCGCTCATCATCTCGCTCATGGCCGATATCGGCGACGGGATCGACGATGCCGGCGTCCTCTCCGCGCTCGGGGAGCTCACCGAGCAGCACCAGGATGCGCGCGGCATGCTGCATCTCGGCAAGGCGGCGGTCGCGCGCGGGCTGCCGCTCGACTACTACGCTTTCCCGGCGGTGGGCGTGCCACGCTATTCGCCCATCGGGCCCGGCATCGACACCGCGCTGCTGTTTGCCATCATCCGCCAGGAGAGCATGTTCGATCCTGCCGACACGTCGGCTGCGCATGCCATGGGGCTGATGCAAGTGACGCCGGTTGCCGCGCGCGACACCTGCAAGCGCTTCGGCTGCAAGTATGACGCCAACCGGCTCAAGAACGATTCGCCCTACAACCTTCAGCTCGGCGCCGCCGAGCTCGGGTGCGTGATCGAGGAATATCGCGGCAGCTACATCCTGGCGTTCGCCGCCTACAATGCCGGCCGCGGGCGGGTGCAGGAGTGGATCGCCAAGTTCGGCGATCCCCGCAATCCGAAGGTCGATCCCGTCGACTGGGTCGAGCGCATCCCGATCATGGAGACCCGCAACTACGTGCAGCGCGTGATGGAGAACGTGCAGGTCTATCGCACGCGCTTTCGCCGCAACGCGCCGCTCACCATCGAGAGCGATCTGCGCGGCAGCGCGGCGAGCAACTGATGAATCGCGTTGGTAGGGCGAGGCATCAGCGCGTTTACGCGCGTCTGCGACGCGCTATGCCTCGCCCCGACGCGATTTTAGAACACGCTACTTCGTCGCCTTCTCCAAAACCCCCATTAGGCAGCTAAGCCAATGGGTGGTATAGGCATTTCAGGAAAATTGTCGCCGAAGATACCAACAGAGATACCAACAGATTTCTACTGCAGATCGTACCGGACAAGGGTTTGCAATCCGCGCTACGGCTCTCGACTCGGGACAATACGGGCCACTATGTAGGCCGATGTCACGCGCTCTACCGGCTGGCTTCATTGCGCCATGTCCGCCGACCAATGCGAATGTCGATTTCGCGACCGGGGCACACTTCGTCTCGATCCTTGAAAAAGATCGCCCCCGACCATTCGGGGGGTTCGGGGGGTCTCCGGGGCCGGGGGCGATC
>Ga0306925_10006140_pt1 | contig 11131 bp, 9 predicted proteins | sample flu12Cox44000176_FD_203755 | JGI IMG/M metagenome (GOLD analysis project Ga0306925, IMG submission 203755) | Lab enrichment of tropical soil microbial communities from Luquillo Experimental Forest, Puerto Rico - flux8day.12C.oxic.44.000.176 (v2)... | ecosystem: Environmental > Terrestrial > Soil...
CGCATGTGCCACTGATTCACGGGCCGGATGGCACCAAAATGTCGAAGCGGCATGGTGCGGTTGGCATCGATGCCTACCGCGATCTCGGCTATCTGCCCGAAGCCATGCGCAACCACCTGCTGCGGCTCGGTTGGAGCCACGGCGATGACGAGATCATATCGACCGACCAGGCGATCGCGTGGTTCGACTTGGACGTTGTGGGTCGCGCCCCTGCCCGGTTCGACTTCGCCAAGCTGGACAATCTCAACGGACACTACATCCGCGTCGCTCGGGACGAGCGACTGAGCGATCTTATTGCTCCGCGGCTTGAAGAGATGTTGTCCCAGCCCTTATCGGAACCCCATCGTGCGCGCCTCCTGCGCGCAATGCCCGAACTGAAACTGCGTCCCAAGACGCTGGCCGAACTTGCGGCCAACACACTTTTTCTCGTCAAGCCGCGGCCCATTCCACTGGATGAACGGTCAGCAGCTTTGCTTTCAAAAGACAACCTTGCCGGCAATTCGCGAGACCTCTTGCTCGAGGCGGCGCGCCGACTCGAACCCCTTGAGGAAGCCGCATGGGATTCCGCAACCTTGAGCAAAACGCGCTTGAGCAACACACTTCGTGATCTCGCGAAAGAGAGGGATGTAAATTTTGGGGTCTTGGCCCAAGCGCTGCGGGCTGCGTTGACCGGCTCTCTGGCATCTCCCGGTATTTTCGAAGTGATGTGCTTTCTTGGTCGAGAGGAGACCCTGGGTCGGATCGCGGATGCGGTGAGTCCTGCAGCGGCAACCTGATGCGCGGGTTTGCTAATCGCACCCAAGAAGCATATTTTGTCGCGAAATCCGGCAACGGCTCGCGGACGCAAAGACAGAGGTGGATCGATGGACGGCGACAACATGGTGACCGGGACGATGACATTGACCGACAACGAAAGCGGCAAGTCGGTCGAACTTCCGGTACTGGGCGGGACAATTGGTCCCCGGGTCATCGATATTCGCAAGCTCTACGCGCAAACCGGGCACTTCACTTACGATCCCGGTTTTATGGCGACCGCCTCCTGTCGCTCGAGCATCACCTATATAGATGGCGACGAGGGGGTGTTGCTCTACCGCGGTTATCCGATCGAAGAGCTGGCGGATAAGAGCGATTTTCTGGAGGTTGCGTACCTTCTCCTCAATGGCGAGTTGCCGAACGCAAAGGAGAAGGAACAGTTCGTCTACGACATCACCCACCACACGATGGTGCATGAGCAGCTGACGACCTTCTTTCGCGGCTTCCGTCGCGACGCGCATCCAATGGCGGTGTTGTGCGGAGTTGTCGGTGCTCTCTCGGCTTTCTATCACGACTCGACCGACATCCATGACCCCTACCAGCGGATGGTCGCTTCCTACCGACTGATCGCCAAGATGCCGACGATCGCAGCCATGGCGTTCAAGTATTCGATGGGCCAACCCTTCATCTATCCGCAAAACTCGCTGAGCTACGCCGAAAACTTCCTCCATATGGCCTGGGCGGTGCCGTGCGAGGAGTACAAGGTCAATCCGGTGCTGGCGCGGGCAATGGACCGCATTTTTATCCTGCATGCCGATCACGAGCAGAACGCCTCTACTGCCACAGTGCGCAACGCCGGGTCGAGCGGAGCCAACCCCTTTGCCTGCATCGCCGCCGGGATCGCTTCGCTATGGGGTCCCGCGCATGGCGGCGCGAATGAGGCAGTGCTCAAAATGCTGAGCCGGATTGGCGATAAATCGGGGATCAAGGAGTTTTTGAGTCACGTAAAGGACAAGAACGACCACGAACTGTTGTTCGGCTTCGGCCATCGCGTCTATAAAAACTATGATCCCCGCGCCCATGTGCTGCGCGACAGCTGCCACGAGGTCCTCGACGAGCTCGGTATCAAGAACGAGCCACTGCTCGACCTCGCTATGGAACTCGAAAAGATTGCGCTTAACGACGACTACTTCATCAAGCGGAAACTCTATCCAAACGTCGATTTTTATTCAGGGATCATCCTGCGGGCGATGGGGTTTCCGACCTCGATGTTCACGGTGCTCTTCGCGATTGCGCGCACCGTCGGCTGGGTCGCCCAATGGACCGAGATGATCGAGGACCCGGATTCGAAAATCGGCCGTCCGCGTCAGCTCTTCACCGGCTCCACCTCGCGCCATTACGTGCCGGTCGAGCGGCGGGTCTGAGGCCCGCCAGCGCTGTCCGCCCCGGCAAGGCGCCGGGGAATGCCACGAATCGGATTACGAGCCCTGGACCAACTCGATCCTGTAGCCGTCCGGGTCTTCGATAAAGGCGATGACAGAGCCGCCATGGGCCATCGGACCGGCGGGGCGGGGTATCTTGACGCCTGCTGCGGCGAGGCGCTCGCAGGTCTTGTAGACGTCGGGGACACCGACGGCCAGATGGCCAAAGGCGCTGCCCAGATTATAGGGCTCGGCCTGGTCCCAATTATGGGTTAACTCGATCACCGTATTGCTGCTCTCATCGCCGTAACCGACAAAGGCGAGGGTAAACTTGCCGGTCGGATAATCCCGTTTGCGCAGCAGCTTCATACCAAGCAGGTTGGTATAGAACTGCAACGATGCATCGAGGTCGCGGACCCGGATCATTGTGTGCAACAGCCGGAATTTATCGGTATCGGCTGCCGGCTTTGAAGTTTCGGCCACATCAGTCATCGTCATCGAGAAATCCTCCATATGGCTGTGGGTGCGGGACCGCCGCATCGGCGGGCGGCGACGATCTCGAGGATTTGGTCGGCAGCGCGCAGGCTTGGCGACGCGCCGCCCGCCTCCAGGCACCGCCTGACCTCATCATACCCCTGCCGGTGCCGCGCGCGCACCTGTTCGTCTCGCGTGAGCTCGGCGATCGCCACCGCTAGACGTTCGGGTGTGCACTTCGGCCCGAGCAATTCGCAAACCAGCGGCCTTCCGAGCAGCAAATTGACGAGGTTAACCTGCCGGACGTGCAGGATCCGTTCGAGAATTTTTTCGGTCAGCGGGTTAAGACGATAGCCGACGACCATCGGCAGCTTGGCCAAGGCCAGTTCGAGCGCGACGGAGCCGGATGCGGCGAGGGCGGCGGAGCTCGCGGCAAAGGCGTCGTACTTATCCTGTACCCGCTGCACGACGATCGGGGTCCCCGGCCAGACCCGCACGGCCTCGACGACCGTCGATGCGACTGTCCCGACCGTCGGCACGACCACGCGGAAACGGCCGATCAAGCCTTCCAAGCGGTTCAGCGCCGCTCCGAAAATAGGCGACAAACGCATCACCTCGGCACTCCTGCTGCCAGGGAGCGTCGTGATCAACAAATCTTCCTGCGCCAGCCCGTGTGTTGCGCGAAACCGGCCCCCGTCGCCGCGGTCTGCACCACTTTCGAGAACGGGATGGCCGACAAAGCAGCACGACAATCCAACGTGCTCAAAATAGGGCGGCTCGAAAGGCAGCAAGGTCATCAGATGGTCGTACCAGCGTGCCATCCGTCGGGCACGCCCGGCACGCCACGCCCACACCATTGGGGCCACATAGTGAATTAGGGGTAAGGTCTCTCCGCAACGGCGCAGCCGATGCGCGACGCGCCAACTGAACCCCGAGCTGTCAATCGTCACAACAGCATCGGGCCGCAACTCGCGGATAGCCGCTACCGTCTTCCGCACCCATCGCAGGATAACCGGTGCTCGCGGCAGTACTTCGGCCACACCCGCGATGGCGAGGTCTTCGATCGGCGCGAGACTGATCAGACCCTGTTCCCGCATGCGCTCGCCGCCGATGCCGGCGATCCGGAGATTCCCTCCGGTACGCTGCTGCAACGCCGCGATCAGCGCGCCACCTAGGGAGTCGCCGGAGGGTTCCCCGGTAACGAAGAAAATAAAATACGGCGGTTCGGTTACGGCCACGAATGGCGGACGCCCACCACGAACAACCCTGCCGGATCCGCTGCGCTGATCACTTCGTCCCGATCAAGGACGATCGTAGCGCCGGCCTCGACTGCGATCCCCGCCAAGCCGGCTTCAGCTGCCAGAGCGACGGTGCGAGGACCGATCGTCGGCCGGTCGGCGCGACGCTCCTGACCGGGTTTGCCGACCTTGACCAGCACCGCGCCCAACCCTTCGCGACGGAGCCCTGCGCACCTGCGCAACAGCTCGTCAGTCCCTTCTATCGCTTCGACCCCGAGCACCAAACCCTGCTGAACGACAACGGCCTGGCCGATATCGAGCGCGCCCAAGGCGCAGGCGATGCGCAACCCGTGCTCGATATCCGCCTCGGATTGGGGGCTCGGCTGAACGGCGCCAAGCGGACCTTCGGTGACAAGCTCCCCATCGAGAAACTGATCGACGCCGAGCACCCGAAAACCCTCTCGCTCAAGCTCACTTACGATGGCCGACAGCAAGCCGTCATCGCCAATCGCGCGGTAGCCAATTCGGGCGAACAGTTTGGCCGCCCGCCAATCCGGGCGCAGCGTGCCAAGCGATGGGCGCCGGACACTGCCGGCTAGGACGAGTTCCGTCACATTGTTTTCACGCAGCAAGGAAAGACCCGTGACCGCTGCGCCCATGCGACACCAGGCATGCGGCACGCCGCGGACTGTTTCCGGCTCGGCCGCTCCCTCCAGGGCCAAAACAAAGACATCGCGTCCGGCGGCTCGGCAGGATTCGACGAGACGCTGCGGCAGTCGGCCGCCTCCGGCCACGATGCCGAGCCTACCCGTCATTTGCTCCTTTTGGCTGACAGATGGCGCGGCTCGAGTCCGCGCGGATGAAATCAAGGATGTCGTCGACCGGCGCGATGCCCCCAAAGCGCTCCGCGGTTTCGCTTACTCGATCGCTCAGCGTGCCACCCGAGGAGAACAAGAATTGGTAGGCGTTGCGAAGCCCCTGGATATCCTCGCGACTGAAGCCGCGACGCTGCATGCCGATAATGTTCAGGCCGCAAAGCCTCGCTCGGTCGCCCATCACCTGGCCGTAAGGAATAACATCGCGCTCAACGCCCGACATGCCGCCGATCATCGCGTGCCTGCCGACGCGGACATACTGATGGATCGCGCAGAGGCCACCGAGCACGGCATAGTCATCAATAACGACGTGACCGGCGAGCGTGGCATTGTTCGCCATGATCACGTGGTCGGCGATCCGGCAGTCGTGCGCGATATGCACCCCAACCATGAACAGGCAGCTGTCGCCGACGCGAGTGACCATCCCGCCTCCGGCCGTCCCCGGGTTCATCGTCACGTACTCGCGGATCCGGTTGTTGCGCCCGATAACGAGCGCAGATTCCTCTCCGCGATATTTGAGATCCTGGGGTTCGAGGCCGATCGAGGCAAACGGGAAGATCCACGTGCCCGCCCCAATCGTTGTATGGCCGTCGACCACCACGTGCGAGCGAAGCGTGACCCCAGCGTCGAGTTTGACATGCTCGCCGACGACGCAGTAGGGCCCGATGACGACATCCTGAGCGAGCATCGCGCCCGGCGCGACAATGGCGGTCGGGTGGATCTGCGGCATCGTCTGGTTGTCTATTCGTTCAAAATCATCGCCGCGAATACGGCTTCGGCCATCAAATTGTCGCCGACCTTTGCCTTGCCTTCGAACTTCCAGACATTGCCGCGATGGCGCTGTTTGGTGACGTGTACATCGAGCCGATCGCCCGGAAACACGGGCCGGCGAAACCGGGCATTGTCGACGCTCATGAAATAAACCAGCTTGCCTTCTGATTCGGGCCCCAGCGTATGAACTACGAGGACCGCAGCGGTTTGCGCCATCGCCTCGACGATCAGCACTCCCGGCATCACCGGCCGCGCCGGGAAATGGCCTTGAAAAAAGCTTTCATTGATCGACACGTTCTTGATGCCGGTCGCCCGCTCGTTCGCCACCATGTCGACTACCTTGTCGATCATCAAAAATGGATGGCGATGCGGGATCATTTCCATGATCCGCTGAATACCGACTTGCGTGATTTGCTCCTCGGCGCAAGCCGGATCGATCATCACTTGTCTTTCTTCCGGGCGAGCCGCTGCAACACAGCCGTCTGCCTCATGAATTCGGTCAGCGGAACCGCGGGACTGCCGCACACCGTTTCCCCAGCTGGTACGTCCCGCATGATCCCGCTCTTAGCGGCAATACGTGCTCCAGTGCCGATATGCAAATGGCCGGCGAGCCCACCCTGACCCCCGACCATGACAAAATCCTCAAGCCTCGTGCTCCCCGAGATCCCGACCTGACCGGCGAGGATGCAGCATCGCCCGAGAATGACGTTGTGCCCGATCTGCACCAGATTATCAATCATCGAGCCAGCGCCAACCACGGTGTCGGGTCCGGAGCCTCGATCGATCGTGGTGTTGGCGCCGATGTCCACATCATCGCCGATCAAGACCCGGCCGAGCTGGGGGACTTTGACCGGACCCGTCCGGTCAGGCGCGAAACCGAACCCGTCCTGGCCGATCCGTACGCCTGGGTGCAGTACGACGCGCGAGCCAATCACACAATGACTGAGTGTGACATTGGGGCCAATTCGGCAGTCGTCGCCAACTTCTACCCCGGCGCCGATTACTGTGTTTGGCCCGACCCGGCACCGCCGCCCTAACCGCACACCTAATTCGATCACGGCATGTGGACCGACATCGCAATCCTCCGGCACGATTGCCGTCGGATCGATGACCGCCGAAGGTGCCAGGCGAGGAATGATCGGCTTCGCAGGGTAGAAGGCCTGTGCGGCAAGAGCATACGCCCTGTAAGGTTCCTTGCTAACAAGCAACGCCATCCCCGGCGGCGCACGTCCGGCCACCTGTTCGTCGACAAACGCCGCTGCGGCTCGGGAGTGTAGGAACGTATCCAAATATTTCCGATTTTCGAGAAAGCTCACATCTTCCGGGCCCGCCGTTTCGAGGGGCCCGACATCGCGGATTAGCCGCGCGGCACCCTGCGGATGCAGCAGCTGCGCCCCGCTCAATACCGCGAGCGATTCGAGCGAGAAAGGCCCCGCTCTATCGAAGAAGCGCGGATCGGCCATCTGTCCTCCGCCGGGCCAGTCCGGCCTTGAATTATTTTTTCTTGGACCTGGGGTTCGTTGCGGAGCCGCTGGGCGCAGCAGGGCCCGGAGGCGAGGCACTTGCGCTGGGGGGCACCGGAGCGACGAAGTTGACCGTCAGGGTCGGCATCTGCTCGTCCAGCTTTTGCAGCACCTCGTCCGTTACATCGAACGCTTGATCGAAAAGCACGAGATCAGTTCGCTGAAACACCAGGTTCGCCTTTCGCTGTTTTGCGATATCAGCGATGATTTTAAGCATTTCCTCCTGAATCTTTTGAAGCGCATCGCCATTTGACTTCTCGAGAGCTTGGCGCTTACCTTGAACATTTCGTTCGAGATCGTTGACTTTCTGTTGAAAATCGCGGCCTTTCTGATTCAACGTTTCTGGCGAAAGCGATGCTTGCTGCCGCTGCAGCGCGTCACGCTCGGCGCGCAGCGTTTCCTCCTGGTGCGAAATCTCCTTAGTGTACTCGCCGCGCTTTTGTTCGATCTGGCTACGAACCATCTTGGCCGCCTTCGAATTTTGCAAGAGCGCCTGAACATCGACGACCATTACCGTCAGATTCTGAGCCGTGGGCAATGGCGCCGTGGGCGGGTTCGCCTGCGTCGGCGGTGCGGCGGGCGGCGGCGGCGCTGGTGGCGCTTGCGCCAAGGCGCCGCAGGCAAGACAACACAACAATGACGACGACAGCGCCGCAAGGCGCGAATACCACAGTAACATCAGAACCTTGTCCCGAAGCTGACTCTGAAAATTTGGGTCTTGTCGAAACCTTCCTTCCGGATCGGATAGGCGAGGTCCAGTCGAATAGGCCCAACCGGAGATTTCCATGACACCCCGACACCGGCGCTCAGGCGAATTGCCGGGCTCTGTTCGACTTGCGGCTGGACGCCTCCGGTTTGCGCCAACTGCGCCGGGGTCAGAACGATATTCGTCGGTTCGATTTGGTACAATGTGCCGAAATCGGTGAAGACACGTCCGCTCAAACCCAGTTCCTTGGGTAGACCTAGCGGCACACCCAAAGTGGCGGAACCGAGATAATATTTCTGACCGCCCAAAGCGTCGCCGCTAACCGAGTCGCGAGGACCGATGCCGGCGCTTTGAAAGCCGCGCAGATTGTCGCCACCGACAAAGAACCGATCCTGCAGAAGCACCTGTTGTCCATTCCAACCGAAGATGTCGCCCACCTCTCCGGTAAGGCTCAACACCCATTCTGGCGCGACCGAATAGTAATAGCCGAAATTCGCCTTGTTGCGCACATAGTCCACGCCAAAACCGATACCGGCAAAGTCGTTGCCGATCGAAGCATAATAGCCGCTTGTCGGATCGAGCCGATCATCCCGGCGATCGTATAGTAAAACCTGACCAATCTCTGAGGTCAGGTGCTGTCCTGACTCGAGCACAATGAACAGCGAGGTGTTGTTCTGGAGATTGATAATGTCGTCGGATCGTCCCGTGTACTTGAACGTCTGGCGCAAGTTGTCCGTGATCTGGTAACCGGCACGAAGCGCTCCACCATAAGAGAATTGCTGGTAGGGAGGCGTCACACCGCTAAAGAAATTCGCAGTGGGGCTGGTCTTGACCTCAAAAATATCGATGCCGGCAGCAATGTTCTTGTCTAGAAAATACGGCTCTGTAAAACTGAGGTCGACCTGCTGAGAACGCAGCGAAACCACCGCGCCGATGCGCAGGTCTTGGCCGCGTCCCAGGAAATTCCGTTCGCGAATGTTAACATCGGCGAGCGGACCATCGGTGGTCGAGAAGCCGAGACCCAGGGACAGTTCTCCCGTCGATTGTTCTTCAACCTCAGCCGTCACCACCGTCTTGTCCGGCGCCGAACCCGGAGAGTTAGTCACCTCAACCTTCTTGAAGAAGCCGAGGTTCTTCAGGCGCTGCTGCGAGCGTTGCATCTTGGTGGTGTTGAAGGCATCGCCCTCTACCAACAGGAATTCGCGGCGTACCACCTTGTCCAGAGTACGCACGTTGCCAACGATATCGATCCGCTCGACGTATACCTGAGGACCCTCCTGCACGGCGAAAGTAATGTCGACCGTGTGGTCTTCACGATTTCGCGTGATGTTCGGCTTGATCTCGACAAAAGCGTAGCCTCGATTGCCGAGCGCTTCGGTTAGAATCGAGATCGACTTTTCGACAGCGTTGGCGTCGTACCAATCGCCCGAATGGACAATCAACAGCGGAAGCACTGCCTCCGGCGGCAAATCTTTGAGCTTGATATCGACGTCGATCTTGCCGAAGCGATATCGCTCGCCCTCGTCTAGGGTGAAGGTGACGATAAAGCCATCGCGATTGGGGGTCAGTTCGGCAACCGCCGAAACCACCCGAAAGTCAGCATACCCCTCCGTCAGGTAGAACTTTCGTAACAACTCTCGGTCATAAGTCAAACGATCCGGATCGTAGGTGTCATCAGTCGACAAAAACCGATACCAACGGCTTTCCTTTGTTTGGATAACCCCTCGGAGTTTGCTTTCGCTGAACTGATGATTGCCAATGAAATTAATGCCGCGTATGCCAGTAAACTCGCCCTCGTTGATTTCGAAGACGAGATCAACTCTGTTTTCAGAAAGTTGAATGACTTTCGGTTCGACGGTCGCTCCAAACCGTCCGTGCCGACGATAGAGGTCGAGGATGCGTTTGACATCGTTCTGAACCCGCGAACGCGTATAGACGACGCGTGGGCGCAACTGGATCTCGGCATTGAGATCCTTGTCGTCGAGCTTGCGGTTGCCTTCGAAGGCGATCCGATTGATGATTGGGTTCTCGACCACCTTGACGACCAGGGTGTTGCCGACCCGGCTCAGATTGACATCAGCAAACAGACCCGTAGCGAACAATGCCTTGAGCGACTTGTCCACGCGTTCATCGTCCCACGTATCACCCGGCTGGATCAGCAGATAGGAGCGAACTGTTTCGGGTTCGATCCGCTGCACTCCCTCGATTCGGATATCGCTGACCGTCCCCGCGCCCATTTGAGCTGTCACAGGGGCACGAGCGGCTTGCGCCGCCACTGGCCGCGGCGCCGCGGCCGCCGCCAAGAGGATCGCGCCGACCACCGCCCACCACACGGACCTTAAGCGGATGCAACGCAAAACACCCCCACCCCGGCTTTCAGCCGCCCCCTGGGTCTTCGATCGCCCTAGGTCACAAGGCCTTTGACAAACTCCACGATCCGGAGATGGACGAGATCATTCCAGGTGGCGAACACCATTAGCGTCAGAACCAGGGCCAGTCCGATGCGAAACCCATATTCCTGCGCCCGGTGTCCCAAAGGCTTCCCGCGCACAGCCTCGGCTGCATAGAACAACAGGTGTCCGCCATCAAGAACCGGGACTGGGAACAGATTAATCAATCCAAGATTAATCGACAGGACCGCCATGAACCACAACACCGCGACCACCCCACCCTGAGCGACCTCTCCCGACATCTGAGCGATACGCAACGGCCCCCCGAGTTCATCCACGGCACGCGTTCCGATGACGATCTGCCACATCGCCTTGAGCGTCCCGACAGACAGATTCCACGTTTCTGACCCGGCCTGCAGCACCGCGGTAATCGGGTCCCGTTTGACGTACTCCATCCCGCTGCGAGCGATGCCGAGCAAGCCAATTTCGTAATGATTGCCGAAGCGGTCGGTCAGCTCCGTCCGACTCGGCGTGATGTGAAGTTCAATCTCTCGACCGTCGCGTCTTACGCCGATGGCCATCGGCGTGCCCGGATTGAGACGAACCGCCTGCTGCACATCCTCGAAACGCGCTATATGTCGTCCGTCGATGCTGAGCATCACGTCGCCAGGTCGCATGCCGCCCTTCTCGGCTGCGCTGGCGGGCTGCACCTGGCCGACTTCCGGCGGTGTAAAGGGTTGGCCGAACGTCATGAAAAGAACGGCCAACACAACTACCGCGAACACAAAGTTCGCCGCGGGTCCGGCCGCGACAATCGCCGCACGTTGGCCCAGCCTCTTGTAATGAAACGAAACCTCCCGCTCGGCTTGCGCCAGTCGCACAAGCCCCGCAGCTGGAAGCCCGGAGCTCGTATCTGCGTCGCCAAACATCTTGACGTATCCGCCAAGCGGGATCGTGCTAAACTTCCATCGCGTCCCGGC
>Ga0306925_10006144_pt1 | contig 11128 bp, 5 predicted proteins | sample flu12Cox44000176_FD_203755 | JGI IMG/M metagenome (GOLD analysis project Ga0306925, IMG submission 203755) | Lab enrichment of tropical soil microbial communities from Luquillo Experimental Forest, Puerto Rico - flux8day.12C.oxic.44.000.176 (v2)... | ecosystem: Environmental > Terrestrial > Soil...
AACCATGCCGACGCGGCGACGCAGCTGGCGCGGCGGGATCTGGCGATAGTCCTGGCCGTCGAGGAAGACGGTACCGCTGGTTGGCTCATCGAGCCGGTTTAATAAGCGTAGTAGCGAGCTCTTGCCGGAGCCGCTGGGGCCGACGATTCCCAGCAACTCGCCGGCGCACACATCGAAGGACACCGCGCTGAGAATTGTCTTGCTGCCGACGATCCGGCTGAGATTCTCGGCACTCAGCACAGCCCGATCCGTAGACGGCTGATCGGCGGCGCTCATTGCGACAAGTGTCCGTAGTAGATACGGGTGTAGTAGTCGAATGAAACCTGTCCGTTTACGGCGTAGCGGTCAAACAGCGCAGGCAAAGCGCGCAGCATGGTCTCGGCCGCAGGGCCTTCGCGAGGAGCGTACGAGGAGGATAAGAGCCTGCCGCGCAGACCCTCGAAATCAAACTGCTGATGGGTCTGCTGCACGATCGCGTGCATTTGATCGGGCGAGTAAAAACGTTCGAGCGCCGAGTAGTTCGCGACTTTGTTGTGCGCGACGGTGGAGTAGTCGGTGGAGTATTGCTGCAAGAATGCCTCGTAAGCGCCCAAAAACGACGTGGACTCCGTGTCGCGATCATGCCAGATCAGCACCACCCATGCGCCGGGCTTCACGATGCGGCGGAATTCGCGGCGAGTGGCGTCGGGCTGAAACCAGTGGAACGCCTGCGCGGCGATGACGAAATCGGCGCAGCAATCGGGAAGGGAAGTCGCCTCCGCTGAGCCGTCGACCATGGCGAATTCCTCGAAGCAAGCCAGACATTGTTTCCCGGCTCGTCGCATATTGACATTGGGCTCGACCCCAATTACGCGATTGCCGTTTTCCAGGAAGATCTTGGCCAGCATTCCGGTACCACAGCCAACATCAATAACGAGATGCTTGGCATTCAGATCGCAGGCTTGGCGGAGAGCCGTCACGACCTCGGGCGAGTAGCGCGGACGATATTTGACGTAGTCATCGACGCGGTCGGAGAAGCGCTCGGTGGGAGCCGACTTAGAGGCGGACATGGGTGTATCTTAGCTGCTTCGGGCAGTGCCGTGAGCGCACCAACCCCAGGATGGGTCATCAAGCGCTGGGCCGGAGGACGCTTCTCGACTTCTTGCTCGATAGCCTGGCTCAGTTCAGCGATGGCGGGGTTGCGTCGATCCAGCAACTCCAGCAGATCGCGTCGTCGCCGGGCTCGCCCACGGTGCCAACCGGTGTAGGGCCCGTTGGTGAGCTTCAGGCGAGCCACTATTCCGCCTCCGCACCAATCGCATCGTGTGGTAAAGGTGAGCTCGCCACTCAGTTGGTCTGATGTGACGTTGGGAAATGAGGCCGCAAGTAGCTGGGAGCTGTTCTTGGGGTTGGTTCAGCGATTCTGCTTGGAGTCCAGGTTATGACAATTTATTGCGCTGCCTGTTCGGTTATTACGACGACATCGCTGTTGAGTTTGCCGCGTGTAATCGCCAGCCTATTGTTGGTCCAGTCGAACGCATATCCGTAAATCCCCAAATCCCTGAAGTCCGTCACTCGTGTTGGCGCTCCGCCGACCAAAGATTGCCGGAACAGGTTCGCAACGCCCTTTTCGGTGACCGGGTAGTAAACCGCTTTACCATCGGCGGAGTAGGCCAGCTCGCCCGTCAGTGCTTTGAAAGCCGGAATCGACTTAATTGGCGCCCCCCCGGAGGAAGGAATGACCTTAATCACGCCGGTGGCCTGTGCGCCCGCTCCTTGGACGGTGGTGAGTGCAATCTGTTGCCCATCGGGCGAGATCGCCAGTGACAGGACAAAATCATCCAACAGCTGCCTGGGCTCGCCACCGTCAATCGGCGCCCGCATCGCCAACTGCTTCCCATTGATTAACGATGTGTAAACGAGGAACTTGCCGTCCGGCGAACAGGCAACATTCTCGTCCAGTTTGCCGTGGGTCACGGCCAAAGGTCTGGGATTGGCGACGTCCATGCGATAAATGCCGATGCTCGCGGTACCTTTCTCGGGCATCGACAATAGAATCTGATCGGTTTGACGGCAAAGCGACATGGCAACGATCGGCGTCTGGAAGATGTCATTACGGTTGCTGCCATCCGCGTCGATGGTGGCAACGCGACCCTCGGAGTCGGAAAGGAGCAAACGCCCGTCCTTCAGCCAGTCGACACATATAGCGCCCCGGGTATCCGCTATCGGGCCTGGAGACTGTCCTGCGGCCTGTGGTGGCGCTGGCATCACGTATAGGCCAATGTCTGGCTGTCCCTGGATAGCAACCAATTCTTTGCCGTCCCGTGTGATGGCCAGGGAGCGGTCACTGTAATTGTTGAGGTCATTGGTGATGCGGCGGAATGCCCCGCTGCCGACAGCAACCATCCCGAGTTGTCCTTGCCAACGGGTGGTGGCATCACGGTAGTTCACAAATACATAGCGCCCGTCGGGTGACCACACCGGCTTGAGTAGCTGTGCCGCTGACGCATAAAGCGTCTTCTCTTTGCCATCTTTGACATCGAGAGCGACAACTCGTCCCAGATTCTTGCCTCCGAATTCGAGGACAGTAGCGGCAATGGAATTGCCGTCAGGAGACCAGTTGGGATCGGAATACCCGGGAATTGGCAGCGTCGCCAACACACGCTCATTGCTGCCATCGGCATGGGCAATGATCAGCTTGGAATTCGCTTCGGACGAGCTGTCGCGCACAAACGCCATCTGTTGGCCATCGGGCGAGAAGGTGACTGCACTGTCGACGTCGTCAACCAGCTTCTGCGGGTTCCCACCAAGCACCGGAATCTGGTACAGAATTCCGACCGAGGGCCGCTGCGGTTCGACGCGCACGAAGTAGAGATAATTTCCATCCGGGGTGAAGGTGAGTCCTATATACCGTGCTTCTGTCGGCGGCAGGATGGGAGCGACGCTGCCGGTTACGATGTGTCGCATCGAAAGCCCCTGTAACCCATGGGCGTCCTCATACACATCCACTACATACTTGCCGTCCGCCGAGATCGTGCTCCGCACCGCTTTCCCGGTGTAGGTGATCTTCTTGATGCTCATGTTCTGGAACGGCATCATCCCCGAATTGCGACGCGTCAACAGCGAGTAGACACCAAACCCAGCGGCTCCGAGAATCGCAGCAAGTACGGCCAAAACGATTCCCGCTCTTCCCATGTGCTGCTTAGCGTCCTCGATCAGCACATGACTGCTGGATCTTGACGCGGTTGTGCTGGTGGCTGTTACAAGACCCGAGCTGCTGGCAGCGGGCACTTGCGCAATCTGCATAGCCGGTGTTGGGGAGCGGCTGCCATCACTGTCACGCTTCAGCCGTTTCAAATCGCCGCGCATCTCGGCTGCCGTCTGATAACGGAGATCGAGGTCTTTCTCCAAAGCCTTCTCGATGACCTCGTCCAACCGTGGTGGAAGCGCGGCATTCAGCTCGACAGGTCGGACCGGAGTACCACTGAGAATCCCTTGAAAGATGACTGCAGAAGTCTTGCCGCCGAACGGCAGCTTGCCGGTAGCCATCTCATACAAGACTGCTCCAATCGAGAACAGGTCGCTCCGTGCATCCAGTTCCTCTCCACGCGCCTGTTCGGGCGACATGTAGGCAACGGTCCCAACCGCTGTGCCCGGTGAGGTCAGTTGAGGACCTGCCATAGTGGTGGCGTCGGCTCCAACCGTCTCCATGGTTGTGCGTCGGTCGCGAGCCAGCTTGGCTAGCCCGAAATCCAGGATCTTCGCCTGCGAGCGATTTGTGATGAAGATGTTGTCCGGCTTCAGGTCGCGATGCACGATTCCCTTTGCGTGCGCCACATCCAGCGCGTCAGTCACCTGTATGCCGATGTCGAGAAGCTTGTCGGTCGGCAGCGGGACTCCCTTGATCTTCTTGCTCAGGCTTTCGCCCTCCAGCAGCTCCATTGCGATAAACCACTGGCCATCGCACTCTTCGATCGCGTAGACCGTGCAAATATTCGGATGGTTGAGCGCCGACGCGGACCGCGCCTCCAGTTTGAATCTCTCCAGCGTCACTGGATCTTGCTCTGCTTCGGCACCCAAAAACTTGAGTGCCACCCGGCGACCCAGCTTGGTGTCCTCCGCTTCATACACCACGCCCATCCCCCCGGCGCCGAGCTGCCGCACGATGACGTAGTGCAACACGTTACTTCCGCTGGTGATCTGCAAACGCTTCCACTCTCAGCAGTTATGAAGACTCTATTTTCCGAAGGAAGTAACCGTCAAGCCAGCCAAGTAACCCAAGAACAGTTCTCAGCTACAAGGAAGAAGCCGCCCGGCACATTGGGCGGCTTTCTCCACAGCGTAACCTTGTGTTTACTTGTGTCGTCGTAAGTCGGCTCGCTTCATCGATTCCAAACAGCACCGGCAACCCGCCATCAGAATCGACATTTGTCGCACACAAGAAAATGCCGCCCCCCAACTTTTAACTTGTGGCATAATGACGGCCTAATTGGCATCCATTCGGTCCAGCGTTTCTAAAAACTGCTGTTGGAGGGCGTTATGAAAGGTTTGCGCCTTGCAGTTCAGACGATCGGACTCGCATTCTCTCTGCAAACGCCGATCTGGCCTCAGAACCCCTGCCCGGCCCCCGATACCCATCAGGTAGTACCCGGTGTGAACATCTTTAATGCACAGCAACAGGTCTATCTTGGGGACGCTATCGACGCCAGCTTGCGCCAGGAGCTGGTTATCGAAACTGATCCGGTCGTGACCGCACGATTGCAGGCGATGGTCGACCACTTGGCCGAGGTTCTGCCACCCGGCCAGCCCAAGTTTCAGGTGGCGCTCGTGGAACTGCCCACGGCAAATGCGTTCAGCACACTCGGCGGACGCTTGTACGTGAGCCGAAAACTAATTGCCCTGACTCAAAATGAAGATGAACTGGCGTACGTGCTTGCCCACGAAATGGGACATCTTGTCTCCCAGCACACCGCCATTGCTATCAGCGATGGCTTTATGGTGGTTCTCGGGGTGAAACAGGTCGGCGACCAGAAAGACGTCGTAGACAAGTGGAACGAGTACTTAAGCAACCGGCGGAGGGTGCAGGCATCCGGCGGTAACGTTCGACGTGCAGAGAAGATTGAACAGGCCACTCAGGTACAGGCGGACGCGATCTCGGTCTACCTTGTAACCCGTGGCGGATATGACTCACACTCGGCTGCGGCTTACTTCGATCGTCTTGCAGAAACGAAAGGAAACGTCGGCGGTTTCTGGTCCGACTTGTTCGGCAAGACCAGCGAGGACTCCAAGCGCCTTCGCGAAATGCTGCAAAACCCAACCCTAATGCCCGCATCGTGCGTGCAGCCACGTCCGGGCGCGGCTACAGGCTACATTGCCTGGAGAGATTCGGTCATCAATTTCACGCCCTCGCGCAATGCCGAGATCATCCCCGGCCTTATCCGCAAACGCGCACTGACCCAGCGTCTCCCTCCTGCGATCAATGCGATCCGCATCAGTCCCGACGGGAAATATGTTTTGGCGCAGGACGACAGCGGGATGTTCGTACTTACCCGCGAGCCGCTGAAATCGATCTTTCACATCTTGGCATGGGACGCCAAGCCTGCGATGTTCACTCCCGACTCCCAGTCGATCGTTTACTCCATCGGTGGATTCGACGAGTCGCCGCGTGTCGAGAAGTGGAACATTGCCTCGCAGCAACGCACGGAAGTACACGAGATTCACGTTGGCAAGGGCTGCCTGAATCCTTCCCTTTCCCCCGACGGCAAAAACTTAGCCTGCATCATTGATTCGGGTTCCACCGATACTTTCCGCCTCGACCTTGTCGTTTACGACACAGCCACGGGAACCGAAGTGTGGCGCCGCAACAACTGGTGGAGCCCGGGAATTATGACGGGCGGATACTGGGAGTCATTGAACTTAGTTTACGGAGCGGAAAAAAGATGGGAGCGTGAGCTACCGATCCGCTTTTCTCCGAATGGCCGCTACTTGCTCGCTCATGCGCTCTCGAATTACGTCGGCGTCGATCTTTCCAGCCGCTCAACGATATCGCTGTCCAACGGCATCAAGAACCTGATGGAACAAAATGTATTCACGTTTCTCGGTGACAACCGGTTTATCGGTATAAAGGACAGCTATTCGGGCAACGCGCGTGTGGTCAAGTTTCCTTCCGGCGAAACGGTCGCCGACGACCTGCACATTGGCAATGCCACACCGAATTCGGTGGCGCGCGGCAATTACATTGTGCTGCGCCCCTTGAAAAAGAACCCTGTCGGTCTTATGGATATCACCCGCAAGGAGATCGTCCTGGCCAGCAGAAATACTGGCCTCGACGTCTGGGATAACGTCTGCATCACCGAGTTGGTCGACGGAGCTATCGCGAAGTTCGATCTAGCCACTAACAAGACAGTCGAACAGGCTCAACTGCCGCAGGCCCCTTTGGCCCGTCTTACAGCGGGCGGGGCTTCTCCCGACCTGGCCTGGCTGGCGATGTCGCAACGCACCCGTGGCGCTGTTTGGAACCTCCAGACCGGCCAACAGGTATATCGGCTGATGGGTTTTGGCGGGACCTATTTTTATCCTGGCGCCTTATACGCGGACTTTTACAGGGTGCCGGATTCACATCGAACGGTCGGCGAGCTGTCGCTGCCCACTCCGCACTTCGAGTCCAAACGAACGCTAGAAGACAAGGTTTGGGCCTGGCAATCGGGGAAGTATCTGGTGGAGAACATCCCTGAGCATGAAAAGGATTGGAACGGGAACGTCACCATCGAAATCCATGATGTCCGCGACGGCAAGCTCTTCTGGAGCAAACAATTTTCCAACCTTGGAATCTACGAATCGATCACCTCCGAGTCGCACGCTCTCGTGCTGTACTGGCGGGCCGCATCGAAGGTCTTCAGTTCGCTGGTCAAGGACGATCCCGACGCTGCCGCGAAGCTGAAGGCTTATCACGATAAAGAAGGAATCGCGTTCCTGCAGGTAATCGATTTGGAGAACGGTAAGGTGCAGTCCACTACCGTGCTCGACACCGGTCAGGATTCCTTCCGCCCAGAGTCCATCCGCGTGGTCGGATCGCGCCTGATTATCGCTGATAATCAAAACCGGGTTTCCGTCTATTCCTTGGAAGGAAAACGGTTAGCTAGTTTTCCCGGGCACAGTTTCCACTTTAGCGGCGACCTGTTGCTCATCGACGAAGATTCGCTGTCGGAACGATTGTCGCTGTACGACTTGTCGACCTTCGAGACAAGGGCCCAGTATGTGTTCGGATCTCCAGTGGTCGTGTCCGAGTTTAGCGGTGATGGCAGGCAGTTGCTAATTGCCACCGCCGATCAGACGGTATATGTGCTAGATCCCAACGTATCAAGTACGAAATCCAACCTCTCGGGAAAGCAATAGCAAACGGTTGACTGCCAAGCCAGAACCGGCGATCCCAGTGATCCCGAGATGCGCTTTCGAGCCGCTGCCGACATTGGGCGGCGTTTGCTTCCTGAAGGTCCGCGGCGGCGGCTTGTACCCTCTAGGGCTTGTATCGCAGCCTCAATCTGGCTGCGCTCTTGCTTAAGTTGCCGAGAAGAACCTCGTTAATGTTCATGCGGAATCCCAGCACTTGACCTTAGGCCGCGCGACAGCTTGCTGGCACCGAGGGTACGTCCTGGGATCCGCGGCAGAGAGCCTTGCGGCGCAAAGGCGCGCAAAAACGGCAAGTGGGTTTCTTCACATTTGCGCCAAGGCGCCACCCTCCTGCTGCTGCAAAAGATATTGCCGATGGACTGAGGCAATAGCTGCCTACTTCAGCCCCTCCACCAAATACAAGTCTCCCACCGTGCGATGGAACCCGTACACGTAGGACTTTCCATCGGGTGTCATCAACACCGGCGCGATGGTCGAGATTCCCGTGGGATCCAGCGGCGCGATTTCCTTCCACACCGACTTCTTCCCCGATCCAAGTTCGATCTTGTACACCTTCGCTGGTATCTCCCCGGTGTGGTAAAGGTAAACCGAATGCCCGTCGCTGCTGAAGTTCACGGGAAGATCGCCGGCCTCCATGCCGGTCACAACCTTCGGATCGCCGCCGGACACGGAATAGAGGTAGCCCTTCCGGTCGGGGCCGACTCCTGCCACCGTCTGGCCATCCGGCGACACCGCAAAATTCAGGGCGTCTACGCCCTCCGGAGAAAAAGGCTTGGGCGGACTGCCCGATGTGTCCTGAAGAAAAAACCTCACACCCTTGCCCTGTTCGTTGCCGCTGAAGACGAAGTGCTTGCCGTCCGGACACCAGCGCGCGTACTGATGGGCTATCGCATCATTCGTCAGCGACTTCGTCTCGCCCGCGCCTGTCGGCAACAATCGTAGTTGTGCCGGAGAGGTCGGCGTATAAATTATGACCCACTTCTTGTCGGGCGATAGTGCTGCGGCTCCGCCTTCTCCAAGGCGCACCGCTGGCGAGCCATCGGTGTCCCGGATATACACCGCGTACGTCAGGTCCGCTACGTCGCCGTACCGCACACCGCCGCCGATGCCTTCCTCATCGAACAACAAGGTCATCCCATCCGCCGAAAGATCCGCCGGATACGAGTAATCCAGCCACGAGAGGTCGCGTTCCTTGCTCGATCCTGGGGCCAGCCCCATCGCTTCGCGCCGCCGGTCTTCGCGCGCCAGCAGCACATGGCCATCTTTCCCGATGTCGAATATCACCAGCGAGCCGGGAACGCGCGTCACCAGTCGCTGTTCCTTCGACAACGTGACCGCCGAAATGTAATGAAACAGCCCAAGTTCGCTGGCCGTGATCCAGATCTCGGAGCCGTCTGGTGTCCACGCCAATCCTTCCGTTCCGTACCACTGCCGCGTAAGCGTCTTTTTGTTGCCGGATGTATCCACCACCGCCAGCGCTCCGGCGTCGTCGCCCTGGTTCTGGTGGTCGAAGAAAGCGACGTACTTGCCGTCTGGCGAAACCCGCGGGTAGCTAATCCAGCCGCCGGTGGTTTCATAAAGCACCTTACCGATGGGATATTCCAGCCGGTCGCGTCCATTCACGTTGCGGATCACGGCGAAGTTGGTGCTGTCCGGCCCCCAGTCAGCCCACTCTACGTCTTCGAGCACCGGGCGCGGCGCCCCGCCGGCGATTGGTGCCCGCGCTAGCATGCCCACATTCACCCAGGTTCCTGCCGGATGAACATCCAGTAGCAGCGCCATCTCGCCTTTCTCTGAGATCGCCATCAGCTCAGATCGCGGCAACCCGAGCGAGCGCGACTCTACCATCCCCTGCCGCGCCGAGAACGTCTCCACCGGATTACCCTGCCACGCCGCGCTGTAGTAGATCGTCTGTCCATCCGGGGCGAACCGCGCCGACACGATCGCCCCACGCCGGAACGTAATCTCGTGATACAGCGGCGCGCTCGGCCCTGACGACTGCCAGAGCTTCTTGCCCACAAAAACCCCGATCGCCGCTGCTGCAACCATTAGCCCTGCCGCCCACACCCACGAGGGCACACCAATTTTGCTCTCTTTCAGAGGCGCCGCGACGGATGCGGCCGGCGGTCCCGCCGGCGTCGACACCTGCGACACCGAAGCCGCATGGGACTTCACTGAATCCGTGTCGCGCTTCAACCGCTTCAGGTCCGCCCGCAACTCAGCCGCGCTCTGGCAGCGCAGGTCGCGGTCCTTCTCCAGCGCCTTATTGAGGATCGGCTCGATCTGCGCCGGCAATCCCGGATTCAACTGCACCGGCGGAATCGGCACTTTGTTTAGGATCGCCTCAAATACCACCGCCGATGTCGCGCCCGTAAATGGCTGCTTGCCGGTCGCCATTTCGTATAACACCACGCCAAACGAAAACAGGTCGCTGCGATGGTCGAGCAGCTCGCCGCGCGCCTGCTCCGGCGACATGTATCCGATCGTCCCCATTGCCGTGCCCGGCGTGGTGAGCTGATCCATGCTGAACGCGGTGGGCAAATCCGTCTCTGCCCCATCGCTGCTCACCGTGTGTTTCTGCCGATTCAGCTTTGCCAGTCCGAAATCGAGCACCTTCGCCTGTCCGCGCTGGGTCACGAAGATGTTTGCCGGTTTAATGTCGCGGTGCACGATCCCGCTCGAGTGCGCCCCATCCAGCGCATCGGCAATCTGGATCCCCAAGTCGAGTAACTGCGCTGTCTTCAGCGCATGCCCCTCGATCATGTGTTTCAGGGTGACGCCCTCGAGGTACTCCATCGCGATAAATGCGCGGCCGTCTTCTTGCCCGATGTCATAAATGGTGCAGATGTTGGGATGGTTCAACGCCGACGCCGCTTGTGCCTCGCGTTGAAAGCGGCTGAGCGCCGCCGGGTCTTTGGCTACTTCATCGGGCAGGAACTTCAAGGCTACAAAGCGGCGCAACCGGGTGTCTTCGGCCTTATACACCACTCCCATGCCGCCTCCACCCAGTTTTTCCAAGATGCGGTAATACGAGATGATCTGTTCGGCCATTCCCCTGCGAAACGCGATTCGAGTTGCTTCATAATAGGGTCCGTAAGCGGGAGAGTCAACGAAAGAGAATTGCCACCTGTAGTAGCTGACGTCCCACTACGGGTGTCTTGGGCCTCTGCACTCCCATAAAGCCGAACTGCGCCTTCTTTGACATGTCTGTTCCCAGTGTCTGGTTTCGTGAGAGATGCTGCTGCAGCTGTGAAGACTTGTTCTGTAATTTGTGCTCCGAATCGAAACCTGGAAATCTGGAACCGCGTAAATAGCGGCTTTGGTGAGCGCGCTCAGAGTCGGACCCAGAACCTACTGATTTTCAACCAGGAACCCACAAATCAATGCTTTCAACGGCTTCCCAAACGTTTTCGTGGTTACAAATAGGCAGATTTAGGCGAGGTTGTTCCCTAGTGAGCCCTTATCCTCTCGCCTGCCGCGGGCTCAACCCGCCATGGTGTCTGCGATGCCGACAGTAGCGAAGCTGATCCAATAACCCCAGACACTGTTCCTCCAGTTCAACGTCGCAGCCACGGAGATGGCAATGATGGAAAAGAACAGGAGTGCTCCATGCGTCTTGGAATATTTGCCCCGGAAAACAGGTGATTCTCGCCCAACAGAGCCTGAATTCGGAATCATCAAGACGCACTTAGGTGTCGTGATTCAATGTCATATCAGCCCGTGCCCTCACATCGACTGT
>Ga0306925_10006145_pt1 | contig 11126 bp, 10 predicted proteins | sample flu12Cox44000176_FD_203755 | JGI IMG/M metagenome (GOLD analysis project Ga0306925, IMG submission 203755) | Lab enrichment of tropical soil microbial communities from Luquillo Experimental Forest, Puerto Rico - flux8day.12C.oxic.44.000.176 (v2)... | ecosystem: Environmental > Terrestrial >...
GGATGCTCGAACCCTTCGACGAGTGCCCGCTCGGCGATGGCCGCGGCCCGCGGGATGTCGCGGTTCTGCGCCAGGGCCTGGACCGTGCGCAGCATCTCCTGGTCGGCTTTGAGGTCGCGGGCCATCCCGTGATGATGCCAGACAGCGGGTGCCCCGCGCTGTGGCGCTGCTGCGCGGCACGTGTCGCCGCGCACGCGCAAAAAAACGGCGGGCCGAAGCCCGCCGTAGTTCATCTCGCAGAAAGCTCGCTTTTCTTAGAACTGCGCCGTCAGGTTGAAGAAGATGTAGCGGCCAAGGCTGTCGTAGGTGCCCACCCACGTGTTGTTGTTGCAGCTCGTGTTCGGGCAGTCCGACAAGCTGCCGTTCAGGATGAGCGGCGGGTTCTTGTCGGCGATGTTGTTCACGCCCAGCCGGGCCGTGAAATTCGACCCGAGCGGGACGGTCGCCGCGAGGTCCAGGTAGTTGTAGGCCGGGATGTGCGCCGTCGCCGTGTAATAAAGCGGCCCGCCCATCTGCGGGTTGGAGCTCGAGCGGTCGACCGAGGACGAGCCGATGTACCGCCACCGGGCCAGCAGATCGATACCCCACCACGGCGTGAGCCAGTCGGTCGTGAACACGCTCCGCCACTGCGGGAGCGGTGCACCGCAGACCGCACCCCAGTGCCCCTTGCAGTCGTACGACGCACCGCCCGGCAGAGGCTGCGTGAGGAAGTCCTTCGTGTACGTGCCGTTGAGGGCGAAGTCGAGCTTCCCGCCGCGTGGCCCAAAGTCCAGGCGGTAATGCCCGAGCAGGTCCGCACCCTTGGTGGACACCGTGCCGATGTTCTGGTTCGTCGCCGTCACGAAGTACTGCGTGCTGGTCCACAGCGAGGAGTCCGGACCGCGGTGGATCAGGTCGCACAGCTGGGCGGTCCCCTGGAGCGCGCAGTTGTTGATGATGGTGGTCGACGTCAGCGAGGTGATCGTGTCCCTGATCTTGATGCTGAACCCATCGACCGACACGACCAGGTTCTGAATGAACGACGGCTGGAAGACGACGCCCACCGTGTAGGTGTCGGCGATTTCCGGTGTCAGGGCGGTGTTGCCGCCCGTCTGCGTGTTGATCTGCGCGGCCGGGTTCACCAGCAGGTGGCCGTAGCGGTTGGCCGGTACGCCCGTGAGTTCGCACTGCGCCTGCGTCAGCACCGGCGTCGGGCCCCAGCACGGATCGGCGGTGCCGCCCGCACCGACCGCGTTCGGCGCGAACAGCTCGTCGATGTTCGGGGCGCGGACTGCGCGGTTGTAGCCGCCGCGCAGGCGCACGTCCTTGATCGGCGCCCACTCGAGGCCGAGCTTGTAGGTGTTGGTATTGAAGCCTTCCGTGTAGCTCGAGTAGCGGTAGCCTCCATCGAGCGACAGCAGGTACGCGCCCGGCAGATCGTTGATGAGCGGCAGGCGCATCTCGGTGAACCCTTCCCAGACGTGGAATCCGCCGTTGATCGGCAGCGACGGCGCGCCACCCGCCTGGAAGCCGTTCGAGTAGATGAAGTCCGGCGCGAAGATAAACTTCTCCGAGCGGTACTCGGTGCCGATGTTGATGCTCATGCCGTTGGTCGCGGTCGGGAGCTTCAGGCCGTACTTGCCGAGATCGCCCGTCACCGAACCATCGGCGATGTATTCCGTCGCATTCGAGGTGTAGGTCGAAGGCACGGTCAGGTAGGCGAGCTGTTGGGCCGCCGTGGCCGGGTTGCCGGGCGCACCGGGCGTGTAGTAACCCGGCGTCCAGACGTCCCAGGGCACGCAGTTGGAGACAATAGAGGTAAGCGGCGAGACGTTGACGGCGCCGAGGCGCCCCGCGCAGACCGCCCCGCCCACCGGCACGCCCGGTACCACACCGGTACCCGGGGCGGCACCCACTTTTTGAGGATTGGGCACAGCGTCCATCGCGGCGGCGATCTGGGGGTAGCCGAGGAAGTTGCCTTCCCGATCCTGGAAGTCGGTGATACCGAACTGACCGTAGACGTCGTAGGTCCAGGCATCGTTAATCTCGCCCTTGGCGCCGAGGACCTGACGGATCGAGGCCGAGAGGTAGTTGTCCAGGCGTGGACCACCCTCGACGTTGCGCCGTCCCATCCACATCTCGAAGGTCGCCGTCGCGGGGTCGGTGTCGAGTGGCAGGCCGAAGAGCTGCTGGTTCGCCGTGAGGTTGGCCGGCGTGCAGAGGGTCGATACTATCTGTGCGGTGAACAGCGGATTATTGCAGTGGAGAATCGGTTTCACCTCGAAGACGAACGCGCCACTCGGGCCGTACTGCGCCGTCGAGGTGTTACGCGCGTACATGGTCTCGCTGTAGACGCTCACGTGCGAGTTGACGTCGTAGGTCATGAAGCCGCCCGCAGTCCAACGCTCCTGCCCGCGCTGGAAGTAGCTGAGCGAACCGTAGTTGTAGAGGTCGCCCGGACGCTGGAACGACCGCAACTGGCCGGTCTTCGGGTCGATCGCAAAGTCCCCGAGCGCCGTGCTGCTCGTTCCCTTCTTGTTCAGGCCGAGGTACAGGAATCGGCCGTGCGCGCTCGTCGAGGAGCCGCCGCAGGTGATGGCGCTGTGCGGGGTGCTGCCGCCATTCAGCGTGCAGCCGGCGTGGTCGAATTGATTGCCAACCGACGGTGAGCTCTTCAGGTAGGTGGCGTAAGCGGTCGCATTGCCCTTGCCGTCGGCGAAATTCGATCCCATCAGGACCGACAGCGTGCGGTTCTGCCCGGTGTTGACGGAGCTCGGCGGCAGCGTCGCGCCGAAATCCGACAGATAGCCGAGATAGGTCTGGTTGTTGTTCTCGTGGTGGTTCCAGGAGTAGCTGCCATCGATCTTGACGCCCTGGTAGTGGGTGTTGAGCACGAAGTTGACGACGCCCGCGACCGCGTCCGCGCCATACACCGCGGAGGCACCGCCGGTGAGCACGTCGGCGCGCTCGATGAGCTCCGAGGGGATCTGATCGATGTCGGCGGAGTTGGAGGAGCCGCCAGGCCCCGGGACGCCGCCCGAGCCGCCCGGCTGCATGCGCCGGCCGTTGATCAGCACCAGGGTGCGCTGCGAACCGAGTCCGCGCAGGCTGACGGTGGCGTTGCCGAGTGAGCTGATGGAGTTGCCCGAGCCTTGCTCCATCGTCACCTGCGGCAGCATGTTGAGGACATCCTCGACGCGGACCAGGCCGGTCTTCGCGATCTCCTCCGACCCGACGCTCGTGATGGGGCTGATGGAGATGTCGTTCGGAGCCTGCAGCAGGCGCGACCCGGTGACGACGACTTCCTCGACCGCAGGTGCCGCGGCCGCGTTCTCGGCCGGAGTTGCCTGAGCCAGCACTACCAACGGAGCTGCCGAACCTGCCGCGGTTGCCAGAGCGAGGCGAACCGCCTGGCGAAGCACACGCTTGGAATTAATCACTCGAAAGCCTCCCCTAAGTGGAAACTCAACGCGCAGCCGCAGAGTCGGGCTCTCCGGTTGCGGGAATGTTGCGGCGACCCGCCGCGCAAACTAGTTTGCACAAATACTACACACGGAGCCTGGCTTGTGCAAAAGAAGCATTCGCATTGGCCCCTGATTTTCGTTCACTCCGGGATGCGTTCCCGAGTGTGTTGCGGAGAGGCAACAGCGATCTAGACCGGGTCCGGAAGCAACATCACGCAAACCAGCAGTTCGTGGCCACCGTGATCCGCGTGTCGCGGCCGTAAAAGGGCGTGACCTCGTGAAAGAGGTACGAGGGGAAGACGACGATCTGGCCTTCGGTCAGTCGAAAATCGATCGGCGCCATTGCGAAGGCCGGATGGAGGCGGGTATTTGCAGGGTCCGCATACGCGCCGGCACCGGCGCGGGGATCGAGGAGGCGCAGCACGCCACTCCCGGGCTCGCCGGGCACCGGTTCCCCGGCCCGCACGCAGTACACCGCCGACCAGGAGGCCATGGGGTGGTTGTGCGAGATGAAAGAACCTGCCGGGCGGGTGACGTGGAACCAGGTGTGATTGTGCAATTTCAGTCGGGCGAAATCCCCCGCCCCGAGCGTCGTCGCCTCCCGCACCGTCGCCACCACCGTATCGAGCACGAACTTGCGCAGTTCCTGCACGCACGGCTCCGGCCAGCGGAACAGGTTGAAGCGACTCTCGAAAGTCTCCGCCTGCGGGATATGGCTCGGCATAGGATTGCGGTGCTCATCGTCCTCGCGCGCGAGAAACAGCGCCTCGAGCTCGCGATTGAGGCGCTCGCAGGGGCTGAGCTCCGCGGTGCCGAGCGCGACCGCGAACGCGGGCCTCAACGTCACCCCGGGCGTCACCACGGCGGCATCCAGGCGCCGCCCGATCCGACGAATCTCGCCCGGACGCTGATCAGGGTGAGCATGCCGGAAGAGCGCACCAGCGCGATCTCGTGGGTGAGTGCGGCGGGAAATACGGCCATCTCGCCCGGCACCGGCCGCCAGGTGCAGTGGCCGCTCCGGTAGGGGAGCCGCACGCCCCCCTGCGTCGGATCCTGGAACATCGTGAGGAGTCGCGATTCGTGTAAGCGCAGCATGCCGCTGTCGACACGGGCCTTCGAGGCCTCGGGCGCCGTCACGCAATACACCGCGAGCCAGCTGGTATTGGGATAACTCGTGGAGGGGACGCAGCCATCCGGCCGCACCAGCGTGAACCACGCTCGCGCTTCCAGCTCCAGGGCCCCGAATTCCTGCTCCGTGAGCTCGCTGATCGAGCCGGCGACGGTGCGCACGCCGGCGAGAATGCCCTGCAGCGCCCGGCGCACCGGCTGCTCCGGCCATTCGAGCAGGTCGTCGCGACCGCGGAACGTCAGCGCTCCGGGTGCGCCGTTTGCTTCGCGCCATTGCGGGGTCGTACGCGCGGTGAAAAGTGCCGCGAGCGCCGGATTGAGCGTCGCCGCGTCGGGCACCGTCACGACGCCAAACGGGGTGGCGAAGATCGGCACGACGTGCGCGGCAGGGGTGCTCATGGGCGGCGCCGAGCATACGGCAGCCGACACTGGGCGTCAGCGGCCGGCGCTCAACCCGGCACGGCGGTCCACAGCTCGACTGCGCGGCAGCCCTGCACGGCGTGCCAGGCGGTGAGTCCCGGATCGTGCGCCTCGAGCGCCCGCACCGCGCGTTCTTTGTCGGCTCCCGCGACCACGAAGAGCAGCACCTCGATCTGTGCGAGCAGCTGCGGGGTCACGCTCACGGCCGACATCCCGTCCGGGCGCTGTACCGCGATCGCGAGATGCCCGCGTGCGCGCGCGAGGTTGTCGGCGGAGAAGAGCGACGCCGTATGACCGTCGGCACCGAGCCCGAGGAGACCCAGGCCGATGCGGACGCCGGACTCGAGCAGCCGGGTGAGCGCACGCTCGTAGTCCGCCGCAGCCTCCTCGAGTGGCAACTCGGTGCGTACCCGCAGCAGCGATGCAGGGGCGAGCGCGAGCGCATCGAGGAGCAGGCGCGACTGGTGATAGTTGCTCGCCTCGGAGTCGATCGGTACGTAACGCTCGTCGGAGAAGAGTACGTGCAGCCGCCCATCGTGCTGCGGCGTCCGCGCGGCGAGCGCGCCATACGCCGGGAGAGGTGTGTGGCCGCCGGAGAGCATGATGGCGCGCGGCCCGGCGGCAGCGATCGTCTCCGCGAGGCGCGCCTCGAGCGCGGTATCGAGCGCGCGGCGGGTGTCGAAGCGGCGCGTGGTGAGTGTGGTCATCGGGCTCTCCTTAAGATGATGCCGTCAGCCGCTGCGCGGACGCTCCCCTACCTGCGCGCGTACTTCGAAAAACTGCCCGGCGCGCCAGCAGCGCAGCAGCACGCTCGTGCCGGGCTGGCGGCTGGCGATGCGCCCGAGGGCATCCAGCGCGCTGCGCGGCGGCGTCCCATCGATGAGGACCAGAAAATCGCCCGGCTGCAGTCCCGCATGCTGCGCGGGACTGCCGACGTAGAGATTGCCGATGACCACGGCCGGCTGTCCGAGCCCGAGCCTCTGTGCCTGCTCCTCGGTCAGGTCCTCCGGCACGATGCCGATCCAGCCGCGGATCACACGCCCGTGGGCGATGATGTCGCTCAGCACCCCGCGCACCATGTTCACCGGGATGGCAAAGCCAATGCCCTCCACCCCGATGTTCTTGGCGACGATCGCGGTATTGATGCCGACGAGCGCACCGTTCGAATCGATGAGCGCTCCGCCGGAGTTGCCAAAATTGATCGGCGCATCCGTCTGGATGAAGTCCTCGAGCGGCGCGATGCCGAGCTGCTGGCGGCTCACGGCGCTCACGATGCCGTGAGTGACGGTGTGAGAGAGACCGATCGGATCGCCGATGGCGAGCACGACGTCGCCGACCTTCAAACGATCGGAGCGGCCGAAAGTGGCCACGGGGAGCGCGGTGAGATCGATCTTGAGCACCGCGAGATCGGTGTCCGGATCGCGGCCGACGATGCGCGCCTCCGCCTCGCGGCCGTCCTCGAGCTGCACGCGGATGAAGTCGGCGTTGGCGATCACATGGTGATTGGTGACGATGTGCCCGTCCGCATCGACGATGACGCCGGAGCCGAGACTGCGCTCGATGCGCTGCTGGTAGTGGGGCATGTAGTCGCCGAACAGCCCCCCGAGCGGGGGCGCGAGCCGCTCGGTCACCAGGCGCCGCGTGTAGATGTTGACGACCGCCGGCGCGGCACGCTGCACTGCGTCCGCGTAGCTGACCCGCGCCGCCGCGGGTGCGGTGGGTTGCGCCGCGGCGGGCGGTACTGCCGGTGGGGCGCGGGTAACGTTGCGGATCAGCTCCGGGCGCAGCGCCACGATCAGGAAGGCGAGCGCCAGGCCGCCGACGACCGATCCGGCCACGAAGACCAATGCGCTGCCGAGGCGCCCGAGCATTTGTCGCACTCCGCGAGCAACCCGCGTGCGCGCACCGCGGCGGCGCGGCCGGAACGGGGTGTTCGATTGTGTATAATGCCGCGCTCCCCGCAAGGTACGAAATCGCGCGTGCTGACGCTTCGTCCGCGCGGCGCGCGAAACGCGAACGAAAGTGGAGACGGTTCGATGGCGGATCACGCAGTCGTCGCCGACGACGAAGTCGACCTGAGCCGGCGGAAATTCCTCACCACGGCCACGATAGCGACCGGCGCGGTCGGGGTCGCATTCGCCGCGGTGCCCTTCATCGCATCGTGGAGCCCCTCCGAGCGTGCGCGCGCCCAGGGCGCGCCGGTCGAGCTGGACCTGTCCAAGATCGACGCGGGGCAGATGACCACCACCGTGTGGCGCCGGTCGCCGATCTACGTGGTGAGGCGCACACCGGACATGGTGGCGCGCATTTCCGGGCACGACGCGGAGCTGAAGGATCCCACTTCGCAGTACTCCGACCAGCCGCCCTATGCCAGAAATACCCTGCGCTCGCGCACGGCCGAGTTCCTCGTGCTGGTCGGTACCTGCACGCACCTCGGTTGCCTGCCGAAGCAGCGCTTCGCGCAGGCTGAGCTGTATCCGAGCTGGCCGGGCGGGTTCTTCTGCCCGTGCCACGGCTCGCGCTTCGATCTCGCCGGCCGTGTCTTCAACGGCTCCCCGGCCTCGATCAACCTGCGCGTGCCCCCGTACTCCTACCCCGACCCGCGCACGCTGCGGATCGGGGTCGATGAGAAAGGAGCCGCCTGATGGCCGTAAAGACCGCACCGGACGCACCCGCGCCGTTGTCGACCGGAGTCGTCGCGGAGCCGGCGGCGAGACGCTTCTGGGCGTGGCTCAACAAGCGCATGCCGGTCGATGAGTTCATCACCAGCCAGGTGACGGACTACTTCGCGCCGAAGAACTTCAACATCTGGTATTTCTTCGGCTCGATCGCGCTCGGCGTACTCGTGCTGCAGCTGCTCTCGGGCATCTACCTCACCATGTTCTACAAGGTCGGCGAGACCACCTCGTTCGACTCGGTCGAGTTCATCATGCGCGAGGTGAACTATGGCTGGCTCATCCGCTACCTGCATTCCACCGGTGCCTCGGCCTTCTTCATCGTCGTGTACCTCCACATGTACCGGGCGCTCCTCTACGGCTCGTACCGCCCGCCGCGCGAGCTGCTGTGGCTGATCGGCATGCTCGTCTACCTCGCGCTCATGGCAGAGGCCTTCATGGGCTACGTGCTGCCCTGGGGCAACATGTCGTTCTGGGGTGCGCAGGTGATCGTCAACCTGTTCGGCACCATCCCCGGGATCGGACCCGGGCTGGTGGAGTGGATCCGTGGCGACTACGGCATTGCCGACGCGACGCTCAACCGCTTCTTCGCGCTGCACGTCGCGCTGATACCGCTCGCGCTGCTGCTGCTCGTCGTGCTGCACCTGGCGGCGCTGCACGAGACCGGCTCGAACAATCCGGACGGCATCGAGATCAAGGACAAGGCCGGCCGGGACGGCAAACCGCTCGATGGCATTCCGTTCCATCCCTACTACACGGTGAAGGATGTCTTCGGGTTCGGGGTGTTCGCCGTGCTGTTCGCCATCGTGCTGTTCTTCGTGCCGACCCTCGGCGGGCTGTTCCTCGAGGCGCCGAACTTCGAACCCGCCAATCCGCTCTCCACCCCGGAGCACATCGCGCCGGTGTGGTACTTCACGCCCTACTACGCGATCCTGCGCGCGGTGCCGGACCAGCGGCTCGGGGCGCTGCTCATGCTGCTCGCGGTGTCCGCCTTCCTGTTCCTGCCGTGGCTCGATCGATCGCCGGTGAAGTCGATACGCTACAAGGGCTGGATGTCGCGCACCGCGCTGACACTCTTCACCGTGGCGTTCATCGCGCTCGGTTACCTCGGCCTGCAGCCCGCGGAAGGCCTGTACGTGGTGCTGGCGCGCATTTTCACCGTCATTTATTTCCTCTTCTTCCTGCTCATGCCGTTCTACACCAAGCTCGACCCGGTGAAGCCCGTGCCGGAGAGGGTGGTTTACCATGCGCACTGACCTGCCGGGGCTGCTGCTCGCGGTGGCGCTCCTCGCGGGCGTGCTCGTGCCGGGCATGGCAGGCGCGGCGGAGGAGGCGGCCGGCGCGGGCGAGGTGGCCAGGTTCGGCGCGGACTGGCAGAGCTGGCGTGTCAACACCGACGTGACGGACATGCCCTCGGTGCAACGTGGGGCACGCAACTTCGTCAGCTTCTGCCTCGGCTGTCACAGCCTGAAGTACCAGCGCTGGTCGCGTCTCGGTACGGACCTCTCGATCCCGACGGACCTGCTGCAGAAGGACCTGGTGCCGCCGGGCGACAGGATCACCGACTACATCCTCACCACCATGCCGGCGCGGGATGGCGAAACCTGGTTCGGCAAGAGTCCGCCGGATCTGACCCTCATGGTGCGTGCGCGCGGCCGCAACTACGTCTATCAGTTCCTGAAGACCTTCTACGTCGATCCCACCCGGCAGACGGGCGCCAATAACCTGCGCCTGCCAACGACCGCGATGCCCCACGTCCTCTCCGAGCTCGAGGGGTTGAAAAAGGCGGTGTACCGCGACGTCATGAGAAGGGGCGAGGGCGGCAGCTTCACCCACGAGCAGGTGTTCGACCATTTCGAGACGCTTGCACCGGGCCGCCTGAGCGCGACCGAGTACGATGGGTTCGTGCACGACACGGTCAACTTCCTCGACTACGTCAGCGAGCCGACGCAGGCCGCGCGCCGCGCACTCGGGGTATGGGTGGTGCTGTTCCTGCTCGTGTTCACCTGGCTCGCATGGCTCGTGAAGCGCGAATACTGGAAAGACGTTCATTGATCGCCGCGGCCGGCGCGCGCGGCGTGAGCGGCATCCGCTGAGGCAGAGGCCGCAGGAGCGCAAAAGTTGTCGAGCAGACGATCCATCATGACGCTGTTCTCCGCGCCCGCCGACCCGTGGAGTCATCGCACGCGCATCGTGCTGGCGGAGAAGGGCATCAGCATCGACATCGTGAGCGTCGAGGCGGGGCGCTTCCCCGAGGATCTGCTCGACCTCAACCCTTATCACAGCGTGCCGACGCTGGTCGACCGCGACCTCGTGCTGTATGACTCGCGCGTCATCATCGAATACCTCGATGAGCGCTTCCCGCATCCGCCGCTGATGCCGGTCGATCCGGTGACGCGCGCGCAGTTTCGCCTCGCGCTCTACCGCATCGAGCGCGACTGGTACAGCCTGGCACGTCAGATCGACCAGGAGCCGGACAAGAAGCAGACGGTGAAGATGAAGAAGATCCTGCGCGACACCATCCTGCAGAGCACCGATCTGTTCAAGGTGAAGCCGTTCTTCCTCTCGGACGAGTTCTCGCTGGTCGATGCGACCATCGCGCCGATCCTCTGGCGGCTGCCGTATTATGAGATCGACCTGCCGCCGCAGGCGCAGCCGATCGAGAGGTACGCGCACTTGGTGTTCGCCCGTCCCGCCTTTCGCGAAGCCCTCTCCGAGCGCGAGCAGGAGATGCGCCTGCCGTAAACATGGTCAAGGCATTACCCAAGCGTCCCTTCCTGCTGCGCGCCATGCACCAGTGGATCGCCGAATGCGGGCACACGCCCCACGTCATCGTCGATGCGGCGCGCGAGGGCGCCGAGGTGCCGCGCGCCTACGTCAAGGATGGCAAGATCGTGCTCAACCTCAGCGAGGGCGCGACGCAGCGGCTGCACATGGGAAATGAGGAAGTCGAGTTCGACGCCCGCTTCGCGGGCGTGATCCATCATGTGCGCTTTCCGGTGAGTGCGGTACTCGGCATCTACGCGCGGGAGACCGGCGAGGGAATGGTGTTCTCCGAGCAGGATCTCGGGCCCGAGCCGCCGACACGCCCGACGCCGGCGGAAGAGGGCGGCGCACGCCGCCCGCAGCTGAAAGTCGTCAAGTAATCGCGACAGCGTGTAAGTAAGAAAGAGTCGGCCTGTAAGCCGGGTTCTGTCGAGGACAGTCATTCCTCTGGGATCCCCGTCACCGTGGACCTCTAGCAGCCTACCCGGAAGCGCGCGCGGATCAGCGCTGCACCCGCCTTGGGAGCGGGTACGGCTTCCCTATTTGGCCTTGCTCCAGGTGGGGTTTGCCGTGCCGTCGCGTGTTACCACCGACGCGGTGCGCTCTTACCGCACCGTTTCACCCTTGCCGGTCCCGCGAGGGACTTGGGCGGTCTGCTCTCTGTTGCACTTTCCGTGGGCTCGCGCCCCCCAGG